>Ga0065711_1048497_pt1 | contig 11781 bp, 15 predicted proteins | sample Hoacrofraction12_FD_59098 | JGI IMG/M metagenome (GOLD analysis project Ga0065711, IMG submission 59098) | Hoatzin crop microbial communities from Cojedes, Venezuela - Epithelial fraction 12 v2 (version 2) | ecosystem: Host-associated > Birds > Digestive system > Esophagus > Crop | place... | reverse complement strand
AGCCTCGCAGAGGGCTGGCACCCGGTGAGGGGGTGGTGGGCTGGGAGGGTGGGAGCAGCCACAGGACCAAGGGCAGGGAGCGACTGAAATGGGGCAGGGGCCATTCACTGCGCTGGTGACAAGGAAGGTGCACGGGGACAGGTTTCCCTGCACAGTGCTGGGAGCAGCGGCAGCCCAGCTCCTCCTCTCTGCAGTCGCAGCATCCCCTGTGCTGGTCGGTGTCTAAAGCCCCCCCCTTCCCCGCAGGAGCCGCCGCTGCCTGGCCCTGAAATCTTTGCCTGGCCTGAATTCCCTGAAGAGGAGCAGCACCCACCCTGGCCCCCCATGAGCCTGCCAAGGTGGGTGCCCAGCCAAGGGTGGGGGGCACAGGGAGACCGTGCAGCTGTGGGGTGGGCGTGCAGGGTTCCGGGGCCAGGCCCCACGTCGGTGCACAGCCAAGAGGTGATGCAGCGTTGAAGCTGACCCTGCTTAGGGTGTGGGGGGGTTTCATCAGAGACCCCTTCCACCTAAATCCCGCACCCTGGGGCTGCGTTTGTTCCTGCAGGGAGCGAGGTGGCTACCGGGGTGGCCGCCCACCCCGTGGCTATCGTGGCCTGCGTGGGAGACGCTGCGGACGCCTTCGCCGTGGCCGCCGAGAGTTAACCTTGGTGCGGTGCCTCCCATGTCCCCGGCCCTCCAGAGGTTTGTGCCCACCCGGTACCGGCTGCCTGGGGCTGCGAGGGGCCCACGCCGTGCTCGGCAGCATCTTGGTGCTGGGCAGCATCTCCTCGGGCACAGTGAGGAGTCGCTCCCGTCGCGTTTCTTGCTCCGCAGGGAATAAGCCATCCTCCAAGTCCTCTCCTTCCTGCTCCGGGACAAGCCAGCCGGGGGTCAAAGAGGAGCTGCAGCACCCTGATCCTCCCCAGCCACTTTCCTTCAAAGATGGTGCGCAGAGCAAGGAGCAGACGGCTCAGGTTGTGGGTTTTTACACACTCCCTCCCACCCCCCTGCCCCTACCAATTCCAGCACCCAGCAGGGACCCGAGTTTGCACGGTCTGAGCCCCACGCTGTGCCCCTAACCAGCGTGGTTTCCCCCAGGGCCCGCTGCCAGTGGGCGGGAAGGTCCTGGAGTCCCTCACACTGGCCAGCACCCCTCAGAAGAGCCCGGCTGCTGGTCCCCAGGCTGCGACGGAGGCTGCAAAGCCAGAGCAGGCGGCAGGAGCGACGCCGGTAGGAGAGCACCCCTCTCCCGGGGGCAGGCAGGGATGCTCGCGCCCCTGGAGGTGCCCGGCTCGCGGCTCTCTTCGGCCAGCGTAACATCTTCCTTCTCTCTCTCCTCCAGCCTTTTTGCTCTTCACCTCGCTGTCTCTTTGTCAGGCACGGATATTTTCCTGACTCTTCTCTGGGGCTGCAAAGCAGCCCCGTGGTTTCCTCTGGGTTTTGGCACCTCCTGTCCCCCAGCTGTTCTCCCTGGGCCAGATGTGTCCTGGCCTCACACCGTTGCATGTCCCCAGGTCGAGCTGGGTGCCGAGCAGCCACTTGCGGGCAGCCACAGCCAGAGCCCCTCTGCTTTGGAAACGGAGCCAGCGCCGCCGGAGGAGAGCTCTGCCAGGACAGGGGAGCGCCGTGAGGTACGAGCGAACGCGTCTCCTCTTCCCACCTCAGAGCAGTGCTCGGGGAGAGGTGGGAGCTTGCAGACCCCTGCGCAAACCCTTTTGTCCCCTTGCCTGGGCGGCGTTGCCAGCCCTCACCATGGACTCGGTGATGCTTTGCGCAGGTAGAGCCGTGCAGCCAAAGTGTCCCCGAGGCTGGCACTGGGGGTGGGTCACATCCCCACAGTCTGGTGCCCTCTCCAGAGCCTGCCGAGAGGGTCCCCGCAGCGGCCGGCTCTGCTGGAGAGGTGGGTGCTGAGCTCTGCCCGCGTTCCCAGGGACAGCAGCGGAGTGGAGCTGGAGAAGCCAAGGTAGAAGCTGCCTGCGATGGGGTGGGTCTCGGCGCGTGGTGGGCAGCTCCGTGGCCTGTCCCCCCCCCGGGGGGAGAGCCCACCGAGGCCGGTGCTGCAGGCAGGGCAGTGCTGCCAGCGCTGGCTCCCCTTGCTCCTGCATGGCTGCTGCCTTCCTCCCCCAGCCACTTTCTCTCCCTCAGCTTCTCGGTGGTCTTCAGCCATCCAAAACCTCGCAGGTCCTGTCGGGAGCTGCCACAGAGCCCAACACACAGCCCAACCAGGCTGGCTCCGATGGCTGCGCTGCGCCAGCAACCTCACCAGCGACCGGGCACCCTCCTGGGTCCGGTGAGACAGAGCCGGTACGGGGTTAGGGTGCCTCGCTCCCCTGCGCTTGCTCCGAGATGTCGCCGGGTCCCCCTGCCCTGGGCTCCGGAATGCTGCCAGGAGCAGCACGGGGGGGTTCCCTCTGGCCTCTCCGTTTGCAGGATTATGGGCTGGGGTTAAAGCGCTGCTTTGTCTGGAGGCAGAGCCCGTGTCAGCCCTGGTGCCGGCTGCGCCGGAGATGCCGATAAACGGGAGGCAGCTGGGAGGAAGGCCAAAAAAATAACTAGAGGCTTGAGAGCGCACTGGAGCGTGAACAACCCCGGGACTCGAGCTTTAACAAAGCAAACGAGAACATTGCAGAACATCTTAATTACTGCCTAATGGGCAAGAGAAATCTGCTAGCAGAGCTCTCGGCAGTGATGCTGCTGGGGAGGGGGCGAGGGCAGCTCCTGCACCCAAGGGAAGGGTGGCAAACCAGCACCTTGGGGAGCCCAGATCCCAGCAGGGTGACAGGTCCTTGGCTGGCAATTGGTACTGGCAGCCCCAGTTTGGCCCTGGCCTTTCCCAGTCCCTCTCACCTTCAAAGTACCTGACCCTTCCTCACCTTTCCCGCTGCCCAGGCTGCGGACGGACGGCGCTTGCCCTGCTCCGCGCTCCTGACCCCCTCCCTGGCCAGCACCGACCTCCGCTCTGCTGCTGTCCTCGCCAGGAAGGAGGAGATCGAGCTGGTGAGTCCCGACAGCCCCGGGCCGAGGCATGCGGGGACCTGGAACTGGCCGTGGGGTGGGGGGCCTCCCCAAGGACCCTTAAACTGTGGGGGAGGAGAGATGCCAGGTGGTGGGGGATGTGAATTTGGCATTTTTGGGGTCACTGGGGAGAAGCCCCTCCTGGTGCTGGTGTTGGAAGGTGATTCTGGGCAAGAAGGGCTCTGCAGGGGCACTGATGCTGTTGGGGGGATTCGTGGACCGGCACAGGGGGGTTGTGGAGATGTCGCTGGAGGGCTGCACACGCCGGTGAGGAGGTTTTGGGGTTCCCCATGGTGACCCCGTGCCGCTTGCCTGCAGTCGTACCAGCAGTTCAGCCTGGCCATCGCAGTGGTGGCCACGATGTTGCTGCAGAAGGAGCCCTCCATGGAGGCAGCGCTGGGGCTGGCGCTGAGGGCCAACCTCCGGCAGGGCCGGATCCATCACCTCCAGGAGCTGGAGGACTTCATCAACAGCTACGACTCGGCCACCCTCAGCCGCTGAGCGGGGCTGGGATGGGCGGCCGGACACCCCCTCTCGCCAGCCGGGGTTGGGGGGTGACGGGGGGCCATGCCGGTACATCGGGGTGCTGGTAGAGGTGCTGAGCCCTCGCGTTGAGGTCGTACGGACATGTTGGTGTCATCCCACCGTCTCTCTTGGAGATGGAGAAGGAGAAGGGGGTGCTTAGCTTGGGGTGGGGGGGCACAGCCGGGAACTGGTGTTTGCAGGGAGTTAACTGGGAGAATGGCCCCATCCTGGGGGGAAAAGCCATGCCCGGATCTGTGTACGCAGCAAAAAGGGGAGCTGGCTTTGCTGGAGGGTGGTGGGAGGGAGAGCGGCTGCCAGGAGCTCCCCTCCGCCGCGGCTCCTTGCTCCGTTCCTCGTTCACAGGGCTGTGCCCTGAAACCCCAGGGGGGGTTCTTGGCTTGAAGGCTAAAAATAAACCAGGTGTGATCTTCGCAGTCCCTGCTCTGCCGTCGCTCAGGTCCCGCTCTGCTGGGGCCAGTGTGCGTGGGGAAGGGTCCCGCGGTGGACCCCCATGCTGGACCCGCCATGGGGGACCCCCAGCTGCAGTGGAGGGCCGCAGCTGCGCCCAGGGATCTCACACACCCCTTGGTGGCACGGTCAACGCCGCAGCAACCCCGGGGTGGGGAGGAACGGGGCAGACAGAGGTGGTGGCTCCCCTGCGTTCAGGTCTCAGCTTTATTGGAGCATCGTCTGCGGCAGCAGCAGAGCTGCCCCCCGTCCCCATCCCGCTCCCCGCCGTGGCAGGGGGACACGGTGCCACCAGGGATGGAGAACATCTGGCTGCCGCATACTGGAGGCCTCGCAGGGAAGGATCGGGCCCTGGCAGCCAGCACCCCTCCTGTCCCTGTGGGTCCCCGGCAGTGGGTGATGCGGGCAGCTGCCCTTGTCTTAAGCACCCGTCTGCCCTCCCCTGTGCACGGCGGCTCCCCGGGGCTGCCGCCTTGTCGGAGGTGGGAGCCCTGGATGCTGGCTGGCTGCTCCTTACCTGCTTTACCTGTTCCTAATTGCAGGAGAGGCCGGCTGGAATTGCAGGCTGTGCTTTGCCAGCAGCTGCCGGGGGGGGAGAATCCCAGTGGCTTCTCCCCACCAGCCTTGGGCTGTGTCCAAAACACGCTTGGAACGCGTTGAGATCATGGGAGGGGCTGGCAGGAGGGCAGTGCCGGTCGAGGACCCCCCGGTCCCCGCTGCTAGGACACGCTGCAGTGCTTGCTGCTGCCCCGCGGCTTCGCCGTCCTGCCCCCAGCCTTCCCCAGGGGCTCCTTGCCCAGGGAACTCATCCCGGGCTTGGGGATGGGCTTCCCGAAGAAGAACCCCTCTTCCTCCGAGTCTGAGTCTGAAGACGAAGAGCAGGTGGGACACCAGGAGTCATCCTCCTCCGTGATGTCCTGCAGGTCGAGGTCCTCTGGCTGCGCGCTGTGTCGGGCAGGGGTTGTGCCCGCTTGGAAGTGTGGGTTTCCATTGCCTGCGGGTGTTCGGGGGTCAGGGCCCCCCAAAACCATGTGACTGGGGGCTCCAGGCCCATTGGGACCCTCTGCACTGGGCTGGGGGCCGGAGGGGTGTCCAGCCGGTGGTCCCAGCATCCCTGCGTGCACAGCATCCCTGCTCTGCTCCTTAGCGGCTGCTCCGCTGCCCTCCAGGCTCCTGAATGCTGGATGCACGGAGGTCTGATCCAGGGATGCCTCTGGCAGAAGGAAAGTGAGGATGGGTGAGGAAGGGGAAGGCTGAGCCTGCCTTGCCACAGCCCCTCGCGCAGCGAGCGCTGCCTCGGGACGCAATGGAGGGTTGTGCCAACCAAACCCCGGCTGCCAGCGCTCACCCTCCTGCGGGAGCTGGGCCGGGGGCTCATCGCCACCGCTCCAGCCCCACGTTGGGCTGCACCCACGCATCGTACCCCATAAAGTACCCAGGGCTGAGCACAGCCTGGTTTTGCCCCCTCTCCGCTCCCGCCACGCAGCAAGCGGAGCAGTAGGATCCCTACCTGCCCCTTCCACCCGCTGCCTGCAGCCCCCGGCCCCCGAGGTGCTGCCCGACCCCGGCGTGGTCCTGCCGGCGGGGCCGGCTCGGGAGAGCGGCGTCGAGTCCGGGGATGGAGCCGAGGCGAAAGCCGAGTCGGAGGAGTCGGAGGAGGATGCGTCCCGTCCCAGGCTGCAGGTCTCGGAGCAGAAGAGCCGGCCGCGGCGGGAGGTGAGGGGCTGCCCACGCAGCGGCTTTCGGCAGAGGCTGCAGCAGAAGCAGGCGGCTCGGGCATGCCAGTGCAGCCCTTGGTGGGTGGCCTCCTCGCTGTCGGCACCTGGGGGGCAACCGCCGGGGAGGGGGAGGCTCTTCCCGCCGCCGAGTGCCAAAGCCCGTCCTCCGCACCCAGCCAAAACCCGTCCTCCGCACCCAGCCGCGGGGCTCCGGCTCCGCAGCCCTCCCAGCCCGCATCCCGCCAGCCCGAGGGGCTGGGACACCCCACTGCACCCCGCCCCGGGGAAGAGGGGCACGGCGGCTGTACCGATGGGGTCCCCGCATGCCTGGCAGGGCTCGGCGAAGAGGCTGTCGAAGCAGCCGCAGCAGCAGGGCCGGCCGCTCCTCATCACGTAGCGTTGCCCGCGCAGGGGCACCTCGCACTCCAGGCAGCAGAAGTGCTCCGGGTGCCAGCGCCGGCCCTCCGCCTCGACGCACTCCTCCATGAAGATCAGCTGGAGGGGGGGGAAACGACCCATCCTCTGAGCACCCAGCTAGAAAACCCGTAGCCGGGAGGATGCTTTGCTGTGCCAAGGAGAGAGGAGGGGCCCCCGATCCTCGGCACGGGCACGGGGCTCTCTGCGAGGCTCGGGAAGGGACCTTTCCTCCTGTCCACCAGCGGCTCTCGCTGCGTTGGCAGCCCCTGGCCAAGCTCAGGAGCTTTTACCAACAGCAAAAGGGAGGTTAAAGCCTCCCCCCCCTGCCCAGCACCCACCTGGTCACAGGAGGCACAGCGGGGTCGGAAGAGCTCGGCGTGGTGCCGGCCGCAGTAGATCCTCCCGTCCTGCTGGAAGTAGATGAGGTCCACCAGCAGCTGGTGGCAGAAGTGGCAGGAGAAGCAGGACGGGTGCCAGAACTGGTCCCCCAGCCGGGATGCCGAAATCCCCGGGTCCCCTTTGTTCAGCCTCCTGCCGCACTGCAAGGCAGAGGGAACGCAGGGTTTGGGGCCAGGCTGGCTTTTGGGGACGGGTCCCCACTGGGGAATGGGTGCTGCCTGGTGCTGGGGGGGGTCTGCCTCACCTTCTTGCAGGGACAGCCATGGCAGGGACCCGGCACGGGACATGCCAGCCCCTGCCCCAGGGCCTCCCGTCTCCGTCGGGCGCTGAACGCCCGTAGCTTCCTCCGCTCCTCCTCGGCGAGGTCGGGGCAGAACCGCTCCTGCGCGGGGAGGCAGAGGTGAGGGGGTGCTCGGTGGGCGAAGCCCCGGGTGGGCAGCACCCAACAAACGCCTGTCTTACATCGCAGTCCTGAGGAGGCAGCTGCTGCAGGAGGGCTCTGGCGCGGAGCCGGGTGCTGTCGGTGGGAGAGGCTGGCTGCGGCGAGCGGGTGCCGAGACACACCGGGACCTTGGGACGTGGCGCGGGAGAGAGAAACGCAGATTTTTAGGGGGATTAAGCCGCGCTGCTCGAGGTTGCTAAAATGTGTGTTTCAACCCGGGTGCTGGGCTGCGGGTCCCACCCGTGGATGGCGCCCACAGGGCTGGGGGAGAGTGGGGAGCAGAGAGAGCCCGGGTGCTGCCCACCTCGGGGGGCACGGGGTCCGCGGGGGGCTCCAGGTACTCTTCCAGGGCACAGCCGGAGTCGCTGTCGGACGAGGCCGGCGGGAGGCTGGTGGCAGTGCCGCAGGGGGGAGGCTCGTCTCGCTGGGGCCATGCGGGGCTTGGCAGGGACATGAGCTGGGGAGAGAGGATCAGAGCTGGTGAGACCCTCGGCGAGGCGGGGAGCCGGGGGTCCATCCCCAGGACACGCATCAACCCGCCTGCCCAGCGCGGACCTGCTCCATGCGGCAGCAGGATGAGCAGCCCCTCATCCTGGGGAGGGACCTCGGAGCAGGTCCAGCCGGGACGATGGTCAGCACCACCACGACCTCGAGACCGTTGGCTGAACCCCGCAGAAATCCAAGGGCTTTTGGGGGTCCTCCTTTCCCTGCAGACCCATGCCAAGGGCATGGCTGCTTGACAGGGCGGGGGCTTTGCCTGCTGAGCAGGAGGCACTGACGGGATGGTCGTGGGGTGAATCAGGGCAGGGAAGACCCCGGGTGTCCATGCTCAAGCTGGAACAGGTTTTGGGAAACAGCACCGGCCGTTTGCTCACCACAGTGGGAGATTTTCCCTGGCTGCTGCCAGTTTTTTGCTGTCATGGCTGATTCCTGGTCTAGAGCGGGACAGTGGGAGGAGACCGAGGTCTAGCCCAGTTCAGTGGAAAATAATTTATTCCCCTCGGGCTGCTATTGTTCTGCCCTGAGTGGCTGTTCCTGCCCGGGTGGCCGGCTTGCCCAGCCGCCACCACCTTGCCTGGCTAATGGTTACGTGGTGGAAACCCGTCCGGTCCCGTCCCCTCCTCCCCACGTGGTGCTTTTCACCGCTCGCTTCCTTCCTGACTTGGCTTTCCAAAACAAAGGCGAGATGGCGATGCGGTGGCTCCTGGGGCTCCCTGGACGCCGGCCCGGAGCCCGACGCCCGACGCCCGCGCTTCCTGCCGCGGCGTGGGGACCAAGGGTGGGATGCAGGTGGGATGGAGCTGAGCCGCTGCTCTGGGGGCAAGTCCCAGTGCTGCAACCGAACGGCCCTGGGACACCCCTGGATGCACCCCAGTCCCCACCGTGGATTGATCAACTGCTCTGGAAAGCATTTTACACAGCAAGCGGCTTGGCACTGGCTCAGGCTGAGGGCTGAGGGGTGGCAACCCCCAGGTCACACACTTAGCTCCCTCCTGCATCCCTGCCACCACAGGGACCGTTCACTCCTCCGCACGGGGATGGTATTGCTGCACGTCTGGTTCATCCCCCCCCTCACCCATTCTGCCAGGGCTGTCCTGGCCAGCACCAGCAGCCGCATCCCCACTGCTCCCAGTAAACAGCTTTGACACCCCCAGCTCAGCCCCTGCTCCCGGCGCGCTCCCTCCACCACAGCTGCCCCTTCCCACGCAGCATCTCGGGGTGCCGGTCTGTCGCACCCAAACATGGCCAGCTCTGGAGCTGGGAGCGGGTGGGATCAGGTTTCCCTTCCACGCACCTGGGTGAATGATTAACGCTGCAGATTGGCTAATCAGTGGGATGAAACAAAAGGGCTGGTGGCCCCTTCCTGGGGTTTGGGGTCTGCTAGCTCTGGGATTAGCCCAGGAAACTGGAGGGCTGATTGCATGATGCTGTGTTTAGCTCTGGAAGGGATAGAGATGAAATAATCTGACTCAACTCTGTATTTGCAGCCCAAAGAGAGCCTTGGCCTTGCTGGCTTGGGGTAGGAGCACTGCTGGGGTTGGGCCAGTAACCAGTTATGGCTCTACAGCCATGCAGGAGGATTGTGTCTGTCCCTGGGGATGCTGAATGGGGACCTCTGTGGGCTCAGTGACTGGTCCCAGCTCTGCTGCTGCCTTGTTTGGGTAATGTGTGTCTCTGCTTTGCCCTCCCCATGGGAGGTGGATGGCAGTCCTGGGCTGTGCTTGGCTTGCTAAGCCTCCAAGCTGCATTTGTCTAATCTGTTGGGGGTTTGCTGTAATTAGACCCCTCAGATGCTCTGCAGGCTCAGCAGAGCTGGTGGTGCCTGCATGGCCCCAGCCCCGTGGCAGGGTGCACAGGGCACCTCGTCCCAGGGCCGGCAGCAGGGAGCCCAGTGGGGTGATGCTGGGGGAGGGCAGGGCTCCTGGCTGCTGGGAATCCATGGGGCTCTGCTGGAGAGCCCAGCCCAGCCCGGTTTGATGTGATTACGCTGGCTGGCAGCTGTCTGGGCTGTAGACAAGTCCCTGTAATTAGCCCCAGACGGTGACAGTGGTACACGCCTCCCATGCTAAGGAGCCAGGCAGCCCCAACAGGTCGGTCTCCTCTGCTCCCCACTCCTGTCCCCTCTTCCTCCCTGCCTTCCCTCACCGCCTCCAGGCAGCCCTGCTGTTGCCCTTCCCTGCTGGCCTGCAAAGGGATACAGGGATGCTCCAAGCCTGCCCATGCCCAGGAGAGCCTGGACCAGGCGTTGGAAGGATGGAGCTTTGGGGAGCTGCTCCCCGCTGCCAGCGTGGAGCCGGGCGCTGGAGGTGCGTCCCCCCAGAAGGGATGTGCGAGGGACCAGTCGGGCAGGCTGAGTGCCACTGGCTGTCATTTGCCTTTGCTTTAGAAGCCTCTTGTCCTGCCCGTGGGAGCTCCTCCAGACTGGGATTGCTCAGCTCCCCTGCGCTCTGCGAAGGACGGGCAACGGCTCTGCCGCGCTCCCCTGCCCGCTCGCAGCCTTTCGGTGTTCACGCGGCTGCAAACTGCCGGCCGGGCTCCAGCCCTGGTGCTGGCACCACCCGGCTCAGTGACCCCGTAGCATCCCGCTTCCAGCTCCAAGCGTGTTTCCCGCAGGAGCTACAACCCTTTGCGAAGCAGTCACAGCTCCCTGGGCACAAGAGGCTAAAATTCACTGGAATATGAATCTGATTTGGCTCCCCAGGAGCAGCCCCCATCTCCAGCTGGCTGTGGGAGCGTGTGTGGGCTCCCAGCCCACTCCTGCCAAGGTCACACATTAACTTGCAGTGCAGCCACCCCGGCCCATTCGCATTCAGCGCAGCCTCCCCGTTCCCAGCACAGCCAGGGGCTGATCTGCATCTCTGCCACAGCCTTGGCTTTCCTTAAGCCACTTCTCCATTTTAGAAGATGCCCTTTCAGACCCCTTTAGCCTATTTTTTCAGAAGCGCCGAACACTCCCCAGCTCCACAACCCTGAGGAAACACAACGGCTCCCGTCACCGAGAAGACCGGATCCCCTTTCAAGCGCCCCAGAGCGCTGGCAGAGGCGTAGCTCTGTGTTCACCACCTCACCCACAGGATAACCTGTTTTCGCTTGAGCTCCTGTCAACACAGCTGCAATGAAGGCACGTGGAAATAGAGATCCAGAGCAATAAAGATGTCTCTTTTTCTGGGGGGAGATAAGCTGAGGTCTGGCACGGCGAGCCGGAGTGGTTAGTCCCGCGACGCAGCCCAAGCCAGGCTGCCCGCGCCGGAGCCCGTCTCCCGAAGGAGCCCGTGGTGGCTTTTGGACCTGCGATGGCACGAGGTGGAGTGAAGCGTGGGTGCTGCTGGCTGGGCACAGCCATCCTGTGGCCAGCGGTGGGGAGGGACAGGGTCAGCGCAGCCCCCCAAGGATCTCAGCATCCTGGTCCACCACGCAGCACCGTGTCCTCCATGTCACTGGAGGGGACCGTGGCCTGTTTGCTCGCCGAGGGATGTGCCAGCGCCGCAAAGGGCTTTTCTCAGCGTGTTTTCCCCCTTCCGGAGAGCGCCCGGCTGCCCCGGCTCGGCGGGGAGCAGTAACCCATCAACCCGCCGTCACGCAGCCGTTCGTCCACCCGTGGGTATGAACCGAGCCCCACCACCCCACCTCTCCCCCGCGGGCGCCGGGTCTCATCCCGGCACGGGGCCCAGCTGCCTCGGGTGGAAAGCTCCCTCGCCGCCCCAAAACATCCTGCTCCCGCCGAATCCCGGGTGGAGGAGGGATGGCAGGGCCACCGGCCGCTCCCGAGACCCTCGTCCCCCGAGGGAGCTGGGCAGCCCGGCCAGCCCCGTGCCCGCACAGCCCGGCACGGCAGACTCCGGCGCGATGGAGCCGACGCTGTCTCCTGCTCTCACGGGACATTTTCCCCAAAACAAAGACCGCGGGGGCAGCGATACCATCCTTCCCCCCTCCCCAATTATTTCTCCCAGAGAAGAAAAGCCAAAAAACCCTCCCTCTCCCCTCGCTCACTTCCCCTTCCCCTTGCAATAATCCCCGGAGAGGGAATCTCCGTTGCCTCCCCGACTCCCCAACGTCTTCTTCCCCAGTCCCAGCTCAACTCGGAGCTGGGAGAACCCACCCCAGGAAACCCCTCCGGCCTCACCTACCTGCCCGGTCCCCAGTCCCCGGTCCCCGGGCTCCGTCGCCCGCTCCAGCCCGGGACCCCGCTCCGCAGCAGCCGAGCGAACGCAGCCGGAGCGGGGAAAACTTCGCAAAGCGAAAGGGAAACATCCAAGCTCAGGCAGGGAAACAGATTTTTTTTTTTTTTTTTTCCTCTCTCTCTGTTGGTTTTTTTTT
>Ga0065711_1048496_pt1 | contig 11781 bp, 7 predicted proteins | sample Hoacrofraction12_FD_59098 | JGI IMG/M metagenome (GOLD analysis project Ga0065711, IMG submission 59098) | Hoatzin crop microbial communities from Cojedes, Venezuela - Epithelial fraction 12 v2 (version 2) | ecosystem: Host-associated > Birds > Digestive system > Esophagus > Crop | place... | reverse complement strand
TCCTTTCCTCTCCTTTCCTTTCCTTTCCTTTCCTTTCCTTTCCTTTCCTTTCCTTTCCTTTCCTTTCCTTTCCTTTCCTTTCCTTTCCTTTCCTTTCCTTTCCTTTCCTTCTTTTTTTTTTCCTCACACCAGTCCATTGGTTTGTTCCAGCCACTTGCACTTCGAGGAGGACTGACACTTGGGCCTCTGCTACAGAATTCAGTAACATCACAGAGAAAAATGCTTCTGCTCAGAGCATTTCCCCTTGGCCCCACGGAGTGAGGAGGAGGAGCAGGAGAAGGAGGAGGTGGAAGGGGACAGGGCAGTGTTCACCGACCCCAGTCCTGGACAGCAACCAGCCACATGCTGAACCTCAGCTGTGGACCTGAGCTCCATTGATTTCACTGGAACATACATGGAGGTTTCCATGATTTGCTGCAGGTAAAGGGATTTAGATATTCATTCAAATGCATAAATTAAAGCCTTACTAGTCCATTTGTTTTAAGTAAAGCTGCTCCTGGAGTTAGATGTAGTTTGAGGCATGAAGGGATGTGACTGGCCCCCATACTGTGTAAGTTTTCATTTCTGCCCTTCTTGGAAGCATATTGGTTTACTGTGTTGGTGTTTCATGAAAAATCACAGCATGAGAAGAGTTGTAATCCTGGTATCTGCAGTGCTCTGGGCGGCCTGGCCGGAAAAGGCTGCGCACGCCAGCAGGCTGGGCGGGAGAAAGCAGAGCGTCCAAGGGACAAAACTGATTAATGGGCAAAATGTGTCAGGGCAGCGCTTGGTGCCTGGCAGCTGAGCTGGAAACAGCGGGAGCCGTTGGCAGAGTTACAGGGCTGTAAGTGGGAGGGGCACAGGGCCCTTCCCTGTGGCCTCGTCCCCTCTCTTGGAGCTGTCTGGATGTGGTGCTGTGTCTTCCAGTCCCCAGGAAACAACCAGTGCTGGTGGCTCCCCCGCTGCTGGGGCTGCCGTGTGCCTGCACCAGGACGGGATGGCTGGATCAGCCCTCTGAAAACATCCACTGCGCGTATTGTAAGTGTCTGACAAAATCTACAGCTCCTTCAGTGAAGGGAAGACCCACATGCAAGCCTCCCGGTGCCCATCGCAGATGTCCCAGTGCCTCCCACCCGTGAGCCTTCCCCAGTGCCCCTTCCCAAAAGAGCATCCCTGCAAGCTCTCCCTCTCACCGGCCTGGGACCACTCGCTGCGCATCCCCGGCACGGGCAGTGCAGCACCGCACAGCAGCACTATGCTATGGAGCGTTCAAAATTAAATTTGCAGGACATTAAAAACTGTATTTTGTGAATCGTATGGCCTTACACACGTAAAAGGCACGGCCTTGCGTTGAGAGGGAGGATTTTCAAGGCGACCAGAGGGGCAGAGCTCCACCTGGTGATGTGCTGTTCTGCAACTCTTTGCTGGTGGTGAGGGCTCTCCGTGCTCATCCCGGCTTCCACTCCGGGCTTCTGCTTACGAGGGCCCAAACAATATATTAAATGAAGGATTTTTAAGAAGAAAAATCCCCACAATATTTACACTGGTTTGTGTTGAACCATTTCTAGCACGTTATCAATCTAACCGTTCACAGTAATTATCTTACAGAACTACTAAATCCTATTTAGCAACTAAATAACATTTCCCCATTTTTGTAGGTCAGGATATGGTTTGAGACTCAAAAAAAGCCTTTCAGTGCTAGTTTGATCTTTATTTAGGGACTCACTGAAGTCCAAACTTTCCCGAACTATACACCCAGAGTAGGGAATCTAAAGAATGTTTTGTTTTCAAGCGTCCGAAGCATTTGAGATTTCTCAGTGAGATCAGCTGGATTTCTATGATATTCAGTGCTCATAAAAGCAGCTGTGTCAGATCAGTATGTATTTGTGACAACACAGTTTCTTTATCTATAATTAACTTCAATGGAAAAAGTACCCCCAAGTGGTTTCTAAGGCCATTGCAGCATAAAGTAAAAGATGTGGATGGCTGTGGAAGAAAAAATGCTCTTATTTATGTAGTGGTTACAAAATAATAGAAAAGAGAGGTACAAGGTAAGTGAGTGAATATACAAGGATGCTATGTAACATTTATTCCTCTCGTCTTTGCTATACTGCCCAGTTTCTCCTTTCCAGGTAGCATTTTGGTAATCTAAATCAAAGGAACTGCCTGTGCTTCCAGCAAGATGGTTTACACCTCGGTTTTAAAAGACAAGCATGCAGTGGAAGCAGCTTGCACTGCGACCTGCCCCTTGGCCCAGGATGCAGCACGTAGGCACAGGCACAAGCGCTGAGCACTCAGCCCCAGTGCAGAGCACTGCATGGACACTTGTGTGGCAGCCTCCTGCGGGCAGGCGTGCGAGGGGAAGAGCAAATAGCCATTGCCTTCTCCTGGTGTGTAAGCACTGAAGAGCAAAGGATAAAGAACAGGGCAAAAAAATGAAGGTGACAGCCTAAAAGACTCGTACTAACTTCACATGCTTTACTGCAGGTGCTGCCTGCTGCTGCTTTTGTTCCTATGAAAATCTCTGTGGACTTACCAGGCCCTGCCTGGGTACGAGGCACGTGAGGCTCAAGGGAGCTCATCACACAGAACAAAACAGCAGCATCTACAGCTCGTGTCCCAGTGCTTTTTGAGTCCCTCAAGTAAAGAATGCTAGCAAAAAGTTTGACATCTGTGTGACATCCGCAAACAGACGTCATCACATATTGGTTGTAGGCAGTGGGAGGAAGGGACAATTTAACTGTATCTGTCTAAGGTAGGGGCTAACGAGCGAAACCACATTTCTCACCCCCCTAAAATCACCTTCCCAAACAAGGGTGGATGCAAAGAGAAAAGGAAAAGCATCTGTCTGAACATTGCATACAGCTCAGAGGGTCCCATCATAAAAGAGAAAGCTGGCATTTGGCAAAACGCGCAGGATAAAGGACTGAAAAGTAGAGCAGAGGCAGCAGGGATGGCACAACTGGAGCACATCAGCTCATCCTGCCTTCGGTACCACCTGATCTTCTCCCACCCAAGAGGGCATTTAACCCTCAAGTTTGTGAGGGCAAATGTGGGATTGAAAAACGGAGGATTTAATTTTCAACAAATAGCTGAACTATGATGCCAAAGATGATTGCACACTGACGGTCCCGATAGCAATAAGGTACCTCACAGGGGCCCATGAAATCCTCTCAGATGATGGAGGTAGCCATGTGCTACACATGCATCAGGAATGGAAGATGAGCAGGAGACAAAATGTAAGTAGCAAATGTAAAATGGCCCTCAAATAAGTAAGAAAAAGATCCCGGAGTCTTAGGAAAAAACTCAGCCCTTCTCTTGATAGCAGCTGAAGAGAAAAACTGGATATTCAGGAACTAACAGTGGGAGAGTTGTGACTAACACAGGCAACGCCATGTGCCATGACGTAAGTACTGTAGAGTTATTACTTGGAGCCACCTTCTTTCCCCATACTATAAAAGGATAAAATAGGCCTAAAAAACTGGTGTATGTTTAAATGATCAGAGTATCTAACAGCTACTGTTCAAAGAAAGAGTAAACAGCCTGAAAAAGTGACGAGCAAAGGGATATAAACTAGAAATACTTTAAATGACAATTTAAAATTTCCTAGTTTCCAGAAAACTAACAATTTTCTAGTTTCTAGAAGGCAAGCAGCTACTCGGCGTGGCTCCCCCTGCAAGGGCTGGGAGTCACCCTGCAAAATTTGTGCACAAAGGACTTTAAACAAAATGAAGGCTTTTTTAAAGTTTCTTTTTTATTTTCCCACTGTGGGGACAGCAGCATAAGTGAGTGGAGGAGCAGCCCTCGTTCCTTCCCGTGGCCAAGACCCTCAGAGCCACATACATTTTCTTTGTATTTAAAACTCAGCCTGCGGATTTGGTGCCGCGTCTTCCACAGTGGCTCCTGTTGCTCTCATAGCTATTACATCCTCTTTCCCTACTAGTTTTAAAAACTTCGCTTTGTAGGAAATTGTCAAAATGAGATTTTTTTCAGTGCCATATAAGATGCAGATGGGCAGGTTGAGGTGGCCCTGGCAGAGCCATAGAGATGCTGGCTGCTGAGCCATGCAAAAGCAGCAACCAAAAAGTGTGGTGCATGGGGACGGCGTGGGAGGTGACGGGGAAGCCCATGGCCCTGGTGGTGAGAGTTTCAGTCCCCCCAGGGAGGTGGAGGGAGCCAGAGGGGGTCAGTAAGGTTTCAGAAGACCGGGGGAAGGTATTTGAACTTCAAGGTTTCATCTTAGAGCAAAGGGTGTGAGACTGTGTGTGTTTTGGTCACATTTTGAGAGAGACATATGGGCTTAGGACAAGCACATCCAGTCAACTCTGAAGTTGGGTTTCCATAGAAAATTCATGGGGAATATTCACTTTCCTTCAGGCTGCCCGCAAAGTCATACCCCAAATCTGCTTTAGTGCAAAGCAAAGTGTTCTCAGCCGATCAATTCTCCTTTCTTGGTGGAATCACTGAGGGAAGACTATTATTTAATGCTGGCACAGTAAGAGCTGCCCTCTGCTGTGAATAACAAATGTTTATTCCCAAACAAACGCTAGAAAACAGCTAGGTGCTCTGTGGCACTGTCCTAATTCTTAAGTTTTTCAACTCTATTTATGAACAGCTCCAGTTTGCTTGATTTACTTCAGTGTCTGTGGTTTACTGAATAGCATTTCCAGTACAGTTTGTTTAGTTGATTATCCCTAAGTATCTAAATTATTATGACTTGCAATTAATTGTGCATTACTTTCTATTCCTTTCTGATAACAGGCTTAAAAAAATGTGTTCTCTAGTAAAATTGGTTTGTTAACCAATGAAGCCCACACAGTACAGTGAGTTTCAGAAATTCATGGCTGTGCAAAGGCTGATGTTTGTTCTGGGAACTTTTCCATTGCTGCGTGATGGCAGGACGGAGACGTGGGGCTGGCCTCCTTCTCTCCCCCACAGCCCAGAGGAGGCAGAAGGAAGGCACAGGTGTGTGAAGCGGGGCTGGAGCGTATTTTCTGCAAAGTCCCTTCCTCCAAGGGAAATTTGTACCTTTGGAGAACTCCTGGGCCAGCCAGAGCCAGCAGGTTCCTTTCTCTGCTCTATGTCACAGGGTTCTGGAGGGCTCCGATCTGGCGTGCAGGTAGCAGCTCTTCACAGAGGTCACCACCTTTCTTCATTGAGGTAAACTGGATTCAAACTCAGAGCCCTCAAGCCCCACGTTTGGCGTCAATAAATCTGTCACCGTTTCGAGCAGGGTATCAATCAACCGAGTGGCAGATGCTCTCTGTTAACCGCTGCACCCCACCCCCCGTGAAGGGAAAAAGGAGGAAAAGGGAGAGAGGCTTACAAATTGAATATTAAAACAGCTTTACTAATAACACTAATAGTACTAATAATATTAATAATAAGAGAAATAAAACAATATATACAAAACCAATACTGAGTTTCCCAGAGTTGGGTGCCGGACGCTGGTGTCCCACCAGCAGACGCCGGGCAGCACCAGAAAGTCCCGGACTGGCCTCGGCAGCAGGCAGAAACTGGACTCAGGAATTCATGCATCAGGATCTGGATCAGGATCGCAGGCAGGGCACAGAGCAGGGTCTTCTTCAGAAGCCAGGCATGGATGAAGAGAGCAAGACACTTGTAATCCCCCAGCTTTCAACTGAGTATGGCACGTATGGCATGGAATACCTCGCTGGTCAATGTTGGGTCACCTGTCCTGTCGCCCCTCCTTGCATGTGCGACCCTTTACAAATCCTCACTTCCGGGACCTAAAAGGTCTATCAGTGACCTTGGCTACTATAGTAATAATTATAGACAGGGGCCTTTTTCTACCTTCCATTCCTACCATTAGCTCAGTGTACCTATAAGCATTAGGCGTTATCAGCTTTGGAGCGGACACTGTCTGTAAAACATTCAGCCAGCTTCAGAAATATACAGCTACTTAGAAGAACTTTGCTGTAAGGAAGATTTGCTAAAAGAGAATCAGCTCTGTTTTAACCAAAACCAGGACAATAATATTCCCTGAAGAATTCCTTAGAAATTGCATTGGAGATCTCATCTATAATACGCTTTAGAAGAGAAAAGTATTTGGAACAGTTTTCCCACAAGAACAATTTTTTGAACAGACTTTTTCATAGAATTTTAGAATCATAGAACGGTTTGGGCTGGAAGGGACTTTAAAGATCATCTAGTTCCAACCCCCCTGCCATGGGCAGGGACACATTCCACTTGACCAGGTTGCTCAGAGCCCCATCCAGCCTGGCCTTGAACACTGCCAGGGAGGTGGCATCACATATGTTGAATAACTTGCATGTCATCGTTTGCTACTGAAATCAAACTTCTGAATTAAAATGTCTTTATTTGTTGGAATGACCCAAGGGCATGTAGTGTCAGCCCATTGTCTGCAGGGATGTGTAGCTCTGGCGCACTATGGGGCCAGTGGCTTGACAGGGCAGTGACTGCCATGGGGCACCCACACCCACGTCATTCCCACCAAGTACCACGGTGGCTGAGGCCAAAAAATTGCTCAGGACTAACGTTTTTATCCACATATGTGTGAACTTTTCTTTTAGGAAATAATAGGCATTTGCTGGAGCCTGCTTCCTCCAGTGGAAGTGCATACCTGTGGAAAATCTCCCTCCAGAGCTGATGTAAACCTTATAAAGAAAAAGAGGCACCAAAAATGCAGTGAAAGTTATATTAATTATTTCCTTATATTGGGGAAAGAGCAATGGAAATACCCAAGATATGTTAGTTTCCAGGAAGAAAGGAAGGAAGACACTAAGAGGGGCGGAGGAGGTCTGTAAATTTTCCATGCACATATAATTTAGAAGGTAACATGGTGATAAATGAAAATTTAATTTCAGTATACATAAGAAGCAACATATTAAGTGTTGCTCTCCTTTTTCCTGTACAGAATGCCTCTCTTCACTCATCTCAGAAAAAGACAGGCATAAACCCTTTATGTGACTAGAATAAAAGCTGTGTGATATTTTATTCCAGGAAACATCTCTGAAAAGAAATCTAAAAGCATCAACATACCTCAAAAGGACATGCTGTTTAACAAATGCCCTTGTTATGTGTAACTCGGTTCAAGATGCAGAGCTGTGCTTGAGCAGCCATAAAATCAGAGCCTTGCTTAGGCTGGAAAGGACCTCCAGAGGCGCAACGTGTGGTGGCTGGAGGGATGGAGTGAGCATGTCACATGCTTGCAGCATGGAAATGGAAATTGCAGCATGGCTGTTGATCTGAAGCATTTCTGTCTTGTTCCTGGCATTCTCATAAGATGTTGCCAAAGTAGATCAAAGAATCTTTAGATAAACTTAAGGATTTCACTAAGAGATGTTGTTCTGGGTTCAGCTGGAATAGGGTTAATTTTCACAAGAAGCTGGTTGGGCAGATCCGAACCAGCCAATCAAATGGGATATTCTGTGCCACAAGGTGTCATGCCCACTCTTTAAGTGGGGAGACGTGGGGAGCTGGCTGAAGGAAGGGCATTTAGCTACTCAGGAGCAAGCTAAGCATCAGGTGCTGAGAACATTGCATGCTGTATATTCTTTTTATCAGTATTATTGTTATTGTTTTCTTCTCCCTTTGCTGTTCTGTTACACTGTTTTTGTCACAACCCACGAGTCTTGCCTTTTCCTTCTGATTCTCCTCCCCATCCCACCAGAGAGGGGGTAGGGTGAGAGAGCAACTGCGTGGTTCTTTGTTGCCAACTGAGGTTAAACCACAACAAATGTTCAGCTGAGTTCAGTAAGAAGCCACAGTGAGAATAACCCCAAAACCACTTTCTGGTCTTCATATTTCACTCTTATTCTGAGGCCAAAAAAGAATGTTTGGAAGAAAGCAGTTTTAAATGACCACTAAAAAGACCCAGGTGATAATAGCCACAGAGACAAGCAGCTACTTGATGGGGCAAGTGCTGGAAATGTGTGTGACTGCCTGGGAAGGTGCGAGATGCTTCCCTAAAGCCAGTCTCCATCGGTCCACGGGGTGAGAGGTGAGTAAAACAAGTTGTGCTCTGAAGCATACGCCAGACAGCAGATGCTGGCTGGGGTGCTCAGTGCAGGTTTCTTCTCTCCTCTGGCTGTGGGAGAGCATCGCAAGGTGTCCCCTGGGGAAAGGGGTGCAGACACCAGGGCTGGTTCTCCTTTGGCAGCTACTACCTCTCCCTGTTCCTCCTTTATGTTTGACATTTGAATTGTCTCTGATCCAGATCTGGGGAAAATTATGCTCCCCACAGTTACATGCCCATCTTCTGCCCCCTCCCAGTTCAGTGGTCAAGAAAAGACAAGCCAAATAGCAACAAACTCTACTTTAGAAAGTGAAATCTGGCCAAATCTGACATGGTTTTGCCATAATAACACATAAACTTGCCTCATTTGCTCTTCTGTCCTCACCAGTGGATGTCAGCCTCATAAGGCAATGGCAATTGCACTCGCTGGTTTCTTCTTTTTGCCGGGGGGAGGAAATTTTCCTCAGGAGTGGGTTAGCAGAGAAAGTCAAGGAGGAGAGGGTGAACCTCATTTGAACAGTGAGTGGCATCTCACCTAATTCTAGTCCTCAAAACATGAAACCTCTGTAGTGAGTGGTTAGCTACCTGTCCTCTGCAAGTGCCTACCTTAGGTGGGAGTGAACTAACTCTGAGAAGTAATGTCTTGATCCACTGACTTTCAGTTTGGTGATTACTTCACATGAAATATTTGCATTTTGATTTTCCTAAGTTAGACAAGAGAAAACTCAGGGATAGGCTGAGAACAGCACAGACATGGACAAGGCAGAAATATTGAGGATGACTGGACAGATACAGACAGACAACATCTTAGAGTACACTTGAGTCTAGAATATTTCCTGTGTTCCTCTAATGTAAGTTTCTAAATACAGGTTACAGTATTACTGTAACTGTAGCAGTGCAGAAATGCTCTTTACTGACAGTGGCTTGATTCTATTTATTTAATTTTTTTAATCCCTGAATAGATTAATCCCATCAAAGACATGGACCTGTTGGAAGGGGTCCAGAGGAGGACCACAAAATGGTCAGAGGGATGGAATACCTCTCCTATGAGGAAAGGCTGAGAGAGTTGTAGTGGGGTTATTCAGCCTGGAGAAGAGAAAAGGCTGTGGGGAGACCTTATTGCAGCCTTCCAGTACTTGCAGAGGGCTTATAATAAAGATGGGGACAAACTTATTAGCAGAGCCTGTTGTGATAGGACAAGGTGTAATGGCTTTAAACTAAAAGAGGGTAGATTCAGGCTGGATGTAAGGAAGAAATTTTTCACAATGAGGGCAGTGAAACACTGGAACAGGTTACCCAGCGAGATGGTAGATGCCTCGTCCCTGGAAGCATTCAAGGTCAGGTTGGATGGGGCTCTGAGCAACCTGCTCTAGTGGTAGACGTCCCAGCTCATTACAGGAGGGGGTTGGACTAGATGACCTTTAAAGGTCCCTTCCAACCTGAACTACTCTATGATTCTATGATCCAACTCCCAAGTTTTCTCACAGGAGCTAACAAACCAATGGCAACATAAGCTTTGAAAGACATAGAAACAAGGGGATCATGATGCAACCGTAAGCCACTGGCATTTGCTATCACTACTTCAGCTCACTGGTAACCCCAGCAAGAAATCCTTCCTGCACCAATGCTGCTGTCAGCAGGGTTGAAGATCTCAAGCTTCTGCGTATCTTCTGACTCAATCTTTCTAAGATGTAAATGTGGATGAATATGGAAGATTATCTTTTTCTTTGAAGAGCTGCCCTTTGTGAGTGCATCCATCTGAGATATTTATCATGTGTCACTTTTTTGATCAGCCCAGCAATTTCTGCATCTAAAGCCTAGATCTCAGAGCCAAAATCCATCATTAAATGTTAAAAATCTTCAAGGAGACTGGTAAAATAACTCAAATTTCCCTGCAGAGTAAATGAGACAAGAATTTTTTCCCCTTTCTTCTGAAAACTGGCATGACTGTTGAGATGATGTGCACATCAAGCACTGGGTAAAGTAAAAGCTGTGCACACAAAAAAAGCAAAATAAGGAATTAATTCACTACAACCCATCGGCAGGCAAGTGTTTAGCAGTTGCCAGGAAAGCAGGGCTCCACCACACGTAACAGTTACTTGGGAAGACAAAATCATCACTCCAAATGTCCCCCCTTCCTCCTTTTTTGCCCCAACTTTTATTGCTGAGCATGGTGTCATTCAGTATGGGATATCCCTTCGGTCAGCTGGGGTCAGCTGTCCCAGCTGTGTCTTTTCGCAGTCTCTTAGCCACCCTTCACCTTACTTGCTGTGGGGGGAACATTAGAAAAAGAAAAAGCCTTGATGCTTTGCAAGCACTGCTTAGTGGCAGCTAAAATTTTGGTGTGTTATTGACACTGTTTTGGTCACAAATCCAAAACACAGCACCATACGGGCTGCTACAAAGAAAATTAACTCCACCCCAGCCCAAACCAGTACACACAGAGAGGACATTTGTGAAACCTGCAGTGCCCGTTCACGGATGGCCATTCACTCTTCTACCATCACCCAGCACAAATTATCAAAGTGGTCCTTTGTACCCTGAAGTTGTAGTCCTACGGCTTTCTGTAACAGGCAAGCAATGAGATTGTTTAAGCAGAACCAAAGAAGAACCCTCTTCCAAAACTGGCATTCATTTGATGAAAATATTAGATATTCTACTTTATCTGGGAACTTATTATGGACATTGAGAACTTAACAAGACCACATCTTTCTGCATTGAGTGTTCTGAAGGGTCATGAGTGTATATGTACATGGGTCAGGATTTGGTATCCAAAAAAGACAGTCTGGCTAGCCCAGTGTTGCTTCCTCAAAAGTGTATTCATTTTTACTGATAGAATAAAGCAAACCAGCTAGGAGGCATTTAGCCTGGTCTGGTAGTAAGCATAAACTGCCCTGAAAGCTGACACTCATCCCAGGTAGGCAGAGTAGATATAAGGTCATGCATACCTGAAGATGTCTGCCATCAGGTGCAATTCATAAAGCCTTTTCGGAACCAGCATTCCTACTTTACCTCTCTTCTCAGAGCCAGATCAGTATTTATGCCATCACAGCCACATCTAAAAAAATAAAATTGAACTAACTTTGTCAGGCTGAGCAAAGCGCTGTTTTGGCAAGACAAGAAGCTAAAATAAATTACACAAAGCAGCTGAAAATATTTTCTTTTAGGCTGCCATATCACTCTTGTGTCCTGGAAATGTGAGAATGAGGTGATCCATTAGCTCACCACACACTGTGACACCAGTTTCCAGTTCCTGCCACCAGCTCCAGCATCCCACACATCTCTCACTGTCAGCCTTTCACTGATCTCAGACACTTCACTCTCAGCAACATCTCTTGTAACTGTCAAATATTACAAAGTTGCCACAGAAAATTGTGGTGAAATACAAGTTTCTGCTTGAAGATGTTGGGGGTTTGGTCTGTCCCTCTGCTCTGCAGCAGCCTGGTAGCCCCCACAGAGACCTCCCAGGATCATGCACTGCCAAAGCCAAGTACTTTGTGGAGGCAAAGCTGCTTGGATAACACGGCATCTCCCTCCGGGAAGCTTTCTGCTGGCCAGTGGTGTAAAGAAAAGCGCTGTTAGTGTCATTCCACCTGACGCATAATTTGTGTATCAGTTGAATGGATTCATAATATCAAAAGTGCTGTTTCTGTGTGTTTTACAGAATCACAGAATGGTAGGGGTTGAAACGGACCTCTGTGGGTCATCTAGTCCAACCCTCCTGCCGAAGCAGGGTCGCCTACAGCAGGCTGCACAGGACCTTGTCCAGGCGGGTCTTGAATATCTCCAGAGAAGGAGACTCC
>Ga0065711_1048494_pt1 | contig 11781 bp, 12 predicted proteins | sample Hoacrofraction12_FD_59098 | JGI IMG/M metagenome (GOLD analysis project Ga0065711, IMG submission 59098) | Hoatzin crop microbial communities from Cojedes, Venezuela - Epithelial fraction 12 v2 (version 2) | ecosystem: Host-associated > Birds > Digestive system > Esophagus > Crop | place... | reverse complement strand
GGCGCTTTTTGCCGCCTCGCCGCTGCGGTTTTGCCACCGGAGAAAGGGTCCCTCGGCGCGAGCCTCTGCTCCAGAACCCTTCACCTTCAGTAGCTTCGCCGAAATGGCGTTCGTTCTTCGTTTCATGTTATTGAGGTTTTGCTCAAGCTGTATCTTGGAATGATGCACAAGATGGAGAAAATAGAGTCAGGCATCTGAAGATCTTGCATGGCGATTATGAAATGTGTCCAGATTAAAACGGCAATAAAAAAAACAAAGGAAAACCATTTCTTATATAAGAACAGAGGTGGACAGTGTCGCATGGCTGTCTTTCAGTTTTATTAGACATGTAATTTATATGCTACCAGAAGGTTCAAAATCAAAGGGGCTTTTTCACATGGCAGGTAGGGAATCTGTAGATTGTCTTGCCAAAAAATATGGATGCTAAATATTTACACAAGTTTGAGTGGGAACTAGACATAGAATACTGAAGTTGGAAGGGAAACCTGAAGGTTTCTGAACCCGTGTCATGCTCAAAGCAAAGACAGATTCAGAGGTAGATCAGTTTGCTCAAGGCCTGATCCAGCTGATGTTTGAATTTCTCCAGAGAAGAAGATTCCCCCACCTCTCTGGGTGAGTCTGCCCTCATCTTCCCCATAATCCCCCTCAAGGCAGTGGGTGGCCACCATTAGCCCTCCCCTTCGCCTTCTCCTTGCCAGGCTCAGCCGTGCCCTGGGCACCAGGTTCTGCTCCGCCAGGTGCCCCAGCCTGGGATGTTACATGGAGTAATCCAGTCCCAGATGCAAGATTTGGCATTTGCCTGTGGAAAAGCAGGGGGCTACACTGAGTCTTGCACAGAAACCATATTTAAGCAGGGAATTTCCCAAACTAAAAATGGTTGGGTGCTTTGAAAGCAGTGGAGGGTGGGAAGGAATATGATCCAGACTGTCCTTGTTCTAATATTCTTCCCAAGGCATCTCCTTATGTCTGCTGTTGGAGAAGGACTCATGGGCCAGACAGAATTTTTGTATCAAAGAGAAGAATATGGCAGAGGTCTACAAGACCGTAACTGGCCTGGCAAGGGTGAGTAGGGGTGATCACTCATTCTCCTTCCTAATGCAAGGATTAGCCAGCATCTAATGAGCTCAGCAGATGGCAGGTTCGAAATGAGTGAAGGGAGCTAGTTCTTCACCTGAAAAGTAATTAAATTGTGGAACTCATTGCCTCAGGATGACAGAGTGGGAAACACATAAATAGGTTAGCAGAAAAGCACCCATTGGAGGTTATTAAATACTACAAGAGCACTTCTGGCTCAGCAAGTTGCCAAACCTTTGATTGCTGGTATAAGGAAGGATCATAGAATGATTTGGGTTGGAAGAGACCTTAAAGATCATCTGGTTCCAACCCCCCTGCCATAAGCAGGGACATCTTCCACTAGACCAGGTTGCTCAGAGCTCCATCCAACCTGGCTACCACAAGAAGGATACCACAAGAAGTTTTCTGGTCTGTCTCTGTAAGAATCCACCAATGGTCTCTGCTCAAGGTATGATCCTAGGGTAGATCAAGCTTGGCCAAGCTCTTTTCACTGGTGACAGGACAAGGGGCAATGGGCACAAACTGAAGCAGAGGAAGCTCCAGCTGAAGATGAGGAAGAACTTCTTCCCTCTGAGGGTGACGGAGCCCTGTCCCAGGCTGCCCAGGGAGGTTGTGGAGTCTCCTTCTCTGGAGATATTCAAGACCCACCTGGACAAGGTCCTCTGCAACCTACTATAGGTGACCCTGCTTCGGCAGGACGGTTGGACTAGATGACCCACAGAGGTCCCTTCCAACCCCTACCATTCTGTGATTCTCTGTGATTCTGTGATCAGCTTCCACTCTGATGTGGTGCAGCTGTCTTAATATTATATCATCACTGGGAGATGGCAGCGATGGTAGAACCCCAGTGGAGATGAAGAACATGGTGGGTTTGCTGAGCTGTCTGTGCAAATCTCCAGCACTTGACTCTCTCAGCCAAACCCATCCACAAAGTGCTGACTTCAGAGAACGGGGAAGTTTCACGGTCTTTGGGAAGAGATACACAGGCTTTTTCCGCCTTGGGCTTTTTGTTACATCTCTAGCTGATCTCGCCTGGCTTTGCTCAACGTTGTTATCAAAAGCTTCCACACCCCAGCTGGGGCGGCCATAGGGATTTGTCAAAACTGTCTTTTCTCCCCAGATCACTTCTGCCTGTGTTTCTGTATGTATTTCCCCTTCACGTGGAGTGGAATAAAAAGCTGACTTGAGAGCTACTTGTTTTATGCCTGAATTACTTCAGTTTTCTCTGCCCGAGGCTCCTCATTCTTTTCCACCGCGTTGCTGCTAGTCTGCTGGGACTCTCTCATTGCCCACGAAAGTTTTTCTTGTCCTCCTACACTGCTACTTTGCTCCATGAGCTCAGATTTTTGCCTAAACTTGGGCACTTACAGAGCTAATTTCTATTCAATCTTACATAGTTTGGTTAGGCACATGCTTGTGCACTAAAATCAATTTCAAAATGGCTCAGCTTTATTTTAAGCCCCCTTTTTTTTTTTTGTTTTCAGATGCCAGATGCATTGATTGCTGTCTGATTAAAAAAAAACCCACAACAAACCACACAATATTTTCAGCATGATTTAGCGGCTCATCTACAAGGATCTTGACTGGCTTAACTAAATGGTTGGTGCTCACTCATGTGTGGAAAAGGCCTTGGTGTCTTTGGATGCACATTATTTAGGTTAAATAACCTAAAAGCAATTTAATCTTAGAGAGCTAAAAAGCAAGAGTTTAAAATTATGTCTCACAGCTTGAGACAACATCTACTGGAAAAATCATGCAAGCTACCTCATTATTTTTTGAGCAAAATGCTTTGTTTCAGTGAAGCTATCATATTTAAGTGTTTTTGGATGCAAACTTCTGGAATTGTTTCTGGGAAGAAAGCTTTTCTTTTGAACACAACTACAGCTTAAAATGAAAATATAAGAGGGGGGGAGATGATCAGATAAGCCTTGAATGAAACAAAAAATTCCATTCCAAGTCAAAGAAAACATTAATTTTTCGAGACAAATGGACGAATTTTCTTGATTCTTTCCTTGGAAGAAGTTTGGGGTTCAGATCATCCAGAATCATATTCTTTCCTCTACTCTTTTTCTTCTGGAAGAAGCATCAAACCAGAAAAAAACAGTATTCATATGACTTCGTTTAAAAGGTTCAAACGCTATTTCGTAGCTCTTCTGCAGACTACTTTTAAGCAGTGCTAGAAATACCATCAGAAGAGGGAAGTTAAGTGGAATTAAACAAGGTTATGAATTCTGAAGGCAGTTTAAGACACTGTAATACAGAAAATAAGTAAACCCATGCCCTATGACCTTAGGCATATAAATATACTGCAGCAGAACAAAGCAGGCTCTTTTGTTATGTGTTGAATGTGAAATAGGCTGTCTCAGGGCTTTCACATCCCGGTGAGAGAGTCTGAATTAGCAGCTGGCTAGTTTTAATCCAAACAGCTCTGTCAAAAGGGCACCGTTAGTTCCATGGCAGGGAAGGAGCTGGGGGAGCCAGGGAGGAAACCAGACCCTGCAGCAGCTACATGTCCCCATGGCAGGCCAGAGCCAGCAACCAGCTGCTGCTAAAATGTTGTGACAGAGGAAATGATGGTCCAAAGTGTTTTCTGGAAGGAAGGGGGTTGTTTTTGTTAAGCAGGTCCTGAGATGGGCAGTCAGACGGTGCCCTAGAGATGTGGTGTGTGGGGACATATTGTATGGGCTTGGAAGCAGAAACATCATGAGAAGTTGCAAACAAACGGGGGAAGGGTGACGTGTAGCGAGTGCACCAAGGTGAACATAGACTGTCAAGGGAATGTAGAAAGGTTGTGGCAAGGTTTAACACCAGTTCATGTGGCAGCGGTGTGAAAGCAAGAGAATGAGGGTCTGCTCATGCCTTCTCCTGCCTCATTGCATTGGTGGGGTCTCGGGCTCTCAGGATGCAAGACCACAGGGCAGCCCAGGACACCACTCAAGTTTCCCTGGGAAATAGCATCCGTCTTTGGCAGAATGGTGGAGGACAGGTCCTTACTGCTGGCACGCACCCTTGGCAGTTCACCAAGGCTGGATTTTGTTGGTCCTGGACAGGAATATATGACTGTAGAGATGCAGAGGAGCCTCTGAGCAGCAGGGGCTAGGGTCTGAACGTGGCTGCAAGGCCAGGCTGCGAGGCAGGCAACGCTCTGCTTTCAGCAGGCAGCTGTCTTCTGTCACAGGGGCTCAGACTGCCTTGCACAAACCTAACACCGTGTGCTGGTTTTGGCTGGGACAGAGTTAATTTTCTTCATAGTAGTTAGCATGGCGCTGTGTTTCGGCTGAAAATAGTGATGATAATACCGGGAGGTTTTCGTTACTGCTGAGCAGTGCTTACACAGTGTCACATTTTCTGCTCCTCACCCCACCCCACCAGCGAGGAGGCTGGGGGAGCACAAGGAGCTGGGAGATGACACAGCCAGAACAGCTGACCCCAACGGAGCACAGGGATATTCCATGCCGTATGACGTCATGCTCAGAAATAAAAAGCTGGGGGAAGAAGAAGGAAGGTAGGGGGTTGATTGGAGTTGTGGCATTAGTCTTCCCAACCCCCGTTACGCATGATTGAACCCTGCTTTCCTGGAGATGGCTGAACACCTGCCTGCCGATGGGAAGTAGTGAGTGAATTCCTTGTTTTGTTTTGCTTGCATGTGCGGTTTTTGCTTTACCCATTAAACTGTCTTTATCTCAACCCATAAGTTTTCTCACTTTCACCCTTGTGATTCTCTCCCCCACTCCGCTGGAGGGGAGTGAGCAAGCAGCTGTGTGGGGCTTAGTTTCCAGCTGGGGTTAAACCACAACACACCAACATATGGGAGACAGATAGAGAGCTGTTAACCATCTTAGCAGAAACACTTGCTACGTACAAAGAGCTTCTGGGTAGGACTGCAGGTGAAAAGGGCTCCAGCTAAACCTTTCTGATCTCTCTTGACTAGGTTGTCCTTCAAATCTATTTACTGACTGATCTTTAAGCATTTCCCACTGGAGACCCATATGACAGCTGCTCCTATGTGCAATTCTGGCTGCAGCTGTGAGGACATGAGCTTGGAGAACAAATGGACATATTGCTCTTCCTGTGCACAACATCCCTCAGTCCCCTGGGACCCTCCCAGTGGACTTGAGCCAGTTTCCTTGCTGTGACTCTCCAGTCTAAACTGGAGACCTTGTTGGGCATCTCTAGAAAAAGCAAGTGTAAAAAGAACCAGGATAGACAAGCCTATTAAAAAGAGGGCAAGTGAGAGCACAAAAGATATCACAGGAGAAATCTTGATTACTAAATCAAACCACGCCAGCAGTCAGCCAAGACATCCAACAGCCAACTCATGGAGTCATTCTACTGCATGATGTTGCAAGAGATGGGCCTACACCACTCATACACTCTAGCTTGATAAAGAAAATCTGTAGTGGAGGGAGGGCTAGAAACCCCTTTCTTGAGCCTCTGAACAGTCTGGCTTTGACAAGAAAACCCAGATAGGAGAGACTCAAAAAACCAACCCCGTGGAGCAGACATCACCTACAAATGGGCAAGGGTTTGTGAGGCTGCAAAGCAAGGTTAGTGCAACAAGGTTGGTGAAGTGCAAAGAGGACTGCAGGAAGACAAGTCCCACCACCACATAAAAATAAAGAGATACTTTAAAGTTGAAGTGACCAAATCTACACCGAAATAAAGAAACCAGGCTTTTTTTTTCTTCAAGAAGTAAAAAAAAGATACATCACTTAGTGTATTTTTTCAAGCTTGCTGGACATCGTACTGAAGAACTGGAAAGCTGTCAAAGAAATTGTATACTTTTTTCTGCTGTCAACTAAAGCGTGCTTTTATGGAGTCAATTAGCCACAAATTATGAACACACATCACTTGTCTGAGAATGAATTACAGTACAACCCAATAAACAGAACTGTCTTTGCTCACTGGTCATCGCCCTGATGAGGAGGCCATTGGACGTTCTTCTCCACCCATAAAGGAAAATTCATGTTCATCTGTGTTTCACTCTGCGAGCATGCCTCTTTCAAGTGCTGCAGTGCTACAGGGGAAATGGGGTCATTGGTATTACTGCTCTGACATGCAAACCTGGACATGAGCTCAGTGTGTGAAATGCAATTACATCGTTGGAAAGAGTTCGGATAAGCTGGGATGGCATGAGTGCTCGGATCTACAACGGAGCTTATAGCTGCTATTATATTTGATAGAGAAGTGCAACGAGCATCATCTTTACACAGTATATTGTGTGCCCTCCACAGACCTTAGAGCCCTTTTCGAAGGTGGAGAGCCACAGTCTTGTCAAGTTTTTAGGGTTTTTTTTTGTTTGGTTGGTTAGGAGGGTTGCTTTTTCTTTTTCTTTTGTTTTTTGTTTTTTGTTTTAACAGAGGGGCAAACTGAGGCACAGAGAGGTGGTGTGACTTGCCCACAGTCGATGGTAGACCTTGAACCCCTTGGTCTTGCTCACGGCTTCTTACATCCCACCTGGGACCTGGTGAGAAGGAAGGGCTGCCCACTTATTCCCAAGGTGAGGAGAACTGCAGCTCCTCCTGGGGCGAGGGGAAGGGGTGTCACTCTCAGCAGCAATGTCTGGCAGGGGGACAAGAGCACGCATGGTTTCTGCCAGCCCCAAGAGGCAAGAAATGCAAGGAACCTGAAATGGAGAGGCAGGAGTTCGTTGGTCAGGCACTGAGCGAGAGGACGTGGCTCTACAGAATGCATTCATGCCTCTCTGTGGCTTTCAGAGCCTCGTGCATGCTGGCAGCGGAGAGCCTCCTGTTGATGTTCCTGTACTTGCACCGCAGGAGGTTCCAGAAAGTAGTCCTCAAGTCTCGGTTAAAGAAAGCATAAATCAAGGGGTTGATGAGGGAGTTGGTGTATCCCAGCCAGAGCAGAGTTCTCTCCAGCCGCAGGGGCATGCAGCTACAGCGGATGCCGCAGATGAAAGGCCGAGCCGTTGACATCAGGAAGAAAGGAAGCCAACAAAATGTAAAAGCCCCCACAATAATGCCGAGGGTCCTGGCTGCTTTCTGCTCCCGTTTGAAGATGGAAATATTCTTTCGGTCTTGCCGGAGCAGTTTGGAGAGCGTGGCGCATTCCTCCACCGCTTTGGTACGCTTGGAGCTGTGGTGGCTCCGGCTGGAGGCCTCCAGGCAGTAGACGCCCTCCTCTTCATAGTGCTTGGGGAAGTTCATGAAGCGGTGCTTCTCGGCGCTGACCTTGGCAGCTTTGTAGATCCGGCTGTACATCACGAGCATGACCGCCATGGGGATGTAGAAGGCAACCCCCGTGGAGTAGACTGTGTACCCAAAGTCCTGGCTGATGAGACAGACTCTTTCCACAGTCACATTCTTGGCCCAGCCAAAAAGAGGAGGAAGAGTGATGGAGGCAGACAGGAGCCAAACGACGAAGACCATCTTGGCCATCAGCTTCCCATTTTGTCTCACGGGGTACGTCAGCGGCCGAGTGATGCCCAGATACCTGGAAAAAAGGAGAGTTGCAAAGAGTTAGGAAGGCTGCAAGGTGTGATTGCTTTTGGTTGGTGTTGGGTGGTTTTCATTCCTAATCAGCTGTTAGTGCCCCGTTACAGGAGAATTTCAGCCCTGGAGGGGGGACACAAGAAATAAATTCCCTAAATGAAAATGTTCTCAGGGACATGCAGCTGCAGTATCTCCTGTGAAACACATTTCATACCCCTTCAGCTCTCTTGCCTAAACACCCTAATTTGACTATTCCCCGCTGCTTTCTTGCAACCACCCCATGCATGATACGAGGTGTCATTTAACTGCTGAGTGCAGTCCAAGCCCCACATGGTTTCCTGGGGAATAAAAATGCTTCAAAAAGCTTAGTTTTGCACCACGACTAATCTGTACAGAGAACATGCAACCACTTCCAGCCATGGCATGGAACTCGCTCCAGACTGTTGCCTGCCAGGGAAACACCCAGGAGTGGGATGGGTGATCCACAGAATGATACTTGCACCAGGATACGTCAGGACTGACTCCAGATGGAACGAATAGACTCACACCAGTGTTTAACGGGAAGTGGGATGGGCAACACCCTTCTCTTATTTGGCCAGGCAACTTGGGGAAGGAAAACCTGCGGCTGAGATGCACCTGAGGCAGCATGCAAGCAAAGAGTAATCTTGCCTTTGGGAAGACTTAAGGATGTGTCTGGATGGGCACAGAAAGCAAAGCTGGTCATCGGGTGACGGACTGTGGTGCAAGACTGACAGCTGTTGACCCACACCTTCTTTCAGCCCATAGACTATGTGTTTGCATCTTGCAGCACTGGCACCCGTGGGAGACACCACTGTCAGCAGCACACTCCATCACTCCCCTCTCCATCCAGCCTGCAAGATTCGGAGAAACCTACAGGTTCCTGCAACAAGTACTGGAGATGACCTCTAGAAACCAAGAAAGGAGTGAGTGCCCTTTGCAAACAGCTGGAGCCATCTTCTCCCTTGCAGGACCATAGCTTCTGAAGTGATGGTGCCCAGCCCTTCCTGGAGAGTATAGTGAGAGGAGCTCTGAGTAGGAGGTCCCAAAAGCATGTGGTAACCCACTGCTTCACAAAGCCTGATGCCTGGAGTTAGGAGTAACCTTGTTAGCTTGGCTGAAAGGAGCTAGAGACTGCATCACCCATCAGCTCCTGGCTGGACTACAGGGTGTAATTTTGAACTATCCTGAACCTGGATTGAGAGGGTTCATGTGACCAGGAAATTGTGTCAACTTTTAGCTGGTAAATTGCAGTTGTAAACTAATAAATCAGTAGGGAGTCGGAGACTGTCACCCAGTGTTCCCACTGAAAAATGTCTGCTTCCTATTCAGTCTCAATCAGTCCAGCAAAAGCTTCTAGCTGTTACACGAATTTCTTTCACGTTAAAGCCTTTTTAAATCAAACCTGCCTGTTGTCAGGAATTTCTAGGCATTTTTAGACAGGATCACATCACCTCTTAACTGTTTTGGATAACATGCGTCAGTCCAGAGGGGCAGTGAGAACAGTAGCTGCACGGATACCTTTTGCTGAAAGCTTTTCCAGGGAAGAATGGGCTTTTCTGCCAAAACAAAAAATTTCTGCAGAGAATTTTACCTCTGCTGTATCATTATTCTTTTCTGACAACCAGTCTTACTGTAGGTGTTAGGAGATTTTTTTTCTTCCCTGATTATTTCCCTTTTCCAGATCCTCCCCCAAGATTGGAAGAAGATGGAAATAAAATTTAAAAAATCTGATTCCTCCTCCCCTCCTGACTGCTAAATGAATTCAAAGCCCAAAGTATTCTCCCCTGACTCCCTGATAAAATGAATTTGAATTCATTCACTGAGTTGTTATTTTCCTGTTTTTGTCTGTATTTTCTTCAGCTGGCCGTACTCACAAAAGACAAGCAAAACTCTCCACGACCACCTATGCTGCTTGAATGCCCAGCAATGGTACAGGCTGAAGGATGACATTCACGGATACAGAGGCAACACAACCTCTTGAGAAAGGGCTTTTAACACCACCACCCCATGGGGCCCTGTCTACAAAGGAGGAGACCTGATGAGATGAAGATGGATAACAGAGCTGGTCTTGGTGCTGTCCTTCCAAAACCTACCACTGACTCCTTCCTACCGGGGCTGAGCACAGTGAGAAGTGATGAGCCTGGCTGGAAGATCAGAACTCAGAGTGATGGGTGGGAGCAGGTTGGAAGGATGCTGCCACACATCCCTTCTGCTGTAGGACGGATCTACAGAGGGAGAGCAGACTTGATGTCCCCTATACTGGGAGAAAACCACACCCTCCTGTTGCATCTCCAAATTCAGCACCCAAAAATCACTCTTCTGTATATCCAAGTCAAGAACTTTGCAAACGTGCTGTGTTGTGTGATATCCTTTATGATGCTATTACTGGGTTTTCTTTAGAAGCTGATCCACTTGGGATTTGCTGAAACTTCAAGGAATTTACACGCTAGCCAAGCAAAATGCACGGTGACACGATTTAAAAAGCAGGCAAAGCTGACACATTTGATCTGCGGGTGCCTTGTGCAGTCACTGCTGGAGGAAATGGGGCCGTTTTGAGGTCTTTGCTGATAGTTTTGATGAGAGCGGGAAGACCTCAAAATAGGCCAGCGCTCACAGCAGTGCAGGAGGCAAGATTGCACAGAAATTCAAATCAAATTCTCTTGCTTTGATTATTTTTTGTGTGTGTGTCTTGTTAATCAAGTTTAGCAGTGATCAGGTAACAAAGGCCAGTTCCTAGAGCAGCAATTTGCTGGTGGTTTGTGTGGCTTTGCAGGACCCCCACCATGCAGAGATGATTGTGCAGCCACTTGTTCCTTGTGCAATAAACTCTTTCCATGTCCTCGCTCCCACAGATACCTCTCCAAGGTGCCCCCATCCCCATTCTGCAAATGGCAAACTGGGAAAGGATAAATCTCTGCTTGCACAGGTTGGTTGAGCCCAGAAGAGCCCAGAACTGGGGTTTCCCAGACCGTACTATTTTACCATAAACCCATGCCTCCTCTGGGCCAAATGGAAGCTCTGTACCTTGCTTCCAGGCTGACGCCGTGCCTGCCCCATCCTGCTGAAGGAGAGGAAAGCTCCAGGTGGAGGATGCAAAGGGCAGCTGGAGGCTGCAGCTACCTGTGGCTTCATCTGCCCATGCCCTAAGCCAGGGCTGGTGGGAGCATCCCAGGGATACATTCATGCTTGCTGGAGATACACACAGGGACCTAACTGTCCTACTGGCCTGGGACATGTTCAGATGAAGGACACAGGAAAGGCAATCCAGCAAAATGCCCTCCAGGTTTTATCCCACCAAAACTTTTGGGAGACATCCTTTTTACTGAAGGCAATGCCAATTTGGAGCATATAATCTGATTTCAGGTAAAAACCTTTTTTTTTTTTTTCTAGGGAGAGCCCAAATGGAGCTGCCTGGGAAACGGATGGAGACGTTTTCCTCCACTAGGAAAACCTGAAGTGATTTGTGCTATTTGGGGAGCTTCTTTTGTCAGATTCTTGGCATTTTTACGGAGAGCTTCATCAAAAGCTGAACAGCCAAAAGGGGTTTTTTGCTGTTGTTTTGGTTTTGGTTTGTGGCAATAAAGAATTTATAACAGTGGCAGGCTTTTAGATAAGAAAAATATAAGAGGAAGATAGATGTTTCCAGCATTTTTCTTTTTTGATTTAAAAGAAAATCAGTCAAACCCTCCTTCAGACAAGATTATTTCTACAAGCTTCAATCAAGAGCATTCTAGAAAGCACTGTACATTAATAATCAGAAAATTATTAAGGTTGGAAAAGACCTCTAAAGATCATCAAGTCCAACTGTCATACCAACACCACCATGCCTGCTAAACCATGTCCCAAAGTGCCACATTTACACATTTTTTTAATACCTCCAGGGATGGGACTCCTCCACTTCCTCGGGCAGCCTGTTCCAATACAATTTCAGGAAAGAAATTTTTCCTAATATCCAGTCTAAAGCTCCCCTGACACAAACTTGAGGCCATTGCCTCTCATTCTATTGCTAGTTACCTGGGAGAAGAGACCAACAGCCACCTCACTACACCCTCATTTCAGGTAGTTGTAGAGAGCAACAAGGTCCCCCCTCAGCCTCCTCTTCTCCAGACTAAACAGCCCCAGCTCCCTCAGCCGCTCCTCATCAGACTTGTTCTCCAGACCCCTCCCCAGCCTCGCTGCCCTTCTCTGGACACGCTCCAGCCCCTCAATGTCCTTCTTGGAGTGAGGGGCCCAA
>Ga0065711_1011357_pt1 | contig 11782 bp, 9 predicted proteins | sample Hoacrofraction12_FD_59098 | JGI IMG/M metagenome (GOLD analysis project Ga0065711, IMG submission 59098) | Hoatzin crop microbial communities from Cojedes, Venezuela - Epithelial fraction 12 v2 (version 2) | ecosystem: Host-associated > Birds > Digestive system > Esophagus > Crop | place... | reverse complement strand
TTTCTCAAGATGGTGATGGATATGAAATAAGTAAAAGCAAAAAAGAAGAAGCTGGCACTACCATTACTCTTCATTTAAAGGACGATAATAAAGAGAAGAAATATAGTGAATATTTAGATAGCGAAAAGATTCAAAATTTGATTCGTAAGTATTCAGATTATATTAGATATCCAATTGTTATGGATGTAGAAAGCTATCAAAGTACCGGAGAAGAAGGCAAAAGTAAGAAAGTTATTGAAGAGAAAACAATCAATTCAATGACTCCTTTATGGAAGAAAGAAGCTAAAAAAATAGCTAAAGAAGATTATGATGAATTCTATCAAAGTCAATTCTATGATTATCTTCCTCCTTTAAAAACAATCCATTATAAGGTCGAAGGAAATACTAGTTATACTGCCCTATTGTATATTCCTCAAAAGGCTCCATATAACTATTACAGTAATGACTATAAGATTGGTTTAAAGCTTTATAGTAAGGGTGTCTTTATAAAAGACGAAGCAAAGGAATTAGTCAGTGATTATTTCCGTTTTGTAAGAGGTTTGGTTGATAGTGATGATTTAAACTTAAACATCTCAAGAGAAATCTTACAAGAAGATTATCAGATGCAAAGCTTAAGAAAATCGGTTGATAAAAAGATTAAGAATACTTTAAGCAAGATGATGGAGAAAGAAAGAGAAGATTATGAAAAGTTCTTTGATGCTTTCGGAGCCCAATTAAAGTATGGATGTTACGAAAATTACGGTGCTAATAAAGATGTCTTAATTGATCTTCTATTGTTTAAATCCTCTAAAGAAGATAAGTATGTATCTTTAAAAGAATATGTTGAAAGAATGCCTGAGGATCAAAAAGATATCTATTACGCTTGTGGAGAAGATATTGAAAAGATTAAAGCTTTACCGCAAATGGAAGCAGTAATAGAAAAAGGTTATGAAGTTTTATATTTCACTGAGAATATTGATGAATTTATGACTGCTATCTTAATGAATTATAACGAAATACCTTTCCGTTCAATCAATAAAGCTGATTTAGATTTACAAAGCGAAGAAGAAAAACAAGAGTTAAGCAAAGCTAAAGAAGAAAACAAGGACTTCCTAGAAGCGATCAAAGAAGCATTAAATGATAAGGTTAATGATGTTAGATTATCTTCTACTTTAAAAACATATCCTGTATGTTTAGTTAGTGATGATGGTTTATCACTAGAGATGGAAAAGGTCTTAAAAGAGATGAATCAAGCTGGTATTAAAGCTACTAGAATTCTAGAAATAAATAAAGATCATCCTTTATTTACTGCCTTACAAGAAAACTATAAACAAGGAAAAGATATTAAAGATTATGCCTTCCTTCTTTATGATCAAGCTCTATTAATGGCAGGTATGCCAATTGAAGATCCTAATGAATATTCAAAAAGATTAAGTGAGGTAATGCTTAATTCCTTAAACAAATAATAAGCTAGCTTGTGCTAGCTTATTTTATTGGTTTTCAGAAGATTCAATATGCTTACGAATCTGTTTTTCATTTTGTAGACAATATTCATAAGATTTAAGCATGAAATCTTTGATATTATTATTAGCATAGATATCATTAAGAGTATCTAAAATTAAACAATCATTAACCTTCATATCAAAGAAATAAGGATAGATGCATCCTCCATTCTCTCTTGGATAATAAGGATTAATATTACTCAATCTTTCATCAGACAATAAAGTTTCAACAACCATTTCCGATAATATCCATTTTAATGATTGACTTTCATATTCTTGATAAGAGTCCTTAAATAAATCATTCCATATATAAAACCAAACAAAATGACATAATTCATGTAAGCTAGTTCCTAAAGCTCCAGCATCAGAATTCTTATAAAACAAATCAAAACAGTGTTCTTCTAAAAACCTAGGAGCAATCGGATTTAAAGTTATATTAGCCTTTATATCATTAAACAAATTACTAACATCTATATCAAAGGTATCACTAAAGGCTTCTTGAATTTGGTTATGATATTTATTCCAATGATTTTGATAGCTAATTACTTTATTTTCAATTTCTGATTCAGCTTCTAAATAATATGTTTTTAAAATATCTTCAATATATAAATTTAATTCTTCCCTATTTAATTTAGAAGCGTATTCTTGATCTAATTTAGGATAAAAATAATAAAGAACATCACTCCAAAAAGATGTAGTTTCATCATCTTGAAACAACATTACACTCTTCAAAGAATAATCAAAATCAGGGTTAAGATAGGTTATGTTCATGTTTATAGTTTAACATTCGAAATTTTAATCAGCATATGCTTTGCTTTGCACTTCATACATCATTTTATATTTTGGACTTATGTTTACAAGGTCTTTGTGATTCGCATATGCTTCGATTTTTCCATTATCAAGTAACAGCACCTTATCAACATATGGGCAGATTGCAAGCTTATGTGTAACAATAACGCAAATATTATTATCATTCGAAATATCCAACAGGTTAGATAAAATGGTAGATTCTTCAATTGGATCAATTGCAGAAGTTGCTTCATCAAAGACAAAAAGTTGAGGGGTTTTTAAGAAACTATTTGCGATTGCTAGCTTTTGCCATTGACCTCCAGAAAGTTCGATACCACCAAAATCTTTTCCTAGTATCTCGTCTAACTTTAAATTTAAGTTAAATTTATTTAAAATTTTTAACATCATATCATCAGAGATGCTATTTTTGTTACCTAAAAGCAAATACTCTCTGACACTCAATTTAAGTCTTGGAATTTCTTGAGGAACATAAGATTTTAAAAAATTATTATCATTAAATTCGATAACCCCTTTATTTGGTTTAAAGATATTTAAAAGCAATTTTATCAATGTTGTTTTGCCACTTCCATTTATACCTATAACAGCTATTTTTTCTCCTTTTAGTATTTTCAATTTGCTAATATCGATTGCTTTAAGAGATCCCTGAGGATATACAAATTCAACATTCTCCAAATTAATGCTGTTCAAATCATTACCTTCTTTTAAGTTTTTATTGTTATCATCTCTTTTAAGAAAATTCAGCAATAGTTCAGCACGTTCTAAATATTTCTTTCCATCAGCTATTGTTTCGAAAAATGAAGACATTAAATTCTGAAGTGAAGCAAAAGAAACTATTACTGTTGCTAATTGCGCTTTGTTTATTTTCCCGATACTAACGAAATATAAACCCAAAGCAATAGAAATTACATAACAAATATTTTTAATAGCCTTGCAGAAACTATATTGGCGATAGTCCTCAAAGAAAACACTCTTTAATTCATCCTGTTTTAATTTGTTTATGCTTTTCCATTTATTTAATAAAAAATCATATGCGTTTTTATGGCGCACCTCTTGAGAAAAAGGATGTGCATAAAAATATTTCACAATCGTCTCTTCTTTTCTTTTGTACGAAGATTGATTTTTACGCATTTTATTAAAATATTTGCCCCTTATCAATCTATTTATTAATATTGGTAAAACCGAGATAAACGCAAGAAAACATAAAATATAACTGTAGTTAGCTAGTAACAATATAATCGATAACAAACCTATTATTGCTTCAATATTTTTCATCAATGAATAATGAAACATTGAAAATTCTTCATTGTAAACAATATTTTCAACATCAGATACCGTATCTAGAAATTCATTTTTTTCATATTCAATTAATTGTGCTTGGCTCTTTTTTATTGCTAAATCGTATCGCAATTTAATATTTAATTTTTCAAAGATTCCTGCATTATTTGCAACACTATGCAAGGCTTGAAAAATAGTATTCAAAACATAAAATATAAAGAGTAATTTTAATTGTTTGTAAATTAAAGATAGCTCTCCTTTTTCGCTAACAATTTCAACAATCTTATACACTGTTTCGCTTAACATAAATGGCAGTAAGCCAGAAAACAAAGAGTTTAATAAAGTTATAAATGCAGAAAGTGGTACTTTTTTCCAAACTCTCGTTTCTATTTCTCTGATTGATTTAAGCTTGTTCATTTAAATACCACTCTTTTTGCTTAGAAAACATCTCAAAATATAGGCCTTTTATATCCATTAGCTCTTTAAAACTTCCTTTTTCTTTGATGGATCCTTCTTCTAATAAAATAATTTCATCTGCATTTTTAGTACTGGCTAAACGATGTGAAATTAAAATACCACCTACACCCATAAAATTTTTATCAATTTGCTCATATATATTTAACTCAGCAATCGGATCACTAGCTGAAAACGGTTCATCAAAAATCAAATATTTATTTTTATTTCCATATAATGCTCTCGCAATTGCTAATCTTTGCCATTGACCACCAGATAAATCGCAAGCATCACTTTCTAATTTACCCAGTTGAATATCTTTTTTATCTATAAATTCTTGTAGCCCTACAGTCGATAGAAGTTCATTGATATTAGTATCGTTTGTTTTCGAACCAAAGCTAATATTTTCACCCAAAGATAAATCATACTTACTATAGTCCTGAAATACTACTGTAAAAATTTCTTTTAGTTCTTCTCGTGAATATCCTTTAATGTCTTTTCCCTTAAGATAAATTGTTCCCTCACTAGGTTCATAAAATCGTAGTAAAAGTTTAACCAATGTTGTTTTGCCACAGCCATTTAGGCCAACTAAAGCAACTTTTCTTCCTTCTTGAATTTTTAAATCGAGATTCTTAAAAATATATTTTTTACTATCGGGATATTCAAAACTAACATTTTCAAATTCTATAAAGCAATCATTATCTTTTTTTACAATTTCATCAAAAACAACTTCTTCTTCTAAAGCTAACCAATTTAAATATTTTTTTACAAAGAAACTATCTTCTCCTAAATATGATAGATTTAATGATAAAGATTCTGATGTAGATAAAGAAGAAGACAAAGCTGAAATTGATGATACAAAAATACCAGTGCTTATATTCCCTTTATATACGTTTGTTGTAAGAATATATATAGCCACTAGAAACCAAACACATACTAGCGCCAAACTGGTACAAGAATATTTTTGTGCACTTATTGTTGTTTTTATTCTTTCTTGTGATAAATCATCGGCTAAATTCTTTATTTTTTTTAAAATTACATTAAAACCATCAGTCGCATAAAGATAAGATAAAGTGTTTTTGTTACTCATCTCTTTTTCATAGTGGCGAAACATTCTTTCGTTTTTGCTTTGGCTTTGAAACATCGCATTCATAATACTTGCGGATTTATAATCTAGCCATATGATAAATAAAATCAATAAGCAATATAATATAACCAAAGTAAAGTTTGTTTTTGCAAAAATATACAATAAACCAATTGTCCTAATAATATTAGAAACTACATTAACAAAATCTTTATATGTAGAAAACATTTTAATATCACTAGCTTGTTGCGCTAACTGCAAATCGTCTAAGTTGTCGCTATTTTCAAAATATTCATATTTAATCGAAGAACATTTTTTCAATATACTTTCATTAGCATATTCATTTATTCTCAATTTCAGTAAAAATTCTTTTTTATTAATAAAATAGTCTAAAACAATTTCTATAAAAATAACTAAAGCAAATAAAGATATTAAACCTATATTAAAGCCAGAGCTATCAAGAATAGATGATAGCATAAATAAAGAAATGGTACTTAATATAGGAAAAATAATATGCGCAAGGATGCACCACAAAACATTTACTTTATCCATTTTATATATGCAATTTATAATTCTGGTAAAATCCATATATCCCTCTAATTATTGTTTGGCTGTTTCAATACGAAAGTGTTATGTCCTCTTTCTTCAACAACACTAAAAATATCCATCATTTTGTCAATACAATCATCAAATATTTTCTTTTGACAAGAACTTTTTTTGTTGTTAGATATCATATCGTAATAACATCCACCGTTGCACATTCCATAATAACTGCACAAACGACACGATTTATCTTTTGGAGATTTACATGACTTAGCTATTTTTGCAAGTGCAGATGCTGGATAATCGTACAATTCGTTTTTTGAGCATATTTTATAATCATCAATTCCTATGCCGGATATGCAATTATACAAACTACCATCAGGTCCTAAGATAACTTCATGGAAACTATCTTTCAAGCAGGCTGCTGCGGGAATTATGCCATTTACAGAAACTCCTTTTTGGAGCAACTCATATAATAGATCATAATATTTCATTAATCCATCAGAATCAAGCATATTGTTACATGAAGTGTAGGCACATCCATTGACAGGGTCACATTCATTGCCTACATTGAATATTATTCTTGGCTCTTTCGCAAGAATATAATGACCCCACTTTGCTATCAATGAATCTATCATAGAAAAATATCCATCAAAATTTGATTTATCAATTACAGTATTTATGCAAATTTCGGCATCTGTATTATCTAATATCTTTTCTATATTACTAACTATTAAATCAAAACTACCTGTGTTCTTCTTGGTGATACGTCTGATGTCATGAATCTCTTTTGTACCATCCAGTGTTATTTGCAACGAATAAATATTAAAATCATTTATCATATTTATGATATCGTCATCTATTAATGTTCCGTTAGTTACAGCAAATACTTTATTCAAATTAACAATATCGTCGTTTTTAGCCAAAGTTAGTAATTCTTTTACATACTTTTTGTCATAGAATGGTTCGCCACCAAAAAGGCATACGGACAACTTTTCGGCACTTAAAATATTAAATATTTGTTTCCATAAATCGAATCGTTCCTCTGGCGACATATCATTAATAGAAAGCGGTGTATTCTGTTGCATACAGTAAACACATTTTAAATTACAAGAAAAATATGGAGCATCTGTAATTGTGATATGAGAGGTATCGACGGTATATTTGTGATAGAAGAAATCCATTAATTCATAATATGATTCTACATCTTGAAATATAACTCCTTCTTCTAATAAATAATTTTCATTTTTTGCTAAAATATCATCAAAATTATCTCCATAATTCTTCTTTATTGTTGCAATAGAGTTTGTAAAAGAATTAAAGAAAAAATATTTATCATCGTACTCTTTATACAGGGTTCTTCTAAAAATTTTAGTTTCCATAATTATTATCCAATTATAAAAAAACCATAAATATATGGTTTTTAATCGCGGTCCGTTTCTTTACAGCGATTTGATTTACAAGTGCAACCACTATTAATCACGGCTTTCTTGCTCCAGAATTTAGATAGTCTTGATTTCATGCCATTGCTCCTTTATGTCGTAATATTACCACGATATAAAAAACAAGAACAATATCTAAATAAACTATTTTTTTATAAGATAAAGTTATCTACACTACATTTGTACAATGCAAAATCTATTTCCATCAGGATCTGCTAACACAACATAATCAGCATCTTCTTCGTAATTCCAATCTACTTTTGTAGCTCCTAAAGCAATTAGTCTTTCTACTTCTTTTTGTTGATCATCTGTAAATAAATCCATGTGATGTCTTTTAGCTTTTTTAGAAGTAACTAATTTTAAAGATAATTGAATTCCTTCTTTATTATCTTTAGGTGCTAACATTGCCCAATCATCACTAGCTTCTGCTTTTAATTCATAATTAAGTGCTTGTGACCAAAATAAGATTGCTTTATTTATGTCAGTAACACCCCATACAATTGAACCTATTTCTAACATATTAATCACCTTATAACTTTAATTGCATTTTAATATGTATAATCCCATCCAACAAGTACTGCTCCCCTACTGCTACAAAACCGGCTTTTTGATATAAGCTGATTGCGTATATCTGAGCTTCTAATTCGATATATTTAACTTGAGGATATGCTTGTATTTGTTTTATTGCTTCTTTTAATAAAGAAGATGCTAAACCTTTTCTTCTATCAATACTTAAGACTCTACCAATAATAGCCTTATCATCTTTAATAAAATAACGTAGATAGGAGATGATCTTGTTATTATCTTTAATGAATAGATGATAGCTATCCTTATCTAAGTAATCGATATCTTGATATAAACAAGCCTGTTCAATAATAAAAACGTCTTGTCTAATTTTTAAGATCTCATATAATTCATCTAAGCTTAGTTCATCATACTTTTTATTTATGATTTTCATTTCAGATAATAAATATATTTTTCTTTTTCTATCTTTTTAAAACCTGCTGCTAAAAATGCTTTTTGGCTTTGNAAGTTAAACTCATATATTTCAGCTATAACAGATTCTTGTTTAAGTTGTTNAGCTCTTTCTAATAAGGTCTTAATAACTTTGCGACCTAAATGTTTATTTTGATATTCTTTACTAATTACAATTGCTATCTTACCTAAAAATAATGAAGCATCACCAATTAAACGATTTTGATATTTAATGTAATAAAGTTCGCCATTATCATTAAGATATTTATACATTCTTTTTAGTTGCTCAAGATCATAAATTTCTTCATTATTATCTACTTGTTTACAAGTTTGAGGATCCTGATACCAACCTAAAGACTTTTTATAATAAGGATAATAAGGAACTAAACTTAAATCTTCATTAATGATTATTTTATCCATTGAAAGCCTGCTTAACTTTTCTAATACATAAAGGTAAAAAGATAATAACAACCAAAGCTTCTGCTAAAGGATAGGCATACCATACTCCATCTAAACCAAAATATTTACCTAAAAGATATGCCGAAGGTACTAAGAAACCTATCTGTCTTAAAATAGACATCCACATTGCATTATGACCTGAACCTAAAGATTGGAATATATTAGTCATGACAATAGAACCGGCAGCCATAATAAATGAGAAGGAAATAATTCTTAAAGCATTATCAGCAATTGGTCTTAATGCCTCACTTGGATTAAATAAATTCAATAAGAAATCAGGAGCAAATTGAAATAATAAGGTTCCCAGTAGCATTACCGATAAAGCAATACTTAACTGTAACTTTACAGTTTTACGATATCTATCTTCGTTTTGAGCCCCATAATTATAAGAAAGAATTGGTAGCGCTCCTTGGTTTAAACCAAATATTGGCATAAAAACAAACGATTGTAGTTTAAAGTAAATACTTAATGCAGTAACTGCTTCTTCTTGATAAGCAACTAAGATAGTATTCATGATAGTAGTTGTGATTGAACTAATCATATTCATAACTGCTGTAGGTAAAGCGATTAAATACCATGGTTTAACAATACTTTTATCAAACTTTAACTTTCTTAAATTGATTTTAATTTCGGTGCTTTCTTTTCTCATTACAATAATTAAAACAATTAAAGAAGCTATTTGTCCTAATACTGTGGCAATCGCTGCCCCTCTAATACCCATATCAAAGGTAAAGATAAAAACAGGATCCAAAATAACATTAGTAATACAACCAACAATCTGAGCAATCATTGCGACAATCATATTGCCCTGTGATTGGAAAAGCTTTTCAAAGAAGTTAGTGTAATAGGAACCGAAAGAGAAAAACATTGTGATATGTAAATAACTAGCTCCCATTAAAATGATTTCTTCTCTTTTGGTAAAAAGTGAGATATAAGTAGCTGCCAGTAAGCTTCCTAGTATCATAACCACTAGCATATGAATACTAGTTAAGATAAAACCTGTAGAAGCTACGCTTTGAGCTTGCTGGTTTTTTCTTTCCCCTAACCTTCTAGCAACCAAAGTTCCTGTACCTACCGAAGAACCCAAGGCAATCGCAAAAGCTGCCATTTGCAAAGGGAAAACAAGACCCATCGCAAATAAAGCATCATCACTATAACGGGAAATATAGATACTATCGACAATGTTGTACATGGCCGCTATCCACATTGAAAAGATAGCGGGTAGAGCCATTGAAATAAGTAATTTAGGTATTGGCCAATTAGCCATTTTTGAAGATCTTAAATTTTCTGACATACCTAAGTATCTTATCATATTTGCCATAAGTAATATAAGAATAAGTGTATAGTTACTTAATATTGACTGTTGTTTTTTTTCAACGCTTATATGCTACTATTAAAATCGCAAGGGAGAAGACTTATGCTTACATTACAACACGTCAGCAAGCGCTATGGTAAAACCTTAGCTTGCGATGATTTAAATTTTACTTTAGAGGATGGTTCTTTAACTGTTTTATTAGGTCCTAATGGAGCTGGTAAAAGTACAGCGATGAAATCAATTATTGGTTTCTTACGTTTTGATGGTCAAATTACAATTAATGGTTATGAAAATAGTAGCGAAGAAGCTAGAAAAATCTTAGGTTATATTCCCGAAATTCCTGCTTTATATCCTAATTTAACTGTTAATGAACATATGGAATTTGTAGCTAGAGCTTATAAATTAGCTAACTATAGACAACGTATTGATGAATTATTAACTATTTTTGAATTAGATGATAAACGCAAAAAGTTTGGTGACGAGCTTTCTAAAGGTATGCAACAAAAACTCAGCATCTGTTTAGGTTTACTGCCTGAACCTCAAGTTTTACTTTTGGATGAACCAATGATTGGTTTAGACCCTCATGCGATTAAACAATTAAAAACTTACTTACAAAATATGAGCAATCAAGGAAAGATCTTACTGGTTTCTACTCATATCATTGATAGTATCGATATGTTGTGGGATCGTACTATTATTATGCAAGCTGGTAAAGTTAAGGCTGATATTGGTAAAGAAGATTTAGATAGTCAAAATAAGAGCTTAGAAGAATTCTTCTTTGAGGTTACTGAAGGTGTAGATAGTGAAAGTATGAAGGAAGAAGAAGCATAATGAAATTGTTGTTGTATTATAGTTTTCATTCTTTCATCAATCAAATCAGAAAGATGATAAAGGCTCCTTTTATCATCATGCTACTGGCTTGTTTTGCGATTGGTAGTGTTGTTGGCTTTGCGGGTGCATACTTTGTTGATGAAACAGAATATTATGAGGGAGAGTCTTATATAGAAGATTACGATTATGAAGAAGAAATGGGCGAAATCTTTGAAATCGAAGAATATGCAGATGATTTTGATTTAACGAAAACAGTAGAAACAGCCCTTTTTCTAATCTTTTTAGTCGATATTATCTTTTTGTGTGTCAAAGCAGATGATCAAATACCTGATCTATTTTTACCAGGCGATACTATTCTTTTTGCTTCGCCTTTATCGCCTCAAAAAGTGTTACTATTTCGTTTATTACTACAAATGGGCACTATCCTTATCGGTAGTATTTATATGCTTAACTATATGCCTAATTTAATTGAAAGCTTAGGTAGAAATAGATATGTAAGTATTTTTATCTTTTTAAGTTTTCTTTTATTAAATTGTTGTGGTCGTATTATTCAAGCTATCCTTTTTATTCAAAGTAGTAATCATCCTAAATTTAAAAAGAATTTACTATATATTATTTATGGTTTAGTAGCTGTATTTGTAGGAATCTTTTTACTTTATACTAAACTTTCTAATTTAAGCTTTCTTAAAGCTACATATGCTTTCTTTGCGAGTCCTTATATTAACCTTTTACCTTTGGTTGGTTGGCTTAAAGCGAGCTGTATTTATGCCTTTAATAATAAACTACTGATAGCTTGTTTATTCTTTTTAGCAAGCGTTATTTTAAGCCTTGGGTTATGGAAATATTTAAATACTTTAAAGGCTGATTATTACGAAGAAGTATTAACTAAAACCGAACAACAACTAACACTGCAAGAAGAGGCTGAGAAGAATAATTTTGTATTTACAGCAAGAAAGAAGAAACATAATGAAGTTAAAAGTGAATTTAATAAAGGCTTTGGCTCTAATACCTTCTTTTTCAAAAATATCTATACCCATTTCCGCTCTTTAAAATTTAAGTTTTTATCGAAAACAGGAATAACTTATTTATTTATTGCCTTAATAATGTCGGCAAT
>Ga0065711_1010153_pt1 | contig 11782 bp, 4 predicted proteins | sample Hoacrofraction12_FD_59098 | JGI IMG/M metagenome (GOLD analysis project Ga0065711, IMG submission 59098) | Hoatzin crop microbial communities from Cojedes, Venezuela - Epithelial fraction 12 v2 (version 2) | ecosystem: Host-associated > Birds > Digestive system > Esophagus > Crop | place... | reverse complement strand
ATAACATAACATAACATAACATAACATAACATAACATAACATAACATAACATAACATAACATAACATAACATAACATAACATAACATAACATAACATAACATAACATAACTAACAGGAATGGCTCCCTCCCCCTTCCTGTGCCAAAAATCTCCCTTCCCCCTTGCTGCTTCTTCCTTCCCAGAATGAATCCTTAGGTACTCCCACTTTCACACTGTCCTCTGCCACTGTCCACGGCCAGGCGCAGGCCATGTCTCCTCTACTCTCCTAGTTTCAACTAAAAAGAGAATGATGGGCAGCCAGCTTCATTACTCCAGCTCCACTTCCACATTTAAATGCTGTTTCTTTCCAATGAAGAGACAAAGAAGAACAATTGTAGATGTCTGTTATTTTTATTTAAGAGCAAAACCAATGACTTTTATATAACTTTCCTTGCATTATCATAATATTAGCAGTTTTAGAAAACATCTTAATCCAGAAGAGCTGCCAAATTCTCAAGTGGCCACACTTGATTTATAAGCTGCAATTATGTTTGTCAGCTGATAACCAGAGACCAGATCAGTTTTCACCTACTCAGTGGACTGGAAGTGAATACTTTATTACCTTCTACCCAATATTTTTTTTCAGATACAAAGTGCTTTCAGTAGGCAACGATCTCTCTAGCTGGAGCAGCAGGGGATGGTTCTTGGTCAGCAGGGCAGAAACTGACTGCCTGTATCACGTGGCAACGCTAAGAAATCACAAAAACAATTCTTCTAATCTTTCTAATACTTAAAAGGGATCTTTCAGAGCTGTCCTCAATACCATGCTCCCACACACTTCTCTCACTTTATTCTGTACTCTGAACCTTCTTTCCAGGACCCTCCTGCCCGACCAGCGTTGCTCACTGCCTGATTTCCTGCTACGGACACAGAGGTTGTGCGAACAATCTCTCTGCTGCTTCCTGATGTCTCTGCCTACCCATCCTGCAGTCTGGATGCATCCCAAGTACCACTACAAAAGAATCCTAGGTATGCTCCAGAAATAAATTAACTTTCCATTTTCAGATAATAACTTCCTGGAAAAAATAAAGCAAGATATTCTTCCTGTAGTTCGCAGTAAGACTGATATTCACTGAAAATTACTGTTCATTTCAAAGACATTCCTTTACTGCAAAGACTTGATCCATGGCGCATGCTGGGGTAAGATACCACTGCAAAGCCCAACTTCCACAAAACCACAGTAAAACAGAAGTTCAAATTAAAAAGAGAAAGAGGCCTATCTAAAGCAGAATTTTAGGATAACAAAGAATAAAGATTCAACAGAGAAATATTCATAAGTGTGATGTCAGCTCTGCAAACTGGAGCAAGTGCTGCTTTTTTGACTTAATAACAGTGAATGTCAAATTCTTCAGGAAAGGAATTTGCAAAGTCTTGGTAACAAGTCTGCTGTGGAACTAAATCGCAGTGCATTCACCACAGTAGATTATCTGTCACTCACAAAATCAGTACTTTCCAAGTCGCCTCTTAGCATGGCACAATATATAGACACAGATAAAATTATTTACAAAACCCAAGCATATCTACCAATATGATGCCACTTTCTTAACTGATTTGTAACTTCAATCTTCAAAGGGAAGATCTGCAATAACAAATCTTACACTTGTATGACAGTAATAAAATTAGCCGTTTAGAGGAAAAATACCATTTTCATTGGCCAGATAACATAAAAGAATGGAGAAAACAGCAGCTGGATCACACTATAAAGAGAAGCAAAAAAAAACCCCCAAACCTATCTAGAGGGATCAAATTCCTAAGCTGGAGAAAGTCAGATCGCCTGCTTGTCATCCCATACAGGCATAAATCAGGACCAAACATGCCAAAAGCCAGACCGGGATGTTAATCACACTGACGGAACTGCAGATGTCATCAGCGGGATGGAGACAACGGAAGTAGTGTTAATGAAATTAGAGCCCATCCAAATGGTACCACGCGACAGGTGGTACCATCCTGTCCACGCGGCAGGATAATCAGGATCTGATTAGACAACTCCTGTATTACCACTTCACAGCAAAACACGTTGATGAAAGAAACAGAATGGATAGGGAGTGTACTCTGCGTGATGAATGAGGAAAGAGTAAAACAGAAACGCGTAACCACTGGCCAAAAAGAAAATAAAAACTTGACATATGAGAGAGAGTCAGGACTGAAGACATCAGCCTCAAAGCAAGTGGTGACGGTACCACGCTGCTTAGCAGAAGCAACAGCAAAATGCCTGATGGACATAAACATTTCAGTTCTGGCAGTCATTCAAACAACAGTGGATTGGTTCAACTAGACTTTTTAGACAAAGGTATATGGAGAAGAGGGGTATATTATTAACATTATTTTCTGATATAATTTGCTTATACTCCTCGATGCGGCCTAAACAAGCTGCAAGCAGGGTGTCTGCAGCCTTGGTGGCAGTGGGGCCCTGGGGGAATGGGATGTTAACTGCTGCACCAGCATCGCTCACGTCCACGAAGGATGGGTTTGCCTTGGGGCAATCACTTGTCATGATCGTGGAGGGCAGAAATGTCATTTCTGGAGGGTATTACAGTAAAGAAGGGTGGAACCCTCCTCTGGTACAGGAAGGGAGGACAATACAGAGGAACAGATACAGAAGCACTGTCTGGGAAAGGGAGCTGGGTAAGACTGGCAGCTGCTGATCTGACCAAGCTCTCTGCACTCCAACAGAGATAATGTGGAGTCGGCATAGTAAGTACAGAGCAGGCACTTACCTTGGGGACTGGGGAATTCAGCCCCATCTGCACCCGAACTTGGTAACTCCTGGTGAAATCTGAGCCTTACTTCCCACCCGTGCTAAGCACAGCAGGGGATGTGCTAGCACCGAGCCTGGTACAGGAGGTACCAGCAGCAGGGAGCACCCACCCAAGGGAAGAGTGCCCACTGGCACCTCACACTACAGAGCCACTCATATACAACCGCTGAACACTCATACATTTATATGCTGCCTATGACCTTCAGCTTCTGTATAAATGGAGAGACTACAGGTATAAACTAAAAACCATTCCTTGCTACAGTATCCCTGGACACACATCGGAAATATCTCCCGTTCTTGTTTCTGACTGAGATAAATCGTCTCACCTCTACAGCTCCCATTACTCCCTGGCTAGCTGGTGCACTGGGACTTCACACTTCGCCTCACTCGGCTTTAAACATGTGTGATGGCAGCATGTCTGACCACACAGCAAAATACCGGGAGGAAGGTGTGGGAGGTGGAAGGAGATACAGCTCATATCTCTGTGCCAGCACAAGCAATCCTTGTATTGCACTTCAAGAAACAGGTTTAGTGTAATCACTTGCAGAAGTGCTTACGTCGTACTGGGGGCTGGTTTAAACTCAGCATGGTTCCACTGGCTTCAGGGAGATGGCAGAGAATTTGCCTTTCCGAGCGTGTTTTGCCAAATTAAGCTGTGGAGAACTATTTCCATAGTTTGAATGAAGATATACAACTTACTACCTAGTGGAGACTTAATTCTCTGTCTGATAGACAGGAAAATCCTTTCAGTGAATTATATCAATGTCTCACTTTTCTTGTATGCTGCCAGTGCAGGTTTCTTGTAACACAATGGCCAGAACTGTGAAATTTCATGATATTTGCCAGGCAAATTGGAACTACAAATGATGCTGTAGCTGCAGTCCTTGCTTGGCTGGTAGACCTGAAAAGCCACACTGATCCTTCTTGAGTGCAGTAAGATGTAACCTTCACTTTTTCACTACATCTTCTTTCTTTAGATCATTTTTGTCATTCAGAGCCTTGGCAATCTTTCTGGCTAGGTGAGCACAGAAATATTCAGGTTATAATATATGGAGCATCTGAAAGGTATGACAGGGAAAGGAAGCATTATAAGTATCTCAGAGAGATTACAGGGAAGGGAGATGCGGTATTATAAGAATCATTTGAGAGGTAGGACGAGGAACAGATAGGCAGTGTAAGGAGATCACTGACATAATACTATAAAGAGCACTCAGCATCAAGGGATGGAAGGCATTTGAGAGATACAGTAAGGAAGAGAATTACTACACAGCATATCTGAACAATGGGAAAAGGAAAGGAGATACATGATATTCCTGAACTTTTCATCAAAACTCTAGTATCCATCGCCAGTTGGAGGCTATTTAGAAATGAGCACATTTCGCTGGGTGGTGCGGGACTGCTAAAAACACTGAAAAGCCTGCTGGCCGCTTTGGAGGTACTTGGCCATGACGCACGACTGAAAACTTGCTGGGAGAAGCCTGATGTGGCAAGGTGCTGAGCACCGTCACTGAGGACAGCAGGTGACAGCTTTTACAAAGGTGCTGAGCAACCACAATTCCGCTGAAATCAATCAAACCCGCAGGGAGTCACCACCTCCGAAAAATCAAGTTGTGGGAGTTGAAGGCACCCAGCAGGTTCAGGTCTGAAGTGTCACATTAGGGATGTGACAGCAATATCTAATAAAGCTCTCTCCACACACATATACATGAGCATGCGCACGCACGCACATACATTTTGCCATACTCCTCCATCGTCCATTGTTAAAATGATAGAAGTGTAATATTTAGCGAAGGCAATCAGAGGAGTGGTAATTATCACAGTGGGTCTGAAAACCTTTGGCGGTCCAGTAGTGGGAAGGGAATACAGTGTATCTTGAAAGGCAGTAGAGACACGAAGAAAATTATTTCCTTAACTACAGCAACCTGCTTTTGATTATTTTATTCCTCCTTTAATAACTGGCAATTGTGAATTGCAGCACAGTTGTGCGTGTGCCTTGAGGTGAGGAAACTTCTCTGCTTCCATCCACCAATCTCAAACCCTGATACACACGTTAAGTCAAGATCTCACAACAACCCCTCTCTGTTAAACATTTCCTACCTCTGCCGAAGTATTGTCCTGTCCCACCCTCCGAGGCAAAGTCCTGTGTACAGCAATGGTACTGTACAAATACAGTGTGATAACGCTGATACACGCGTGGGTCAAAGCACTGTCACCAACACTCCTCTTTTCCTAGGGCAGACAAAAGGAGGTAAACACAGTGAACCAAATCCTGCAGCAATGCAGGCGATGGTGGGCTTAGCTTCTTGGAAAATGCATACGCAGCGAGCATCAAAATAAAACATCTCGCCTATTCATACTGATTTTTACACTTGCTGTTTACTAAATGATGGCAAGTAGCCTTTTCCACAAATTGTAGCTACTTTTTCCTCATGTCTTCACACAGACTACACGACACCTCATCTCTGCCAGCAGAACTTTTGACAGACAGTCTCCTGTGGCACCTTCTTACAGCAGGGTAATCTGTGCCAGTTCCTGGAGGCTCAGCGCATTTGTCAGAGGCAGTTGTCTCAGCTCTCCTTTGTTGCGCTATTTTGAATTCACCATCATGCTCACCCTGCATAAGCACCCAAAGCATTGTACATTCGCCAGAAACTTCAGCCTGTGTGGGGCAAGTCCCTTTGCTTGGCACATTCTCGCTGCTTCCCTGAGGGGTTTATTCCGCATCTTTGAGTAGACACTCGATAAACCGTGTTTCAGGTCTCAGTCACAAGCTGATCTTTTCTTTGGGACTCAATCCCTAAAGATCATAAGAAGGGCTCTTCAAACTTGGATTAGTGCAATTTGCCTTTCTCACCTTTCTTTTGTAATTTTTAAAGATGCTCTTATACAATTCCTTTTGCAAGAAGTGCAGCGCTTCTCAAACCTGAATATAAAATTAACTGGAAATACCAGCACTGTAAAATGACTGTTCTTATTGATCAGCCCTCAGATGTGTTCCGATATCTCTTATCTTCTGTACAGTATAAAATGTAGCTCCACTTGGCTCACAGCAATGCCTCTTCATGATAACACTTTCCATAATATTTGACAAAGCCAGACCAGTCAGTCAAAGACTGTTCTCAACCTAATGTCTCTCCTGACTCCTTGGCTTAGACAAGGAGATTTCTGAAGAGGTGTCAAGGTTACTCTGAATTCTTGGAGCTATCAAGAAGTCACAGTAAAGTAATGATTTAATATCTGCCCATTAAAGGATAGCTGATAAAGCACCATCTACTGTGGCTAGGGCAATCTCCTGCTACAGACAACTCCAGGTAAGTCTGACTGACTTCAGAAGGATGAACAGAGCAAAACCAGAAAGTCTACAGCTAGCAAGCCAGCTGCTGTTGCCTAAGGGAAATTGCCAGCCAGTTAATGCATGGCTATTCGTGTGAGTAAATTAGATGTCAAGTCACTTCTGTTTTCATGCTGCTGTACTTTGTAGCACTGAACAATCAGGAGACTGATCTCACCCCAGAAGCAATGCTTTTTGGTGGCATTTGATCTTGAAGAAGACATTGCTGTAGAAGAGAGCTGCTCAAAGACAAGACACAGTAATCATGATACCAGCTCAGCTAACTGCAATATATCTGGCTTTTCTTCCCTTTTAACATCTCTGGCATTCCTATAGGTAAGGCACAGATTCCCTCTGTGAGCACATTTGGACTGAGAGAACAGGAACTCTTTTGCCTTTTGCAGATCTTTTTCTTGTTCTGCTGCATGTTTATTTATCATTAGCATGAATTATGATGGGTGTCTGTACAATTTGAACAACCTTTTCTCTAACAGCGTCATCTCAGTCTTTTTTCTGTCTAAGCTGCAGTTCACTACAAGGGCTGTGACAGCTTTTATGTTTAACAGCATCTTTAGTCTGGCAATCATGATTAACTCGTCTCCACAGAGAAGTGCTATTTTAATAAGACCGAGTGAAGAGTTCTAAGAAAATCTTCCCCCCCCCCCTTTTTTTTTAGAAGACTTTTATACATCTAAGAATTAAGACTCTGTAACTAAAGTTTAGACACAGCATAGCCAATTCTTCTGTTGGCCCCTTGAAATATTTTGGAAGGTTTCCAGCAGACCCAATTATTTCAAATATGCTTCAGAAGTTACATTAAGGCCAGCATAACAGAATCTGTGAACGCATTCAGTCCTTGCCCTCTTCTGACCTCTGATTTCTTTCCAAATAAAATGTTTAACATTACTTTTCTTTTTTTTATTTTTGACAGGAGCTTCTCGGGCTCAGGCACTGACATTATTTGAGATGTAAATTATCAAAAAACTAACAGCTTCTTTAGGGTCATGGTTATGTTTTGGAGCAATAACAAATCAGGAAACCTTGTTCCACAATGCTTAGACAAGGTAACATATTGTCCTAGAAAGCCAAACATCCTCCTTCAAGTCTGAGAAAGCGCAAGGCCAGGAAAAGGTAAGGAACTGAGGTGATCTGAATGCTAGAAACCACCTTATCTCACCTAATATTATTCAAAACAGGGTGAATCACTTCTCATTACACAGGAAGATTTGGAAATTAAAAAATAATGATGTAGAAGGAAGGCAAATATGAGTCTTCATCTCACTCATCCCTCTTCCTTCCCCAATTCACAGCCCGATGCTGTTAGATGTTTGGCCTGAATTGTAGGATTTTGCCAATCTCCGTACAATACCTGCCTGGGGGCCCAAAAGTTTCTGAGCATCTAGGCTAGACAGAGGATGAGGTCAGGTTAGGAAAAGGTTGAGAAAGAAAATAAAAGCACAGCAGGGCTCCTACTTTTCAGGTCTTTATCATGCACTACAATGCTATACAGAAAGATATTAATAAAAAGAACATAAATCAAGGAAAAATCTAGAGTATCTAATAACTCTGTAACTCCATAGCCTGATAAAATTTTTGTTTGGTTTGTTGTATCGGCAACTCTAGAGAAATTGATCTGAAAGCAAAGCAAGGGCTGGGGGGATTTCTCTTCTTTTGTCACAACTATAGTTTTTTCCAATGCATCAGCGCTCAGCTCCAGCTAGACTTCTTGGAACATCACAAAAAGATCGATAATCAGCAAAGGTCTCTGATGTTTCCAAAAAGCGGGAAGAGTAAAGAAAATTTAGGTGAAGCTATAACCAATATGAACCTACTGGTAGGACTCGTCAGCCAGCTCCTAAAGAAGCTCAGCTTTTCTGTGGAGTAGGAAGAGTTCTGGTCCTGGCCTTTCTTGTAAAATTGCATTCCTGCATGAGCAGTGTAAGATAATCACATTGCAACTGGATCAGTGGAGAAGTGTGAAAAATGTGGCAGCATTCAAGTTTCTATTTGTGAAGAGGCATTTACCAGTCTTGGGAGAGAGAGAATAAGAAAGTGTATAATTCAAGATTTCCTTTTGATCTGTAAATTACTTTTTTCTTCTGAGTTAATTTGCTGAAAAAAATGCACAAAGAGGGAGGGCAAAGCAAAAAGTAAATGTGCTTAAATGTTTGACAGAAATTCAAATGTTTGTGAGGAAACGCGTTTGTTATTCCATGCACAGAGAGCATCAGTATTTGCTTTACTTAGTTGGATGCAGAAACCTAATGGCTGAAGAGGTCTTAACACAGTATTAGATTTGAGACAAATTCGCAAAACTGATGCCCTTTGTCCGTTAAGGAAATGTGATCCACTCTAACATCATCACTGGGAAGGCGCAGTGGAAACCACTAACACGGACGCTGTGCACTGGGGCAAACCTAGGTTTTCAAAGATATTGCTTAATCCAGTAAATTACTGCAGGGTGCATTGATGGAACCACAGTAATGCAGGCACTGTAGTGTAATTCCCCACGCACAAGACATGGCCCGGGGAAATGACAGAGACAGGAGTAATACCCTAAACAAAAATGTTAAAGAAACTATCTTGGATCATCTTACGCTTTTAAGAAGAAAACACCACCTGTATTGGGCTGCCTAATCTCTTCTTAACAACACTTTGGATAAGTATCATGCATGGAAATACCACATGCAATGTGAGCCCCACAGTACTGAATGCAGAAGGGTTAACGACACAGCTACCCTGTGTCCCATTCTTCCCGCGAGCACAAAGGCCAGCAGCCTCAAGGCAGATTTCTTGGGGGACCAAGAAGACTGGATATAGAGGTCCACTGCTGAATGGAATATTTCTTAGCTAGCAACTGTGTGGGACAGAGGTGTAGGAGAAGGACATCTGAAATGCACTATTTGTGTTATGGTAAGTCTTGCTCCTGAAAGTCGCTCCTTTCCCCTAACCCACATGGGCAGGAGATGGCAAAAGATTTTAACAAGAGAAGGATCGCTCTGCCTACCCAGCACCCATTTGATACAGTTTGTTGAGGAGTGAACAGCCCATAGCGCTGTGCAAGGCAGGATCAGGAGCTTCTCGTTCTCTTGGAGCTGAGCTAGTGAAGCCAAAAGCATGCAGAATTCCATTTGCGCTAGACACGCTACATAAATACATGATCACAATCACTCCTGAGTTCATCACATTACTGCTCACATTACTGCTGCAGAGCTAAAAATCAGACATCCAGTACATCTGCAAACAAACATATTAACTGCAAACCTAGCTCTAATATCACCATAATACACTGTACCCAATGCGGGAAAAGTACAAATGAAGTGTTGGGCGAGAGTGTCGGCGCGCAGTCACTCTACACAGTAAACCCTTTCTTTACACTCACTGCTCCGACCTAAACTGGCCTTGCCAGCTCACCCCACCCGAAGCCAGTCAGCCAACAGAGCACCTCAGTTAAGAACCCAGAAATGCCAGGCTCCCAGTTCGCGCCATGCACCAGAGCTGCTGATTCTCTTCACTGACGGAAGGAACGTATGGATTACAGTCTAACATCAAAATGCATGGATTACAGTCTAACATCAACGCTGCACAACAAATGCTGTGGGACAAAACCAGGCTATGACATGTAAAAGCTTAGTCCCTAAGGCACAAAAGAACTGGGTTCAAGGGGATTATATTTGCTGGTTCCATACAAGCCACTGGAAATACATCAGAGCAACCACCAATTTCTAGCATCTCTGAACTATTCAAATTTTTTTTCAAAGAAAAGAAATCCAGGTCCCTGCTATGCTATAATAAACTAAAGCGAAGCCCCACATTAAGTNATTTTGGACTCTGGAGTATTTAAAATCTGTATCCCGATCTTGTGATTTGGACCTATTTATATGTAAATTAAAAAAGGAAAAGACTACTTCCCTATTATTTCCCTTATGATAAATTAGCCTTAGTGATGAATATAAAGAATTAACTCTTACATTCCTTATGTTTTACCTCATTTACAAATGTCATAAGAGCCCATTAGACACTTTGAAAAGTATGTCAAGTAAAAATAAAATTCTCTACAGAAAACAAAGTAAAATGTTTAATGATATAATGAAGACTCATTAATGTAATGTTTATTTTTAATATTAAAAATTCACAAGAATTGTCATAGCTCTTGTCTTAATCAGATGAGCTTTTGTAATATTTATTTGTGTTGTAGTTTCATAAATATTTATACATCTATTTCCAAACTTTACTGGTCTTTGCTTTATTAAATACATTTTAAACCATTTGAGGAATGCTTTCTCCATGTCTGCAAACCAGCCATTTTACAACGCCATGTAATCACAGGTGTGGGTAGAGAAACTCATGAGGTGTAAGTCTCTGAGAGCAACCTTTCTATACCAACCTACTACATGCTGGACCTTATTTCTGTCAGGATATATGTGGCCTTGGAAATGGCGTTAAATGTGGAGGGTGGAGAATCAGCCCCCTCATTCCTACCCCTCCTCTCTGCCCGGGCGGTGTGGTCAGCAGCCTCCTTCTCCCCTGTGTTTCCCAGATGCTGTAAACACCTGGTCGAGTCGTCAGGGGCTTGACATCCTATCTTGCTCTCCTAGGTATACAAACAGGGCTGTAATCTTCCCTTAAGTAGTACTTCCATCAAAATCCCAATACACAAGAAAGACAGTCGATTACTGAGAGAGAGGTGAGAGTCTTCTCTTTCTGGCCTCTTGGCTCAGTGCACTCTGCTCTGCTCAGAAATTCAGGCACAGTACAGCAGCCCATTCTGTGCCTGATCCCATCACAGTCTGCAAACTTCACAAGGCTGAGTTAAATCAAGATGCGAACGGAGACTTTTTTGAAAGACAAAAGTATCTGAGATAGCATTCGGTGTTCTGAATTTAATGGCTATATAAATAAATACGGTATGGAGTCTTTCAAATTAAAGAAATCAAACATTATCCCCAACTACCAGAAACCCTTAAAACATCCTTTCATCACAGGAAATATCCCGAACAAGTAATTACTGCAGGTGAATGAAATTAACAGCACACATTCTGGGTGAAACTGGTACAAATTCATACACTGCTTTAGAGCACCAGGCACAAAACTTGTTTAGTCTTCTCTCAGCTTTGCCGCTTCCTACATCTTTACCTGCAGACTGAAATAAGATTGCTCACTGTATTAGTTAAGGATACATTCAACAAACATCTAAAAAGCGTTTGGCACAAATGCAAAGCTGTGAGTGATACTCAAAGTGTCATTAAGCTAACGAGCTTGAATATTGTGAGTGCTACCCACACCAGACTGCTGCTGCCCAGGCTACTGCATGCTGGTTCTCCAACGTAGTAATTACCCCAGGCGAGCGTATATATGGGTAAACGTGTAGCTGTGCCTATGTGTACCTGTGCCACTCTGCACTGCCTCAGGTACTGCTAAGAGGAACAGATCCCGGGCCCTGCACTGTGCCACTCAAACACAGCAGCTGGGATGCAGGGCCACAGCACTGCTGAAATCACAGCCCCTCTCCCTCTGCCTCCACACCAGGTATCTGAGCGCTGCCACACTCTCTGCAGCAAGCACGAAGAAACTCTAAGTTACTCAGCAGATCAAGGTCTGAGAAGTAATTTCCTTTTCAGTCTCCTGCTCTTGCCAAATGAACTGGAGAGGTT
>Ga0065711_1048492_pt1 | contig 11783 bp, 17 predicted proteins | sample Hoacrofraction12_FD_59098 | JGI IMG/M metagenome (GOLD analysis project Ga0065711, IMG submission 59098) | Hoatzin crop microbial communities from Cojedes, Venezuela - Epithelial fraction 12 v2 (version 2) | ecosystem: Host-associated > Birds > Digestive system > Esophagus > Crop | place... | reverse complement strand
CCCCCCCCCGTGTTTTGTCTTCTGTGGCTTATGTTCCTTGACATGTCGGCTGGTTTTGATCTTTTTCCTTTCCGCATTACAAAATTGTCAGCTGTGTAACCTAGAAACAGGATTGGCTGAATGATACATTTGCAAATAATATTGGTTAGAAGTTTATCTCTCTGGTTCGTAAATCACTCCTGCCCCAAACCTGGTTTGGGGGGATGTCCTCATAAGGAGGAGTGGGTGCCCCATGGCATGCCACTGGCCAGCTGGGAAAACCAGGCTTCGCTCCCAGCTCCCGCACAGGTTTCCTGTGGGACGTGGTGTGAGTCACATCATCATCATCCTCCTCTGTGGCACCCCTGCCTTTGAGCCACATGCAGGTACGTCCCTCTCCTCTTTTTTTGGGGGGTTGAGCAGGAGAGCCACTGACTCCCAGGGCTTTTTGCATCCCACATCCAGAGCCCAGAGGTGAAAATTCATGTGGGCACTGTCCTTCTGCAGGTCTTTAATGACTGGATCTCTCAACCCCTCTGCGGTATCGGCCGCTTATGGCACATGACAGCAGACCCCATGTCTTAATACGATGCCTCGGAGCTTGGTGCAGGGCTAGGCACCTTCCTCACTCCCACCACCCCTGTTTGAGGGAGCAGGCACTCCCCACAACTCCTCCTTTGAGTTTTCCTTCTGTAGCTTGGCGTTTCTCTTGGATCCTTGTGCTGCCAGCTTTGCCATTGCAAGGCTGGTGTGCGCTCTGCAACCTGCCCTGTGCTCCCAAGCAACTCTGGTCCATCTCCTCCCTCCTTGTGGCAGCATCTTGCTGCAAAGCTGCTTCTGAACTTGGGCTGCAGCCCTTGCCCCTCTTCACTCCCCTCATCCACAGAGGTAGAGGTGGCATTTCTTGCCCTTTTCTGTAGGCAGTTCATCTCCTCTCGCAGCACACCACCATCCTCAGCCTCTGCCTTGTGCTAGGTACATGGTCCCAGGTGTTTCTGCCAAAGCCAGAGTACCTCCATGTCCATCCTTATTTAATTTAAACACCGACAAATTCTCCTGCCATGGTGTTCATCCATCTTGAGCTGTCCAATTCGTGCAGCCACCTCACAACTCTCACTGGCTCTGCAGTTAATGTGTCCCTGGGTTGGCTGAGTGTCAGAGCTGGCTGGTTTTATTTATTTTGCTTGCAGCTGGCCCTGGTTTTCCAAGCAGGCATCCACCTGCGCCCCGCTGTCTGCTCCCTCCCAGTGGCTTAAGCCTCTCCAGTTAGGTCGCCAGTTCCTAATTGCAAATAACATTTCTACACCTTCCTTGGGACATAACAGTGAGGACATGATGTGGGCAACACCCAATGGAGTCTTGGCAGAGATGCTGCCCATCCTGGGCCCCATCTTTCATGGGAAACCATCAATATGCAAGCCCCAGGGCAGGGGCATGTGGCTCCCTTCTCCCTTGTGCTCCCTTACATCTGCCCACCTGGAGACTTGCGACCCAAAGCCATCCTCCCCGCTGTGCCTCAGGGGTGGTAAGTCAGCCATTCAGTCCCTCTGCCCGTCCCCTAGGAACTGGGAGCAGCTGGGACTCTGTAACCCACTCGCCACTCCAAAACAGCTCTATCCCTCTCTGCGTCAGCCCGGCTTGGCTCCGTGGGTAACGCTCACGTCTCAGTCAACACTTCATACTTCAAGTGCTCACTCTTCACTTGTTGGAGCCTGTTAATCTTAGCAATTAGCTCTTGCTCTGATGCAACATTCGTTCACACTCTCCCTCTCCCAAATTCCTCTAAGACCCCCTCAGAGCGTGTTCCTGCGCTGCTGCAGCTGCCTGCTTGGCTCGGCACCATCCCTCCCCGGCAGAGCCCCAGCGCCACGGGGAAGCCAGGCATTCATTTAGGTGTTGCGTGCACTTAGACGCCTCCTCCCTGACATCGCTTTCTGCAAATCCGACAAGAGCAGTTTGTCGCCCTTCTACCTCTGCCCTCCCGTCCTGCTGGGAAGATGGGACAGCCGAACGTCTCCTTTATGTCTGCAAAGCCCGAAGGCCTGATAAAGATTCAGGGTGAGGTATTGCTGGAATGAGGAGCAGGGAGAAATCCGAGCTGCATAATTAGGTACTTTGGGGACTGTATCAAAATGCAGCTGACTATAGATTTCTGTATGGTACGTGCTCTTCTGCATTGACTTTCCGGCTCCTTCTTCCACTAAAGCACGGGGAGATGGTGGGGAGCCCCTTGCCCAGGCCCCTGGAGATGGACCTCAGCTTGATCCTGTGAAAGTGCTGGGCAAGAAGTTGGGGGTGAAGGGCTGGTTGGATGTGGCTTCAGCCGCTTGCTTCCTGGCACGCTCTGGGCTGTGTAACTTTGGACCCGCTCTGTAAATAACCATGTGCTCATGGAGGGACTGCCTGGTGCCACTGTCAATGTCTATTCCTGGCAGGAATAGCCACAGGACGTATCTAATGGCTTATGCTAAAAATATGTAATTGCTTAAACTGGTCAAAAATTGCAGTGTTTTCCCTCTCAAATCAAGACAAAGTTGAAATATCAAAAATGTTCACAGAATGGGAACAAAAAAAAGATTAAGAAATGTCAGACTTCATTGCCGACATTTTTGATGGAAATACTTTGACATTTGCAAACTCCAATGTTTAGTTTGTCAAACCAGATGGAAATGTCACACCGAGCCAAGCTGAAACGTTAATCTGTCCGCTCCCGGGAGGCTGCGGTCTCTCGTGGGAGGGGGGGTCCTGCGAGCAGACCCTCTGGCAGGAGTGGGACTGGGGTACATCCCTCTGTCTTTAAAGGTCCAATGTGGCTGGGCAAGCAGTAATGGCTGAAATCCTCGTGGAGGAAGGATGCTCATGGGAATGGAAGGGAAAGGCAGATTCGGTATTAGGATGCTAATCCGAGAGACAAGAAACCACGTCCCCTCGCCTGCTTCGCTACAGATTTCGCCATGGATTTGGACAAGCCAGCCCCGCTGTGCCGTGGTTCCCCCTCTGTAAACAGGAGTAATAACTCTCCCTGCTTCAGCTGGAGGCTGCAGGCTTAAATCCATTAGTGTTTGTGAAGTGCTCGGGCATCAGAGTAACCAGGGTCCTGTAAGCACTGGAGAGAGCCGCGCCGGCCGTTTGGAGATGGCATTACGCGATACATGGAGGAGAGCTGCCTGCAAACCCGGCAGCAGTAAATCCTCACTGTGGGAATAGCATTTGAAGTGCAGAAGTGGAACGTGAAGGGAGAGCATACGGTGTAGAGGGGACTTTGGAGCATGACTGGACTCGCAGCCCAGCGCTGGGCAGCTGCGGGCTGGGCTTGTCTGGGAGAGTGGGGGTTTGGCTGCCACGGCCCCCAGCAGCCCCTGGCCATCGGGGTGCTGGTGTGCCCCAGCTGTGGGGCGGGAGTAAACCCAGTGAGAGCTGGGGTTTGCACATCCCACCTGACACTGCCCAAGTATTTTATTTTTCTTGTTTTTTTAAATCTTGCCTTATGCTGGTTGCTGGAAGAGTTTCAGGAGGAAAGGCAGAAAGATGTGTTTGAATTAAGAAACACTGCTTGGAAAAGCAGCTCATGGCAGCAATTTTTTCTGTATTTTGTTATTGTCTAGCAAAAAATTGCCTGCATTTTTCATCTGCCCTTACGTTAATGTGCTGGACTTAAGCCTGTAGGTGAGACATGATTCACTGTGCGGACAAACCTCTCATGTTCTTATTGCTTTGTGGACCAAAACTACAGGGCCAACCAGCAAAGCTGTTGCATCTCTCCCGCCAATAAACAGACATACCTCAAGCACGGGTTTCAGTTAGTGATGCCTTTCTCTGGTGAGTTTTCTTCCCTATAACGATCAAAACTTTTTAATTGTTTAAGCCTCCAGTTGCTCTTTTGGGCTGGTGACCCTCAGAGCTGCCCTCATCTCGTGCCGGGGTGACGAGGGCTGTGGCAGAGGCCACGGAGCGAAGGCAGTCAGAGATGCTCAGTCCCTGCTGCAGTGTGGGTTGTCTCGTGGTGGTTATTAATGCCTCTGCTTTGCTTACCCAAGTGCTTAGACTGTTCAATACATTTTCAGACCTGTCCTTACACTATTGTTGGGAAAGATTCATTAGGACTTTGGCTGGAAATTATAGTGATGGATAGACTTGGGTAATTTATGGCTTTTCTTGAGGGTTGTGCAATTATTCAATAAGTGTCTTTCCTTCCTCTACCTCCTGCCAGCCACTTGTTGGAAATAAATATTGAATTTATTTGCGGAAAAGTGGCCATTGACGAAACTGTGAATGGCCGGGAGAAAACACAGCAGGGCTCTTCAGGCATCTCCGCTTGCTTTCCTCTGCAGGGAAAAGCGCTCCGTTCCCTGTGCCCACTCCTCACTGTGTGTGCATTGCCTCCTCAGTGCTGTTTCCACCAGGTCTTCCCCACCTTCTCCTCGCAAGGTCCCTGCTCACCCCAGGCTGCCTGGCGGTGTTCAGCTTTATGGCTGTCCCCCCAGCCTGTGACGGGGAAGTCACCAAAGCCAGCGCTGGGGCTGGGCTGTCTGGCTTTCAAGGCAAAGCCCCGACTGAAGCCTGGTATCTCTCAAGTGTCAAAGCCATGCCAAAAGGAGCCCCTGCTGGGGTGCCATGGTGGGACCCTGCTGGCATCTGTGCCCCAGCCCCTGGAGGGACCCCCTGCCTGGCCAAGCACCCGCACCTCCCAGCTGCCACCTCCCAACATCTGCGTCTATTTCAAAGGCACCATAGATGTTTATCACTTTCAAGCGCCTGCTGATGAAGCCCAGCCCCAGCTCCTCTGTGCTGGTTTCGGCACACCAGGGAGGAGCGTGGCGAAGTGGGGAGCTGGGGCCATCCCCAACTGAGCAAACAAGCGGTGAGCTCTGTCCCAGGAGAGAACTGGCATCAGGGTCAGGCACCGTATGGACCTTGTCAGACCGGCTGATCCTGTCAGACCTGGGCTCAGCATGGGACTTCCCACTTTCCCTGGCTGCTTCCGAGTGGCTGTCCTCTGGAATGACAGATCCCTGGGGAGGGAGGTGGGGGGATTCACCTTACCTTGCTGTCGGGAGGTTATTTGGCTGGATAAAAGCCTGGCTGGCCTCAGCAGGCTTTTCCTCCAGGGGATGGGAAGGGTCCCTCCAAGGGCAATCCCAGCCCCTAAAATCAGGCTCTTGCTTGGCAATTCCTGCTGGAGGAGATGCTCAGACTCCCCTGACCACAGAAAGTCACTGGGGACTTTCTCCATCTGCACCGATCCCAGTGCCAAATGATGAGCAGGGTCCTCCTGGGCTTCTGCCAGGGGAAAGTGGGGCTTAAAAGTGCCATTAACCAAAGTGAAGCAACCAGGGCTGAGCACAAGCACCCTTGATGAGGGGCTGCTATCGATGGAGGTATTAGCACCAGAGTGTTCCCACTGTTATCTCTCCTGCTCCTTTGCATTTTAACATTTTGTTTGAATTAGTGGGGCCTGTTCCTCGCAGTGTGCATGACTACGCATTTGTCTACTTTGGATTTCATCCGCCATTGACTGGCCCATCCATCAAGCTCTCTTCAGGCCTTTTGAAGTTCCCCGTAGTCTTCTCTTGTTCTGAACGCTCTGTGCAATTTGGGTCCTCTGCCAGATTTTTCTTATGACATTTTTTGTTCTCCTTTTCCAGATCATTAAGGCATCTCTTTGAGCATTGATATTAACATAAAAACTTGGGGAGCCTCCCCGTGAGCACCGTAGCCTTCTGGAAGGTAGCCCTCACTGATATACACTGGTTTGCCTCTTTGTTTCCAATCATTAAAGTGATCTTTGTTTTTCCATTTGCTTTGCAAATGTTTAATTCTCTTAATAGCCTCTGATACCAGGACCTTGTCAAAAAGCTTTGAAACCCCGAACACATTATGTCAAGTAGTTCTCCTTACTTTGCCCCCCTGATGATGGGAGAAAGCACACCAGCAGATTAAAGGTGTGAACTTCCTTTCAGGAAGAGCTGGGGCAGCTCGCCCCCCTCTTACTTAGTTAATTTATGGGTTTTAAAATTCAGTTTCTTATGAGTGCCTTCATCTGTATCCACCAATTCAATTCTTGCAGCCTTAAAAAGAGATGTGTCTCCACACCTGCTGGAGAGCGGACAATTTCCCTCGCCGCCGGCTCTTTTGTTAGCATCCAGGTCACTTGGCGAGTGAGAGCCGTCAGAGCCTTTGGGTGTTTCCCTTTCAACTCCAGAAGCTTTGTGCTGGACAGACTCATGCAATCTCTGCTCCTTTGGCATTGCTCTTTGTAGAAATACTTCATTGCTATCACCTGAAAATAATAAGCCCCTCTCTGCTGTCCCTGCTAGGCACCAGCTGGCTTAAAACAAACCCTCCTCGGCTGTTCTGTGATGCCTTTGCCTGCCCCAGCTCTTCCCATCGCACCCCAGCAATGCCGGCGAGTCGAGTCATGCACCAGGTGCCGAGGGAGGAGAATGGGGCTGATAAGATCCCGGCCGAAGCTGGGCTGTCTCTGCATTAAAGGTACTGGGTAGAAACCTGTTTCGCCTGCCGCCGTGCGATTCATGCCGCTTTGCTCTCGTGAATCATCCTGGCTGCTGTGTAAGGTTTACACCACTCGCGCAGCAAGGCTGTATTTTCCGCAGCTTTTATGAAGTTCTGCACGATTTATACCTGCTGCTCCTGCTTTGAAACATTTACGCTCTTTATTCAAGGCTTGAGGATTTACGCTCCCTTTACCTGGGACCCTGGGAATGGCACCACTGGCAGGGCGATCCCAGGGCTAAGATGCTATTTATCGTTATCAGAAACCATCCTGCTCTGCTGCAGTGATTTCTGACCACGGGGATGGGAAAACCGCTGTTTTTCTCTCCAACACCAACATCCATGAATCTTTAAACAGGAGGAATTATCTCCCCTAATAGCACGCGTCGCTGAAGACATTTAACTCTAAGAATATGTGACAGCTCATCAGACAAGGAAGCGAGCTGGATTTGGGGTGGTGGAGGGAATGGCGAGCGCCTTCGCCAGGAGCAGCCCCTCGGCTGGGAGCTCCCACAGCAGCCCTGGGCAGCTGCCAGGCAGGAAAACCAACCAGAATTAATAACGGGGTAAACCCCCCTGTTCCTGCCAGGGCATCCCAGGCCCGAGCAGCTGGGGAATTCCCACCTGCCCTGGCCAGGGCTTGAGGTTTTGTGTTTTTTAAACAGTGTGTGGCGACTTTTGCCTAAGTTTCTCCAGACAAACCTTTTGTGCCAAATTACCTGTCTAGCTGGGCTCTTATCTCGGCGTTTATCACCGCCGCCTCTTGCTGTCAGCACTGTTTATAGGCAGGGGAACCGAAACCCTATGGTAAGAAATTTCCTACTCCTCCTCTTTTCTTTCAAATCTGCATCTGTTCCAGACTCCCTTTCATTAGGGACCACATGAAAGCCAAAATAATCCCAGGCTATCAGGCACAGAATCCTTCGCAAGGTGAGCTGCTCTCCACCAGTAAATAAGGCGCACCCTGGCCAGGACAGACACCGGGGCTCTGCCCGGGCACCCGGGGAGGTCCTGTCCAGCACAAGTCACCTGCGTCCCTATTCCTGGGTACGTGCAAGGCCTCTGGCACCCACCAGGGAAAATTCGGAGTGCAAAATAACATCAGACCCGGAGGATGCCTTCCCGCACCTGCATCCCAGTTGGTGCAGCGATGGCGCAGAGCGTGCGCCCTGGGGGGAGGTTTGGGCAGCGGGATTGCGCTTGGTGCCTTTTTTTTACCTGTTGTAAAAATATTTGTAGACTTGGGGCAGGCTGTAAAGAGTGATTTTGGGGAGGGAGGAGCGGGGCTGATACCGATTAAGCAGGAAATGGCTCAGCGTGGATGGCATCCATATGGGAGAGTTGATAGATTCGGCGTCTCACAGGCATCGCTTGATGGATCCACTGATAACCTGGCAGCAAAACAGACCTGGGCTCTCTGATTCCCTGCCAGCGGCTGAGTTGCAGCCTGCTCGGGCGGCCTTTGCTAACACCTTTCTGCCATGGGAACCTGCCACCCTGCCCTGGGGACCGCTGGCTCCATGGTCCTCTCAGGAGCCCTGGGGGGCTCAGCTGGCTGGTCCCCGCGGTGCTGCCTGCCAGGGATGCTGCGCCGGCTCCTTCCCTTTGAAGGCTCGGCGTGAAATCTGGTCGGAGTTTAGGGAGGCAGAAGGGCAGCATGCAGAGCAACCCCTGTCCTTGGGATGAAAAAGCTTCATCTTGCAGCTCTGGAAAGAATCAGCGGGTTTCCAGGCTGGGCTCCTGCCTTGCACTGGAGACAGATGGAGAGTGCGAAAAGCAGGGAAGGAGGTCGACTGTACCCCCTGTGCCAGGGGCTGGCTCACTCATGGGTGAGGGTCCTGCTCCACATCTTTCTCCCGGTAGTTTAATTTCATGATTCACCTTTCGTGCACCTCCATGATGTTCGACGCCTGCATGGGGGTGGTGGAAAGCCAATATCCCAGACCTGCCACGGGACATGCCGAGGGTGGCCGGGAGCCCAGTGAGGTGTCCCCTTGCCCAGCAGAACTGGTGCATCCTGCTCCAAGGTGCCTCTCCCTGTCTGGAAGCTGGCAGCAAAACCAAGGGGACTTCACAGAAAAATAAAAATGTAACTGGGTGCTTGCTGGAAAGGAAGAAAGGTGGAGAAAATGGTCGTGTAGCAGAGATCCCTTTCAGAGATGAGTTGGAGGAGACTTGGGAGGTGGCAGCCACCCTGTCTGCTGGCTGGTACTTAGTGCTGCTGAGGGTCTATAGTCCGCTTCACAAAGCCCTGTGTATGCTGATGAAATGCAAAGCATGAGACTGAGCCCTGGTATGGCTAGACAGGAAAGATTTGCATGGGCAAGATCCCACCCTGCATGGCTCACTGGGTAATATTTTTGTGATTAAAAACCTGTCAGCCCAAGCTCTGCTTCCCTCTGTGCTCCCAAACAGGTCCAGGGCAGCGGAGGGTCCCGACACCTGCCTCCTCAGGCTCCCCGTCCGATGCCTCCATCCCTCGCTGCTGCTGCCTGGCAGCACCCAGCACCCACGGGGTTCCCTGGTGCAGCGTGACTCAGCTCTGCCCGTGCTGCTGGCAAGTATGTGCTCGGAGGAAGGCCAGGCTCTTGTGGTAGGAGGAGAGCCACGTAACGATTGCTCTAAAGCTGCCCAGGGTTATGGGAAATTTGATGGCTAAAATACAGCCCCCGAAAGCCCCGGCAGCCCTCCCGCTGGCTGGCTGCGTTCGTCGTGGGGAGAGCAGTTTGCTCGTGCACCCGGGTCATGGCCTCCTCAGCTGGGAGTCGGGACTGCAATTTCCCTGCGGTTATTTCTAAGATAACTTATTTCAGGTTTTTATGGTGCTTACAAATTGGACAACATCTTAAAACATAATTCAGGCCTTAACTGGTTTTAAATGTGTGTGATTTTACAGGGATGCATAAAATATTTTTAAGTGTTGGTAAATTCCGGTGGCTGGACATGTGGGTGGACTGGGAGGGATGGAGGGTCTGGCCCAAAAAGGCTTTTGGAAACACAGGCTGGGAACCAGAAATGGGAGTTGTTTACAACCATGAGTAGCTGTGTGATTCGAGCAGGTCACAGAGCACATAATGAAGCGTGTATAGGTAGCGAGTCTGCATCTCCTCTTCCCCTTAAAATTAGTGTAATTTGTACAAATTACCTGTGGAGCCAGGTAGTTGACCCCGACAGGTAAGAGGTGCCATGGTGGGGAGGTGGTCCCCAGGCCCTGGGAATAAAAGGGGGCAGATGAACCAGAGTGAAGGTGTCTTCCTTGGGAACGTCAGTCAAGGCGTCAGGAACCATCCACGCGAACCCTCCTGCGCCTTTGCTTGCTCCTCCACCTCCTCCAAAGCCTGCGTGCTGGGGAAAGGCGGCTGCTCAGGGACACAGCCAGCGCAGGCTGGGTGCTGCTGCCCTGGCTTCTGCGGGCAAACCCCACCCCGAGGGTTTTGGGGTCCAGGATGGGTGTGTAGGAGTGGGAGAGAGCTGCAGCCACCCTGCTTCTTGCCCAAGACAGGCTTAAGGTCTGCCACAGCCACGGTCACTTCCAGCGTTCACGTTGGGCTGTGGCCGTGCGGAGGGACCGGCTCACTGCCACGTGTGTGCTCGCAGCCTGGCGAGGAGAGCATCCCAGAGGCAGCTTGCAGGGGCTGGTGGGGAGGTTTCTGTTACGTACTCCCTTCCTTGACGAGCTGGCAGGAGGCACCGCTCTGGCTGGGATTGGATTTGCCAACACTGACAGAACTGGGACTGCCAACACAGCGCACGGTCCTGGGATCAGGCAGGGATCCGGTCCTTGTCCTTCACGAGCAGAGGGGAGGACCCTGCTGGCGACCGTGGGGGAGAAGCTAAGGAAAACGGCTGTGTGGAGGAGAAACAGAGGGAGAGCTGGATCGCAAAGCAAACGCCATCCCGCAGCGAGGAGCCGGAGCCGACGAGCGGGCGCTGCGGTGCTGGGAGCGATGCTGCTCCAGAGCAGGGAGGCAGGAGAACTGTCCCCAGCAAACCGGTCATTACGGGAGGTGACGTCTCGGTGAGCAGAGCTCGGGGAGGTGGGAGCCACGCAGACATGGCACCAGCCTACGTGCCCCCGTCTCCGGAGCCCGGAGCGGGCAGGGGTCTCTGTGGGTGTTTACGTTTGCAGAAATGACACTGTCGCCTTGCTCTGCCCCGTTGTGAGGGTGAGGGGGTTTCGCTGAAATGCAATCCCGGGAAAGGCCTGGGATTTTGGATGTAGTTTCAGGCACATAAGGAAGACGTTATTGTCAAGTGCTCCACCGCATCCCGGCAGAGCTGCGGAGGTGGCCAGAGGCTGCAGGGAGGCAGAGGGAGCTGGGGCACCCCTGGGCAGGGCAGGGTGGCAGCAGGGAAGCTGAGGGAGCTCCTTGGCATGTGGTCTGCCACCACAACGGCACCCGTGGCCAGGCTGGCCTGACCCACCAGCTTCTCCCTGCTGCCGGGCTTAGATGACGGCAGCCGCCAGTCTCATCACTTAGGCCCACGTGAGCTTTCCTGCTTGCCTCTCTTCCAAAAAAAGCAACTTCCAGCCCACGGGAGAAAGCCGAGCGTAACAGCAGAGACGCTGCGATGATGCATCGTCTCACCAACACCTACCCACGTCTGCAGGAGGAGGGACCTGCCTGGGCAGGCGTCCCGGCCAGGCAGCCCCGGACCCCCGCCGCAGGGGATGGAGGGTGGGGGGGTCTGGCCCTGGCTGCCTGCTTTATTGGCACTGGGAGCACTCATAACCCCACCAGCAGACTGGAAGAGACTGTGATTAAAGTCCCTCCGGAGCAGATTGCTACGGGAGATGCTGAAGATCCCTGGGAAAGCTTTCCATGAAGCCGCTTGGGGATGGGCAGAGCCAGGGGGTCCCTTCCTCCATGTACAGCCCGTGTCTACAGCGTGTGCCGAGCTCCTGCAAGGCTGTCCCAGGGGACAGCGAGGGGCTGGGGACCAGCAAGGCTGTAACTGGGCTCTGGCCGCGTGCTGCCAGCAGGCGCAGGGTGCCCGAACCGCGGCGCCTGTGCAGAGGCTCTGGACGTTACTTGCCAGAGAGAGCCGGGGGATGGATCGTGCGACGGGACCTAATATATGCTTATCAGTATCTCAAGGATGGGTGTCAGGAGGATGGGGCCAAACTCTTTTCAGTGGTGCCCAGCGACAGGACAAGGGTCAACGGGCACAAACTGAAGCACAGGAAGTTCCGTCTGAACATGAGGAAGAACTTCTTCCCTCTGAGGGTGATGGAGCACTGGAACAGGCTGCCCAGGGAGGCTGTGGAGTCTCCTTCTCTGGAGATATTC
>Ga0065711_1048491_pt1 | contig 11784 bp, 5 predicted proteins | sample Hoacrofraction12_FD_59098 | JGI IMG/M metagenome (GOLD analysis project Ga0065711, IMG submission 59098) | Hoatzin crop microbial communities from Cojedes, Venezuela - Epithelial fraction 12 v2 (version 2) | ecosystem: Host-associated > Birds > Digestive system > Esophagus > Crop | place... | reverse complement strand
CCGCCTGGACAAGGTCCTGTGCAGCCTGCTGTAGGTGACCCTGCTTCGGCAGGAGGGTTGGACTAGATGACCCACAGAGGTCCCTTCCAACTCCGAACATTCCGTGATGCTGTTTTTCTGGTGGCTTTCATCTCTGATGCTGTGGGTGTGGTATGATGCTGCCATTTTTTTCCTCTCTGCTATTTCACGTTGTAGCACGAGGTGGCAGCACTGGTGCCATGGCGGTACGTGCCTGTCTCCATGTCTGCCCCGGCATCCTGCTCCTCCAGTGTCAGGTCAGCCCGCGGTGCTGGTATGCGCCTCTGCCTTGTGCCAGGCAGCAATTTAAGCTTGATCTCTGCAGACTGTCCAAGCCATTCGGGAATGACAGTGCTGCCGGAGGTTAGAGTGGGCTTTTGATCTGTATTTGTACAGCTCCTTGCACTGTGGGCTCCTGATTTTTAATTAGGTCTCCTAGATACCACAGTAGTGCAAATAACAAAAAGTAAAAATATAGGAAGGTTTCCTCATCCAAAACAAAACATCTATAAGATGGCTTCTCGTTCATTTGAAAGGATGGGGAAAACCTTCATTTGTGTCCATTGAAATGCAGACCTTTCTGGTCAGCTGTGGCTAGCATGCCTGGCGCTGTTTCTTAATTGAAAAATTCAGCCTGTTTTTCAATCAATTTGCTATTTTTGCTGCAGTGGCAATTTCCTTGTACCAGAAGCTAATCGCATTCAAACCTTTCTGTTTCCCATTATCTGCTGTCAAATGTAGCTCAAAAATGTTGTCCCTGTCTCTCAATCTTCATCTAGTCCCTCTCTCCATTTGTTCCTTTCAAAAAAACCAACACCAAAACCAACCCCCCTACCAACCCCACAAAAAAACCCACAACCAAGCAAGACAAACTATAAAAACCCACAAAAAGCCTTGCTGTTTGCTCCCCATCCACAACATGTTTTACTCTTAGGCTGTTTACCTCCCTTTCGTGGAGATCTTTGTGATTGCAAGTAAGGAGGTGGTCATAACAGTACCTGGGAAATGTTGAGATTGCAGCGTCTTTCAAATATCATAATATATTTCATTTTGAATGCTATAGTATGTTTGTAGATGCGTGTGGTAAGGATTTTTGGTTGCTTTCACTGTTTTGGGATGCTGTCATGAGATGGGGTTCCTCTCTGCAGAATCTTACAACGAGGCAGAGGTTCCCACACGCAGTGTCAGCAGTGCAAAGACGCTCTCTTCAGGCCTACGGATCTATGAAGTAAATGTCCTGTTGGTGTCTATGTGCAATTTAACAGCATTAAACACTATCATCCCTATTTTCCCCTGAACAAGAAAGAATGTGGTGTTCAGGAACAGGAATTTTTATTCTGCCTCCCCTGCCCATCAGTGCGTGACTTCATGGCCACATAGAGATGCATAGTCAGGAAAGGAATAACTTTTTGACTTCCCGTCTGTTTACCCTATTTCTTACAAGGCTTGCAAACTCTGCTTAGTTCCTCTGATTCTCATTCCAATAATTTCTTGGGGGAAAAGTCACTCTACCACTGAGAAAGTTTTTAATGTATCTTGGTAACCTCTCTTGCAGTGGCATACAGCACTTGTAACAAGTACTGACTTCAGCTTTACTGACTCAGCTTTGAAGTCTGACCTAGAGGAGGGGAAACGGTGATGTATCTCAACTCCTTCTCCTGCGATCCCTCTTGATACAGTAGAGCTTCCACTGTACTATGGTCCTCAGGAGCTCTCTGAAAATGTCTCCATGAATACGAGAGGGCAAGCAGTAGGTTATATTTGGACAGGAGAAACTGTATCTCCCTGAAAGGTTTTGGGGCTGCTCCGCTGGATACCCGGGCAGGGGGCACTCATGCAGGATGCGATACCAGCCTTCAATCTGATGGCTGACGTGGTGGTTGGAAGGTAGCAGCCACATAAAGCCTTGTCAGCACTGGGCCTCCTACCTTTCCCCTTGCGAGCGGAGCTGTGCTGGTGTTAGCCATGATAAATGAGTCTCGAGGGAGTGCTTGCTTTGTGCTCACGGTCGCTATAAAACATGATAGACTTCCGCCTTTAGCGGTGCTCTGTTAGGTAAAGTGGCGATGTAGGCACTTATGATTTGATCCTTATTGTTGTACTGGCCCGGAATTGCTTTGGCCTCTGCTGTAGTCTACAGCAGGCTAACTACACCCAGGTAGCTCAAATGGCAGCTGTTCGCTAGCTGAGGGGATTATGGCCACCTTCTTGACTCCAGAAATACTCCTGGCATGTGTCTTGTGCCGGGGACAAGGGTGGAAGATTCAAAGTTAGCAGTGCTGTAACTGCGTCACCCGGGAATTCTTCTGCGTGGTTCCGCTCGCTTTTACGCAGCCCGAATAGCGTGGTGGGACTGGGTGTGGGACGAGGGCTGTTCCTGAGACTTTACTTGTGATTAGGTGAGTCTTACAGACTGCCCAAGCATCTCGCTGGCTGTGCTGTCTAATGATAAGTATTTGGTCACACTCAGCCCAGCAAAAATTTCTTAAGCTTGAGCACTAAAGGTTTATGTACTTTCGTGGTAACTTTCTTATTTTAGTCGTTATCCTGCAGCATGAATACACAAACTAAAGCCACTATTTATTGGTGACATTTATATGATAAAGCCTATGTCTACCAATAATTTTGTTTGTAAATCTGTTTTAATGTCTTTGCTGCTTTGTGTGACTGTTTGCAGTACTGAAAATGCCTTTTCTTGCAATGTGAACTATCACAGGTCTTGATTTTATGTTTAGAGTAGCATTTTCATATTTTCTTTAGAACACCACATTTTTCTATAAGACAAGAAAGCTAGCTATAGTTTACTTTGTCCAGTCCTTATGTAGAAATTAGCCACAGCAAGAGTAAAAAGGGCAGATTCTGTTTGCACTGAAGCTAGTGGTACCATTCCGATTAACTTCAAGGGGAATAGAACAGTAGACGGTAACACACTAGGCTAGATCCTTATTGGCACACGTAAAGTAGAATAGTTACCAATGTTAGACGTGCCATTAATGGAAACTCACTGGCCAGCTACTGAAAGTGCTTCTACTCGTGAAAGCGGTAACACCTCTGTTAGGTCTATTTTGTCCGTTCAGATACAGTTTGGGTTTTCTCCCTGCTGGCTTCAATTAGGATGTAGGAAGTAGAATTTGCTTGGTTATGTTGATCAAAATTCCTTTTAAATGACCGTTTCCTGGATTCTTCTTCTGTGACAACAAAAGCATTGGTTCCTTCTTCTTTGCTTGCAGGACCATTCATCAGCGTAGTGTTGTCGAAGCTGGAGAACATGCTGGAGAATTCCTTGCATGTAAATTTGCTGCTTATTGGGATTATTACTCAGCTGGCAAGTTATCCGCAGCCTCTTCTGCGCTCCTTTCTGCTCAACACCAACATGGTGTTTCAGCCTAGCGTGCGGTCACTTTATCAGGTATTTGACCACGAGTGTTAGTTGTGCCTTATTGGAACAGTATTTCTGGTGTCTCACTAAACCTTACGTTAGCTCTTTCCAGTTCCACCTGTTGCTTTCCCACCTGTCTGAGAGCCTCTCATCTTGTTTTGGTGTTTTAATTACATTTGTGCAAAGACCTGGAAATTCTGTATGACCGTAGCTTTTGTCATAACTCTATTTTAATGCAGCTAGAGAGAGCCTGAGTATTCAGTGTGTGGCTGCACTGGGAGGAAGGGAGGAAGACATAATTGTTACTGTTGTTTTGGCAGGTGCTGGCATCTGTGAAAAATAAAATCGAACATTTTGCTTCCATTGAAAAAGACTTCCCAGGTCTTCTCCTGGAGGCCCAACAGTACTTGCTTTTTCGTGTGGACACGTCTGATGCCGCGGAAGAATTGCTAACCAAAGGTAAATGTTAACTGCACTCGGAGGAGTGCTGGGTGGAATGACTCACCAGCTACCTCTCTCATTTTCTACAGAATGATTAAAAGTAGGTGTGGTGCGTTGTGAATGTCATTAACCAGGTGTACCCTCCTGACTTTAAACTGATGATGCTCAGTAGGCCACAGTATATGGATCTATTTGGATATGCTTTGCTCTTTAGAAGTTTTTATTTGCTACAGAAAATGTCTGTTTAAAGGAGTAACAAAATCAGCTCTTGGCTTGCTGTCAGTTTGGCCGTAAACAAACTTGCTTTCAAGGCATGAGGTGAGACGGCATATGTGCATGATTTCAATTTATTTTTAGCCTGACCTTCAGCTAGTCATTGGTTCTTTTTTGATAAATGTTAGGGAGGACAGAAGTCCAGAATGAATTGGTTTCTGCAGCAGCTGAATAAGGCTTCATATCATGTTTTGGACTACTACTGAAGGAGATAGATATTAGCCAGAAAACTTTGATTGTGCTTTCTTGAATGAAAAACAAAACAAAACAAAAAGGGGTGGGTGGGGTGGGTGAGGGGTATAAAAGCCAGGACACTTGAAGAGCAGTGGGGAGTTAAACAGGTATCACCCCAACAAGCCAGCTTTCCAGGGGACTTCTGCATCATTTGCTGCTTGTCAAGCATGGCGCAGGCTGCACTCGTCCTGACAGTTACCAGTATTTACACTGCCATGGGGGAAGCTAATAAACATAAGCAAAATGAAGTGGTTTACATTCTAAGAACCTTCCAGATGCAGCCAGGCAACTGGTAGAGTTGAGGTCCTGCCCTGGGGACATGCTTCTTCCCAGCTTGCTGCTGAGCAGGCCAGGTTGGGTGCAGGTTTCCCTTAAAAGCCAACTTCCCACGTGAAGGGAATGTGTCAAATTTGGTGAGAGCCGTGACCACAGCGATTAAGGGCTGACTTAGCAACAGGGTTCAGGAGAGGCTTCATTTCTGGGCGTGTGCTTACTCATCATTGAGAGTTTAATAGTTACCCATTCTGCCTGTATCTCTGTGAAGGTGTTGATAATTTCTTGGATTTCCAGAGGTGTGGGACTTTTTATGTGCCATTTTAATGTGTTTTCATTTTTCAAGGCTCTGAATAACAATTTACCTAGCTTCTAGTCAGCATGGTATGTGTTTCTAAGGTTTGCAGTACATCTAGTCTGTAAAATTACGATCTTGCTAAGGCTGCTTCTTGAAGAATTAGTCTGTGGAAGGTGCCTGCTGTAAAGGAGCTGTGTATTGCAAATGTCAGTAGCATTTTAGGCTCTACATTCTGGTGCCATAGATTAGAAAGCCTAACAATTAGATGGTATTGTAGCTAGCGTGTGGGAGATGAGATTGGGAAGCAACATTCAGTGTCTTGTTTTTTCAGGTGCTGGCAAGAAGAACTTTCGTATAATGCACTCCTGATGGCATTTATTTATACTTCCTACTTTACGTCAGTTTTCTGTGGGCTTCAGAATTTGCCAGGTTGACTCATGCTGGTCATTATTTAGAAATCTGAAACAAGTCTGCGCTTAGTCACCCTGTTGGTACATTTTGTTCTGTGTTGTGGCAGCCCCTGTGAAGAAGGCACCTCCTGACAAATAGCTGGAGAGCACACACGTCTGGATAACTGCAGACTCAGTTGCCAGCAAGACTGGTGATGCCAGTAATCAAACTGTAATTCTTGGGGCAAGTTGGCTCACTAGTCCATCAACCCGCAGTAGTTCATTATATTGATTAAGAAGTGCAAGGTAGGAACTGCTGCACTAATGGTAAATGGAAAAAAAAAACACCTCCCAGTAGGACTTCTGTGCATTAGCTTGAACGCCACCCGTGAGCGTCATGCACATGAGCTGTGCTCTGAGGGGTTTTTCCCCAGGCAGAAGTGGTGAATAACCCCAGAGTTTTCTCTACAAGTCTGAGCATAACTGGCCTCCTACAGAATTCACACCTGAAAAACGGAAGCCAGACTTACTGGGGAACACAAATGTCAAACCGAAATATTCCAGAACATTTCCTTTCTCTTGACAGTGATGGTCTCTGAAGGTGTTCGAGCGGAAGTGGGCAATTTGTTATTTTCCGCTTGCTGTAGTACGTGGCTTCCTTCTATAGTAGCCTGGGTTCTGGTTAGAGATGTAGAGTTGTCATAATGTAGATCCTATACGGAATGCTGCCCTGCTTTCAGTGCTTTGGTAAAAACATCTGAAGAGCACTGGTTTTCTTGGTTTCTCAGTTGTATGATTCAGTTCTCATCCTGACCCTAGAAAGAAGCGGGCAATCCTGGTCAAAGAAATAAAACCAAATCGCTTGTCCCTAGAACAGCTTTCTGTGCTCTTTTCTTTTCTCTATGCTTTCCCCCGCACAACCCCCCCTCCCCCAGCAGTTAAATCTAAATCAAAATGTTTTGGGGGAAATGTATTGATTTCAACACTTTTTGAAGGGAAAGGTTTGAAAAAAAAAAAGAAAAGCTTTGTCAGCATACTAGCATTCTGGTTATATTGGCTAAACTATTTTAAAAACTTGAAAAATTATAAAACATTTTGATGTTAGAAAATCTAAAAAAAAGAAAAAACTTCAAGGGAAGCTCAAAATTTGATCTTTTCATTGTAATTCATAATTTAAGTTGTTTTTCCTTCCACAGCCAGAATTTTCCACGGAACTGAAATTCCTGTACTCTGTCTCTAGTAGATAAAAATTTGTAGAATAACAATATGAAAGATTGATAAGTCTGGAGTTGGAAAGGTTTTCTGAAACTCAGGAAAAGTGCAACTCTGTTAGATGATTAAGATGGAAATTTCTTTCGAGTATTTGGAAGTGCACAGTAATTCCACACAGCCTGGGGGGAACTACAGGAAAGGAACGAAAGTGCAGAGCTGGAGAGCAGGGGGATTGCTCTGCTGCGGCAGTTGGGTGAGGCGTTCGGCTGCAGGTCCTGGCGTTAGCGACGTGGAGAGGTTTCAGAAAAGGGGAGGTGTAACCTGAGACTGAGTTGGTTTAACATAAACTGCGTGTACTGTACGGGAAACCTCTTCTTCATGCAGCAGTGTAGCATTTGGCTTATCTGCAGTGTGTGAGTTAATATGATAGTCCTTTAGGGGTTTTTTAATGGTTTACTTGTACAACTCATGAGAACATCCACTTGTAAGTTCGACAGGATTTTATCTGTCTCCACTTCTGGCCTCAATGACATTTTGTGGCAGTGAGTTCTGCAGGTTAATTTTTCTTTGTAAAGTATTTCCACGAGTGTTAAATTTTGTCACCTTTTTAGTTTCACTAAATTAATTACCATCTAATTAAAGTGCGGTTCTGCTTCAGGTTGAAACAAGGAGTAATTGATTGAGATTTAAGTGCTACTGTCAGTGTAATTCCATGCATTCTGATGCTTGAGCCCTGGTCCTCTGAACTCTGCCAGCAGAGATCGTATAGCAGAGCACACGGTGGTTTTCGCTTGCTCTTTTTTTAATGTTTAGTTGCTTTACAGAGAGTTAAAGGTAAGTGTAGTTAGTGGGGCCTACAGCAGTAGAAAAATAAAATTTTCAAATGTTTTTTTTCCCCTTACTTTCAAGCTTGCTTCAAACTCCCCTGATGATGTGATAGTTCAGCCTCAAACCCATTTACGCGATGATTCATGGGGAGAGAGGATAGAGAAATGGAGAGAGAGAAGTAAAGTCCAAATGGTATTTTGATCTGGGGGAGAGCTAGAGCACAGTGTCATTTAAATTGAGACAAGCATGGTGGGTCTGGGTGGGTAGATATTATCTGCTATTAGATACGGTAAATCCATACTACTCTTTCCCTTGACTCCTCTTCTGCCCACATACTTGCTCTCATTAGGGCTGGAACTGAATAATATATAACCTGGGGGGAAAGACAGCTAGTAGAAAACGCAGTAGAATCAGGCCATGCAGAACTTGAAAATGCTGGATTAGGGGAGTATCTCCCTGCACGGTCTGGGTACTGCACACTGCAACTCTGAACGCAATGCTTGTACGCTGGGTTTGAGCATTACAAATACTCTGTGTGCTTAATGTACTGAGGCTTTCCTTTTTCTTTTTTCTTTCATCCCCCCTCCTCTTTTCCTGGCTTTAGGTAACGTCCATCAGAGCAGCAACGCAGGGAAAGGAAGGAACCTCTCCGAAGCTTACCCGGCTGTACTCCAGTCTTTCCTGGGACAGAAAGGAAAGAGAGGCCTGGCTCATCCCAGCCTTCCTGCGCACGTGAGGAATGCCGTACTCGCAGCTGCCCTTTTCCCAGAGTTCCTGAAGGAGCTGGCAGCTCTTGCCCAGGAACATTCCATTTTATGTTGCAAAATACTGGGAGATTTTGAGGATTATTATTAGTGGGTTTTTTAAAATGTGTTTTTAAAAAAGCTTTTGGAGTTTTAAACAGATTTTTAATGCAAAGCTGCTTACAAAAGAAGGCTGTACTTCAATATTTCCTGAAAATACTTGATTTGGAGGGGGAAGAAGGAGGCGAAATGTTATTCCACGTTACCTTATATTAGGCCTTATAATTTCCCTCTGTGCTGCATAACTTATTTGAGAGATTTCTGATACTGCTCTTACTGCAGCTTCCTACTTCACCTCCTCCTCTTTACACAGCCACCCTTCTTTAGTGTCATTGATTCCTGTTGAATTTCGGCAATAGACACTTGTAGGCTGGCTAAGAGAGGCCAACGTTTTAGCTTTTTCTGTTCCAGAAATACGCTTCTGGATAAGCTGTTAGAAGACAGTTTGCTGGGAAAAAAACATTGCCCCATGGGGACAGTCCAGGGTGTAAAAATATACACAAAATATGCACAAAATCTCTTTATGTGAAGGGTGGTGCTTCCTCATGTCTCTGTCCCCTTCCTCCCTTCCCTTCCTTTTCCCTGAAACTGGGTTCTTACGAGTCTGTGTCTGAAGCTCTCTTTTTAACTAGCAGCTCAGGTTTTTTTGAATTCAAGTGATCTTATGTGTATTAAACCCATGACTAGCTGAAAGCAGGTGGTGGGCCCTACACATACCACGTTGCCTTATGCTGCAGACAGATCTGCAGCTATCAGCTGTTGGTCTTTGAAGTCAAATGAGCTGTGTAAGTGGATGTGGATTGCAGACTGCCTGGAATTTTCCTTGCAGTTTCTCAGCATTCTTTGATAACTACTGCGTTGCTACCTAAACTCTCCAGCATGCCTTATTTAATAAGATTTGCACAAAGTACCAAACAAAATGTTTCTATGCAAGCTGTAATTAGTATGTAGTTTGGTTTTATGCTTATTTTAATAAGCTAAAGGTATTCAATATCTTTCAGTAGTATTAAAAGGACAGCAGGCTGTTTCTGTTTCTTTTTTTAATGAAAAAGGTCGGCTTGCTCCTGAAAGCCGTTCCATTTTATTGTTAATTTTTTTTGGTTATGGGAAAGTTAAATACTGTTTGTTTACTTTTAATTTAGGTGTTGACTTTTCCTTATATTGCACTTTTGGGGTGGTGAGGGGAGGACCAGACTATTCACCAGCTGTAGAAAAGGAAGGAGTAACAGGGAGAGCTGTCTGCTGGTGACTAACTGCTTGAGAAAATTCTCTTCTGTGAGTAATGGGCTTCATTAGAAGAACCCAAACATGATGAATCGGTGCATCACCACTGCGTTTCATCTTATCTTAGTGGCATAATTGTGCTTCCACCGTGCTGTAGTTGGCTACATAAAGAAGCGCTTAGTTCAAGAAAGCCTTAAATCCCTTTGCCCAGCAAAGAAACTATCAGTGACTTGGGAAATCTGAAGAAACAGAAATCAGAAAGAAGCACACATTAGTTCTCCTGCTCATGGTAATGCCGTGATGTGGGATGTTCCAGTTAATCGCAGCCTGATTTTGAAACGCACCTTCTCAGAGATTGCAAGAGAAACAAACACTTTAAAAACAAAAACAAAGACACTTCAAAAGATTCTCATTAATTACAGGTCAAATTCCTGTGGAATTTGCAGTGCAATTTAAGGTCCCAATTCCTCTGGATGCTTCTGAAAAGTTGTACCTTTAATCTACAAGCTCTGGGACGCGTTCATTGTGTCAGACTGCTGTAGGCTACTCCAAGGAAAAAAGTCCCAAAGCATACCTCTGGCAAAATCACCTCAGGAACTTCTCTGGGTCCATCTTCAGTTGTTTGCTGTACAGTCTTCAGTTCCACCATGGCTGGGGGTCGTGTTGCTTCCTCGCTGACTCTCTGGTTTGCTTTCACTTCTAACTTTATTTTTTTAGGCACCATTGCATTGTCATCCTGTAAATTGCCTACTGACCTCCACACGGTCCTGTTTCACCTCACAAGCTTCCTTGGAAGCTGAAGCCAAGGCAATGGATTTTCTCTTAAATCTCAGTTATCCAGGTTTAAGAGAGCTCTTTCCTTTTCTTTTTCCCCTGTATTGTTGTTGTAAATGGGCGATAAGCAAATGAAGATTGTTTCTTTTTTTGTTGAAACTACTTCTAGGAAATGGTGGGTTACTTTCCCGCTCCCACTATTACCAGTAGTGCTGTCTTTCACGCTGTTCTCGCAGGCCTGGCCTGAAGGGGTTCAGTAGCGTTGTGTGGGGGAAGTGTTTTAGCACTGCGGATGCAGGGGCAGCGCTTCCTCTGCTCCTCACCTCTTCTGATAGGAACTTTGTGTGAGCAAAATAAAAAGTACCAAGTGCATGTCATCAGCTAACTTCTAGGGGTTCAGGAAGAAGTGCTAAATTGCAGAAGCAATCCAATCCTTTTTCTGAAGGACTTGGTAAAAAGGAACGAAAAAGAATTTTTTTTAAATAAAGAATTCTGCAGACCAGTGCTCCAGGCAGTAAGGTTACTATGTGAACACCCCCTTCCCTGGTTTTTATTCTAAAATAAGAATCTTTATTTGCTGGGTAGAAGGGATTTCTTTTGAGATTGTTAATTTTAACTGGTGTTTTCAACAAATGTACAAGGTCACGACAGTTTCATCTCAGCAGGTCTATTAAGCTACATGGGGATTTTAAGATGTGGACTGTTCAAAAAAAGCATCTGTAAATTTGAGGAAGGCGAGGATTTACCTCATAAGCTGTAGTAGAGCTTATGCTTTACATCCAGTAGGATAATTTCAGCCGTTGAAATCCAAGGAGTCACGTGGAAGACTTCTTGTTGAAAGGTCAGAACTGTGTTGGTGCACAGTGTCCCCTTGTAAAGGGGAAACGCGGCTGTCGGCTCCCCAAAAGGAAGAGGTGGATGAGTGCCGTCGCCCTGGCTCAGGATTGTAAAAATGGCGATAATACGTGTGACTGTGTATTACCAGGTTCGTGCGCGGCATCAGACTTGCAGCTATGCCTTAGTTGTGATAGGAGCAGTCTGTCCAGCACACAGCAAAAATAATATTGGCAGCAGTTGCATCTTCCTGTCTTCCAAATGCAGAACCTGTGACTGAGCTTGAAAACGTTGATCATTTGAGATTAATCACCTCTGTGTGCGTAAGTTCTTCAGCCAAATGCTTGTTCAATAAGCTTCTTCCCTCCCGTTAGATAATGCGTTATCCTGCCTCTCACCAGTGATACGTCCTTTTCCAGAAAACCCCATGTGCCTGTGGCCCAAGCTGTGGTCCAGCTGGTAGGCCCTGGAGGACACGGCATTAGGCTGCTCTTTTGAAGAGTAGGGAAGTGCTCAGTGGTCTGGATTTCCTCACGCTCGCGCGTGTCTGTGACTGGAGCGGTCCCTCTTCAGCGCATTGTCTCAGCATCAGTCGTCAGTGAAGTGGCTCGAGGCTGGCAGATCTTTTCCAAAACCTGCAAGTGGTGGCTCAGTGATACCAAAGTTAATTCCCAGTCTCCTGCGAGATGTTTCACACCGCGTTTCCGACAGTGCAGCCTTTGCGTGTGTTTTTAACCTGCTCTGCTGTAGCACGGAACCTTTACAGCAATTTCAACCTGTGATTTTTTTTTTTTTTTTTTTTTT
>Ga0065711_1048490_pt1 | contig 11784 bp, 7 predicted proteins | sample Hoacrofraction12_FD_59098 | JGI IMG/M metagenome (GOLD analysis project Ga0065711, IMG submission 59098) | Hoatzin crop microbial communities from Cojedes, Venezuela - Epithelial fraction 12 v2 (version 2) | ecosystem: Host-associated > Birds > Digestive system > Esophagus > Crop | place... | reverse complement strand
GCTGGGCTTGTTCAGCCTGAAGAAGAGAAGGCTGCGAGGGGACCTTATAAATGCTTATAAATATCTGAAGGGTGGGTGTCAGGAGGATGGGGCCAAGCTCTTTTCAGTGGTGCCCAGCGACAGGACAAGGAGCAATGGGCACAAACTGAAGCACAGGAAGTTCCATCTGAACACGAGGAAGAACTTCTTCCCTCTGAGGGTGACGGAGCACTGGAACAGGCTGCCCAGGGAGGTGGTGGAGTCTCCTTCTCTGGAGATATTCAAGGCCCGCCTGGACAAGGTCCTCTACAACCTACTGTAGGTGACCCTGCTTCGGTGCGAGGGTTGGACTAGATGACCCACAGAGGTCCCTTCCAACCTCTACCATTCTGTGATTCTGTGACAGTCCAGTTAAGTAATTTTCTATGCTGCTCTGGAACAGGTGAAATACAAAAAGGAAGAAACTGACAAAAAAAAAAAGGGTATTTCAGTCTCACTTCATCATTCTAAAATTATTTTTTCCATCTCTTAATCTGTAGTTTGCTCTTACAAAATCATGTGAAGGAGCTTATTTTTTTGTTTGGTGTCACAAAGGTCTTTATTTCATTTTTCCAGCTAAAATTCCTACTAAACATCAATAGCATAGACAGAGTTTGACTAAAGGAACTTCACCACAATGGGATAATACCCACAAAGTGTTACAACTTGGAAGGACAATTAGCATACAATTTTAAAATGTCAGAAACCCAGCTTTTGACTAATTTTCATGGTAGGAAAACTTAGCAGTTCAACATAAGCATGGAGATGGTAAGACTTTGTTTAATGTTCTTGGTGTTTTACAGCCACAGTCTACAGAATAACTATTATTTTCTGCTTCTACATTGTAAATTCAAGTGAATCCACTTAGAACTTGCTTCAGTGAGAGTAAGTCTGATTACAGTATTTCAGATTGCCATCACTTTGTAGAGGCAGTTAAGTACAACAGAATAAAGGAGTAAATAGTAATTGAAGCAAGAAATTTGAAGATCTCAAGGAGCTTTACCAACATTTAGTTCCAAACCACAGCCCAAACACAACCCAATTTTCATTTCTGTGTTGTTAATGGAGACATCATTTCATTAAACCACAGCATTCACAGCATTCTCCACTCAGCCCTGTAGATGCCTGCCTATGTTACAGCATACCCACAACCGTGTTACCTGCTGCTGTAAGAGATTGGGCCTGTGTCCAGGCCAAAGTTAATACTATTTTAATATATTAATCAGGAACTTTCTACAATGCAAACAGCAGTTTAAAGAGGTAGCTACTGTTACATTTGTGTTTACAGGACCTTGAAAACACCCTGGAGATGTATGATATCTAAAAGTGTACTGAATCACAAACTGAACATGCTGTAACAAAATCATCCTGTTGCAAAAAAAGGCTTATACCATTCTGAACTGTATAAGCTGCTAAAGTAACTTCTTAATCAGTACTTGTCATTGGTAAGGCCCCAGGTAGAGAGAAAGAGTTAGCAAACTGGGGCTTCCTAGGTGAAAGAAAAGCAGGAGCAGAGGAATAACTCTTTAAATACGTAAGATTGTTGCAAAACACAAGGGAATAAACTATTTTCCATGTCCACTTCCAACAGGAAAAGAATTGAGAGGTTTACACCAGATGATAGGTTTACATCACTGTATGGGTATGTCAGTTTAGACTAGGGAATACCCTTTAACAGTAAAGGACAGTGAAGCACTGGAATAGAGCATTTAAGGAAATGTTAGAAATTTGTCACTGGAAGTCTTTAAGAACAGGTTAGGAAACATCTGTCAGGAATAACATAAATACAGCTGATCCTACTGACACTAAAGGGAACTAGCTGATCTCTTGAACTCTATTCCTGCTCTGTTTGTTGGAATCTCAAAAAAAAAAATTGTTTCTTTGCTAAGACTTCATGAAGGTTTTCTAAGTTATAGCCATGAGGATCACCTGTGTTTTGAATCTGTCTATTGAAATCACAGTTTGTTGGAACTTTGCAAAAGGCAACAGCGAAGGGACTGGCTCCCACCTCTGTCCCTACAGTCTCACAAGGAATCCCTTTGATGGTAGTGTATCTCCAAATCCATTCAAAACTAGGTATCATGTTATCTCTGTTATGGTACCTATTTTTGCATTGGAACTCTGAAGCAAAGGAAGGTAAAGGTACTACATCAAGACAAATAGGATAGTGGGGAAGGGATGCCCTTCAATTCCAAAAGAAAAATCCTATCTGGCATGCTGTGATACAATAGAGAATTCATTTTATTTACAAGATGAATAGACAACATGAGTAATGAGCTGTTAATCAGTAAAACAGGAAAAAACAGCAAAAGAAAAACTTCTTTCAAAGTGTTTACTGACTTAGCAGTCTAACAGTCTTATCTCCCTTCCTCAGCTGTGTTTTCTGAGTCAGCATTAGTTAAATTTTCCAGCAAGCCCTACATGAAAGAAAGAGTAAGGGTGATCAGTGATTTCCAGTCAGTGACCTCACCTTTGAGTGGGACGGTCAACGCATTTGCTCTGACATTGTTTCTATGAAGCAGTGCAGTGACAGCTGAAGTTGCTTTCAAGAAGTCATCTCAAAGGTGGTCTGACAGTATACAATACCTTAACTTTTCTTAGCACAGGAGACAAATCACTTTGATTTTCTTAATTTTCCTAGTCTGTAACAATGGCAACTTATTTTGGAGTTACCTCAGCAGTGTTTTTCGTCTGGGTTATGACATTCATGGCTCAAAATTACTTTATAACAGGTATGTAAAGTTCCACTTTTTAAAGTCTCTTAGTTGAACAGTAAAGTACTTGAAAAACTTAGCTAGATTTGCAAATAAAAATGGGGGGAAGGGACTGTGTGTAAATGTGTTTCTGGCATGGGAAACCACAGGGTTTTTACAATACAGTGCAATGAAAACTAACATACAGAGGAATTTTCATTGTTAGTCTAATTTAATTACTGTCTAAATGCTGTAGCATCATTGTCTACATGCTACAGAACTGCTTGTTTTAAAGATTTGGTATTGCATTTAGGATTAAGTTCAGATCTATTGAAATGTAATTTTATTTTGTATTATTTAAAATACCACAGCAAACAGTTTTGTACAATCCTCAGAGAGAAAAATATGCATGAAACGAGTTCTGCGTGTCTGTGATAAAATGCTGTCTTTAATGAAAAGTGTTTTGCTCTGATTTGGCAATATCCTGACACTGTCTTGATTTGCAATATTGAAAGAAATATGTGACAGGGATCTCACAGTTCATCTCCAGGGCAGCCATGCCTGTCTCCAGTTAATACAGTGCAAAAGTTCCTATTTTGTATAAACCACCTGTTTGAAAAAAATAACATAGGGAATTGCCAACATCATCACACATTTCTTAGATAACCCTCCTCCCTCAAACTCTATTATATGAACCCATTTTTTTCAATCAGGGTCATATAATACCCCTTTCTTCTATATGTTAGTGAAATTTTAATGTCTTCTTCTTCAAATTTCATACTCAACTCGATGCAATCTATTCCAACTGCAGTAGCTACTAGGATATCTGCAGATACTCAGTGTACATCAGATGTTTACAGATGTTTCACTGTAAATTGCAAGGAGTAAATTTTTGTTCTACCTATGTAAAAGAACATACACCATTGTTGCAGACAATTGATTTTCTTATCTACTGAAAGGCTTCTGAAGGAAACCTGAACTGAGTGAATTAGATGCTCAACTCAAGTCTTGTTGAAATTCCACAGGATTGGAGTACCTAACAACAATAGTCTCCTCTAGCCATCCCAACTACTGAATAATTTTCACTGGGGAAATGGAGAGTTTGAGTCGTAGGACTTTTCCTTCCTGATGTTAGGATGCCCCTTAGTTCCCCTCCAAGCCTCCCTTTGGGTACCTACTCTTGCACCCTCTGCTCCTTGGTCCAAGAGCTCCAGTTAAGCTCAGGGCTGATCTCCAGCTGTGTCTTCGAGCTGTGTTGTACCATGCCCCGTCCCCTCCTGTACGCACTGACTGGGCTTCACGGATGGACTCTGGACTTAGATTGTAGGTAGCCTTGTCTCCAGGATGGACTTCAGGCATGTGTTATATGTAGCACCATCTTTGGCTGTACCCAAGTGGACTTTCTGGATGAACCCTGCATCTGACTCATTGTCTTGCTCTCTCTGGGGCTGTCAGTGAGACTTACCACTGTGGTCCTGTTCAGATGCTGTGGGACTGTGCCCTGGTCAGTGAGGGCACTGTCCTGCCTGTGCTATGGTCACCCACGGCTCCTGGCTCCTCTTTCCTTGTGGAACAGCCTCATTCTTGCTGCTCCCTGACATCAGCAGCCAAAGGAAACTCTAATAAATCAAGAGTGAAGGCTTGGCACAAGGCAAAGAGACAGAAACAACCGCTTCCCTAAAAAAGCAAGGAGAGAACTAATGCACAATAAAGCCAATACCTACAGCTTACAGAAAGTGAATAGTTTTCTTCCTGTCCTATGACAATTTTGTCTTGTGAGATTCTTCTGTCTATGTCTTCCCACCTTCCTCAGTAAAACAGATTTTTCACGCAAGACCCAAATACTGACGAGAATGTCCCATTATTAGTAGGTTAACTAAATACAGCAAAGCTTAAAAGACGTGCTGCTATGTGCAGCTTGTGGACGAAAAAGGATAACTTACTTCTAAAGGATTAGTCTGTCTCCCGTACAAACTCAGTCATCTTTAGAATGGAGTTCAGAGCTGACTTAAGAAGTGAGGAAAAGACTTGAAGAGGCTACTGTTCTCTTTCTGGATTTCTTCCTCACACTGTAAAACCATCTGGAATTTATATTGAAGCTGATAACTTTGCCAAAGAATTTCTTTTACTTCACCATTTTGTTTTAAAAGGCTTAGCAAATTCTAAGGTACAACTTTGGTCTGTGTCCTACAGTCACTTTTCTTATCACATAAGACTTAATTTTCTGGTACTGAATTTTTGTATTATGCTATGTATCTATCAGACAATTCTTACGTAAAAATATTCGTCCTGTAACTGGATGACTAAGGACTGTAACAGTTTACAAGTATCTAGGTAACTTTCTAAGGTTTCACGAAATTCTGTTCAGTCAGCTGCTCAGCTTTATTTGAAATTTGTAAAGTTGGTCATTGAGAAACTTTCATTCTCAACATTACATTTTTTAAAAGTTGTGTTAGCTCAAATCTAAAGATAGAAAAATAATTGTCTAAAAGTAAGCAATAAGAGTGAAGTCTGAGCATAAAAAGTAGTAAAGGGAGAAAGGAATTAAGCATAAATCCTAGAGGAGGAGTGGGGTCTTGAAAACGAAGAAGGAGGAATTGTGGGACATGCCTCAGCAGCTGAGAAACCATTCTCAAAAAGGACCGGGAGAGTTGCCTGTTAGCAAAAGGGAATCAAGAAAACTTAACATTGGAACACCTAGAAGAGAATAGAATAGACTATTTCAGTTGGAAGGGACCTATAATGATCATCTAGTCCAACTGCCTCACCAATTCAGGATTTACCAACTTAAAGCACGTTATTAAGGGCATTGTCCAAACGCCTCTTAAACACTGACAGGCTTGGCACATGGACTACCTCTCTAGGAAGCCTGTTCCAGTGTTTGAGCTCTCTGACACGGAAGTACTTTGGCCAAAATGAAGACATACAAAAGGACATTTATGAAGGCAGCCTGGCTGAACGGAAGAAATTCGACAGTGTGAATCATCTTCACACTGGGACTACTTGGATAGATTTGAGGTCCGTGATACCTACACACACCTTCACTGAGCAACAGGGCTTCTCTGCATCCTCATGCAATATGTTTGGGCTTGTCTTATGTTCAGGTCAGGGCCGGATGCAGCCATGATTTGGCTATGGGGACTACTCAAGTGTTCAGTGGCTCACCTGCCTTGTGACTGGGTCTACACCATACCAGGAAGTGTTAATGGGAGGCCACAGCCTCCATCGCTGCTGAGGTAAATTCACCTGATTCAGTAATTGCTCTACAGAACATTTAAGTCCAATTAAACTAAATGTAAGGACAGCAGAGATGTATCTTTTGCCAGAAGCCATTTCCAAACCCACCACATCCAGTGGGAGCAGGAGTGAAAACCCTGCTTCTCCTTCAGCACTCCACACAAGCTCAGTCATCTTTTTATCCTCTTCTCATCAAAGGAGTGGCTTGGCTGCTCGTTCTATCTTTTCATTCATAAAATTCAATTTAACCTCTGTTGCTAAGAAGTCATGTAGTGGATCTGCAGGCATCACTTCATCCTGCCTTGTATGCCTTTTTTGATAGAAATTAGTTTTCTACTATCCTCGAGCTAGAAACTTTTAACAATGTTCAATTCATTTGAACATGATCTTAAATTCTTCATAAGGAATAAATGTTCACATTCAAATACTAACCTTCAATATTTATGTCTAAATTACAGGTTCCATTCTTTCATCTTGCAGGATCACAGGTGTAGGAATTTATCTTGAGGAGAAAGTGAATTTGTCAGAAGCAAGTAATGCATGTAATCAACTGAATCTACAATTGGCAAGTAAAGACCAAGTTGCAAAGGCTTTGAAACATGGCTTTGAAACATGCAGGTATATGACATCAATTAGAGTCTCGCTACCTTTAGAGAATGCCTTTACACACATCTGAGGCTGGTGATAAATCTAATATTAAAAGGCTGATGCTTTTTATTGTAGCTATGGATGGGTGAAAGATGGATTGCTTGTTGTTCCTCGGATAACATCCAACAAGAAATGTGGTAAGGGCAATGTTGGACTAGTGCAATGGCATGCTGAACCCTTTAAAACATTTAACGTTTACTGCTTCAATTCCTCAGGTAAGCATGACAACTGCATTTTATGTGTTTTGGTTTGGTTTTTGTTATTTTTTTAGTATCTGCATGGAAAAATCATAACAAGTGTTCTTCTAATTTGTTGGGCCTTTCCCCCCCCAATCTTCAATGTTGTCAAGCTATATTTACCTCTGTAGGGGAAGAAAGCTTCAAAGAAATACAAAAGGTCAATTCAGTTAATCTGAAATAATAATTTGGTGCTGCCATGAAAGTGCTTGAAGAAGAGTTGCTTTTACCAATCTGTAATGTCGACACAATGCTCTTGATATTTTGGTTATTTAGGCATGTTAATTTGAAAGACAGTGATTCGAAACTTTAACCGGGGTATCTGTGTGTTGTGTGTGCTTTCTTGCAAAAGGACCAAGAGTGGGTACTTTTGGAAAAGTTGAATTTTTTTTTATAAAAGTAAATATATCCATTAAACTAAATTAAAATATAAGCTAGAACAGCTGAGAGACCATAAAATTAACTAGATTTCCAATCTATTACAAGTAAAATCAAACAGCTTCTTTTAATGTGCATCATCCTATGTGTGAACAGACTTGTCCTTCCCCTCGTTCTTAACTGTCTGTTCCCAGATTGAAGATACAACAGTGGAACCTGGGCCTTGATATAAGTTAGATCTTCTCAGCACAATAGATCAGTATTGTTTCGTAATGCCTTCTGTGGTATTAACTAAAAATAAGTATTTAACTAGAGGCATTGTCTTCCTGCTACTGTCCCATACCTATGGTTATTATGTAACAACCAGACAATAATTAGACCATATACAGGATCAATAAATTATTTCTAATTAGTCCCTAGACCTTGCCAATGAGTTTTAGATAATAAGAGCAAGAGATTATGTACAAAATCCTGAAAGTTTTCACAAAAGATATGTGAACAAGGGTTGGAAAGAGCAGGAGAAAGATGGATATGCAAGATATGCCCATGCAAAGATATAAAGCCCTAAGACCACATCTGGTGACTGTGAACATTGGAGCTTACGAAGGGACTGTTGGGATGAAGACCATGCCTTTGGGACTTTGTTCATGATCCTGGGTCATTTTAGTGAAGGAGCATAGGTGATGTGAGTAGTCTGCTTACAAAGTGTCTGACTGCTGGTAAGAAAGCGCTGCAGAGAGAAAGCAGCATTAAAAATTGACATCACCTAGCCTGTGAAGTTAAAAATTACACAGTCAAGCTAACGTAGTTTTTCTCTACTGTCCATAGCTTTTATTGATGAATGCGTAGGTGTATTAGGATTCAGGCAACATGCTCTAAAAGAAGCTACTCCTATTGGTGCTGTTATTTCTTCTGTTTCTATGTAACATGGTGTTTCAGTGCATTAAATATGTGTTATTCTGCATCAGAAATGTTGGCTAGATTGGGTAATGCTAAGGAGGTTGCAAGTAATTCCAAAATACTTGCTTTGTTTAGCTTTAATTAAAAAAAAAAATTGTTCTGTTACTGTATGTGAAGGAAGTTAAACTTGTTGAATGGTTAGAAAATAACTTAAAGTAACATATATTTGACATTGGGATGATTCTGCAGTTCTTTTTCTTAATTGCCAGTCTGTTGCCTGTTCTAGGCATTTATTACCCAAAATATTTGGCAGAAGCTCGTTCTGTCAATTGTCTTTGTGCCAAAGAAATGCCAAAATCACTTGAAAACTGTAGTGGAAAAAGTAAAACGTCCCTGCCATTTAGCTTTTTATTCTGTGAATGTAACTGCGTCATCAGACTTCCCATGGGGATTCATCTGGAGAAGAATACATATGTTGTTTCCCTGTTATTTATGTTGTAATCTGCTTGTTACTTCAGTGAAATTTTTATCACTTTACAGAATATAGAACTTCACTAGAAAAGAATTTTCAGACAAGCCTGATTCAGAACTCAGCTTTTCCATTTACATATAAAAGTCCACTTGTACCCGCATTCTTATATAGGCAACATTCACATCATTTAAATGGCTGAATTTCTGAGTGTGCCTGAAGTTTGTTTTTTTCTAGCCCCCATTAGAATTGTGTCACTTTTTTATCTGACACTGGTGCCTGGTTTACTTGAAAGTTTTATGGGCCACTACTGTTTCCAGGAAATCAAAGTAGTTTTCCAAGTATCAACAGTGCATGCATATGATTTTAACATATACATAATATAATATTTTTGAATATTGGATCTGCAGTTAAGTCTCCTGCTATGCAGGAGGTCATGTTATTTTTTTTTCTTATGCATTATTATTCTAAGTACTTTTTAGGAGCAATCTTGTCATTGGTATGTGTCACCATTTAGAGCAGGGCAGCAATAAACGGAGTGGCAGATGCTCTCTATTAACCCCCACCCTCCCACCGGAGGAAGGGAAAAAGGAGGAGAAGGGAGTCTTACAAATTGAATATTAAAGGTTTTACTAATAATACTAATAACATTAATAATAAGAGAAATAATGCAAAATATACAAAACTGATACTGACTTTCCCGGAGCTGGGTGCCGGGGCGCTGGCGTCCGGCCAGCAGCTGCCGGGCATCACCACGAAGTCCAGGACTGGCCTCCAGCAGGCAGGAACTGGACTCATGGATGCACGAATAGGAATCCGGATCAGGATCCCAGGCAGAACAACGAGCGGGGTCCTCTTCAGAAGCCGGCTATGGATGAAGGGAGTGAGACCCTCGTGATGCCCCAGCTTTAAACTGAGTATGATGGGCATGGAGTGGAATACCTAGTTATAAAATGAGCACCACACTTGCTCAAAAAAGTGTTTAACTATGTAATGATTAAAAGTGTGTAATCTGGGTTCTAGCCACATATTTGAAATAGGCATGGCTGATTTGGGTAAGGCATTTGTGAATAAACAAATGATTTCTAGAAGGCAATGACTGAGGATCAATTTCAATAAACGTGTGTACAGTCAGTACAAAACTAACATGCAACACAACTCTTACGTATTTCCTTTCCCTGCTGCAGATGTTCAGATTAATTCATGTAAACCAGATCCAACTACAACCATATTACCTTCATCAAGTGCACCAACGGACTTAACTGCATATTCTGGCTCTGATTTGACTGAGAACATCACAGCAGTGCCCAACGTGACTGAGTCAGAACAATCCCTGAAAAATATAAAATTTCGTGTAATATGTATAACTGAAACTATATTACCAACAGAGGGGACTACTACAAAAATGCCAGAGGAATATTCACCAGTTGACTCTCCTAACTACAATTCCCATGCTGCCTTTAAGAATAATGCCATTGTCTTTGGAGGTAAAGGCCATATATGGTAGCTATTTAATCAGAAGAGCTAGTTACGTAATGTTAGTAGTAACATCTATTTACTGCTATTTTTGCTTGCTACTCCAGTATCCATTTTGATACAGCTGAACATGGAGGCAGAATAGGAGTGTTATGGTTTTGCAAAAGCAAAGTTTATAAGGCAGAGGATTTGAAAATAATTTTTAAGTAGAACTAAGATCTTATTTTATACTTTTTCATAATATTTTAATATGAAATGGTGGAAGTTCATTCTGGTTAACGTAATTTGGGGAAAATACATTTCTGAGAAAGTCTTAGCAAGCACCATGTGCTCAGAGTAATGGAAAGCTCAGCAGGCGCTTAAAAAGCAAAGAATCCAAGAAGGTTTTAAGGAGAATTGTTGTTCTCCAAACATGGAGGTGCTCTCAAGATATGAGGTGTGAGTAAGTAATCCTAAAATACAGCAACTGAGAAGTAGACTAAATATGAGGAAAAGCATTCTAACTGTAGGATCGTTACTCACGAAAATGTGTTCTCTAGGCAGGTTGTAAAAACCCTCCAATGAGCAGATTAGACAAACATCTGCCATGATTGCCTAAATACCTGGTTTAGCCTCTCTTGAAAAAATGACCAGGAGTAACTAACCTTTTGCAATTCTTAATACCTCTATTCTTGAGTTGATGTGTACATACCTCTTATACTAGGCTGTTTTTAGAAGAATATGCATTTATGCTCATGGGCCTTTAGAAAGTCAGAATTAAGTACATACAAAAACTCTATGCTTACCTCACTTTTATCTCTAGGTATCCCCACTGCACTTCTTGTACTGGCAGTCACCTTCTTCATTATTTCAGTTGTTCTAACAGTCTGCTATATCAAAAAGTAAGTTTTTCTTTTTTTTTCTCCTGCACTGATTTAACTCCTAGAGTACAACCAGTAAGTATGTTAAATACATTGCTAAAGAGCAGAGAAGTAATGATAAAGACATGTGCACAGTGTAGCACAAAGAACAAAATATTAAACCCTGTTGTTATGCAGATAAAGTTTGTTGTTGCTCTTGCCATTCCCTGCATGAGAAAAGGAACCGAAGACAAATATTGCCTATATTTGATTAGTCAGTCATGCCTAGCGTGAAACACTTCCAAGTGTGCCAAAATAGCAACAGTGAAGTGCCCATCTGTTTGTATATAAGCCTGTTTATGCACTTTTATTCTTGTTTCTTTTTATGTCAGACTCAAGGTAAAAGTTTTTATTCTGGACTATGATTGTGCTCAGAAAAAAAGAAATTGTTGAGCTCATTTGTCACGTGTAAAGATCTTCCACACAGTGCATCATTAAATCGTATCAAAAAGTTGTGTGCATTTCACAGAATCACAGAATCACAGAACCACAGAATGTTCGGGATTGGAAGGGACCTCTGTGGGTCATCTAGTCCAACCCCCCTGCCGAAGCAGGGTCTCCTACAGCAGGCTGCAGAGGACCTTGTCCAGGCGGGTCTTGAATATCTCCAGAGAAGGAGACTCCACCACCTCCCTGGGCAGCCTGTTCCAGTGCTCCGTCACCCTCAGAGGGAAGTTCTTCCTCATGTTCAGACAGAACTTCCTATGCTTCAGTTTGTGCCCATTGCCCCTTGTCCTGTCGCTGGGCACCACTGAAAAGAGTTTGGCCCCATCCTCCTGACACCCACCCTTCAGATATTTATAAGCATTTATTAGGTCCCCTCTCAGCCT
>Ga0065711_1048478_pt1 | contig 11784 bp, 13 predicted proteins | sample Hoacrofraction12_FD_59098 | JGI IMG/M metagenome (GOLD analysis project Ga0065711, IMG submission 59098) | Hoatzin crop microbial communities from Cojedes, Venezuela - Epithelial fraction 12 v2 (version 2) | ecosystem: Host-associated > Birds > Digestive system > Esophagus > Crop | place... | reverse complement strand
TTGCCCTTTTTTTTTTTTTTTTTTTGCCTGGGATGTTCAGGGGTTTGAGTGACCTGCTCACAGTCAGGGCACTAAACATCAGATTTTCCTGCAGATAGGGGTGTAAAAATCCCACACTTGTCCAAAGCTGTTAGCGTCTGACTCGAAGGTTGGGCTGTCTTAGTCACTAGCTGCTCTTTATGAAATTTCAGCTGGCAGGAACTGCCTGGCTGAAAGCTTTGTCTTCTGGGAGACGTGGAGATACTGGGGCATAATTAAAACTTGAGTCAATCAGTGACACTTGAAGCCCAGGCCAGTGGTGATGTGACTGCTACTCTCTGGTCTGCTGCTGTTGGTGTAGGCTGGCAGTGGTACCTCGGCGTGTTTTTTCTGTTGCTTCCCAGAGTCCCGGTCCAGGAGTTTGGGTGTGATTCAGTAAAGGTGCTGACATCAGGCACTGATGCTCTTCATGCTTCACGTGCCATGGACGCGATGGACAGGTTAACCCTTGCGGTACACCTCTGAGGCAGGTGATGAACATCATCTCCATTTTTGATACGGGGAGACGACAGTAGGGTGGTGAGAGCAGACACAGTGCTTCACACTGCTGGAGCACCAGGCATAAATCTAAGCTTTCCTCTTGTGTTTCTGACCCTTCTTCTCCAAGTGACTCTGCTAAGCAGTGGTCAGCAGCTATCAAACCATCATCAAGGCTGGTAATTCTTTTCGTCTATGTAGTTGAGCAAGTATGTCCTACCGGAAAAATTATTCTCCATTGGTTTCCTACATCCCAAGAATCTTTTCTGTTCTGGTCCTTAAACGGTCTGTGCAGGAGCTCCCGAGATATGTAAGGACAATGACTCTGTGTCCTGGTTGGGTCTTACCCCGGGAAGCAGGGTTATGGAAATGCCCAGCACTGGTCTGATTTTGCTCTCGTCCAAGTCAACAGCTCAAAGTGCTGCTGAGAGCTGTTAAATCCACCTGAAATCTCCCCCACCCCAACCAGCAAGATGAAACTAGCCTGTTCCACCCTCACCACATGTGGGTAAACTCTGTAGGGCCCTTCCAATGTGTCCTGCCTTTCAGTTTGGGTGTTTGGTTGCATTGTGGAGGATCTGGAGGATGTTTGGTCTGGGTCAGATGAAAAGTGGGACATAGTCTGCTCTCATCAGGTTCATGGGAATCACCTTGTTGCAATGACCACAACATCTGCTGTGGGGACATCCATCGAAGGCATCCACAAGAGGGGGGGAAATTGCTGTCAGCTCCTCCTTTGCAGGCGTGTTTGTGCAGTGATGCTGGGAAGGTGGCCGAGGACACCAGGTTGCATGGGGCTGCTCTGCTCCTGACCCACGGCATAGGTGGTGTGCAGGGCTCCCATCTGGATCCTGTGTAGAACATCCCATGGCAGTCTTAGCCTGGGGCCACCATTGCCACTATAATTCCCCCAGGATGGGTGGGAATGAAGAGGTTTTTTAACAAGCATCAGCCTGAACGAGGCCTGTGAACCCCTCTGGGGAGCAAGTCCCTGTTTGCAGAATGAGGCACTTGCACAGTGTGGGATTGCCAAGTTTGTAATTTGAGTGCATGCAGGGGAAACAGCAAAGAAAGAGGCAGAACCTTCTTGCAGGTCCTGGCCCTGGCTGTGTGGAGGTAGGGCCTGCTATTGTGGTGTGCTCATTCTGCCTGCTGAAGTCCCTCTCCACCCACTTGGGAACATAAGCAATAATTAGGCTAATGAATTTTGATACAGTTATCCTAAGCACAGCTCTTGGCTGGTGGCCTCATGAGAGCCAGTGGCAATGGCTCCTGGTGACGGAGGGCATGTGCTGCAATTTGCTGGCTGGGGAGGCTTTGATGGAGAAGTGACTTCCTACCTCCAGAGGCCGAGGACTGTTGCCCAGCCACTGTTGACATCCCCTCCATGGCATCTGGTCAGCACTGGGACATGCTCCTGGCAGCTGATGATGAGGGACCCAAAGCACCTCGGGCTTGTCACTCAGGCCAGCCAATCTCTTGAGATTGGCCTAAAATTGAAAAAAGGCATTATTACCCATCTGCCTGCTTTCACCACCATCAGCAACAGCGGATCTTTCTTTGCCCTCTTGGGGTGTGCATGAAGGATCATGGTTTTCATGCTGTCCTTTGCAATTGGGACTCCTCAGCTGTGGTGTAGGGAAAAAACCCAATGGAATGTGAATAAATCCTTCCCGCTCTGAGAAACCTGTGACGAAAACACAAGGGTTGGCAGCTCTGGGAAGGCAGCCAACCTTGGTCCCGCAGGATGCTTGCAGCATGGACACCTGATTGTTGTAAAGGTCTTCCATCCTCCTTTGCTCTTCTTTTGTCCTCTGGGATTTAGTTGACTGCCAGAGGCTGTGTCTGGCCACCTTTTGCTTAGAAGGAGGCTAAGCAGTGGAAGAACAAAACCACGGCAACTACCAGGCTCTGGATTTTGTGGCTATGCAAGGCAAAGCCATTAGGACCGGTTTGCAACCAGCTAATTCCATGGTGGAAGCTGCTGAACTCACCAGTGGGTGCTGGCATGCTGACGTCTGCTTGCCGGGGCTCCTCTTAACCCCTTCAGCCCTACGGTTAAATACGTATCAGAAATATCTCTGTGTCAACGTGCTGTTCATCTGGGACTCGGGACAGTTCTTCCGGCTTCCTCTCTGCCTAAACATGTTTGTGCCTCTTAGGACTGCTTTTTGTTGCTGTTGATTTTTTTTTTTTTCTTTAAAAACTTTATGGCAGGATGCAAGCACCCAGTTCTCATTGGTCTGGATGGGAGCTGGGTTCCTAAATTACTCTTACAAACCTCTCCCAGACTATTTATCCTGGAAAAGTGATGACCAGATCCTGAATTTTTTGACCCTCTCCCAGGCTTGCTCCAGGTTTCTTGTATGTCTCCCTCTACCTCAGTTTCCCTCCCTGAGGGAAGGGACAAGCACCCCATTTTTTATCTTTTAGGTCTTTGAAGATACATTATGCTTACTGAGAGACACACGACAGGAAAATTTGTGCAAAGTTTGTACTCTCTAAGTTTCGTGGAAAGAAAATGGACAATATTCCGTCATCTGAGCATCTTCCAAAGAAGAGTGCGTAGTACAGCAAACTGACTGAGAAAGGGGAAGGGAGCATTTGATAGTTTTGTCTCCTGACTTCTCCTGGCCCTGCAGAAATCCATATCAGGCCTGCCTCTGTTACCTCCTGGAGGCCTTTGATTATTGTTTTCTAGGTGATGATTTCATGCCATTTTGAAGAGGTTTTCTTCCTATAGCACTAAGGGACACCACCACCCTCCCAGCCTGGCTCCCATTGCAAAGCTCTGCTGAAGTATTTTGTTCAACAGTTCTTCTGCAAGAACAAAGCATCCTCTTGGTCATCCCCGGGAGAGAAAGTCCTCTCTGCCTCTGGCATCTCAGCATCTTGGGTCTCAGCAGGTCTCCTTGCCACTGACCCTTCTCCTCTCAAGCCTGTCAGATGGAGTAGGCAGAGGAAAATATGACACAAATACTGAAGTTCTGGCTGCAGTGGAAAAAGAAGGATCCTGTTCTCTTTTACCACGGGTTATTCATTCAGGAAGCTCCACCACAGAGTCCATTATTTACCTATTCCTATTCAAAAGCTAAGTTATGGAGGTTCAGAGGAAACTTAACCTGTATGGTTAAGCCATCAGCTCCATCCGACAGTCTCATTATGAAAACTTATTTTGTGCAAACAAAAACTAAATGTATGCAATATACGCAGTGTAACTCAAACGATACGATTTATGTGAGAAAATCTTCCAGAGATGCTAATTAGATGCATCTGCAAAGTCAACTAGAGTAAGATTCTTGGTTCCATCAAAGGGTATTTGGACTGTGGTCCTGATTATGCCACTGGCTTGCTGCTTTACTCCTGATGAGTCAGTTGTTTATGTTCTACTTGCTATCCCCATTTAGAAATGGGCAAAACATTTTCTGACCTTTCCCCAAGGACATACTGCATTGGATGTTTTCAAAAAAGGGTGTTTGAGGTTGACATCATGTGGTCTCCGATCCATGCTCATGGGCTCTCCTTGAGGCTGAGAAGTAGTGCAGACTGTGCTGGTAAGGGAGGTCTGTCTCCTGTTTCACACCTACCCTGCTGGGTAGCCAGGATCCAAGCCACGTTTCAAGTCCTAATCCATCTCCCTCATTATTTATACTCAAGGCGGCACTACCAGATGCAGATGGTCTTATTGCCAGCCTTCTAGATGAACCCTGAGACCTCTTCAGCCTGCTATGTTATCAAAAACTGCAGTTCCTCTCAAGCATTGTATTGACCCTTCTGGTCCAGGCTACGGTGTGGCTTTGAGCTGGCAACATGAACAGAGCAAAGGCAGGACCAGGAGTCGGGGTGCTTTGGACCTTTTTGAAGTCCACCCCTGTGTGGACCAGTGGGATTTCCTGACACAGGATAGGCAAATCTGTGACCTCTCTCACAGTACCTGGGGTGAGGGCTATAATCAAGAAAAGCGAGTTGCAGGACAGCCCTGGGAGCTGCAGGCACGAAGGCAAAAAGCCAACAGAAAGAGGTGTGAGAGGGGCTTGGAGCCACAGCAGAGAGGCCAGCATCCCCAAAGCTCACAATGCTTGGAGGGGCTGGGGAGGTGCAAGTCCCGCTTTTAGGGGAACCAACCTCCCTGGGTCATAGAGTTGGCCCAAATATGCTGCTGACTGGCATTGACTGTTTCTCATCCAGACAGAAACAGTTCAGCAAAGTCTTGACTAGCCAGGATGCAGCTGGAGTAGAGCTGCAGAAACAGAAGTGATGTGGTGTGGTCCTCCGGCACAGCTACTCCAGAGCAAGCGCTGATGGATGAACCACAAACACTCTCCCCAGGCACTCGGCTCTGACAGAAACCACCCAGGGCCTGGATGCTGGTACCAACTGCCTACCTGCCTCAGACACTGCTGTGATAAGGAGATTCTCATCTCAGCTGGAGGACCCTGGCATCCACAGCACATCAGAAGTGGTAGATGGAAATGAACTAACCAGGTCTCTGTGGACACCCAAAACAAAGAAATATCTGGGTTGATTCTCCCAGTCTGAAGTAGCACTGGGCAGGAATGGTTTTGTCTAGGAGGAATGTGAGACAAACACTGTGATTCATGCTTGTCCGGTCTGATTTGAGTCTGAATCATCTCTTTCGCCTTCTCATGAGGAAATGATATGATGAACACTGGCCTGTCATGGCTAGGGACCTTTCTGCGCTTCAAAGTCATTGCACAAAATTTTAGTTATTTGCTGTTTGCAGAGTGGTCTTAAAAGCAGATGAGGTCTTCACAACCTTAGCCGAGTTGTCACCCCTCCTGATAGCCAGCTTCTCCAACAAAACAGACTTGGGTTGAGATGTCCCATGTGGGGCAGAAGGACTGGGCAGTGGCCAGGCCACCCCCTCTACACCTGGGGAATATGAAGGCAAGTGTCTTGCTCCTGGACTTGCCTCTTCTCTTGCCAGGCCTTAGGATGCCCAGTAGGAGCCTTAGGATGACCCTGGCTCCCTATCAGTGCTGTTGGTCTTGGAGACCCCTCTCCAGGCTGGTGACCAAGCCTGTGGACTGGGTGGAGGGGATCTCTGAGCATCTTCCTCCCAGATCACCGACCCGTGTCTTCATGTCTGCACCCTGGCTTGGATGCTCTCCCCACTTCCAGCCCTGCTCCATCCCCACCGTCTCAGGGGACCCTATGTCCTACCCACTTTTCATCCACCTGGTCCCACCAGCTTGTGGGGCACCTCATACCTCCTGCTGAGCTTCATGCTCCCTCTGCACTGCCAGAGGTGCCTGGCTAGGCTGGCGGGATTAAAGAGCTTTTGTTTCAAAAGCATTTTAAGCAGTGAGAAAAAAACAACCTGCCAGCCCGGCTGCAGGCAGATTGGGCTGAAGGTACAAGACTGAGGGAAATTTTCCATGACAGAGGTGTGCTCCTAGCCTAAGGGGAGGGAAAAAGCTATTATGGTAGGAGTGAATGAAATCACAGCTGGCAGGAGCATTAAACAGAGGAAAAAGAGAGCGGGTAGTGAGCTAGCAAGGTGGGATTTTAGCTGTCTGCCTGGGCTTGTAGCTAGTTGGTCGGTAGTTGTAAGAGAGTAACAAACGGACAAGCAAAAGGGAAAACTTTGCAATGAAGTCCTTGCCCGGGAGCCCTGGTGCGCAGCACCTGGGGCACTTGGGCATCAGTTCCTTGATTTCATTGAAAAGTACAAACCTCGGCAGGTTTGGGGGGCCAGCTGGAGCTGTGGTGTAGACAGGGTCTGTCCAGCAGGAATGCCTCTTGCGTGGCAGCTAGCAAGTGCTGGGGCAGAGGCAGGGCTTCCCGGCACGGGGAGGGATCCGGCTAACATGTGGGGTCAGGGAAAGGGAAAGAATGTGGGAGTGCATGAAACACTCATGCTGCAGTGCCCGTGTCCAGGCTATTTTCCTGCCTTGTTCCCGTCCTGTTCTCAGGATCCTCAGATGGATTTGCAGAGGCTTGTGGCAGGTCCAATGGGCCAGGTTCTCCCATGGACCTGGATGCCTATTTATATGGTGAAAGCTTCAAAAATTTCTGAGGAGGGGCCATGAATGCGCTGTGTAGAACGACCCTGCAGGGCATTGATCTTTAACTGCCTACCTCGCATCCTCTGAACAAAACCTGGGAAGCCTGGCCAGTGTGCATCAGCATTTTATAAGGAAAGGACAATTTTTAAGAAGAATTGGAGGTAGTTGGAAAGCAGGAGACCAATGTTTCTTGTTAAGGTTTGCTCCTGCAGCGTTGTCCTCAGTAATTTTGTGTGATGCTTTCTTCTTGTTGCTGCATAACATGAATCCTTCCAGGATAGAATGTTGGTCAGAGGATGGTCAAGGCTGTGCCCTGCTCAGAGCAGCGTGTTGGTAGGGCATGCTCACCAAGAGATGTTTTCTGGACCTGTGCTGTCGTTGTATTGCAATGACCATAACAGCCCCTTTGGGTTTCTAGAGTATTTAATATTGCTTTATAAGATCAAATATTTAAATGTTTCTTACTAACTCTGTGTATGACCCACACTTTGCTCTTCTCTGTGTGTTGAAGTCACCAGGCAGGACAGCTTGAGCCACCAGGGAGAGGCACCAGCTCAGCCTGGACCTTGTGCTTGGTCTTTTCTTAGGCTTGGGTTTTGGCCATGATATATGGACCTGAGGCAGGAATTTGGGGGTTTTTTTTGTTCCAAGAAAAGGGAAAATTAAATATTTATTCACCCCAAATATTGAGGTTTGTCTTGAACAAAAGAAACCACTGCAGTTTATAAAAGCCAAGTCTCCAAAACACCAAAACAAGTTTTGCCCCTGAATCATGGTTTTAAATAGCTCAGGTCCCTTAAAATTTTTATTGTTTTCTTTCAAGTTTAAACAAATATATGCTTCTGTTAAGAATTCTATTTTTGGTAAACAGACAACAGCAACAAAATGTTTTGTTTTCTCTCATACCCTTTATTTCCTTAGGAATAAAAGATAACGTCACAATTTTTATATCAAAATTAATTTGGGAGAGAAAATCTGGACTGGTTGCAATGGAAAAACAAACAAACAAACAAACTTCCCCACAAAGGTGTAGAATATTTTGCAGGTTTCTTTCTTTAGCAATTTTTCCCTGGTGTTCCCCAATTTGATAAATGCTTTATCTGTACTTTTTATGAGGAAATTATTTTGCTTGGACCTTGCTGCACAATTACCTACAAATACTTTAGTGACTCAAAGAGTTAGTTATCAGAAAGAATTTATTTGCTTTCGTTAACCTCTTCCTGCATCTTGAAGAAATGGAATATCTCGGAAAGAGTATTTAATTGTGGCTCCTTTGACCCCAGGCTGTCATTGCCCGATATTCTGAGCTGGTTTTTGCATGGTTGCCGATCCTGTAGCCGAGCAGTGTGGTGCCCTGACTCCTGCATGTGGGCTAGCTGTGGTTACAAGGCACAGAGTCAACCCTCCAGGTCTCCTGTTTTGCTCTTGTTGCTGTTCTTCATCACACGTTCCTCCTCTGAGCGCTGGTGTCCCATGAGACAAATCTCCCAGGACAAGGGATTTTGTCCCACCCTCGCTAGCTGTAGTCACCTCATCGTAACATACCGAGCTCTTACGGGAGCAGTGTGGTTCAGTTTCTGGTGGTGAAGCCTTCCCATCATACAGAGTAGCTGCGGTGGGAGAATCTCTCAAGCTTCTTCTGAGGGTCTCCACCTGAGTGTTTGGAGCGCAGATGGATTCAGACAGGGATGCGCCGAGGGTGGGAATGGGCCCAACTGCTGTTATTTCCAGGCATCAGTACTCAAGCAGTTTTCAGCCAAGGAAGTTCTAGAGTGTTTGGGTGTTAAGTGATGGGGTATTTCAGGGCCACGCTAAGAGCACGGTCAGCAGGTCATGTATGATTGAAGCACCCCTCAGAGGCCTCCATGGGCTCTGAGGCTGGAGGATGCTTTGGACTGCTCACTGCAGCAGTCCTTGGGAGAGGAACCAGAGAGGGCCTTGCTCCCAGGGCTCACACCTCCACTTCCTTGCACATCCCAGGTGTGGCTGAGATATAGATGACCCTGCTTCATGACTTACGGGAGAGCTCTGCAAACAAGGTTGCTCCAAACACAGCCATTGCAGATACCTAGGCTACCATTTCATTGAAGATAGGGCAAAACCACTGGTGTCTCAGCATGGCCACGTTAAGGAAAGTGAACATCCTGCCCAGTTACCCCCATACTGCATGCAGTTTAGCAGAAGCTTGCTTCGTTTTGGGACAAGCAAACTTAAGTTTTTCTAACCCACATGGCTGCAAAGATAAGATTGGAAATGTGGGCTGGGCACCAGCGCTGCAGTACCTGGCTGGGCACACAGAGTCCTTGAGACAGCAGCTCTCTGAGGTGCCACAGCAGCCCTGTTCTTCCGCAGCGAGGCGAGTTCACCCATGCTGTAAAGCGAATCGTGCGTGCGACATTTCTAAAGGAGGCTGAAGCTTTTGTGCAAAACGATTTGGGGGCTGGAGGTAAAAGAGCCATTGAAATCTCCCTGTAGACTCAGCATGAACTGATGCAAAAGGCAGCAGATGCTGGCAAAACTTACACGTACTTAGTAAATGTGATCTATTCCCTCCTCACCACCTCATTTTAAAGACAGTTCTAAATCACATTTGTTTGGTAACTATGTTTATTATCTTCCACCTTTTTATAAAAGATCTGGGCCGGAAAAAGCACCCTGAGTGACACAGCATATGTGGGAATCGGAGTCTGTCTGTTTTGGCTTTCCTTATTTGATGTTAAAACACAGTTTCTTTCCTGCCTGTGTGCTCCTGCCCACCTCTGTCCTGCTGTATTACCCGTCTGTCAAAACTAGTTTGACATCCGGGTCCTAACCCGGGGAAGTCGAGAGCAATTTGAACGGTCCCATCAGCTTTAAAGTAACCACTCACCAGCTGGAGTCTCAGCCAGCCCGCAGCCCGAGACGGGGCCAGGGCTGCTCCGTGAGATCAGGGCCTTGGACTATAAACTCTTCACGCAGTCGGGTCTTCATACCCCGCTGTCCAGATGAGATCTCTTCCATTGCTAGATGTGATCTCGGGTGCAGACAGCTCCAGACCCAGACATACTGTTGGGTTTTCGTTTCCAACTCCTTTTCTGATGTTTAGACCAAGTAAAAAATGAGAAAGTGAGTGATAAGCAAGGGCTGTTTGATACAATTGAAGGAGAAAAGCTGTTCCTCCTTTGCACTCCGTAACCCTTTTCCCTCCCAAACCCATTCTTGCTAGATCAGAATACATAATCATGCTTGCATCAACATGAAAATCTCACCAGCTAGTGTCTGCAGAGCTGAAGGTTTCCATCTCTCCCAGGGGGGTAATTTCCTTTGTGCATCCTGGAGTGATCTTTGGTGACTCCCTTCTTGGGCATCTATCCTGCCGCCCTCTCCGGCAACTGGAAAGTCAGATCCTCTGACTGACATTAGCTGGCTGCATTCAGACACTTGCTTGATTTAAACGCACCCTCCAGGAGAAATAGGAATCTTCCATCCTTTTCCCTCAGCTCCCTCAAGGTGAATGAATGGTCCCTGCTGTGCCCTTGATTTGCTTTCCTCCCTGAAGATCTGTGTCTTCTATGGAGAAAGGCACCTTTCTCTAAGGCTGCGTTTCACCCTTTCTCACCTGCTCTCTGTCCTCCAGCCAGCATCTACATCTCTGTTGTTTTCCCCATTTGGCAAAAGGGAAACTGAGGCAGTTTACTCCAACAGCAGCTGGTCTGTGGCAGACCAGGACTGGACCTGACACAGCTCTGTTGGACCCACGATTCTCTACCTGAGCCCTGGAGAGTGGAAGAAGAGCGCAAATATCTGCAGGAAAAATAAAGCAGGAACAAAACTACATGCAGACACAAGCAGGAGAATGAGCGACGATGGGAAATAACTTGGTCGGTGAATTTAAAACCACTAGGAAATGCTTAAAGGAAAGGGCTGAAAAATCTTTTCCTAAGGGTTGCATGGCTTTTTAGTTTAAAAGGGAAGGCAGGAGGATGATACGACCTGGTGAAGACCACCTACTTGCCTCCATGAAAAAAGGGTTTCATCCTGCTCTGCTGTTGGAAATACTTTCAACCAAGTTAAAGTGGAAGGCTGCGATTTATACTCCACGTGGGACATACAGAGGGATCTGCCACTGCGTTAATGGTGTAGACATTTCCACCTGTCTTCTCAGGACACAGACGTGTAACTACATGTACAGCTGTGATCTGGCTATAAAAGCCCCCCAGGCTTGTCCAGCCCACCCTGATGCAGTGGCTCCCTTACCTGCACGGGGCCGGGATCTCCACGGGCGGGCATCTGGCTTAGAGGTGATGCTCAGCAGCAGTGGGTGAGGTCGGTGTGAAAGCCCACGGCTTTTTTGGTGACATTAAGGCAGCCAGCAGCCCCGCAGCTCTGGTATCAGCATATGCCACGGGTGGGGGTCTATAGTACTGCCCGGCTGGCTCTGGAGTGTAGGATGAGATCTGCAGAGGTTTCCCCTGAAACACAGCAGGGCTTTCTGAGGTCAGCGTCTTCCTTCAGCTTCAGCGGTGGGCTCAGGTCCTTTGCAGTGGCAGAGAGACCCCCGCTGCCCTGTCCACCTCCAAAATGCCATCCCTTGCCCACCCGGCGGGTGATACCTGCGGGCAGCCCCAAGATTTGTGGACCACTTTCCTCTCTCCCAGCGGAAAAAAAAAAACCCTTTTCCGAGGATTTCCTTACCCAGGATGTCTCACTGGGCTGCAAAGTAACCAAACCGAGGGGGTTGGTTTTGAGGAGAAACCCCGGGCTGCTGCTGCCGCTGCGTCCCGGGGCCGCCTCTGAGCGCTTTTCCCAGGAAAAAAAAGACAACGAAATCCGAGCGGTGGGGGGGTCCCGGCGGGGGGTTACCTGCTCTGCTGCTGGGTGCTGGCTGCGGCACCAAACTCGCCCTGGTCTGGCTGTCGGGACGCTTTTGGTTTAGATTTTTTTTTCTCCCGGGAGGAAGCATCAGTGAAAAAGAAAGCGAAGGGCGGCGGAGAACGGCCCGGGAGCGGAGCCGGGACCCCCGGGGGAGGGACCGCTCGGGGGCACGGCTGCCAAATAAAACCCCCGGGAAGGCCAGGGGTTTAGCCGTGGGAGTCGGGACCCCTCCCCAGGGGCCTCCTCCTCCTCCCGCCGGGGGAGAGGGGCCGGGCAGCGAAGGCCCCTCCGGGGGGGTGGCCGCCCTATATATTGCAAAGCGGCTCGGGACCGACCTCCCCAGCGCCGGGAGCTGCCGCGGCGCCTGCCCCCCCCCTTCCCCTCC
>Ga0065711_1048489_pt1 | contig 11785 bp, 3 predicted proteins | sample Hoacrofraction12_FD_59098 | JGI IMG/M metagenome (GOLD analysis project Ga0065711, IMG submission 59098) | Hoatzin crop microbial communities from Cojedes, Venezuela - Epithelial fraction 12 v2 (version 2) | ecosystem: Host-associated > Birds > Digestive system > Esophagus > Crop | place... | reverse complement strand
TTTTTTTTTTTTTTTTTTTTTTACCCAGCCTGTTTAACCAATTATCATTTAACAGGTCAAAAATTCAACTTTTACTGTAACTGACTCAAGTCATGGACCTTCCCCTAGCTGCCCTGCAAAACCAGGAGGCAGGCAAATCTGTTCTCCCACAACCTGCCTGAACTCCAATCCCAAACAAATTATTAAATTATACGAGATACTATGAGCTAGGTTAAAACTTGACAGGATAATTTGCAGAGCACATGAGAACATTCTTGAGATAAGAAATGAAAAAATAAAAAGATACACTGCAAATACAGTAACTTCTGTACGCTTTGCACTTCACATATGTAACCTTCGAATCACATGCACATTAATATTCAAACAATGGGACTTGCAAAATATCTGAGGCCTCACTAGGGACATACAACCTTGGTATCAAGGTTATGAACATACTGCTAATAGAACAAAACAGGATTACCTTGCTGATTCTCTTCCCATCAGACTAATATACACACAGGCATATATGTAATCCTTGCAAAATTGTCTAGCTCCTATTCAGCTAATTTAACTTTCCCTAAATCTCACAAATTACCTGGTAGCAAGGAAACCAATAGATTTGTCTGGCATTGTTGTGTTCATCTCTACATTCCTAAGTTTTCATATTCCTAAACTAGAAGAAAAATATGAATATTATTCCCCCAAATACAGGTCCATTAGTATTTTATTGTGAAGATAAATACTGAATCCTCTAACAGTCCAAAAGTGCTTCAAGTAATTCAATTTTGAAGAAGGTCTTAATAATCTATGTAGGAGTGTTTTACCTGTAGTAGCAGTAATATTGATCTCACACCATCAAGGTTTGCAGCATTTTTAAAACCCATTACCTTCCTGCATATTAGTTCTCACTAGCAGAAAGGACCTCACTTTCACTGTTAACTGCTGGCAGACATCAACACAAAAAGGTAATTCTACCTGCTAGAGTGTCTGCCTGACTGCTTGATAATGTCAATCAATAAGCAAAATCACTTTCTTACAGTTATCACAAACCCAGATGTCTGTTACAAATTCAAATAGAGAAGTTGCATTTCTGCATTCAAAATATTAATGAGCCTTAAAATACTCATACATTTACTAACATACACTTCATGAATATCAGGAGATACTTTATAAAATATAAAAAGTAGTGTAACAGTGGCTGACTAACACCAGAATGGATTTACAATGTTGATGGCCAGTGTGTACAGCAGGTCATCACAGACACTACTGAATCATAAAAGAAAGACCTGTCAAGTTTCAGATAAAGCTGGCACTTGATGATGATAAATTATTTACTAAGTTCTTTTGTTGAATCATTAGGGAAATCCTTTCTTCTTCTTTCACCATCCATTCAACTCAAGAGAACACTACGTGCTTATTTTAAAACCACACATATAACAAAGAAAGCACATTTTCAGAACAACCAAACAATAATGGAAGTAAACATGAGGATATCAGCTAGGGACAATCCTGTGTTACAAATCTGAAAGTGCTGGGATTTTCATTAGCAATACCAAAATTGTTCAAAATCACGTATCTTGTGAAAGGTTATAACTAGGTTAGGCAAGGGGACTATGTCTGTGTAAAAGGATTGAGAATGCACGTATAAAAAAAATAATCTTAGAGGCATTGCTGCACCTCTGGTATTAATGTTTTTCCTTGAAATTCTTAGGATTTCCTAGGAAAGCCCAAAGAAAAGCAGTTCTACCTTAGTTTCCAGACAAAATTAGAAGAAAGTTCGGCTGGAATAGTCAGCATTGCTTTCTTATACCATAGAATTTTGTGCCTTGCCTATGCATTCTTCAAGGACAGTCTTGTTCTACCCTACCAGCTTGCTACTGAAGTCTGAGCTAAGCATGCAGTTACCTAAAGATTTCAAAACTCCCAAGAAATTCAGGTCCCCTACCAGTTTGTGTGGGTATATAGCTGAAATCCAAACAATTCAACTGTGAAACAACATGTTTCTAGGTTCACAAAACATCTGTAGCAGTACCCATGGACCACAGAGGGTTTTGGACACGCTCAGTTCAAGCCCCTTATCAAAAGCTGGTATTAACAGAAGTACTTAATTAAAAAGTTATATAGGATTTGCCCAAATACAGAAGATGATTTTTAAACTTAATTAGTAGTTTGTTATTCTTCAAAGGCAAAAAACAATTTTAAATAGTCTACAAATTTCTCTCACTATTGTAAAACTAAAACACCTTAAAACTGCAGCAGTAAACTTTTAATCTGCTCTGGGATAGGATATAGTGTAATCCACTAAAACCCGAAATATCTTGAAAGCAAACAGGTACATAGCATACAGTACCCCTTAGTGCACTAATACTGCATGAACCCACCACATTGTTTACATCTACGAATATAATTGTTGATAATAGGGTGTTGAGAAATCAATAATTGTTATATGTCAAAAGAAAAAACAATATCCATAATCTTCCACAATAACCCAAATTTTAAAACAGATCAGTGATTCCATACATTCTGTGTATAGATTTCTAGGCACTCCATTCTTAAAACAGACCAGGCAAGCATAAGGTTTCACCTACCAGCTTCCCAAGTGAAAAAAACCTATAAAACCCAACAACATAAAAATGAAAAAACTGCACAGAGGCAACTTCAGCTGGGGCAAATCTGTTAATCCATTTAAGTCACTGGACCTATGGAAACTTACACCAATATAACATTTTTCTCTGAACAACTGCATGCCTGTAATATCTATATGCAGGTAGTTATTTGGTCTCTAAGCACTAAAATATACACATTATCTACACTTTGTTTTAAACAAATAATCCAGTTGAATCTAAAAAATACAGCTTTAGGAGTAAACTTCAGTTATTAAAAATCATGTATTAGCCCTAGTCATTCTAAACTTTGAAGCCATGTAAGAAAGAGTGAAAGAGATTTTTGATACTGCCTAGGTACGTTGTCATGATAAATAACAATAATAATGATCAGGATTCTTGTACACAGTAAGCTGAAGCAAGACTTTAGAAAACTTTCGTCCCTTATAAATACACTTACAGTAATAAACATGTATACACATCAACCCATTATTGATAGCCTCTGTAAAAGGTGCAGAATTTAAAAACTGATTTTACATGTATAACAAATTACATGCAAAACTACTTTTCCCATTAGATTTCAGCATGCTGTAAGATTCTACATAGTGCCATAATGACCCTAGAAGATGTTTTCAGATACTTGTTGAGGGACTGCTGTCTTATTTGGAATGCCAGAATTCACAGTACAGACGCATTTTTCACCTCACATCCACTGAGACTTGGCAGCACCATGTAACAGTGACAATCTTATCCCAAACTGGCAGTTCTAGAAAGCAACAGAGTTGCTGATCACCTATTAATAAAATACCTGCCCAACTCTTTTCTGATGCAGGCACCACATACGACCTCTGAGAAAGATCTTCCAGTCTAATGCGTCAGCCCATATCACAGCACACGTCCAAGTGATACAAGTTCTTTAAAGAAATTAAAAAACACAGTAAGAACTGTTATTTTTAAAATTCAGTCATAACTGAGTTTCTTATTAAAGGAATAGAAGTAGTGCAGATACAAGAAGCTCTCGGTTTTTATCCATTATCTTCATAGGAAAAAATACCTGTTATTTCTGGTGCTTACTCTAAACAGAAGGATAAACCTCAGAGAAAAAACATGTTCTTTCACAAGACCAGTAGTTACAGGAGCTCAGGCCATACAGAGAACCTGATCCAAAGTCTTTTAAATGTTGATGAATGCTTCTATAGGCTTCAATTGTGTAAGGCCATAATTAATATCACCTTCTATGAAAAACACTTGCGTTACTAGACATGCTTAAGTATAAAAATCAAAGCTCACTTGCACCAAAGGGATTACTTTCTTCCAGTCCCTCAGAGGTCAAAGACATTTTCGGCTTTAACAACAAGCTGAATAATACTCTGATTATCTAGTTCATTAAATGCATAGGGGATTGTTTTTTTTTTAATAATCAACATACCTGAAGTTTGATATGATTTCTAGCATCTAATTTACACGGTAAGATGTTTGTATTTTGAATTTCTGAATTGCTTCTGTGTGAGAGGTAGGCTTTGATAAGTTTTTAATTAAACTGATAATATCACTTTAAAATCTAAAACACCTAGAGTATAAAGGACACAAGTAATAACAGATTTTATAAGGCTTAGCAGCTTTGTAAAGCTTGCTTGCTTTGTGGTAGAAAGTGCTTTTGTGAAAATATTTGCCATCTGATTGCTTCTGAAGAACATTTAAAGAAGGTTAGACACCTCTGGCTTTAAGAAGTATTGTGTATTACCATTCCAACAACACAGTTTTGTTCTGTATTTCAAAATGGGAGGGCTGTAAACCTTTCATACTGAATTAAAGAGCTCTGCATTTCATGCCCTCTGCTCCTCTAAGAAAGCGAGCTTTGTCTGTGTGTTAGATTCTATGCCACAAAACGACATTTCTACTTAATTACATTGTACTTACAGCTTAACTACTACAATTATATAGAAAATATTCCTAACATCCTAAGAGAGGACCACCTTTTAAACAGATGCATTCCAGTCTGGCTCAGAAACATGGAAATTAGGCAGTACATCATCTGTGGAATTTTTACACGCAACTAAGGAAGGAAGCAACCAAGCAGTTTTCAAAGACACAAAGAGCCTGCAAGTAGGGACAAAGTACCTCCAACAGAAGCTGAACATTCTGAGCTTTTGAACACCTCTGGGAAAATGACCAAATAACTACAAATGTTAAAAACTGGCAAGACTCTGACTCTTTCTTACATGGAAATTTACTGAATTGAACAGTAGAACTGTTTCCTATCTGGGAATGGATATCAACCTAAATTAGTAAAATCCCAAAATCAAGGCTCAGCTGCCACACTAACAATATTTGAGAATTCCATCAAATTCTCTTCACTCAAGAGAATATAGAAAAACTCAGCTGGCATAGAAAAGCGGATCCATCAAAAGGCACACTGCTGTACATTTTGCCCAAAGACTCCACATCTATACCTGACCGACAAAAAAGCTGTTCTAGCCACTTCCAGTGTATTCTTATCAGCTACACTGGAAGTTAGGCCACTATTACAACTGACTAGATGTTTCCGAAGCCAAACATCAGACAGCAGTAGCAGGTGACATAGGACATAGGTCAAAGTCAGGCTGTTTGAATCAGAGCCAGGTGCCTGTTCTTTAATCCAGTCTCAAATCTGCATGGTTTACCACAGAAAATTCACTGACATGAACACGATTTTATGCAGGGACAAAGTGCAAAATTTTTCAGTGAGCCACAGCACAGAAAAGATGAATACCACAATGCTGTCCTTGCTTGAATAAAATATTCAAAGAAATCTTCTCAATGTTCTCTTAAACCATGATTTAAACACTTGCCATGCATGAGTTTAACTTCACAATACTGTGTGTTCAACACAATGAGAATGTGACACACAGAAGGGCAAGACCATACTGTTTGTGATATACCTAGAAAGAAAATCACTATTGTTTTTGTATTTTCCCTTGGATCCATACTCTTATGACAGATTTCCACTACCTTTACGTTTCAGAGGAAGTATCCTATGACTAAACAACCGAGTGCTTGATTTTGTAAGTAATTTATTTTTAAGACCTGTCATTTCTTAAGGAGCATTAAACTGATAGATTAAGAAACCTGAAATTATAATTAAGAACTGGTTTGAAAGGTACTTCACTAAATACATGTATATTTTTAAAAAAAAATCTTTCCACAGTACAAACATATTCATTCTGACCTCAAACATGAAAACTAGTCTGATATCCTAACCCAGCCAAACCCAGGACACCTTACCTGTAACAAAAACACAACATGAAGTCCAAACATTAAACAATTTTACAGAAGTAGATTAAATGCATATTATTTTAGTTTCAGTTATGCTATTTTTCCTCCTGAGAATTTGTATAACATGACTACTAAGTGTAAGAGTCTGAAAAACATTCCAGCACACATTTTTCTTGCTCCACATCAAAATAAAAATGAAACCGTTTTTGTTTCTTCTGATGAAACAAGTGCAGCCCACATAAGCTGTAGAGACCAGTCTCCGGCTGCTTGTTTGAGTATCAAGGCTACAACACAACAGAGGTCTTATTTAACCTCATCTTACTTATGAAAAATTTTCTGTAAAGCTAAGGAAAATTCAGCAATAGCTCTCCACTTGTATTTAGCTTTGAAACTCGCTATTTCTATCTTCGACTGTGCGAAGGGCTTATGTGCTTTAAAACTCCTCCAGCTTTTCCAACTCTAACACCTGGTCCAATAAAAGTTATTACCAGCCTTGGCCTCCTCTGCTTTCTTAGACCGTTACACCAATAGCGTAGTTCCATGGTATACAGGCCTTCAAAAATTATTTGAAAATGTTCATTCTCTGAAAGAATCAACTTTAAATTTCACTCATCAGGTCATTACCAGCAAGTGGAAGGCAATCTACTTTGTCATCTTCTTTCTCACTTATATTGTTGAAATTTGTAATACTGTGGCTACTTTTCCCCCAGTCCCAAGCGAAATACTTGTCTGAAATAAGATCTCTGAGGTGTACATGCTGCATGGTCTTTCCATGGTCATAGCAGAGAAATAATAGTTTGCTGCATATTTTACAATGGTTCTTTTAAAATGTTTTGTTTCCCTCAACTCTATTGAAAGAGATTCATACCATAATGATCAGCTCTGTTCTCATCTCAGACCAGTGATAACATCCAGTATTGGTAACTGCTAAACACTGAGGTAATTTACCTCTTTATTTGATGTCATCAGATTTGAAAAACTGAATAACAATGGGATGGGTGGGACTTATATTTATTGATCACTAAATATACATGTATATTTATAGTATACGTTCTTTCAAAAATTGTGAGCCACAAATAAGATGCCTGCCTTATCCTATCTAGCACTTGCACTATGGCTGTAAACAGGTGTACCTTGTTTCATTTTATTCCCAAAAAAGCATCTTCAGAAACTTGCAGTCTTCAGCATTTCTCTCAACGAACAAAAGTTAAGAGTTCCAAACCTTTATCTCCAGGCTCTGACTAACTAGACACTATTGCAATTAATACATTCTCTTACACAGAGTACTAAAACATCTGAACAGAAACGTCCCTGGATTGAATATATTTGGACAGCACTGTACAACATTCCGATCACATAGGAAAACATACAAAAAAAATGTTTCTCACAACGCTCACCTGGAGAGGTCCCTATTCAGTTTAATTTTTTCATATAGGAGAACTGTATCTAAATACTAAGCAAGCAAGGCTAAAATTCTCAAAGATGAACTAATCACTGTAACAGTTTTTACACTGCTAAAACATAGCAAATGTTTATTATGAGTCACAGTCCCAAAAAAAGAACTCTAATTCTGCCAAAATTCTGGCAAGTTTTAATCTGTTCTCATATTTTCTTTTTCATAAAACAAAGTTATATGATAAAAAAGTCACAAGAGGCTACAGAAAGTAATTCTCCAAACAAACATAGGAAACCAAACATATCTCAGAAGACTGGCATGGTAATTTAGCTGTTGGACTCCCATTAACTTTAACTAAGGCTGGAAGCATACAAGAAAAATTCTGCATGCTGCTTTCAAAAATGTAAGAGTAGGTGTACCTACAATCAAAACAGGGCTGCAAATGTCTTAGATGTCAAGGTTTCACTAACCCCCCGCCTTTATTTTGTTTTGGTTTTTGGTGGGGTTTTCTTTGATAAAAAAATTATGGTAGGAAACAGTTGAACTGGTATTAAAAGAATGCTACAAGCATATTCAGAATTCAAACTACTTCTGTGCTACATATAATAAATACTGTGGAAGCTTTAAGTTGCTCTTGTTTTATTTAGTTTTATTTTCTGCTTTCAGTAACAAGCCTTATACAAATCACAGAAAATGACTGAATGGAGACTCAGCCAAATTCTCCCAGCACTGGAGAAGTGGATTGTTGCCTGTCAGTGCACTACAGTGCAACATGGCACACAAGGAGATGATGAGCTTCATATTTAAAAGATTTTAAAATAAAAATTGAACCCTATATTCAAGGTGATAATTATCATAATATTATCAAACTACTACTTTCTACTTTAATTTTCTACTATCAACTACCCAATTTACATCTTACACTCTCCCAAGATGCTTGCTATAGCTGAGGTTGTTTCATACACTGTTTTGAAAAAATAGCAGGTTTTCTTTTTTCCTAGATCTTGCTTTAAAATTCCCGTGAAAGTAGATCCAGGCAATCTGCAAAGTAAGACAGTAAAGAACTATTTCTTCTTCTTTTTTTTTTTTAAAAAAATCTTACATAGCATTGACAATCAATTTTTTGCCTTTCAGGAAAAAGGCCTTCAGGAAAAGTTACCTTGGTAGCAGAAAGCAAATAACTAACTAACCAACAAATGTGTTTTAATTAACTATTTATTTCAAAACAACAAGTTTTTTTTAATCTATATTTATGTTACTACAGAATATAAACCCACTAAATACATGCTAAGTGGTTATGCATATGGCAGAAACAATCTTTGCAAGGCAGAAATTCCTCAACTGTGAACCCTAATCTTAAGCTAAATTTCATGAAAGTCTAAGACAGTACTGCTGAAAAGTTTCTCTTGTTTACAAGTGTGGGTCTGACTACATTATGAATGTAGCATTTGTGTCCTCATTTGTAACCTCAGCAATCAGTCTTAAATTAAGAATCCTACTGCCAGTAACTTGTCCATATTTTACAAAGGCATCCAAACTTCAGAAACACCTACATGACATTTGTCACACTTTAAATACTGTTAAGCATCCCTACAAAAATCAACACAGTAACATGAAATTCATCCATACACATCCAAATATCATAGATGAACCTATAAAATAGACGCCTTTACGTTAGAACATTTGAATTGTGTTTTTTCATGGTTTCCTGCACTACTAAGATCTTCTTCCAAGGGACTAACGTTAACGAAGCTGTTAAGACTCCAAGAAAAAAGTACACATGTTTTAAGTTCAGGTGGATTGTTACTTGTTTTCTATTTCAGCGGGGCTTTTTTTTTTCATATCAATGGAGACAATGGCATAGTACTTTCAGAAATGCCTGAGGAGAAATCATTAGTTGTTTAACATTACAAAACAAACTTACCTGCTGCATTTTACCCCTACATGAACATGTGTGGAGAGGTAAATCACGGAGGGATTCAGAGAGATTAAGATAAAGGTTTAGAACTGTGATTCTTATATTAGAGAACATTATTAGTACAAACTAATAATCTAGAAGAAAATATCATACCAAAAGAAACAGCCAATGAAGCAAGCATGGACCATATAAAAGATTCTTCCACACAGCTATTAGAACTCTCTTTCCTTTTCTTCCACAGTAACATTGTAAAATATCTAAAACTGAGCAAAGCCTATTTTTTTGTAACATTGTACATTACCTAGAGCTGGAAGAAGCAGCATGACTTGGTTAGAAGGAGGTATAGAATCATAGAATTTTTTAGGTTGGAGGAGACCTTCAAGATCATCGAGTCCAACCATCAACCTAACACTGTGAATTCCACCACTAAACCACGTCCTTAAGCTCTGCATCTACACATTTTTCAGATACCTCCAGGGATGGTGACTCCACCACTGCCCTGGGCAGCCTCTTCCAGTGCTTGACCACTCTTTCAGTGAAGAAACTTTTCCTAATATCCAGTCTAAACATCCCTTGGTGCAAACGGAGGTCATTTCCCCTTGTCCATTTGCCTGTTACTTGGGAGAAGAGACCAACCCTCACCTCACTACAGCCTCCCTTCAGGTAGTTGTAGAGAGCGCTAAGGTCTCCCCTCAGCCGCCTCTTCTCCAGACCAAACAATCCCAGTTCCCTCAGCCACTCCTCATAAGACTTGTTCTCTAAACTTTTCTAAACAATTCTTTGGACACGCTCCAGCACCTCAGTGTCTTTTTTGTAGTGGGCGGCCCAAAACTGAAGACAGTACTCGAGGTGCAGCCTCACCAGTGCCTAGTACAGGGGCATGATCATCTCCCTACTCCTGCTGGCCACAATATTCCCGATACAAGCCAGGATGCCGTTTGCCTTCTTGGCCACCTGGGCACACTGCTCGCTCATGCTCAGCCGGCTATCAACCAACACTCCAAGGTCCTTTTCTGCCGGGCAGCTTTCCAGCCACTCTTTCCCAAACCTGTAGCGTTGCATGAGGTTGTTGTGACCAAACTGCAGGACCCAGCACTGAGCCTTGTTGAACCTCATACAGTTGGCCTCGGCCCATCGATCCAGTCTATTCAGATCTCTCTGCAGAGGCTTCCTACCCTCGTGCAGATCAACACTCCCACCCAAGCCGGTGTCGTCTGCCAGCTTACTGAGGGTGCACTCTATCCCCTTTTCCAGATCATTGATGAAGATGTTAAACAGAACTGGCCCCAACACTGAGCCCTAGGGAACACCACTCGTGACTGGCCACCAGCTGGATTTAAATCCATTTACCACCACTCTTTGGGCCCAGCCATCCAGCCAGTTGTTTTACCTAGCAAAGTGTACATCCATCCAAGCCATGAGCAGCCAGTTTCTCTAGGAGGATGCTGTGGAAAATGATGTCAAAGGCTTTGCTAAAGTCTTGGTAGACAACATCCACAGCCTTTCCGTCATCCACTAAGCGGGTCACCTTGTCATAGAAGGAGATCAGGTTAGTGAAGCAGGACCTGCCTTTCATAAACCCGTGCTGACTGGGACTGTGTGCCACATGGTGGCACTCAAGATGATCTGCTCCACAACCTTCCCTGGTACCAAGGTCAGGCTGACAGGCCTGTAGTTCCCTAGATCCTCCTTTCGGCCCTTTCTGTATGTAGCATATTGGATAGTTAAACACAAACTGTTTCAAATACATAAATGTGGGCAATTCTTCAGTCCTGCAGATGAGTTATGTGAGACTGCTACGCAAAGGTAAGAATTCTCAAGACATCTTTTGATGTGGATGAACACCAAACAGGGATTGAGGATACACAGAGGAAGTCATCCAGGACTTTTCATGGAAGAAAAATAATGATTAGTTGGGTTGGGGTTTTTGTGTTGTTTGTAGGTTTGTTTTTTTCATAAGCCAGGTAACTCCTAAGGATCCCAACATCCCTTCCTTTACAGGTTTTTGTGCACAGAGCCCTTTCCCAAGTCACTCATCTCTGACAACCCCATCACGCCAATAATCCACACCTACTCATAAGATATCAAGAACAGTGTAATAAGAACTATATGTTATTTTGGTAAGGCATTTCTTTCCCTACAAGCACACATTTTTCAATATACAATACAATACAGAGTACTGCCAGTATTTTTGTCCAGACTATGTATTTATAATTTTCAGAATTACTGTACTATTCATTGGATGCTTGACTGTGCCAAACTACAGTAAAAGCGATCTGAACTAGGCAGCAGCATCATTAATGTATGACATTTCAACTTGTTTAATGTTTTTAATCAGTTTGATGTACAGTGCATTCTTACTGTTCAGTAAATTATTACCTAAATAATTTACTTATGGGCAACAAAAATTTGTGTCTGTCCATCTAAGAGCTGTTTGTAAGGCTGTAGTGTTTTCTTCATCTTTCAGTGTAGAAAATACACAGCTAATTAGAGTGAGACCATCACATATTTAGGGGAAGATATTTTAGCCTAGTCTTGTACAAAGAGAAGGCTTAAAAAAAACCTCGAACACCTCACTTCCGTCTTCCTCCCAATCAGTTCTACAGCCCTTTCTTTTTTTTTTTTTTTTTAAGT
>Ga0065711_1048488_pt1 | contig 11785 bp, 16 predicted proteins | sample Hoacrofraction12_FD_59098 | JGI IMG/M metagenome (GOLD analysis project Ga0065711, IMG submission 59098) | Hoatzin crop microbial communities from Cojedes, Venezuela - Epithelial fraction 12 v2 (version 2) | ecosystem: Host-associated > Birds > Digestive system > Esophagus > Crop | place... | reverse complement strand
CGGGGGCGGCGCAGCCCGGGGCTGCCAGGGGCGCCTTCCCCGCGTCCTGGAGAGCGGGCCTGCTGCCGCCGGCCGTGGACAGACGGCGCTGGTACCGGAGCGTCCCGGTGATAGCCCGCTGGAGCCGAGCGCTGGACGGGGCTGCTGTAGGACGCAGAATGAGTCTCTGCTTGGTCCCCGCTGCGCGGCAGGGCTGAGGTCAGCCAGCAGGCATCTTGTCTGTGTGGCCTGTCTGGACGTGGGCTATTTTCGTGGCTGCAGTAGGAGGGTACGTAGGCTGACATGCAGTTCTCCGCCCAGGCACCTCTTTCTCTGAGATTATATAAAAAAATCTCCTGCCCTGAAAGTTCAGACTCGTGCTTTCCAACAGCAGTGGCCGTTGACTTAAGTCTTACGTTTTATCATAGCTGCGTCTTCTGAGCTGGCTGTTTGAAAGGATGCTTTCTCTTCCAGCTCAGGCAGAGGGTTACGCATGTGAAATAACTGTCTTTTTTCTTCTACTCAGGTGTAAAACTTCTGTTGCATGGTCTTTGCTCCAACACCACAGTCAAATCTTTGGATTTGAAGGTGAGTCTGTTTGAATAAGATGAAGAGATGGGGAAAGAAACAGGAGGACAAGCTTAATCAGAGTTAGAAATAGATCATCTTGGTGCAGGATTGTTCTTGGAGACGTGTACTTCTGTAAAGTTATTGTTCTCAAGCGTTCTCAGTCCTTGCCTCCTAAACACTGTGTCAGGACTTTCCAAAGTTACATTGCAACTCATCTTTTTCTGTTTTTATTCAGTTACTCTGCTTTGATAGAAAGTGATTGCTGTATATCTTTTGGCAGTTGCTGCTTGGTCAGATGAGGCATGTGTAGACTTTTCTTTGGGTTTCTGCATTAATCAGTGAGTTACAAGTTGTTTAAACTTCTGCTTTTGTAGAGTTTGTCCAGCTTGCCAATGTATTTCAGCTAGCCTGGGGCTTGGAACTAAACATCCCCTTTCACATGTGGTAATCACTCTACTGTGAGAGTGACTGCCTGTATTCCTCTGGAGCATCGCTATTCACTTGAATCTACAGTCCTAAACTGCATCGCACCTTGCTTTCTCACTTGTGCAGGTGCTAGCTGAGACCTTTTTAATGAAGTGTGTTACAATGGTTCTGCTTGTCTAGAATCGGCATTTTCCATCCCATTGTGGGCCATGCTGATCCTGTGCTATCCTGTGATTTTGGTGAGCTCTCAGTCATGATGCCTGGCAAGACTAATGGTGTATGTATCCACCGTTCCTCCCAGGCCCTTTAATTTTCTGGAAAGCTGACTGATAGGTGGAACAAATCTTACTGAGACCATCTTTCACAGACCGAAATCGGCATTACAGCTGGAGTGCACCTGGTGGTGTTGATGGGATAGCTGGACTGGGACAGGGCATAGCCTACTGATCACCTGGGACTTCTGTTTCAGGGAAATAACCTGCGAACCATGGGAGCTGAGGCTTTGGGAAAACTTCTTAGGCAGAACAAATCCATCAGGAGGTAAAAAGTTGTATCTACCTCTCTTTCTGTTATTCCTGCCAGATGGAGCACAACGTTAGAAAAGGGTTGAGGGTTATTTTTGTTGGGGTTGGAGGAATGTCAAGTGGTGCAGTTTCTTTGGAGGGATGGGACACGTGAAGAAATGAGAACTGGTGGTGCCGTATTGGAAGATGCAGGGCCCTAGCAGCATCCTGCTCTCTGAAACTGAGTCTGTTAGTGGAGCTGGGTGTTTAAATGGGTGCTGTGATCCAGGTGTCATTCAGGCTCTTGCAACTGTCCGATTACTCAGTTAACTCCAGTTCTGTCTGATTTTCCCTAGCCTAATCTTGGAATGGAACAGCCTTGGCATGTGGGAGGAAGGCTTCTCCTTTTTCTGCCAAGGACTGGGAGCAAACAACTTTCTCCAGCGGCTAGATCTGCGCAATAACCAGATCAACCATCAAGGGGCTGGAGAGCTGGCCACGGCACTGAAACAAAATGCCAGCCTTCAGGAGCTGGGTAAGAGCAACTAGTTCTCTGCTCACCTACATACATGTATGTGCATGCACGCACATGTATATCTTCAGGTTTGTTGCAGCCTGCCCTGATCTCTGCCAACTGGTCAGTGACTTTGCCAGTTCCTGTCAGTCTGGAGTGCTTTGCAGGCTTTGTGCAGGGAGCAGAGGTCACAGCCCCATGGCCTTTGGAGAGTGGGAACTGTAATTGGAATCTCTGGAACCAAGCCTGCAGATGAAGATTGCGTGTGTAGAGCAGAACAGTTCTGACTGCAGGAGGAAATGTGTTCATTCCCTTTTGTGAATGCTATTGGCATGCCTCCTGCCAGACTCGGAGACTCACTTCACACTTGCTATGTCCTTAGTAAGGAATTCTGTCAGAATTTCCTTCAGCAAAACGTGGCTTGTGGTGCTGGTTCTTTCTCATCCACAGATTGTGGTTGTAAAAGGAAGGGTCGTGAGATGAAAATACGAGGGGCAGACTTGTATACCTTTTGAACTGTAATGGCTTCCTGAACTGAAGATTCATCCTTGTCTTTCTTGCTTTGTCTGTCATTTTCCCTCCCTCTCATTCATCTTGAAAAGGGAGACAGTGCTCACCTGTGTTTGCGCTGAGACCATCTGGGCTTAGTTAGCCGAGCTTGTAGGTGTGTAAGGAGCACGGTTTCTTGAGCTCTGTGTTTTTTCAGCAGATGTGTGACTACCGGGGTGAAAGTTTGCTTTCTGTATAGATTTGCGTTGGAATAATATTGGGCTTCTGGGTGGCCGAGCTTTGCTGAACTGCCTGCACAGCAACAAGACCTTAAAGAGGCTGGAGCTGGCTGGGAACAATGTTCCTAGTGACATCCTGAAAGCTGTGGGTAAGTATTACTTGTTGTACGGGAAAGAATCAGTAACTCCTTTCCGACCTGAGCACTTGAGGGATATAGGGCACTTGCTGCTCCAGAAGACCACTACCCTTCCTCCCCTCCCTTTCTCAACAGCATTTACACAGTGCCCTACATTGTTTCCTCTTGTCCTTTAGTGAGGGCTGGTCAGGTTGGAGGTGTCCAGCAACCTGGACACCTCTTTCCTCTTTCCAGCAAGAGGAAAAAATAGTCTGGATTGAATTAGAGATTACTATGCCATGTGAATGTGGGAGAACTTGGGGCTCTGTTTGTCTCCGAGAAGCCAAGTTTGGATATGGCTAAAGCAGCATGTCCTTTGTTGTTGTCGTACCCACAGTGGAGCTGAATTGCTCTCCTGTGGCTGGGGTGTTGATTACCCCATATGCACTGCTCTCTTGGATTTTGCCCCACCTCATGTCTGTAAGGTGGGAGCGGTCTTTCTATGTGGACCATCGTGAGAAGGGTTACTGTCCTGGTGCTTCTGATAGCTGGATGTCATCCTGAGTGCTGTCTCTTCCAGCAGTGCTTGCTATTGTGTTGCTTTAGAAACATGTGCATGCTCTCCTGCTCTCTCTGCATCAGAACAAGCCATGGATCACAACAGAGACCGTCAGACTATCTTGAGTGAGACCCAGAACCGAACGTACATACTCAGCAAGGAGGTTTTGAGTCTGAAGGATGAGAAGACCAAGCAGGTCAGCAATCTTACATGTTGGCAGTTCAAATGGGGCAGCTGGAATCCGATGTTTTCCCTTGGTGTCCCCATGAAGCACTCATGACAGGATTATTGTGCACCTGAAGCTGCATGTGCATCTTTATCGGTGGGAACACAGCAAGGTTTACTAAATTGGGTCCTTCCTCTGAGCTGGGTTGCTCAGGAATCAAACCCGTGACAGTGTGGGTATGGACATGTGCCCTGCTGAACACTCTGGGTTCTGGAGGAGTTTTGGTGGGTTTTTTTTCACCAGTTCTTGTGCTTTCAGTTCTTTCTTTGCAGCTAATTTGGTATTTTCCAAGTGATGAAAACCTAGAAATACAAATCTGTTTTCCTTGTGACACATGATGGTGCAGAGTCCCGATAGCTGATGACCTCGTTCAGATGTGCTAATGAACCTGTCAAACCTCCAGTTTGCTTGTTTTCAATAGAGTGGCTTGACCTGTATTCAGCTGTCGCTAGGAAAGATGAGAAACGTAAATGCTTCAAGCTGATGCAGTTTATTTTCTCACTGATGTTTGCCGTGTTCACAGTTCTTGGATTTGATGGACACTATAGACAAACAGAGAGAAGAAATAGCCAGGAGTGGCAGGTGAGTTGAATTTCTGAGTGCTTTCTGCTCTTTGATAGCAGAATTGGGCCCTCTCCATTTCCTGGAAGAAATTACCCACCTTTATTTTGTTTTTTTCCCTTTCTTGTTTTCGTCCCAAATGCAGGATGTCTGCAGCACGAGTCAGCCAGCTGCAGGAAGCATTGGATGAGCAGCACTCTATTATGAATTCACTGAAAGCCAAGTACGGAGGAGGAAAACCTTAGCCTTCCTACTGTTCTGTGCTGAGCAGAGCTGTTAAGAAGGGGGATAATCTTGTAGAGTGGCTGGCTTACTATTTCGCTTAGTTCCGTAGTAATGTCAGGCCTTTGGGTTTGCCATGCTAGATATTTAGCCTGCTTTTAAGTAAAACTGCAGTGCATTGGTGTAAGAGCAAGTGAGTTACAGAGGGTGAAAAGGAAAGAAAAAGGATTGCGGGGATGGGATGGTGGGGGCACATTCCTTGCACAGTTTGCAGCCTGGCAAGAGTCTGTACCTGCTTCCCCTGGCAGCTGGCAGTATCCTCTGAGAACTGCTGCGTGTATGGAGGAACCTGACCAGCAAGATTGTGTGCTTGGGACCAGTGAGGTGGAGCTGCCCTAAAGCAGTGTTAGATTGTGTAGAGCGATATGCACATGACAGTGGTTAGACTTCAAACACAGATAAGCCTGGCTTACTCAGTTCTGCCAGGTAAAGGTAGTTTCGTTATGTCACGCCTCGGTGTGCATCTGTCCGTCGTACAGAGTAAGCAAATTGCTTCTGCTACCTGTGTTTAAAATTCTATCCTTAATTTTAAGCAACTTTGCAGTGGTGTAAAATAGCCAGCTTTGTTCTCTTGTGAGAGTGGGCAAATCCTGGAGGGGGCTGGGCAGGGAAAACAGCTTATGGAAGACAACACGGGGAAAATGCAGTGGAGCAGCAGACCGCTAGGCTTTGAGAAGTCCAAGGTCACTTACCGTTTGCAGAGGCTGCTGGATGTAGAGATAAGTGGTGTCCTTTTCCCAGAGGCAAAAAATTTAACCTCATTTAGCTAGCCGGGTTTCATCCACTGCCAGATACACGTTAACGTCTTGTACCATGTGGTGTAGAGAGATCGCTGGAAGTGTCTGCCTTAGAAAGGACTCTGGAAAGTGTTTCTCTGTATAGACTCCAGATGACTGAAGCTGCCCTGGCTCTGTCTGAGCAGAAGGTGCACAATTTGGGAGAGCTACTGAATGCCACAAAACAAGAACAAACCAGTATAACTGAGCGCCACTTTACGGAGCTCCAGCAACAAAAGCAGGTGAGCTAGATAAGTCCTAGTTAGGTTTGAGAGCAGGGTTCCAGGTTATGCCTCGTTTGTGTAGATTTGGAGGATGCTGGATAGGATAAGCAAGCATGATTTTTAGTGGGCTAACCGCAGCTGCCATGACTAAAATTGTTATGTGAATTAGGTGAGTTCCCGGGTGTGGAGAGGAGCCATGGTGTTTATGGGGTAGGTTGGGTGTAGTTGGGTGTGATGTTGGTTGGAATAGGTTGGCAGTGCAAGAACTAAGGTGAGTACAGGTTCTTTATTCTGTTTGCAGGAAGGTGCTGATCGGGAAGGCAAGCTTTTGCGTGACTTGTCTGCCGCGAGTGAGAAAAACTTGCTTCTAAGAAACCAGGTAGGAAAGCAAATCCTAGGCTGAGAAACAGGACTTGGGCTTGTCCACTTCTACTCTGTATATGTGTCCTCTACTTTCATTGTTGTTTAGGTCTCTGCTGATTGTTCTGTATAGCCAACTTTCTCTGCTAATAGGAAAAGAAAATCCTTTGTGGTGGTAATTTTCTTGTAGGTGGAGGAGTTGGAGAAGAAGTGCAAAGTTCAGCAGGATCAGCTATTCCAGGTAAAACAAGACTTGACCAACACAACAGCAGAGCTGAAGCTGCGGGCTGTGCAGGCTGAGGGTGAGTGGAGGAGCAGAAACAGCTCATGGACACCTATGGGTTGGGATTACTGTTCATGAGTCAACAATGCAAGGCAGCCAAGAAGAAAGGGTGGAAGAGTTTGTGATAGACCACAAATATCGCCTGCGTAGCAGGAATACCATAATTGTGATATGGCTGCTTTTAATCTGCAGAACGCCTAGAAATGGAGAAGAGAAGATTTAAACAAAGCCTTGAAGACATGGAATCCCTTCGGTTAAAAGAGGTAAGAGTGGGGTTTCTGCAGCATCCTGAGATTAGTCCCGCTTTGGTCCTGATATACAGGTGCCACTGGAGGTCACCATTTGCTGTCAGCTGCTCTTAAATTTAAAAATTAGTGGACTCGGACTCACTGTGGGAATAAGAGGCCATTTCTTCAGGCAGAGCCTAGCTGAAGAAACCACAAGACATTCTACCAGCTAGTAAGATTTTGTAGCTTGCAAGAGTATGGGCCAGAGCGGTACACTGATTCTGCAAAAGAGGCTTGGAGGCTGGCCCTTGTGTCAGTCTTACCATGCATAGAGACAATTATGCATAAGCAGTCTTGTCATGCTCACTGAAATAAAGATGCATTAATGGAGGAAATCAAGATATATATGTTATATACAACCGATTCTTTAATGGGGCTCAGCTTGCTAGTTCCTTCTGTTATGTTCCAGGGGGATTCTGTCTGAGTGTGGGCAGGACGAGAGGCTGTGTGATCAACTCTTTGGAGTGTTTATTGAGATGGGAAATCTCTCAAAAATAAAATGATACCAATAGATTTCTCTGAAGATTTTGAAATCTTATAAGAAAAGACATAGGCCAGGAAGATTTTAGCCACATTACAACTAGAAAATGAATGTGGTGTTTTGTACCGCTTGAAGATGAGAGCTCAGACTGTATCTTTCATCTTCGCGTGGAGGGGGTCTCTGCCTGAAGTTTCCAGTTTCTAGAGGGCAGGTTCTGTCTATATTGCAGTTTCCTAGTGGAGGTCTGAGGGAGGTAAGAGTTTTTCTTTGGTGGTAGGTGGGTCGGTGAGAGGATGCTCTTTCTCATGTCCAGTGGCCATGCTGCTAGGCCTGGAGATAGGAGTGGTTTTCTGGCACTTGTTTGAATGGTTTCTATTGCTTTGCAGGTGGATCATATGGCACAGCACATTGAGAACAGTGAACGTTCCATGCAGGACAGGATCCAGAGGCTGGAGGCCATCAGGATAGCTCTGGAGGAGGTGAGAATGGATGCTCCAGGCACATTGGAATGCTTGGGTAGCGGTGGCAGGAGAAGGCTGCTAGGGAAGCTTTGTGGAGTCTTGCATTGCTGACCTAGTAAAGATTGTTGTGTGCTGTAGGGAGGAACAGAAATCAGCAATTTACCAGCTAAAGTTACTTTTACTGTTCTGGACTAAGGAAGGAAAAGGCTCCAAGGAGAAACTTGTAGATTCTGATTGAACAAAAATAAAGTTTCCCTTGAACATGGTTAGATTCTTACCGGAATTTGACTTCATAGGTTTCCCATGTGGTCCCAAGTAGTGTAGCGTATTTCTCCTTAGCTGTTCCCCCAGCTAGATCAAGTGCTGCCCTCTCCTATTCCCCTGTCTTTAGAAAGCTTCCCCCATTACTTGCCCTCAAATAACTGAAACTCTCATTGATTTAGGAAGGCAGTCTCGGGGTGAGAAAATGTATGTAATCTGGGTTTGTTTTCCCTGCCGTTGAGTGAGTTAGCTGTGTCAATGTTGTAGCCTGCGACTGGAAGCTGCTAATGTTTCCTCATCAGTGTTGCAGTGATGCAGCTTCTCTGTCTGAAATGACCATTCATGTTTCTGTGGCAGGAGTTGAGCCAAGTCAAAGCGGCTGCACTCACTGAGCGAGGACAGGCAGAGGAGGAGTTAATAAAAGTCCGGAATCAGGCTCGGTTGGAGGAGGTAAGGACAAGATCTGTCTGTGGGCCCTGCCTCTGTGGGAAGGAGTGTATTTGGCTGCCTAGCATGTGTTTTTGCTCAGTAACTCCCCGCCCTGGGTTTCACTGGCCTGCACACAGTGTGTTTTCTGAGGAAGGAGTCCTGAAAAGTCTGCTTTGAATTGTCCTCCAAATGTAACCACTATCCCCACCTGCTCTGTGCTTTCCAGCAGTAACAGAATTGATGTGCATATTGTCATAGCAGATTTCATTTAAGTTGCCAACTTTTGAAGGAAGCAGCCAGATGTCCGTCCTTCTGTTTAACAGCAGCATTCATGGGCTGCTCATGTTTCTTTGGACTCAAAGGAATTTCCACAGGTGGCTACTGCTGCTGGACAAAAAAAAAAACCCACCACAACACTGTAGAACTGAATGTTTTGAAGATAAGTCAACGCGCTCGGAAAGAGAATAAGGGATGAGGAAAATACACCAAAACTATTAGAATGTTTACTTACATGTAACGTCACAAAAGAAGATGCTTTACTGAGTTACAAACATATAAAAGCTGCCATGTGTGTCTGTGGTGGGACACAGCAGTTGCTTAGCTGAATACAGTGGTGTTTCAGAGCTGTTTGGGATATGGAGGAAGTGAGGGTAGAGCATTAGCTGTAAGCACCAGCGGTGGCATTGGTGCTTCTACCAAGGACATGCTTCTGTTTCTCAGCAAGTGAGCTGGGCTTTGCAGTATCTCCATCAGAATGTTTTCCCTGGCAACAGAAAGCAGCTTAGCTTCACTCCTGAATGCAAGGGAGAAGTGCTGTAGCTATTATGGCTAAGTCCTGTGTTTGTTCTTCAGTGCCAGCTGACTCAACCAAGGCTTCATTGTGCCGGGAACAAAAAGGGGAGAAGCCCTTCGTGGAAACAGAATGAGACTGATGTATTTTAATTTTCGTTTGTGTCTTACAGCAGCAACGACTAGAACACCTAGAAGAGAAGCTGCGGTTGATGACTGAATCACGGGATGAAGCTCAGAACTGCTGCCTCAATCAGAAGCAAATGGTTGCTGAGGCCCAAGCCAAAGCCAATCAGTTGAGCCTGCATGCTGATGGACTCAGAAGGCGGTTAGAGGAACTTCAGCAGGTAATTTGGACTGGAGTAGAGATATGGTCACCACAGGGCAGAACAAGTTGCTGAAGTTGTTTGGTCATTCATGGATTTGTCTTTGTGGGTCAGGACCTGAACAGTAAAGAAGAGGAGAAAGTCACAGAGGTGAATAAAATGAAAGTGGCATTACAGGAGCAGATTGGACACCTGCAGGCTGAACGCACAGCACAGGAAGGGCTGAGGGAGAAGATTGCAGCCCTGGAGAGACAGCTGAAAGGTGATGGATCCTTTCATGCTTCTCAAATGGTAATGTTGGGTTACCCTACAGCGGGCCTGGAACTGAGCTACGTTTACAGGTACTGACAACGGTGATTCGTGTCTGTGCGTACAACTGTGAATTGTAGCCTCCATCCTGATACATTTGCAGGGATTCTTGTCCTCATTTTGTGGAGACGAAGACTCAGATAGCTACCCAAAGCTGCACAGCAAGCAAGATGCTTGGATTTCCTGCACAGTGAAGTGTAACATCTTGCCTGTGCAAAACCTCTCACGTGGTCTCATGCAGCTTCTCTCGTATGCCTGTCAGTCATCCTGCTTCCGTTGCCTTTGGCTGTGCCTGTAACGTGTTGTTCCTGTTTATTCTAGGGAAAGCCTAATTTTCTTTACTAATGCTGCTCTTCTTTCACAGCTCTGTCAAGTAATCACCGTGAGGCACTGCTGGACAAAGAAGGTGAAATCTCTATGCTGCTGGAGAAACTGAGAGTAAAAGAGGCTGACATCTCCAGGATGAGGGAAGAAGAGGCCCAGCGAGCAAGCTTCTTGCAGAATGCCATCATGGCATATGTGCAGGGCTCCCCCTTGGGAACCCACGGTTCTAGGAAATGAGAGCGTGGCTTAAAGAATCCAGATACCTGCTGGCAGGAAGAGGATGAGCAACTCAGGTACAGCCCCTTCTTTCTAGGTGGGACAGTTTTGTCACAGTGGGGTAACACAAAGGCTTGCAAACACAGAAAATTGCTCTTGCTCTTCAGAAATCTTGCTCCTGACCACGTAAGGGACAGGAGGAAACAACCATCCAGGGCTGGGATAGAGACTCGTGGGTCTGAGTTCATGATGTGGAGCCCTTCCCCTGCTCTGCTACAGCATTTGAAGTAGTTTCTGTGTCCTCCCATACAGCACCAGTCTGTTGGCACACTCTGTTGTTACCAGGGGGTTATGTGTTCCCTGGGCAGCGGTCCTTCCGAAGCATTTGTTTGGATGCCAAGGCTGTTTGCAATGAAACCTTATGAATGACGGGCTGCAGCGTTTACAGTTCCCTGTAGGTGGGAGCCATTGACTTTGCCATGGGGTCCCGAAGCTGCTGGAAATACCAGGTCTTACCCGCCTGTGCTTTTATAGCCAGTGCTTAGATGGACGCAGCGGCTGAGAGGGCTCACTTTGGCTCTTTTACTCTGCCCCTCCGTGGCTCTGCCTGTAGTGATGGGCAGTAGATATGCATTTGTTACACGTGGAAACGGCAGTGCAGAGGGGGACTGCTGTGCAGGGGCTATCCATATCCTTGTTGGACAGCTGAGCTTTGGCCATGATTCAAGCCTCTGCACCACTGACTGGCATGGAAGGGGTGGTGTGGTGTGTTGGGGGGGTCAGTATCTGTGCTTCCTCACTTGTGAACTGCAGCCCTTGGCTGGAGTTCTTGTGGCCAAAATGCAACAGGATTTCATTCCACTATGACAAATGGCCAGACTGTCCTGCTGGCTTCTGAGGATCCTGGGATCGAGTACTGTTTCTGGGCCTTACCCTGGAGAGGAGTGATGTTTCTGACTGTCCATGAGGGAGCTGCTTCTCTGCGCACGAAGGGGAGAAGGTGCTTCCTTTTCCTGGCAACAGGAGTCATCATGTGGTGTGGAGAAAGGGAAGGGATGTGAGGGTCTGGATCAGAGAAAGTGGAGACCTCTGACAGGAGAGCAGTACAAAAGCCTCCTGTTAAGTTTCTCTAGTGAGTCTGTGGTAGGAGAAATGAACTTGTGGTGCATATTTTAAGAGGCAGCTGGAAAAAGAAGCTTTCTGTGTGGACTGGTTGGTTTGTGTTTGATTTTTCGTACTGGGCTTTGTGCTGCTTTTTTAATAAAGAGCTTTTGCATTTTGTTGTAACGCCGGGCAGTGAAGCTGGGTGTTTGGCTGATGTGGAGGGAGGGGCCTGCTGCTGTGTTACTCTCGCCAAGATCCCGCCAGTCTGTTCTGGACCTAAAAGGCTGTTGGAGGTGGATAAACTGAGTGTGTCTACAGATCTTGGTTCTGAACGGAGGTAAAGGCGAAGAAGCTGGGAACCTATGCCCCGGTCGCAAGAAGGGGACAGAGCTGGGCTGTGGCTGCTGGGCAGCTCTGCGGACCGGCAGGTGAGGGGACAGCAGGGCCTGCTTTTCCGGGAAAGCACCGCTACGCGAGCATCGCAGTTCTCGGCGGAGTGCTTGGAGAGGTGGAGGGCTCCGAAAGCCACCTTCACGCAGGGTTGTTGCAGCTGCAGCGCCGGGCCGGTGGCAGTGCTGGCCGCGGCCACGCTACAGCCGCCTTGCACAGCCGCCGCCTCGCACCGCGCTCGTCGGGGGGGGCTCATCGGCCGATGGCGGCCCGGGGGGGTGGGGGAGTGGGGCAGGGTCCC
>Ga0065711_1048487_pt1 | contig 11785 bp, 11 predicted proteins | sample Hoacrofraction12_FD_59098 | JGI IMG/M metagenome (GOLD analysis project Ga0065711, IMG submission 59098) | Hoatzin crop microbial communities from Cojedes, Venezuela - Epithelial fraction 12 v2 (version 2) | ecosystem: Host-associated > Birds > Digestive system > Esophagus > Crop | place... | reverse complement strand
AAGAGAAGGCTGCGAGGGGACCTAATATATACTTACAAATACCTGAAGGGTGGGTGTCAGGAGGATGGGGCCAAGCTCTTTTCAGTAGTGCCCAGCGACAGGACAAGGGGCAACGGGCACAAACTGAAGCAGAGGAAGTTCCATCTGAACGTGAGGAAGAACTTCTTCCCTCTGAGGGTGACGGAGCACTGGAACAGGCTGCCCAGGGAGCTTGTGGAGTCTCCTTCTCTCGAGATACTCAAGACCCGCCTGGACAAGGTCCTGTGCAGCCTGCTGTAGGTGACCGTGCTTCGGCGGGAGGGTTGGACTAGATGACCCACAGAGGTCCCTTCCAACCCCGAACATTCTGTGATTCTGTGTAAATGGTGGTACCTGCTCCATCGTGTTGGTATGGAGATAGCCTCTGCACCATTTGCTGCTCAGAAGCCAGCTGGCTAAGGGGAGAAGAGCATCTTCACTTCCCAAAAGTGAATGAACAGAAGTGTTAAAACCTGAGTATGGTGGTGATAGCAGGGCTGTGGCCACCTTGTGCTTGTGGTAGCCCTTGTTCTCTGTTTCTTTACACCTTTCTGGTCTCTGGCTGTGGCTCGGTGATGATCTGTGGGAAGCTGGAGCACCCCATAATTAAATGCAACCAAAAGTACATTTGCAAACTGGCTACAAATTGCAGAGGCAGCATCAGATCTGATGTGTCTTAACATTTGAACAGCATTATCCAGGTGTTCTCGAACAGGATCATTTTTCTAGATGCATTTTAAGGCAAAGTGAGTAAGCCTGTGGCTGCGTGTAGCTTCCTCTTGCTCCTGTGGGTCTTCAGATGGCTGAAAATGCCACGCTGGTGATTGTGTTAGTGTAACAGTGGTGACTGGAGTGGTGTGAACGTCAGTGGGAGCTTTGGGAGCTGTTCCTCACTGTGGAGAGAGCTTCACCTGGGGGTGGCCGCATGTAGAAGACTTCCCGGAGGCTCCCTATGCAACACCACCCAGGCTGGACACCTCTCTCCAAACCTCTGACGGAGGCATTGGTGCCTCTTGGCGAACAAAACCTCGGAGCAGAGGATTCAAGTCATGGGGTGGCTCCGGTATTAACTGGCACGTGAACTCTTGTTCCCCAGGTGTGGTGGAGACCGGGCTCTTCATCAACATGGCAGAGGTGGTGTACTTTGGCATGGAGGACGGCTCGGTCAGCGTGCGGGAGAAGCAGCCTCGCTGAGGCCGGCGCGCCGCCTGCTCTGCTTCGCCTTCGGCCAGTTTGATTCAGCTGTCGTAACGGTGCCCACCTGACGTTTTGCCTTAACGAGCAGCGGTTATCGCAGAAGACAGAGGGGAAGTTGATCAGAATCTGCTGACGTGATACTGAATGTCTTTTTTTAAAAACAAACAAAAAATTATATTCTATTTCTATATATATATATTTTTACTTTACAGGAATGTTGTCTTTTTTTAAAGAATCATTTAAACAAATTGCTTTAACATTTTTATTTTATTTTCTAAGAAATACTTACCAAAAAGAATACTCCTTGTTTCATGTTTTTGGGTTTTTTTTTTTTCTTTTTTCCAACAAAACTTGAACCCTGCTGGTTGCTCATAGCGCTTAATGATTGAGATCAGAAATACAATCCTAACGCATCGTCCCTAACCACCCTGGCTGGGAGGGTGATGCACGTAACGGGAGCGCATCCAGTCGGGACCTGCTGATGCCTTATTTGGAACCTTTTTGGTTCAGTATTTTATGCCTTTTATTTTTCTATACCACTGTTTTTTAATAGTTCAGGATGTCTAGTTGTCCTCTGTGCACATGACAATTCTCTGAGCCTAGGGTGGTCTCTGCATCCCCCTGTCTGGAACATTAATAAGGGCCTTTTCTGGCCCTCTGTATGGAGGAGAAGCTCATCATTTGAGCCACCTTCTGCTCTCCGTTAATTCAGTACCTCTGATGAAAGCCCCTTCCTGTAGCTGGAGATGTTTGGGACTTCGTCCTCGTAAACCGAGAGCAGAACCCGGTCCTTGATGAAGTTTACAGAAGCATATTGGAGCAGCCTAGGGCAGCTTGGTATACTGTTCAGTGGCAAATTATTTCATTTGGAATGAAGGTTAATTATCACGCCTCGCAGCTGGTTGATTTGTGGAAGGATAGAGCAGAACACACAGGAGAACTGAGTCTTCCTGCCAAAATTTTCCACATGTAGCAGGAGAGAGACACTCGTTCAGTATCTTGTTCTCGGTGTGTAGGTGCTTTGCATGGTTCTGATGTCAAAATGCAAGCCCTCTCTTTGTGTTGTGGACACTGAAATAAAGAGCTGTTATACCAGATTTGGTGGTAATTTTGGTTCTTAAAGTAACCATTTTCTGGACAACGGGGCAGATCATCGTCAGACTCACTTCTGCCGTAGTTTCCCCCTTACGAGGGCCCTTCACCCCAGCCAAATTCACCCTTCTGCATTTGATTTCTTTTTGCTTAAGGTAAAGACATTATTTTAAATTAACTGGATTATCTAATCAACACTTGTTAGCTGCAGTACTTGCCTGGAGACCATCTTAAATTTGTATGTCTAAAACTTGTGCATCTAAAAAACTTGTGCGTCTAAATACAGCTCCTTTTTTTACAAAAAATGAGCTACTTCTACACCTTTAAATCTTTCCCTTTCTGCACATCTGTTAATTCTGAAGCACTTGTAGTGAGCACACTGGCTGCCCTCCAGCCAACAACTTGCTAGAAACACTGGAATATCTCTTCCCACAAAGCGATTTGCAAAACCCTGGTTCTTGCCGTGGGCTGTTTTCAGACGCCGTCTTGGGCTCCTAATGTAATCCTAGATAAACAGAGAGCAATCGAGCAGAGCTTTGTGCCCAAGCGCCTTCTCGCTCAGCGTGCTTCTGGAAACGAGATTAGCAGGAGTGAATGTTGCTGTTGACTTGCCTCTCTGTCTCTCTGAAATCAAACAGCTCCTTCTCAAAAAGCCAATAAAACCATTACCGCACCATTACTTTCTGGCCCTGGACCAGATGTGATCTCATTCAGCTTTGTGCTTAGCAGGGGCTCGTTACATCGCAGCCTGAAGGCAGCAGGTCTGATTCCTGAGCTTTCTCCTGAGCTTTCTCTGGGTGCTTGGGGTGCAGGTAGCGCTGGTGAGGGCTTTGAGCGGGTCTTGGGCTGTGGGTTATGGGTATGGAGTTCACTGTACTACAGAGGTGGAACTAAAATCTCTGGATGGAATTAAAACCCCTGAAGTGCTGGAGAAAATTTGTTGTCTGAACCGGTTCTGGAGGCTTTGTGCAGATTTCTGGGGTGCATTTGTGCAGGTATCCTGGGGTGCAATAAGAGGAGTGTGGCCAGCAGGTCGAGGGAGATTCTCCTCCCCCTCTGCTCTGCCCTAGTGAGGCCCCATCTGGAGTCCTGCATCCAGTTCTGGGCTCCCCAATTCAAGAAAGATGAGGAGCTACTGGAGAGAGTCCTGCAGAGGGCTACGAGGATGGTGAGCGGACTGGAGCATCTCTCCTACAAGGAGAGGCTGAGGGAGCTGGGCTTGTTCAGCCTGAAGAAGAGAAGGCTGAGATGGGACCTTAGAAATGCTTATAAATATCTGCAGGGTGGGTGTCAGGAGGATGGGGCCAGACTCTTTTCAGTGGTGCCCAGCCACAGGACAAGGGGCAACGGGCACAAACTGAAGCAGTTGGACATGATGATCTTAGAGGTCTTTGCCAACCTTAATAATTCTATGATTCTATAGGAAGTTCCAGCTGAAGATGAGGAAGAACTTCTTCACTCTGAGGGTGACAGAGCCCTGGAACAGGTTGCCCAGGGGGCTTGTGGAGTCTCCATCTCTGGAGATACTCAAAACCCATGTGGACGAGGTCCTGTGCAGCCTGCTCTAGGTGACCTTGCTCTGGGGACTAGATGGACTAGATGATCTCCAGGGGTCCCTTCCAGCTCTTACCCTTCTGTGATTTCCTTCGTGCAAACTGCCCCTTCTCAGATTTTCAGAGTGAGTAGATGGATTTTTGAGTTAAGGGTCTCTTAAGAAAGGTCTGGTCCTTTCCCTCAGAGGCTGCCGGGCTCACCAACCTGTCATGACCATCCACATCTTCATCTACCAGCATGTGTGGGGCACACTGAGAGATGGTGCAGGGAGTCCGTCTCCTCCCAGCATGGCTTTGCCGTGCCATGGCTCTGCCCTGTCACCGACACAGCCTGCTTATGCTGATGCTTAGCTGCCTAGCCATGAGTGTGTTTGATGAAAATTAAGTCTACAGGCAGCAGAGCTATTTCTAGTCCCTCATCCTTGCTTTTCTAGACCATCTCCATTGTCATTATGTTGGGTTTTTTTTGAGAGATAACGGTTTACAGGTGAGCATGCCATGGTAGATGAGGGCAGGCACTGCAGGTACCCACGACTTCCCTGGGCAGGGACAGTTCAGCTGTGGCCACACCGGTGAGCTGCTCCCAACAGCTCTTTGGCTTGAGTTTGATGAATTTGATATTAACACCTTGGCTGGTTTGCACTGTGGCGTTGTGGACTGTGACTGGAAAGTGTTTGGACTTTGATTTCTCAAGGTGCTCTTCAAAAGAGCCTTAGGAAGCCTTCAGGAATGACGCTGCCACGTCAGTCCCACCCTGCTCCCTTGCAGCTTGGGAAGAAGAGCAGGGACATATTTTTAGAAGATAGCATTGGGGAAAAAAAAAAAAGAAAGCAGATGGAAGGAGGTGTCCTTTTAAAGCCCGAGGCAGGATGGCTGTGGCTACTGAGGAAGCGTTGCCGCGGCGGGGCCTGTTACCCGACGCTGACCACGGCGCGACGACGCGGTCCTTCCCCGGCACGCAAAGCCTGCGTCGCCTTTTGGAGCATGCGCAGCGGGTAATGCACCACCGATTCACCGCTACCACTGAATTATGGATTAACTCGGCCCTGGAGAACACAAACGTTTCAAGAAAGAGCTACAGCAGCACTGAAATTAATGAGCAAGAGGGCTAATGAAACACTAATCCCATTCCAAAAAAATAAGCAATATAAATACAGTAAAAGTGCTTCGGATTCAATTAAATTAAGCTTTGGTTAATAGGTTAAATAATTAAGCAGAATTAATTAAACGAAGTAGAAAGAAATTAAGTGTTTAGTTAAAGTAAATCACTGTGCTCCATATTATACAGCAACTATGACCGTCTGTGGGGTTTTTATTATTGTCACTGTAGGACAGGATTTATGATCTGACTTAATAATTGTTCTGAGAAATGTGACATGAAATGAAAATAATTAAACAGGCAGCATAGAGATGTGTGCTCTATGTATTAAACCAAATGATTATAGCCAAAGTGATAAGGACAAAATAAGCATATTATAACCAGTGATAAAAATTAGTTGTAGTGAGTATTAGTAAGCTGTAACAAGTATTAATATCCTTTAAACATAAAGCCAGATCCATTTTGTAGCCAGGTGGCTTTAGCCGAATATTGTGTAGTGACGTTGGCTTTGGTCCAGCTGCACCAGGAAAGGAGTCAAACAAGGAAAGAAGTCTTCATTTTCAAAGTGATTTTTCAAATTTATCAAGCCTTGTGAATCCTCCAAAATTTCTCTGCAGTTTTTTACTCAGTGCATCAGCAAAAAGGTGATGCGCTTCAGCTTTAAGATGAACTTTGAGAACTATAAACTGCCATTTTTTTGTACCTAAAACTTCTAAAGTTTATTCATTTCCCCTTCCAGTATTTAACGGGAGTTGTATCGTGCCTGTATTTCCTAAGCCCATCAGGACTGAATTGTTGAAAAGCCCCTGTATAATTACGGAACCTGACAGACTCGCTATTTCAGTATCTTGACTCTGGCGTGGGATTTGTCTCCTGACAGGGCACTACAAATTGCCCTGAAATTCCCTGATGAAAATTTTTCTGTAGAAGAGTCTTTGTAACATCATCTCTGTAGGAAAACTGATACCAGATATTTATTGTTTTCAGTTCAGTGGGCTTTTCTTTTTGTATTTTCACAGCTGCTGACACAAACATCTTTTGAACTTCCTTAATTGCACTTACAGCCTTGTGAAAATCATGTCAGGTCATGGATGTAAATGTAGGGAGCAAAACAGTAAAGAAAGGGTCAGTGACTTGAGTTTGACTATGAGAAATTACATAAACTACTTTTTTTAGTGAAAAAAAGAGAAGACTTTGTACAAGAATGTCTTTGTGTAAGGTAAGTTTTCTAACATAAATCATCAGTCATGTTGGAAAGTTAAATGCTGCTGCTGATTTATGTTTTTTCTGGAAGTCAGGAGCAGAAAGATGAAATTCAGTGGCAGAAAAAAGTGACTGTGAAGCCAACCACCTCATACCTGTAAACCTCCCTACACTTTAATATCTAAGTTCACTTGGGGTGTTGAATTAGGAATATTCTTAATCACCCTAAATCCAAAATTCATCTCATGCTGTATTGTTAAAAATATGTGCATATAAATTTGATCATGCAAAAAAAAACCCACAGAAACTGAAGTGCCTGCTAACTGGAATGGTCCTTTTATTGTGCACCAAAGACTGAATTCCCTCGTGGTGGTCTTCTAATGCAGGATTAATTAAAATAAAACCTAACATCAAGTATCCTTTCTACTTACATCTTCGTCTCACAGGTTTGTGTAATTTCTTACTGAAGCTATTACTGGAATGACTTATAGATCAAAATCATTAATTAAACATTAATTCTTTTAAAACCTTTTCAAAGCCTTAATTTCAGTAACTTGCAGGTTATTTGCCTGCCACAGTGCACTGTCTTCTTGTAATCAGTATTTAATAACCTGTACAGTTTAATGCCAACGTAATGTATTTGGCAGTGACAAATTAAACTGAAAAACCCCGCTGTAAATCAAGACGGTACGCTGTGATGCTGTTCGTACTATTTTTGTTCCTTGCTGAAAAAAAGACAGGCTTGCCTTCCTCTAATCCTTACATGAGTGTTGTTTTTCGAAGGGGAGATTATAATTATTTTCTTTACTTTTATATATAGCTTAGTGAGGGCTAGTCCAGATCAGTGAAGGGTCAAATCCAACCGCTCGTAACTGTTGTACCAAAATCTTGTGTAACTGAAGAGGAAGCAGATGCTCACCGTTTCTCTCTATGGAGCTGGTGACGTGGCTTCAGGATATGATCCACTACGTGAGCACCTTGGGAAAACTCATCCACTTTGCTGCAGACCACCACTTAAAGGCTTCTCCGCAGGTCACTTGTGTGCAGAAGGCTCCTGTGGTCGTGGTTTATTTGAGAGCTCGAGCAACATGTGTTGACTCTTGACAGGGTGTTGAGGTCTGCACTCCATGTTTTTGCTGAGTCTCTACATTTTTGCTGTGCATTTGCTGATGTGATGAGCCCTGGCTATCAACCTACAGCCTTTTCAAGTGTGCCATGACTCAAGTGCCCTCCCTGGGCTCTCTTGGGCAGGAGGCTCCCCAACAGCCCGTGACTACTACAGCTCCCTCACCTGATCTTTGGAAGCTTGGCAAGGGGTTGCTGTGGAGCAGGAGATATTATTGTACAGAGGTCCATGTCTTATGGATCTACTGAGGTTTGGGAGGGATACCTGGGCTGGAAGGATTCACCCCAGAACTATCCACCCTTCTGTGCTCCTGCAATGACCTGGACAAATGCCCACCAGGGAACTGGTGGCATGAGTGTCTCCAGTGGCCCATAGTTAACAGTGTTTCTCTATATGTGGTAGTGAAGTCAAAATCATAGAATCATCAAATCACAGAATGGTTTGGGTTAGAAGCGACCTTAAAGATCATCTAGTTCCAACCCCCTGCCATGGGCAGGGACACCTTCCACTAGATGGCACCGGCTTCACCATAAACAGCACGAGGTCCCCAAGGATGGGGGTTTTGTATTTGGGTCCGTCTTCTGTAACCCAGCCCATCGTGCCTTCAGCATGGTGACTAGCAGTAGCTGGAGGAAAAGAAGCATGGCTGTGGCCAGCCAAGCCTACTACAACTGTATCTTTGGATGCGGGGACTCATCCTAGGAACCCAGGGCAGGATCCTCAACAAAATCATTGCCCTGATCCAAGATTTTGGCAGTGTTGCTTGTATACGTCTGGATGGCACAGATAGGTCCAGCTCTGTGCACTGAATTTGGAACAAGGCATTGGTCATCCTGCCAGGGATGGAGCCTGTTCCTACTGGAGGGCAACGGATGGATTAAAGGAAGTGAACGGCTTCTACAGATCCTTTAGCTATTAATATCTCATCAACGGTGACCTTTCTACCTGGGTTTTAAACAAAGAAAAGCTTATCCTGGAAAACAAATTGAGGAACAGTAATTGGGAATACAGAGAATTGTCTCTGTAGTTATTGGTTAACTGATATGCAAACAGTTTTAATGAGGAAAGAGTAACGTTGGCAGGTATCTGCAGAGAATCCACTTGAGTTTTACTTTGCTGGAATATTTGAAACTCAAGGTGGCATTTGGGCGTTTGTGCTAGCTGGGAAAGCAGAGCAGTACAGCCAGTGCAAAAGGTGCTTCACAAATTATTTTGTTTTGAATGTTGTGTTATAAAACTGATTAATCCCTTCTTTACTTAGCCATATCTCTTGGGTATCGGAAGGGAACGGTATCAGACAGTTTTATGTGGGACTGGAGAGATGACTTTTTAGCAAAAAAAGTTTGTTTTTCAACTTGAAGAGAAATGAGCGTTTCAGAGGAACTAGATCGCTCTCAGTGTTGTGTTTCTCTGTGACAGCCATTGCTGTAACTCATAATCCATGAGGCTCTGCCTGCGGTGAAGCCCCTGCTGCAGTATTTTCTGCATGCATCCCTAGTAACTACAGAACCAGGACTCCACAAAGGGCCTCCTTACTCCTCCACCGCCTCGCAGCACCCCTTTCCTCCAGGATAGAAAAATTGCTGAAGACCATTAGAAAATTTACTTTTAATCCACAGGTTTGTTTTATGGGGGATGCATCTTCTAGTGCAGATATCCCTCATCCTGGTTATCCCATGAAAGCGGGTAGCTCCATGCTCCCCAGCCCAGCTGCCGCCTCCTTTCTTCACCCAGCCCACATGGACACAGCTCATGGGACACGTTGGGTTGACGTGTTGCTACCTCTGATGCCCATAGTGCTTGGTTTCCAGTTCCTCGGATGCTCAGCCTGACCGACACTGTTGCGTCACCAGCATCTGGGTTGGCCAAGGGCTGTGTCTTCCCAGCACTATGGACTTTTTATAGCCTATAAAGCAAGTCGGCATTAAAGTTTTACCAGATTGAACACCCTCAGTTGTAGAAACATCATTAGAAAAATCTCCTCTGCTCGCAGGATTGTTTAGCTGGAAGTGCCAGCAATGTTCTGCCACGTGTATTAGTCAAAATCACATCAAAACATTATTCAGACGTTTGGTATTTTTTAATCTATCTTGCCTGGGAAATTGCTTCCCTTTATCATTTTCTCAACTGAATTAGTTTTGGGTCCTGTAAAAAAAGATAGAAAAGGTATGAAGTTTCTTTTCTGGAAGTCAAATGGATGTGTTTTTAAGCTCCCAGACAGGCAGCATTTCACATGGGGGATCATATGCCATTTCTAGATGCGTTTTGTGTTTTAACACAGCTTTTATACTCAGCTTCATAAAAGGATTGCAGTCACTAAGTGCTTAATGTGAGTTCTTGTAGCTTATTTCAATCATCCAGATTGGGAACATTTTGATTGTAAAGGAACAAATGAGCTACCTTTTGATCAATGACCACTTAGAAAACTTGAACATTTCTGGATTAAATAATACTCAATGTTCCAAACTGAATATCCAGTAAATGAGAGGGAAAAGAAACCTGATATCTTTCTAGTCTTCATTTGACTAATTTAAGAGCAATATGTAAGATACAACCAGTGTGAGAGAGAGTCCACGTTATGCAGTTACTCTGCGGTGGATGGCTGCTTTTTCCAAGAAAAATTCACTGGAGAAATTCGTGTCCCAAGGCCTGTATTTACTGCTTGAGAAGTAAGTTAGATATTTTAGGGATGTCATTATTTACAGGATCAATATTGCTATTTAGCCAGACGGCTGGCCAAGCACGGACAAATATTGTCTGCTAAAATACATTTATCCGTCTATTGATCTATCTCTGCACCCATTTTGCTGATCAAATACACAGTTATAGCAGGACCAGGAGCAACTTATTCCTAGTTTTACTGCATCAGTAATAGGATTTGTCTCAGATAAATTCCCACTCAAAAGCAACGTGAAGCAGTTAGCTTGAGGAAATGTGGAGTCCCGTGGAAAGAGCCAAATGGATTCACCCCATCTATTTTAGGCTGGACCCATCACCTCCTGGAAGTGCCCACCCCAGATAAATGCAACCCACATCCCCTCCTGCCTCCCAGTCTCTCAACGTCAGAGAACCATGATGACACTTTAGCAAAGCATTACATTACTTAAAGCGGAAAATGCAATTTTGGTAGGGATGGGTCCAAGTGAAAAGGATGGATACAAAATTCTCCTGAATTCAGAATATTCAATGGAGGATGCAAAAATATTTTTTCAGATCTACTCCAGAAAATATGTAGAGTACTTCATGTCAGCCCAAGCTGTTGCTTACTTGATAGGAAAGTGTGATCTAGTAAAAGGCTTATACTGATCAGAGAGCGATGACCCACAGTTCCTCACCTCCACGTGAAGCAGGAACAACTCCAGTGAGACAGGTGAAGCTAATGAACAACAAATCAGTGTTAGCTAGAAACGTCTCCAAAGATGGAGAAGGAAGATGTTTTGAAATTTTGAGTGAAATGTGGTTTTAAAAATCTATGCGATTCATAGAAACCCCCATGATGCAACACATTTATGGGGCTTGTTCTACACCGAGGGGAGGATACGGAGATTCATGAGCTGGAAGGTCCCACGAAACCTCGGTGGGAGCAGGGAGCACTTTCTGGGAACCAGCCAGGGCACGGCAGAAACGCGATAGCTGATTTTTGCAGAGTAAGACCGAGAACAACACACTCAAATTTATGTTATTGAACTCCCCGTCAGATGGATGGTGAAACGTGGCTGTGCTGGGGATGGGGCTGCTGGCCAGGCAGCCGGTCACTCCCTGCATCCAGCGCTTGCCACTGCATCAACCCTGCCATCATCTTCACCACCCTGAAGGTGTCATTTAACGCACTCAGATGCCAGCAGCCGGGTTGCTAAAGAGCATTGCTGGGTCGTGACCAAACCTGACCAGCCATGGGGTTGTTTGTGATATGGTTGCAAGAAGACCGAAGAGGTGAGGGCTCTCAGTTGTCACCTGGCAATACTAGTTGTCACCCCTGTTGATAAACGGATGGTTTGAAACCATCCTGTTTTTCTGGAAACACACAAGGACTCTCCAGACGAATACATGTGATGCTTGGGGATGCCCGTTCATGCAGTGGACGCAAAATACACAATGAACCTTGGGTGTCTTGAAGATGATCACCTAGGGCGTCTCTGACACAGCTCCATCCCTCCACACCCTGAGGACGAGGTCGTCCAGGTGGCACAGCTCGAGCAGTATGAAGAAGGGAGGAAGCCTGCCTGGGTCTCACACAGTGCTTCTCCAGGCTGACATGGGGCAGGAGATGGGCTACATGTATAGCGAGGATTGTTCATGTTTTCATCTAGGAACTGCTAGACTGACTTAGCAAAACTGGGTACGTACTGAGGATAGGAGGGGGGAAAAAGTTTCCTTTTCTCCTTTTCTTTTTTCTTTTCTTTTCTTTTCTTTTCTTTTCTTTTCTTTTCTTTTCTTTTCTTTTCTTTTCTTTTCTTTTCTTTTCTTTTCTTTTCTTTTCTTTTCTTTTCTTTTCTT
>Ga0065711_1048486_pt1 | contig 11785 bp, 7 predicted proteins | sample Hoacrofraction12_FD_59098 | JGI IMG/M metagenome (GOLD analysis project Ga0065711, IMG submission 59098) | Hoatzin crop microbial communities from Cojedes, Venezuela - Epithelial fraction 12 v2 (version 2) | ecosystem: Host-associated > Birds > Digestive system > Esophagus > Crop | place... | reverse complement strand
ACTGGGGGGGGGGGGAAGAGAAAATGGGTGCTTGGTGTTGCCATGGTTACTCTGAGGCTGGACTTGCTGGGAAAGAACAGGAGGTTACAGTAATTTGAATGTATCCTAAGCATTAATTTTTAAGAAAGTTATTAATTTATTTTTTTTTTTTAAAGAAAAAGGATTCATCCGTTGCAGAGGGGACATGAATGAGCTCACGTGTTTCGCAACGGGGCATTCTGAGATTACCACTACGCTTAATTTTAGTGCACAGACCCCAAAGGGGCTCTGCCCATGGGCTGATCTTGCACCTGGGCCTAATAAAGTGAAAGAAGGGGTGGCTCAAAAACTTCACATTTTTCCTTGTTTAATTTGCCTTTTAGTCTTCTGTTTTCCATGAGCTGCATTTTCTGTGCCATCTTCTTCTGGTTCCTGCTTCCCCATCCTCGCCCTTTCCCTCTCGGCTGCTGAAGTAGCTTGCTGGCTTCTCTTCAGGAGGCCCCCACCGCAGCTGAAGTCCCAGAAACATCTCCAAAAATCCACGTCTTCCTTTCTTCCCTCCAGTCACTACCTCCCCTCCCATGACACTCACTCCTGGGACACTCACCTGCTCTCCCTGGCCCACCTCCCAGCTCTTTTGGGACTTGCAGCCCTGTGAGGTCGTTGGTTTCTCAGCTTTTTTGAGGGGAATGTCTTCCACGGCTGCGGTGTTTCCTTCATTTGTTACTTTCCATGTCCAAGCCCACCTCGCACTCCTGTCCACTGCTGTGGACCTGGCAGCTCTTCATTCTGACTGCTGCTTCACGTCTCTGGCAAGGTAGAAGCAGCTTCTCCTCTCCTCATTTCTTCTGACACAGGACATGGCAGCTTTGGTATCACCACCTTCTCCCTCTCATTCTCTTGGATGAGGCTTTTTCACACAAGGCAGCAAGCAAATCCAAACCTGATGCTGCCTTGGCCCACAGCTAAACCCAAATATGTTTGGATTTCTCCCCCAAAGCACAAAAGCCCTTCTGGTCTCCCCAACAGGCTGCTATTTGACACTGCATCCTAGATGTCACAGGTGGATTGCCCTAAGGGATGCCTTTCTCATCTCTCCTCCACTTTCCCTCTTCTTTCTGTTCTTACCAATAATTACAGCTGGGGTTAGACAAAGCCTTCATTGTACCAGACCTCAAAGGACAGCAGGAAGAAAATGCTGTAAAAACTCACCCAAGTTAACTAGGCAAAAGAGGTTAGACTTCTTGCAGTTTATCAGCAACAGCAGGAGCTTTTGCCCATTTTATGCAGAACTTAAAAAAATGGTCAGTGATATTCTCCGGAAAACAGGGTCACATTTTAAAACCTGCGAGGGGAAGAAGATTTTGCTTTAACAGCTAAGAACATGCTCAGCATGAACTCAGACAGATCTATTTCCCTGAGTTATAGGCAGACCAGTGCCTTACGGAGTGGAAAGTGCTGCAGCTCCTTTGGCTTAACACAATGGTGTTCAGACTCCAACATCTCACCCTGGGTGAGGAAACTGGGACTACGGCCTTTTTGCAAGGTTTTAACAGTGAAAGCGCTAAGGAAATACTGCATGTAACTGGTGGAACTAAAACAACTACTAAATCGCTATGAGACAGTGATTTAGTATTTTATTGCCATTTAAAAAAAGAAGTTTTAAAACTGCTTTAATAAGTGCTTGAAGGATGATGCTTTAACCAGCTATCACAAATTCTGTGACAAGGCAGTGGATACACAACCCCCTAACACAGGATGACAAAAGAGAGAGAACAGCTTTTAAAGTGCTGCCAACGTTTGATAACACTTCTTAGACTGTTTTACAGTGATTTGACCCGTGCCAATGTAATTCCACTGACTTTTTACATGATGTTACTGTTGTGTTTTGTAGGAGAAAATAATGATTTACTTCCACTATGGCAGCTTTTTTAACAGACCAATCTACTTTATAGATCAGATTTATATGGTCCTTGCAATCTTCAGCGATTCATTCTGGAAACAGTAAGATACCATGCTGTAGAGGCTCAGAAGGAAGATTTGCACAGTGGTATTTATTTCCATTTTATACAAGCGAAACTAGGCCCAAGGAGGTTAAATAAACAGTCAGAATCACATGGGGCATTGGGCAGAAAAGGAAACCCAGACATGCACATCCTAAGCTAGAGGACGAGCAGCAAGTAACATCCAAGGCGTAACCTAGGCTAGATAGATTTCTAAAAGGTATCCTCAGTAGAAAGTCTTCTTCCAAGAACCACATTTCTGGCAGCCCTTCCCCTACCAGCTTTCTAAGCTTTCAAGCTGCCAAAAATGAACTGCTCTCTTTGACAAAGCTTTTGAATTCATTCAGGTAGAATCTGCTGCCCCTTCTGGATTCGAGATATTAACCATTATTTTTATCAACGATGCATCCGGCTACAACATACTCTTAAATAAAGACATTTTCCACCTTTTTTCTTTTGCACTTTGAAGCAAACAAAATTGCTTCAAATGCAGAGACGTGACCCTTCTTTGAGAAGTGCAGGATTTTCAAGTAAATCTTTAGTGTAGAATACTTCTCACAGCAGCAAGATATTTTACTGAAGCACACAATGTAGTGGTTTTATTTACCATTTATTTGCAGTCATGTAATGAAATATTTCTTCTTCGTTCCTAGCCTATTTCTAATTTAGTCACCAAGAAATAAAAGATTTTGGAGAATACACTCATCTCTTATCTGGCACAACAGCGATGTCATATTTTTAATTTTGAATAAGATGACTAAAAGTGCTTCATTAGCCAAAGATATGGAGCTGTTATATAGCCTGTAGAAGCTGAAATGTGATAGAAATAAGTATAAATACAGTTATCATAACCAAATCCAACTACAGCCTGCTTCCCTTGACTTCACTTGGCATGAATTGCCTACAATAATGTAAACTTTTTAAAAAAGGGGAAGACAAAATTTGCCATTTCTCAGTCAACCCTGACTTAGGTACCGGTTAGCCAAGATGGAGAAAATTTACACTTGAAAAATCAATTTCTGACTATTTAAAGATGCAGTGCTGTCTCGCTGTTCTTCAAAAGCATTTGGGCGCCATCCTGGAGGGAACTGGGAGAAGTGGGAGGAAGACTTGCATAGAAGAGGAAAGAAAGAAAGATGCTGTTTTTGTGCCCAAGCTTGGCAGCATTTGCCAGAGGGATCAAACCATCAGAAATCAACGGAAAAATCCACAGTGCCTTTGAAGCTGCATTTACATCCTCTGTCTTGACGTTCCCTGTAACTGGTAGGGTTGCATGTGGTAAAATGTTTGCAATGTCCAGTCTTTCCTCGTTCCACCCCTTTCCCAAACAAACAGCACGTGGTTGATGGCACAATGCACTCGCTGAAGGCGGATGCTTTAAAACAAACCGCGGTGTACAACTGTGCCCTGATTTCTCTCTGGAGTTAAAGATAAAGGTATGCTCAAATGTGTATGCTAAATGTGACCATAGGGGTTAAGTTCCTTCTCATTTGTATACATGAACAAGCCAGTGCACGTGTCATTTTAACTACTAAATAAATAAACTCATGCTAGCAAAAGCCCTGAAAGCCAGTAACTGTAGCCTTCTGCTAATGGTTTGTGTCCAGAAACAGTGTATGTTAGCAAGCCCATCTCTGCTGAAGCTTTTGATATTGCTGTTGCACGTGACAACTCTGATACTGAAGTGGTTCAGAAGATGTCTCTACCGGCCTTGCTAATGCACAAACTGCCTCCTTGCACTTACAGAAATGCCTCTTGCAAGCACATACTGCGAAAACATGCCAGTGTTTATTAAATCTGGGGCTGAGATGTGGAGCGGCCTCAGTCTCCTCTGATACCAAGGCAGACGATATTCTAACCCCTGCAGGATCAGCTCTTAGCTGGTAAATAATGCTATATTCTCATTCTTCGTCAAGTAAATTCCCTTTCTCTGGCTACCGCACATTCTTGGAGTGATGCTAGCCTTATCCAAATGTGACTTGCCCCTTGGGGAATTTTCTTGAATATTTTCTCTCATAGGGATGAGAGAAGCTCAGAATTATGACACCCTGTACTCCTATAAATACCATGAAATGGTTGTTTACAGTGAACTCCTTATCAACCCAGCAAAAAGCCCCACTGCGCAAATGATGTGAATCGGTTAGAATAACAGGTAGCTCTTATAGGATCTGCAGCCGAAACCCAGATGTAGTTATACTTGCTGCTACGAGATTTCTGGTGCTCAGAATCTTTTTGGATTACATCATTATATTAACTGCTGAAGTTTTCTGAGGATTAAAAGACCTGGTTTGGACTTTAGGAGACAAGATGGAAATGATTCAACAACCCAGGGGCAAGCCCAGTCAGTTCCAATAATCTCATGAAGCAAACTAAATATTTAAGTTGAAGTACAGCCACTTATTGTGGTAAGGAATTTGGTCTGGACTGGAATTTCACAGCTGGTTTTGGTGTCTTTGATCTTGGACCAAACGCAAGCCCTCAACACCCCAGGCTTGGAGGCATCTCATCGAGGCCACCTCTGAATCTCAGGCTTCACTGAAATATGCTGCTCTATGAGGAGTGGAAATGAAGTTTCCTATGGGGTTGGACTCTGCATCTCCACATTCCTTCCCGTCCCCTCCCGGCTCTCTCATTTCCTCTCTGCCTGGCCGGGCAAGCGGCAGCATCTTTTATGCTGTGCTTGAAGTTACGCATGGGCTGACTGGCCAGCAGGTTCTTGCCTCTCATTACAGATAAGAGACTGAAAGTGTTTTTCCTTTTGTGGAGCTACCCTGGGGACGTGAACGTTAATGTCTGCCTAAAACTTGCAGGATGGCGTATCCAGGGGATCTCTGCCTCTGTCAAATGGGACTGAAAGTGATCGGCAGATTAAAAAAATTCTTCAGCAGGTCACTGAGACAGGGTGGTAGTGTACAGTTTTGTTTGCTTTGCACACTACTGCTAGACACAGCTTAGAGAAATTAGCTTTTCTAGCTTACTTCCTTTTTAGTGCTTAAACTGATATGTTCTTCTGCAGCCAAAAACCTCACTCCAAAGATGGGATGTGTCTACCGCAAGGTGGTGAGTGATTCAGGTTAACCTTGTGTCAGAAGCAAATGCAGCAAAACTTAGCTTTGGTGCCTCGTCCTCCACTGTGTTATGTAGCTACAGCATCATGGTTTGGTGGCAGGTAGCTCCACCACAGCCTAGGGTGCAAAGATGACAGGCTCATGAGGTTTTGAACCCATTCCTGTAAACGAGCTAGAGGCTTTCGATGGACCTCTTCTCTCTCAGACTCTGCTCAGGGTGGGGACAGAAACAGGGACTGGCACATTGCAGAAGACCTGGGGAAGTGAGAGGGAGAGATCAAAAACCTGAAACACACGAGATTATCGGCTTCATCAGGGCTCCTGCTAGTCTGTTTGAGCAAGGTACCATAAAAACCAGTACCATAAAAACCAGTGCCCTGCCATGGCTTCAAAAATTCCTCAAAGTGAGTGCCCCATGTTTTCTCCCCTCAGCCTGCCCACATGTCAGACATGACTCCCACCCCTTCTGCCCCACCATGAGACCTACACGCCCTGCTCCTTGCCAAGCTGAATTACAATTACTGCCAGTACGGTATCTTTATTGCTTGGATTTGATCTGCATGTTGCCTTCCCATCTCACTCTCTACCCACCCCATAATAAAGGATGGGCAGTGCCCTCGCTTTGCTGTCATCCCTTCCCTTCTCCTGGCAGTCATTCCCAGGGGAGCACCCACGTGCTCCTCATTAAATAAGTGAGGAAGCTGTCAAAACGTGCAATGAAGAAGGAACATGTTCCAGATGCATGAAATGACACTGGGCTTCCTGACAATGGCAGTGGACAACGCTCCAGGCATGACTACTCCAGCCTGCCTGGCCACTGCACCACTAATGCTGCCGCTGCCCTCTGCCAGGCAAGGCTATATCCACCAAAGTCTGGACTGCAGGAGAGTTATTAACATCTTAACAAGGAGGGTGATTTGCTTCCTCAGCTGAACCTTTTCTGTGACCACATGTTCTCTGTTACTCAGCATTTTTAAGGTTGGGAACAGAGATCTTTTAGAAAACATCTTGTCATCCAGCAACTGATTTGGGGGCATCACAATAGTAAGTGAAATTTTAAGAACGATGTTGAAGGTGGTCAGGTATATTGGGCTTTTCTAGGCTTAAAGGCTATGCCTGCAGCATCCTAAGGCCCCAGTTCTCTACTTCTTTCTATTCAACCAGGACAGACAAAAGATGCTGTCTGTGGCTGCTGCTAATTCCCCAGTGTCATGCTGGTGAAAAGATGTTCCCATCCAGGACTCCATTCCTCCTGCCATCAAAGACTGAGCCCATGAAACACCTCACCGCTATTCTGGGTTCAACTGCTCTACAAATGGCAATAAAAATTCGTGAACTTGATTGCTGAGAGACAAGCAGAGGGAAACCGCAAATTTTTATCCCTTGTCTCTGCCGGGATTCTCAGACAGAGGGTGGAAACCTGGGTGATCTACGAGCTCTGTTGAGCATCCTCACGTCATGAAGAGATCTGCTACTACAACCACAACTCAGTGACAGGGAAAAATAAATTATTTGGGATATTTTGATGAAACAGCTGACAGAAGAGCGATGAGGTATTCTTTTTTCCCTCGTGGTGATAAATTTAGAAGCCAAAGAAGCAGAAAGATAAATGGTAAGAAATACTCACAAACTGCATTGTTCATTTTGATAATGTTAAAAAGCTGCAGATCAACGAGTGTAAAAGCAGAACATGCTTCTATCAGCACAACTCGCAATGAAATTGGACGTGTTCTTGTAGGTGCTGATGGCTGCCAGGAGGCAGGTTCTGATCTTTCAGCTGTCATACTTTGGATTAAAACTGATGGATGGATTTAGCATCGTTTAAAAGGTGAAATGAAAGGGTAAAAAGAGCCCCAAACCTTGTTATAGAGCAGTAGCTGGAAACAGGAGAAACACTACTAGAATAATTCTGACCCAATGAGCAGAACCAAACCAAAATGCTGGGAGACCTCTGAGTGAATGGCTGCCAATGCTTAATTTTAAGGATTATTGGCAATAACGACAGAAGGAAAAGGCAGAGAAGGTGAACATCTGCAGCAACTGTGGCCTTCAGAGGGAGCGGAGAGCCTGGGCTCTCAAGACACAGAGCTGGCTGGGCAGGCAGGACTGGAAACTGTGAGCAAGGAAACTGCGAGCAAGGAAACTGCTGCTGTATTCTCCTACTGCACAGGGACCCTGTGAACAGAGAAGGTCACACTCTACAGACGTATCCTCTTCACTCCCCCAGCACACCAGCAAAGCTCTGAAAGTGTAGGTTAACACCTACGCTGAAAGGTGGAAATTGGATTTTCTTCCAAAACTCTGGCTGACAGACTAAACTTCATTCCCCATAAACTTTATTTCAAGGGTTTGAAAGCATCTGAGGGCAGACTTGTCCGAGCTGCTCTGCTTCATTTCGAACTGCTGCTGGTATTGCTGGTAGGACATCCTCCAGCTGTGTGCCAGCAACCTGCAGGTACACCGTTTCCTACGCACAGCTATATCTCACGCGCTTCTCGGAAAAACTGGAACCAGTACTGAGTTTTACCTGCGATCTTCGTACTGATGTGCAAAATGATTCTTTGTAACTGTTTCAGTAGGTAACAAGGGACAGTAATGTGGCTTTTCAACACAAAAAGGCACCATATTTCATTATGAAAAATGTCAGCTCGCAGAGAGCAACATTAGATGACATAACCCATATTTCAGTGGCCAGAATTAAGCAATACTTTGTAAAATGCAGGTTATGTTTCAAAAGACATTCTTCAGAACAGGCTGAAAGAGTTCACTCTGAGGGAGGAAGAAGGTGAGAATCAAAGGAATATTCAGAAAAAAGTAGCTGAATTAGGATCAGTTTGGTAGACGTACACATTCTAGCATTCCCACTGCAAGAAACAGACCTTCCTTCAGTTTACTGAGGTATTCAGAAAGAAAAAAAAATTTTCTTGCTTTTCTGCTTCTGTGTTTATTGTTTGTAAGTTCTGCACAACAGAGGAGTCTTTCAGCACTGGCACTGTGAACAAGCACCCAGGAATCACACCTCTTCTCAGCTACAGCAAGTACCAAGTCGAGGTTTCCCTGGCGTATTGTTCTCCATGGCAAGAGCAAGTCTCCGGAGCAAGTCTGACTTTCTGCAAGACCTCTGTGCTTATGGCTTTAAAGAACACATTGTTTAAGGACCAGTGAAGAACATCTAGAAAAAAGGCAATAACCATAAACCCGAAGAGGTCATAAAGCTCCTGAAATCAAATTTCATTATACAACATGTGAGCTTCCTTTTATTTTGCTCTAAACCTCTTCAGCATTAGACAAGATTTCTCAGCTGACCCATCTGGCTGTGACACAAATTCCAGAGGAGACTAGGTGAAACTGAGTTTGGCCATCTAAAGGAAAACCTGCAGTCCTTTGCTTTACAGAAAGCCTTGCCGGAAGAACGACGTTGCTTGAATCATTCCTCAGTTTAGTCCCACCAAGCAACCAAAAACTCTCAACTAAAGCAAATAAATCGATAACCTTATCCTGAGAACATTTTCTTTCTTTGAAAATGAGGCAGTGCCTAGGACTCCATGAAGGCCATTCAGGAACTTGTTGTCAATATCAATCATATGCAGAAGGAGCTCAGATACTCTGGCACTGGCTATAAGAACTGGAGGTAAGCTGATTAAAAGGTACTCAGTGTAGACATAGGCTGTGATGCTGCTTTAGTGATCTATGTGCCAGTTTGTAATCGTGATACTATCGCTGGGTGACCACAGACAGAGCTCTTACGTGAGACCTCTGTCACCTCCAGGTGCTTTCTCAAAGAGTGGTGGGATGTGAGTTCGGTACATGGATCACAGAGCGGATCTCTCACCTTTATGATGATCCTTAAATCGAAGTGATCAATATGCAAGGCTGGAAGAGCCCTATCTAGTCCTCCTGTTTTGCTGCGGCAAGGTCTAATACAGTAGGTCCTCTTAACCCAACCTGGGGAAAAGACAGAACCTCCTCTAGAGGTGAACAACATGGACCTCTAATGCCACAGCCCCTGCCAACACTCACATGACATGAAGTGTCTGGGCTCAATATTTTCCAAGTGTTTTCACTTACGCGTAAATACTTGCATTGCTATACCCACAGACATGTTCACTCTCCTGCAGAGAAGCCTTTTAGAAAAATGAACTTGCCATTAAAATGACAGCTTGTTGGACAGCAGAGACAAATTAGTGCTAGTTGCAGAATAATTACATTGACAAATTGCTTGAGTTGTATAACATTAACTTCAGTGAAAAGCCCCAGGTCCTCTGTAAAACTGTAGCAATATGGGAAAAACGGTGAGAAAACTGGGACCCCAAAGTAAGTTTTGGAAATGTAAATAAAACTATAGCTCTGTGAGTTGGGGTAATGACAGAACGATAGGGAACAGAAGGACAGCTTTAAACTCTTCTCGGGGCTGGCTTGCATGTGAGTTGCTCCTTTGACTTCAGTCTGTCACCAATGTCACCAAGTTGCACTTGCAGAATTGGGAACTAAATGAGTAATTAAGAACCCCTTGAAACCAAAGAAACCATAAATTTTAACCTCCCTGGCATGGAGACTATTATTTCAAGAACACTAATGATTATCAGAGAATCAGAGAATCATAGGCTGGAAAAGACCTCTAAGATCACCAAGTCCAACTGTCACCCCAACACCACCATGCCTGCTAAACCATGTCCCAAAGTGCCACATTTACACATTTTTTGAACACCTAATTGTTAGCAGATCTCTCATTTTTTTGCCTGAAGTTAAAACAACAGTTCAGTGTATCGATTCCTTACATCATTGTGTGTGCAATGGGAGAGCAGCACAAATATTCCAGCGAGGCAGTAAAACCACATTGAGTTTTCCCAGTCACCTTGGCATCTTGAAGGCAATACTCGAAGGTAACTGTGACCTGCACTACTCTCCATACAGCCTTTTATTGACTTTATGGCTCACACAGAAAACTACAATGCTGCTGCAAATGGGCTGGCTCAAAGAAAGAGCATGGGAAAGCACTGCAGTGATCTGCGCTGTTTATGCAGTAAGTTTTTATAAGTGTCATTCTTGGAAAATTTGAAAAATTTTCAGTATATAAATAATTTTTCCCCCCAAAAGGATTTTAAAATGCAATGCCACGCTTTAACAATGAGGTAAATCAAAGTTAGTTTGTTCAAATAACTTTTATCTTCTTAGGGATGAGGTAGAACATTTTAAGTAATTTGATTCAAGTAAGGGCAAGAAATTTAGTTGCACGTCTTCACAGCAGTCAGATTAATTTCCTCTTCCTTCTGCTCCGGTTCATACAAACGTTCAGATCCACCACTGAAGTGGCAAGTTAATTTCTAAAACAACCTACTGGCTCAGCACCTAATTGTGAGTTAAAAACAAGGTGTGGTGTTGTAAGTTCAGTTCAAAACCATACAAGTACTTCATTTTCCTGAGCACTGGTATTTACTTGCAGGTTTAAAAAAAGACCTTGACCTGCACAGTTTATAAAAACTTACCGTTGCACACTGTGATTTTTCTTTAATATTGAAAATTGGATTTTAAAAAAATCATCTGGATGGCCCTTATTTTCTGAAGTGTGGAAGGAAAACATTTATGTTTCTATAATGAGAGTATGGAAATTAAACGCTGTGATGTCAGACTAAGTAGTACTACTTTAGCTCCTGTACGGTTGAGTGATTTTACTATAATAGTTTCTCATAATAATGCTTTTTATCTGTAATACATAGGGGATAGAGAGACTGACAGAGCTGTAATCTTTCTTTCAGAAGCATGGTGTTAAATGAACATGGGCCAAGTGAAAATATAATTCTGAAAGGAAGATAAAGGTAGCCCTATATAAGACTGAAATAAGATGTGTCACCATTTCAAGTGAAAGATGTGAGCTCTGAAAATAATGCCATGTATTAAGAAGAGATGTCACATGAAGTCCACTTCGAATTTATACTACAAAGCCTAGAAGTTATTTCCTTGTGGCAAAAGGCTGCATACAATTGCACGAGGTTCGTATCGTCCCTACTCTCGCCACTGCTATGTGCCGTTTATGCAGCGCCGTGCGTGCTGAGCGTTGAGCGCGTTTCTGAAGACGAGGGCCCTGCCCCAAAAAACTCACCATTTACTAGACCACAGAACGAACAAACATGTTCTCCTGGTTTCACAGCTGCCTGCGTGTACATGCAAAGCTTGCCCATGCACAGGGAGGCAAACTAACGCTGGAACAGCTTCTAGCATGGATGCGAGCTCACACCGGAGCTGCCAGCTGCTCATCGGGATGCGCTGAAATTAGTGCCGCCTTCCATTTCTCTCCTGCAGCCCCTCAACTGTCTTTTCGGTGACCTTCTAAGCATGCACGGTTATCGGTGAACGAAAGGCAAATACGCTGGTGCCCCTGAACTCTACCCCGACCCACCATCACCACAACACAACGCCATCGGAATTCTAACCCGGAGGCCGGCCCCTCAGGAGCGAGGAGGCCCAGCAAAGGCCTCGGAACTCTTCAAGGCGGGAACAAGGCCCTCACCCACCCGGCCTGAGGGGCGTAGCCGCCATTTTCAGCCTGCCCTGGCCCGGGCTTTGGGGAAGGCGGCGTTTGCGGGGTGCTGAGGGCTGTGGTGGCGGGGAAGCCCCCACAAAGCCGGTCACGCCGAGCAACAGGCGAGGCCACAGCAATCCCACACCAACAGGCTGTGTTCCCTCGGAGCAGCCGGGCGGGCTGAGGCCCCTTCCGCGGGGCCGGCCCCGCGGAAG
>Ga0065711_1012085_pt1 | contig 11785 bp, 10 predicted proteins | sample Hoacrofraction12_FD_59098 | JGI IMG/M metagenome (GOLD analysis project Ga0065711, IMG submission 59098) | Hoatzin crop microbial communities from Cojedes, Venezuela - Epithelial fraction 12 v2 (version 2) | ecosystem: Host-associated > Birds > Digestive system > Esophagus > Crop | place... | reverse complement strand
GCGCCAAAGGCAACAAATAAAAATTTGGGGAACTCAGTAGAGCGCGAGAAAAAATTTGGGGAACTGAGTAGAGCGCGAGGAAAAATTCTGCGAGTTCTGCGAGTTCTGCGCGAGACAAACCATCAGGCGGGAAATAAAAAAATTCTGCGAGTTCTGCGAGTTCTGCGCGAGACAAATCATCAGGCGGGAGAAATCCTACCCAATCCAACCTGGCAATCAGGGCTGAACATAAAAATCCTACCCAATCCTATGAAACGCGAAAAGGGGGGGCTGTATGGGTGTATCCTACCCAATCCAACCTGGCAATCAGGGCTGAACATAAAAATCCTACCCAATCCTATGAACCCCGGAAGCCGGAGGAAATATCGAAGTGGCATTTGACGATGCCGAGGTCCACTTTTGTGTAGAACCCGATTCCCGCGCGCGCGGTGACCGTCTCTCCCTCGCCTCGCAGCCGCCATTTCTGCTGATTCATCGCCGTGGGAGCCAGCAACGCCGCACGCACGCCCTCAGTGAACCACTGCGGCGCGGGTCCGCCAACGTAGCGCGCCACCTTCTCTGCCGGCTTGTTGCGATGCTGCACGCCCTGCGTCGTCCCGTAGCCAAAGGCAATCAGCGCATAGAGTTTCTCGCCCGCGTTGACGTCAAAAGCCCCGGCGGTGCGGCGATACGTCAGCCCCACCCAGCACGAGTTCAACCCGAGTTGTTGCAGCAGCAGCACGATGTGTTCTCCGTGGTATCCCACCTGTTCGTCCATGCCCTTTCGTGCCACCAGCGCGAGGTAGTTGCGCACGCCCGAGAACTTCCCGTAGCGCGCCAGCCGCCCACTGAACGCATGGGGCTCGTCGGTCACCAGGCACATCCGCAGCCCGGGCACCGCCGCGTTGTGCTCCGCCACCGCCGCGCGCACCGCCTCCAGCGCCGCCGCCTCCACCGGCTGGTCGGTGAACGAGCGCACGCTGTGGCGCGCCTCCATCGCTTCCTGCAGCGTCATCATGCCGTCACCACCGTGCCAATCGCCTCGCCCGCGACCACACGCGCCAGGTTGCCCTCGGTGTCCATGTCGAACACGCAGATGCGCAGCCCGTTGTCGCGCGCCATCGTCGTCGCCGTCATATCCATGATTTTCAGCCCTCGGCGATAGATCTCGTCGTAGGTGATGGTGTCGAACTTCGTCGCCGTCGGGTCTTTCTCCGGGTCGGCAGTGTAGATGCCATCGACGCGCGTGCCCTTCAGCATCACGTCTGCCTCCAGCTCGATGGCGCGCAGCGTGCTGCCGGTGTCGGTGGTAAAATAGGGGTTGCCGGTGCCGCACGAGCAAATCACCACCTTGCCCGCGCCAAGCAAGTCCAGGGCGCGCTGTTTGCCGTACTGCTCGCCGATGGGGTACATCCCGATTGCCGTCAGCACCGCCGCGGGTTGTCCCGCCGCCTCCAGCGCCGACTGCAACGCCAGCGAGTTGATCACCGTGGCGAGCATGCCCATTTGGTCGCCCTTGACGCGGTCCACGCCCTTGGCGGCGCCTTGCAGCCCGCGGAAGATGTTGCCGCCGCCGATGACAATCGCCACCTGCACGCCTGTCGCCGCGATTTCCTTGATTTGGCGGGCGTATGCCGCCAGGCGATCCGCGTCGATACCAGTGCCCGCGCCCGCAGCCAGGCTCTCGCCACTGAGCTTCAGCAAAATTCGATTGTATTTCTTCATATCCGTTTAAGATGCTAAAAAAGAGGTTGGAGGCCCATCAACTGACGAAACCCACCAACCCCTAGAGTCTTTATTTATCCCAATTTCTTTATTTTCCTGCTTTCGCCATCGCGCGCTCCAGGTAGCGGTCGATCGCCACAGCCTGCTCGGCAAAGCTCGGATACTTCGTCTTCACCTGCTGATAGAGGTCTGCCGCGGCGTCCCACTTCTCTTGCGCCTCGAGCACGGTCGCCTTTTTCATCATGAACCACGGCGTGTACGTCTCGTTGTCAGCCGACAGAGAAATCGCGCGGTCGAAGGCGGCAACAGCTTTGTCGTACTGGTTCAGATTGACGTAGCAGTCGCCCAGCAGCGATTGCGACGCGGGACCAACCAGCGCGCCATCGGGGTCGTAATCCTCCAGGTATTTCGCGGCTTTGTCGTAGGCGCTGTCCTGATAGAGCAAAATCGCGGCATTCAGCTTCGCCACGTCGCCGCCCTTGTTGCCGTAAGCGTCGGCAGCCTTCTCAAAGTCCTGCAACGCGTTTGCGCGGTCGCCCTGCATCAGCTCCATGAACGCCTTTCCGTTGGCGTCGGCAGCTTTCTGCTCGTTCGGCTTTTTGATGCCGTAGATATAGCCCATGACGATGAGGATGATGGCGACGATGCCGATCAATGCCCAATAGACGTACTTTTGATTTTGTTCAAGCTTTTGCGCGGCTCCCGACAGCGAATCATTCACTTCCTCGAGCGTGGTGCGCGTCTTCTGTTGTTGTTTCTTTGCCATTGTTTTTATACTGAATTATTGCTATTTCTTTGGTTTTGCGGCTGCTTTGCGGCAGTTTTGCGGCTGCAAAGATAATAGTTATTATTAAAATGCGAAAACTTTACACGCCATTTTTTTTATCCGTTGGGGCGAAAAGATGCGATTTTTCACTTTTTTCGCGCCCGAGAGTGATTTTTTTACGCCAAAACGCTTGCATATTAAAAAAAATGGCAGTAATTTTGCCGCGCATTTCCGCAAAACTGCTTCAATAGCTCAGTTGGTTAGAGCACCTGACTGTTAATCAGGGGGTCGTTGGTTCAAGTCCATCTTGAAGCGCACATACAAAACCAAGTTTGAAAAAAACTCTTTTGCTTCAATAGCTCAGTTGGTTAGAGCACCTGACTGTTAATCAGGGGGTCGTTGGTTCAAGTCCATCTTGAAGCGCCTTAGAGAAAGTCCTGCAGGTTTTTTGCTTGCGGGACTTTTTTCTTGTTAGGAGTTAGGAGTTAGGAGTTAGGAGTTAGGAGTTGCCCCGCTCGACGTTTTTTCCTCGCGCAGAACTCGCAGAATTTTTTTATTTCACGGCTGGTGTTTTTCCTCGCGCGGAACTCGCGAAAAAAAGGACCCTCGGAGAGGGTCAATTTAGCGAAGCGTCTAGTAGCCCCAGGCCGAGCGAGCGCCAGCGAGCGAGTCCTGGGGTAAAGGAAATGGAGGGGAAGGGTCCTCGAAGAGGCCCAATTTGAAATCGACAACCTTGCAAACCACATTGGGCCTCTTCGAGGACCAAAATAATGGATGGGGCGGTCGCGTTACCCCAGGGTTCGGTCGCTGCGCTCCCTCAACCTGGGGCTACTAAACGGGCTGCGCCCTATATTGACCCTCTTCGAGGGTCTTTCTCTCACGCGGATTAAGGGGATTTTTAAAGATCTTTTTTAATCCTTTAAATCCCCGTGAGGCACCAAAAACAAAAAACTCCACTCTCCACTCTCCACTCTCAAAACTATTTCGTATCTTTGACAACGCAAACCAAGTAGAAAAAGCCGCCGAAACTGAAAAAAGACTTAGAAACAATAAAGAAAAACATAACTATGGGCAAGAAAGAAGCAATCAAACTGTTTGAAGATAGGAAAATCCGTGCCGTATGGGACGAAGAACAAGAAGAGTGGTATTTCTCTATTGTTGATGTAGTGGGCATACTAACCGACAGTGTAAATCCACAAGCATATTGGCGTAAATTGAAACAGCGCCTAAAAGAAGAAGGCAATGAAACCGTGACAAATTGTCACGGGTTGAAAATGACCGCGGCTGATGGTAAGATGAGAATGACCGATGTGGCCAATACTGAGCAAATGTTCCGCCTTATTCAGTCTATACCTTCACCAAAGGCAGAGCCGTTTAAGGTTTGGATGGCATCGGTGGCAAAGCAGCGCGCAAGCAGTTGGAAAGCAAACTGGGACGAAGCGTGATTTCGCCGAAGAAGGCAAGCGATTACATTGCGCCGGTGGAAGATGCCGACACCATAGAACAACTACCTGAATCATAAAAAACGATTAAAACAGATCTTTCCAAATCTGCGGGCGGGGAAACTCGTAACTATTTGGTGGTGGGGTCGGGGGCGAAGGCGTCGGGGTAGGCGACCTGCTCGCGGGGACGACGCAACGCGCGGACTATCAGCCAGATGCCTAGGATGATGAAGGGGATGCTGAGCAGCTGCCCTTGGTCCATGCCGATGCTCTGCCGCAAGCTGATTTCCCACGGCTCTTGGACGTTCTTGATAAACTCGATGAGGAAGCGGCAGCCGAAGATGCCGAGCATGAAGATGCCGAAAATCAGCCCGGGGCGCTCGTTAGCGCGGCGGCGCCAGTAGAGCCACATACACAGGGCGAAGACGACTAGGTAGCACGCCGCCTCGTAGAGCTGCGTGGGGTGGCAGGGGGGCGTCATCACGGGTTCGGCGCCGCGCATCCACTGCCCGACGTTCTCGACGAAGCTGAAGCCCCACGGCAGGGAGGTCTCGCTGCCGTAAATTTCATGGTTAAAGAGGTTGCCCAGGCGGATGAGGGCGGCGACGAAGCCGACGGGCACGACGAGGCGGTCGAGGGTCCAGAGCATGGGCTTATGGGTGACGAAGCGGCTGTAAATCCAGATGGCGATGAGGATGCCGAGCACGCCGCCGTGGCTGGCGAGTCCGCCTTCCCAGATTTTCAAAATCTCGGCGGGATGCTGGCTGTAGTACCCCCAGTCGTAGAAAAACACGTGGCCGAGGCGGGCGCCGAGGATGGTGGCGATGACGACGTAAACAAAGAGCGAGCCGACCCATTTCTCGGGCGTCCCTTCGTGGCGGAATATGCGGTAAACGACCATATAACCCACGATGAAGCCGATGGCAAACATCAGCCCGTACCAGCGCACCGACACCACCGAATCGACCAACATCGGGCTCATCATCCATTTCACAAACGCGTCTATCATCATTTTTTCTGAATTATTTTTTTGAAAAGCACCAAGGCACGCAAAGGTACGCATTTTTTCGCAATTTGCCCCCCTTCCGATTTTTATTTGTAACTTTGCGGTCGAAAAACGAAAAACGAAAAACGGAAAACGGAAAACTGCACAGCATGCAAGAAGAAACGAAACAAATCAGCGTCTGCGTCTTTGGCGCCTCGAGCGACGGCATCGACGAGGTGTTCAAACGCGACGCCTACCAGCTGGGGGCGTTGATGGCGCAGCGCGGCTGGACCGGCATCAACGGCGGCGGCGCCAAGGGCGTCATGGGCGCCGTCACCAACGGCGCGCTCGACAATGGCGGCAACGTCACGGGCGTCATCCCCAAGTTCATGGTGGACAACAACTGGCAATACGACCGGCTGCAGAACCTGCTGGTCACCGCCGACATGCACCAGCGCAAGGAGATGATGCTGCAGATGTGCGACGCGGTGGTGGCGTGCGCCGGCGGCTGCGGCACGCTCGAAGAACTCATGGAGACGTACACCTGGAAACAGCTGGGCATCATCAATGTGCCGATTATCCTGCTGAACACCGAGGGTTTCTACGACGCGCTCGCCACCCAGCTGCAGGTCTGCGTCAGCCGCGGCATGATGAGCGCGGAGCACGGCGCGCTGTGGCACATCGCCGCCACGCCTGAAGAAGCGGTGCGCCTCGTTGACGAGCTGACCAGCGCCGCGCCCGAAGTGGTCAGCAGCAAGCAAGCGTAAAAGAAGTGGTCAGCAGCAAGCAAGCGTAAAAGATGATTGTGTGCCAGACACAGCAGTTCCTAGCCTCTCCGCTTCGCGACACCGGCGCGATGGCGTTGCTCATCGTTGCCGTGGCGAGCGTGCTAATCTGCTACCGCTCCGGCTACAAATACTTCGACAATTTCTTTCATAAAATGTTCTCGGTGAAGCGCCGCGAGAACCTGTTCGAGGACCGCACCGTCAGCGAGACGAAGGTGCTGACCGCGTTGGTGGCGCACCTATGCGTGGTCGCGGGTTTCTTGGGCTTCTACGCCCTGGGCGCCTTCCGCATCATCCCCGCGGCGACGCTCCACAGCCACATCTTCGCGTCGGTCGCCCTGCTGAGCGCCATCGCCCTGGCGTTCTACCTGCTGCAGCTCGGCGCCTATGCCCTGCTGGGGTACGTCTTCGCCGACGCGGTGGCGACGCGCCTGTGGCTCGACGGCTTCAAGGCGTCGCAGTCGCTTTTGGGGCTGCTGCTTTTACCCGTTCTTTTGTTAATATTCATTTTTCCGCAACACCTAATACTACTGCTTTTGGTAGCCGCCGCACTCTACATTTTAGGTAGATTAATCTTTATTTTCAAGACGTTACGAATTTTTTTCAACAAAACTTCACGCTATTTCTATTTTTTGTTGTACCTTTGCGGCGCTGAAATCGTTCCGCTGCTTTTTGTTGGCTCGGCGACGATTGCGATTTTTCATCTAATCTACTCTGTTTGAGATGACTATTAAACGAATCTTAGTTTCGCAACCACGCCCATCATCCGAGAAGTCACCCTATTTTGACTTGGAGAAAAAATATGATGTTGAGGTTGTTTTCCGCCCGTTCATTAAAGTCGAAGGAGTGCCTGCGCGAGAGTTTCGCAAACAGAAAATATCCATTCCCGACTATAGTGCCATCATTCTGACCGCCAAAACCGCGGTGAACCACTTCTTCCGCCTGTGCCAAGAGACGCGCTACAACGTCCCCGACACGTTGAAGTACTTCTGCATCAGCGAGAGCGTCGCGCTCTACCTGCAGAAATACGTCACCTACCGCAAGCGCAAAATCTTCTTCAGCGAAACGGGCAAAATGGAGGACCTCGTCCCCATCATCAACAAGCACAACAAAGAGACCTACCTCATCCCCGTCAGCGACGTGCACAACGACAAGCTTATCGTCCTGGACGACAACAAGATCCACTACGTCAAAGCCACCATGTTCCGCACCGTCAGCAACGACTTCCAGCCCGATGAGGAGCTCAACTACGAAATGCTCATCTTCTTCACGCCCGCCGGCATCAAGTCGTACGTGAAGAATTTCCCCGACTACAAACAACGCAAAGTGGTCATCGGCGCCATGGGAAAAACCACCCTCGAAGAGGTGGAGAAAAATGGCTTGAAAGCCGACGTGACCATTTCGCCCGAGGCACCCTCGATGGCTGCGGCTATCGACCTCTACCTGAAAAAACATCAGGGAAAAGCGAAAAAATAACTTGCGTATGCCAATAAACTGAGGGAGAAGCCGTGAGGTTTCTCTCTTTTTTCGTATCTTTGCCACATGGCACACGACCTCATCAAACGTTACGTCTGGCTGGTGGACAAGCTCCGCGAGCACGGCTCGCTCAGCCTAAAAGAGATACAAGACCTCTGGATAAAAGAACGCGTCGGAGGCAAACTCACGCGACGCACCTTCTTCCACTACCGCAACACCATCGAGGAGGCGTTCGACATCAACATCGAATGCAACCTTACCACCTACGAGTACTACATCGCCGAGTCGTCGAACAGCGAGCTCGACAACTGGCTCATCGACACCCTCTCGGTCAGCGAAGCCCTGCGCGAAGCCTCCGACCTGCGCGAACGCATCGTCATGGAGCCCATCATCCCCTCGCGCGAGCTGCTGCCGCCCATCATCATCGCCATGCGAAAACTACACCCCCTGCAGTTCCACTACCGCAGCTACACGGCAGCCGACGCCGGCAAAAGCGTCAAACTGAACCCCTATTTCGTTAAATACTTCAAGCAGGTGTGGTACGTCATCGGGCTGGACACCCGCAGCGGCAAGGTCAAGACGTACGCCCTCGACCGCATGCGCAACCTGCAGATCGTCGAGAGAGAGACGTTCCGGCTGCCGAAGGACATCAGCGCCGCCGAATACTTCAAGGACAGCTTCGGCATCATCCGCGGCGACGAGACGCCCGAGCACATCGTCATCCGCGCCAACGCCACCCAGGCGAAGTACCTGCGCGCCACGCCGCTCCACCACTCGCAGGAGGAACGCATCGGCGATGGCTACAGCCTCTTCTCCTACCGCATGCGCATCACCTACGACCTCACGCAGGCGCTGCTGAGCTATGGCGCGAACATCGAGGTCCTCGAGCCGGCAAGCCTGCGCGACGCCCTCAGCGACATCCTCCGCCGCGCCCTCACCCACTACCCCTCCCCCTGATTTTATCTCACGCAGACCTACGCAGACTCACGCAGACTCCTCCGCAGAATTTTTATTTCATAAGGGAGGACGTCGGAGACGTCCAACATAGGAAACCCCACGTCATCCGAGCGCCAGCGAGGATGCCGTGGGGTACAGTGCCCCCCCCCTGCACCCCGACGTCGAAGACGTCGCACAAAGATGATGTATGTGTATGGGTTGTGCGACCTCTCCGAGGTCGGTTTCATGTATCGTTTCGTTACCCCACGGCACCTCGCAGGCTCGGTGACGTGGGGTTTCCTATGTATGACCTCTTCGAGGTCACTCGCCTTTCTCTCGCTCTACTCAGTTCCCCAAAAAAAACCACGGCAGGCGGGGGCAGNCCCTCGNAGAGGAGGTACTCCGAAGGAGTACAACTGCTTCGAAGAAGCCTCACAAAACCCCAGGTTCCCCGCAGCGAAGCGAGGAGAACCTGGGGTGACGGCTCGCCCTGTGGATGCTACTTCGAAGAAGTTGAACCCGTTGTTTGTGAAGTTCAACCTCTCCGAGGTAGCATTGCTATATCATCTCCACTACCCCACATTCTCCTCGCTCGCTGGCGCTCGCTGCGGGGAATGCGGGGTTTTGTGAGGCCTCTCCGAGGCAGTTTATCCTCTTCGAGGAATTTTTTCTGCGAGTTCTGCGCGAGGCCCAAACAAAAAAAGGTGGGCACCTATTCGATGCCCACGCTTTATTTAGTTTTTAGAGTTGAGAGTTAAGAGTGGAGTTAATTCCTAACTCCTAATTCCTAACTCCTAACTGATTTAGCGGATGACTTTGTCGGTGGCTTTGCTGCCGTCGGTGAAGGTGATCACGCGGATGTTCACGCCATCCATCGGCTCGTTGCTCTCAACGCCCGCCATGTTGTAGTACTTCACGTTGTCGATGCTCGAAACGTTGGTCAGGTCGCTGACGCCGGTCTCTCCGGTGGAAACCACCTTCACGTACCAGCTGGCTTCTTCGGCAAGCAGGTTGACGCGCTTGGGAGCGATAGCCGTTGCCTCCTGTACATACATATAGATGTCGTAAACGCCGGCGGCAACCTTCGCTGCGTTCGAAACGGCCGGGGTAACGGCTACGCCGGTAGCCTCGTCGAAGCTGCTGCCAACGAAGTTGGTCACTTCGTAGCCATTGCTCTCGAAGCCAAGCATATAAGAAGCGATCTCCTCGATGGTTTCGCCCTGCTTCGTCGTGATGCCAAAGTAGCCACTGCCTTGATATACGTTCGCAATGTTAACGCCGCTAGCCAGGAAGTAGCCCGCCTCTTCGTCGTAGGGCATCAGCGTGACTGACGTCGGGTCTAAGCTCGGCTCGGTAGTAGCTGTGAGCACGTAAGCTTCTAAGGTTTCCACCGGGATGGTGTCGATTTCGATCCAGCTCTCGTTCAGGTTAACGATAACGATGATGTCAGTGTTGGCAGCAACCTTGAGGGCATAAGAAGTGCCGTCTTCGCCCTTGGCGATATGGGTGTAGTACAAATCCTTGGTCACTTCGAAGTCGCCATCGGTGACGCCATGACCAAAGCGATAAGCATTGATTTCGGCCCAACCGTTTCCGTCATTGGTGCTAGCGAGTTTCTTGGTGAAGCTGAAGTAGCCGTAGCCGTCGCCGGCGTCAGCCGGAGCAAAGGTGTAAGTGTAAACGCCTTCTTCATCTTCTTTGATCATCGGCAGACCTACCGTGGGATCCCAACCGGTGTTGTCACCGATAATCCAAACATTCACTTCTTCGGGAGTCACTTCGCCCACTTTGGTGAGGGTGTAGGTGCAGATGTGCGTCTCCTCGTTGAAGGTGAAGGTGATGTCGTAAATAGCGGTTTCGGTAACGACAACCGTGTCGTTGCCACCATTCTCTACGCCGTCTTTGCCATAGTTAAGGTTCCAAGAGTGGTTAACAACCACCTTGTACTCATAGAGTTCGCCGGCGGTCAGCGTCACGCTCGATTTGGTGAGGGTGTAGGTGCCATCCTCTTGCTTAACGAGGTCGTTGTTGGTGTCGGTCGGCTCCCAGCCCGAGCCCATCATAGCTTCGGTACCGGCAACGGTGTAAGTGTTGTCCACCGTTTCGGTGCTCGTTTTGGTGAGGGTGTGGGTGCAGACTTTGGTGTCGGGGTCGAAGGTGAAGACGATGGTGTAGGTGCCATTCTCTTCAACGGTGAATTCGTAGTTGTTGTCGCTATTGTTTTGGTCACCGTACCATGTCGAGCCGTTCTTAACGACCTTGTACTCATACTTGGTTCCTGCGGTCAGTGTCACGTCGGTTTTGGTGAGGGTGTACTTGCCATCATCGCCCTTGGTCATCTGGTTGATCGTCGATGTCGTATTCCAGCCTTCGCCCATCATGGATTCGGTGCCGGCAACAACGTAAGTAGCGTTGGTTTCCTCTTTTATTTCACCTTCAACCTTAAACCACATCTCGTTTTGGTTGAAAGTAATTGTGTAGCTTTCGCCACCGGAAAGCGTCACCTTGTAAGCGCCATTGTCGCCACCGGCGAATTGCGTGGTGGTTTGCACGCCTACGGTAACATCTACATTACCGTTGGTCGGGCCAATACGGTTGGTGCTGTGGAATGCGTTCCAGCTAGAAGCAAAACCGTTAGCAAAAACGAAATAAGCATCGGCGTTCGAGCCGCTCGATACTGCGTTGTAAGTAAAGGTGTAGGTGTAAACACCATTGTCACCGGCTGTCATCTCAATGCCACTGTTGTAGCTCCAGCCGTTGAAGGGAGGATTTTGACCCACGATGTACATCGCAGCCTGCGAGGTGATCGCCATCGCCGCGACGAACAAAAGTGTAAAAAGCTTTTTCATAAGTAAAAAGAATTTAGTTAGTTAATAAAAATAACGGTTATGATATGATTTGATATCAGTTCTTGGTTGGTAACATGCGATACGTCAGGTTATTAGCTGGTCGGGGCGCGGGGGCGCTCCGCGGGGTCATTGCCGGATGCTCGATGTTGTCAAGCGGCAAAGTTAATGACCTAAAACGAATTATGCAAATTTATTCCCCACTTTTTTTGCAAAGTTTCATAGGATTTGCTTCGCACATGTTCGTTCGCGACTCGGCAATGTGAAAACTCGCAGGCTCCCTTTCCCATTGCTCTCGCTGCTCCGAACGGCGGGTAAGATTTTTTTTTGCGTCTTTGATTGCCAGGTTGGATTGGGTAGGATTCTTTCCCCACGCGGATTGCGTATGTGTATGGTGGGGAGGACGTCGAAGACGTCCAACATAGGAAACCCCACGTCTTGCGAGCCTGCGAGCAAGCCGTGGGGTAAAGGAGCCCCCCCTGCATCCCGACGTCGGAGACGTCGCACAAAGATGATGTATGTGTATGGGTTGTGCGACCTCTTCGAGGTCGGTCTCATGGGTCGTTTCGTTACCCCACGGCATCCTCGCTGGCGCTCGGATGACGTGGGGTTTCCTTTGTATGACCTCTTCGAGGTCACACCAGCGAAAAATCCAATCCTATGAAACACGAAAAGGGGGGCTGTATGGGTGTATCTTACCCAATCCAACCTGGCAATCAGGGCTGAACATAAAAATCCTACCCAATCCTATGAAACACGAAAGGCGGGGCTGTATGGGTGTATCTTACCCAATCCAACCTGGCAATCAGGGCTGAACATAAAAATCCTACCCAATCCTATGAAAC
>Ga0065711_1048485_pt1 | contig 11786 bp, 3 predicted proteins | sample Hoacrofraction12_FD_59098 | JGI IMG/M metagenome (GOLD analysis project Ga0065711, IMG submission 59098) | Hoatzin crop microbial communities from Cojedes, Venezuela - Epithelial fraction 12 v2 (version 2) | ecosystem: Host-associated > Birds > Digestive system > Esophagus > Crop | place... | reverse complement strand
GCCCCATCCTCCTGACACCCACCCTTCAGATATTTATAAGCATTTATTAGGTCCCCTCGCAGCCTTCTCTTCTTCAGGCTGAACAAGCCCAGCTCCCTCAGCCTCTCCTCGTAGGGGAGATGTTCCAGTCTTAGTAGTGCTTTCTTTGACTGTAGCCAGTAGTAATACGTGTTTTGAGAGAGCGTACAAGAAAATCCAAAAGGTGCCCTTCCAACAGAAGCATTTTTATGTCACTGTTATCAGTGGTGGCCTTACTGCCGAAAAGATGGTGGCTTGCTTCTCCTAGCTGGGAAAGAGCTGTTTCCTCACCAGTGAGCAGGGCCCCACTTCAAGTAAAGGAATCTTGTTATATTTCAAGTAATGTTTTGACTGTGCCATTTAGTATAGAAGGTAGCTTGTGGTAGTTCTGTGCCACTTCCAGAAACTTTTGCTCTAATGCTGCATTGATAAATAAAGAAGCTCAGTGGCCATTTCGGCCCCTGTGAGACCCGAAGCTTGGAAATTTAAAGTGGGTCCCTGGACTCCAGTTAACTACTATTTGCATGCAAAGACAGCCTTTGAGGATGTGAATCTGTTGCCTCATTCAGAAAATCAAGGGGCTAATCTCAGGTGGATGGGAACACCTGGCAGTTTCTGTTCTTCACTTCTGTTTCGAAGGTTTGCATCAAATGAAATAATTGCAGTCAGAATACGACTTGAGGAAACGTGTATCTAATCTGCCTGCAAGCTGTCAAGCTACTGCATGCAGGGTGGTGTCGTAATATGGAACGATGACTAAATATCACCTGCCACAAAGGAAAGGCAGCAGGGGAACCCTTTGTCACGGTAGTAGCTCTGTATTCACTGCTGGAGGCAGAGCTGCCTCAGAGCACTGGGTCTTTCCAGCTGGCTAAGGGCTGCTGCAGTAACAAGCATTAATAGCTCCTGAAGGCAGATGACGTGAACAGAAATCACCTCCCTACAGGTGCTCTCACCTTCTTAAAGCGCGCAGGGCTGCTCCCCACGGTACCATCCTGCTGGGCATCTGGCTGCGTTGCGCTGGCCGTGTCGCTGTGCAGTAGCACATTCGGGGTGGACAGGAGTAGACAACTGCTGTAGACCTGGCGGGCACACCCAGCCAAGTGGTGCAGAGCAGTCTGCTTGTGGGAGGGAAGTGCCGTGTCTTGGATAATGCCAAGCGTGATTCGCAAGGAATGCAGTTTTAACTCTTGGGTTGGTCACATCACAGAAATACATTTCAAATCCATTTGATATTTTGGCTAGAACTACAGTTGTTGCTGATTCTGTGGTAACAAGCACAATTGCTCTCGACGCTGCTTTGAAACACTTAGGAAACAGGGAACAGAGTCAGCGCTCAAGGTGATGGCCAGCAACTCTTCCTCCGACTAGCATTGTGATGCAGACATGAGTAGATTACACTGTTGTTACTCCTCTGATGGACTCCCTAACACAGCTCTGTCAAGTAATTTATCTTGGAGACAAAAACAAGGAGCCTGACTGTAGGAGACGCAGCTTTGTCAGTGTTCTGGGAAGTGCTCTTGGTCTGTTTGTTACTGGTCTTTGGAGAGTGAGTAGATGATATGCTTCTGGCAATTCTCACTTGATTAAGGATCTTCACTGTAGATGAGCTTAAATGCTAACAGCTGGAAGAACTAGGAGCTCATGCTAGGGGTTAATGATTATCTGAGTGGAGGTGCGTGCTGCTCTCAAGGACTGGGCCCTGCATTAAGACTGGTGTATCAGCGGAAGCCTAGTTGCAAGTCGAGATGAAGGAGGACGTAGCCACAAGAGAAGATGACAGTTGTTTCGAAGAGCAGCGGAGAAGGCTGGAACAGTACTGCAAGAGAGCACAGATAGGAAGTGTAAGGTGGGTACGCAGAAGAAATTAGTCATGCTGGGCTAGACTTTGGAGTCAGCTGGATAGCTGCTCATGGTCTCAGTGGGTGCAGGCTCACGCTTCGAGTAGTGAATAAAAGAAGACAGTACATGATTCATTCTGTCTTTGCCCACCCATGCAGTGCACTTTCTCAGGCCATATCTATAGGTAAAAATGCTGAAATATTTCCTAATAATTTTTCACAATCAGAGTTTCTAGCATTTTCCCAGAGAGGCTAATAAAGGAGGTGATACATCCAGGATAATCATCTCTCTTTGCTTGATAGCATTCAGAGAGGCTTTGGTGGTACTTATTTCAAAACAGAATGTGCATTTGTTAAAGTTTTTAATGAAGATGATGTTAACTGAGAGAGAGCAAGGAAGCTTGCAAACATGGCCTTGGATTCAAAGTTGCAAAGAATGTCAGTACCAAGAAGGATGTAGTCCAACAGTTGGAGGTTCATAAATGGTTTCCCTGAAGCACTGGAGCTTTCACAGGCTAAGAACTACAGATCTTCTCTACCTGTGTCAGCCTGAGGAGATGCCCTTTGCTTTGGAGTGGAATTGGGTGCTACATCTCCATAACAGAACTTCCTCATAAGGGCTGCTAATTTGGTTAAATGTCTATTTACAGCATGATTAGGTGATACAAGATGTGCTGAACAATCCAGTGGACAGGAAGCTGCTAACCCAGGTAACACAAAGGCAGTACTTTCAGTACTGTTGAGGAGGAAGGAGTATTACCATGATAAATTTAATGGATCTTTGGGATTGGGTTTTGATTTCTGCCTCTAGCTGTGTTTTTATTCTGTGTTGCGTAAGCGTATCTTGTTAATCTGTGAATAAAATGAGTATGTAATAGAAGTGAAAAACGAGTTTACAGAAAACACTTTTTAATGCAGGCCTAAACGATTTCCCTTAATGTCTATTTTTAACTAGGTGGGTGCACTCCTTTCCTTTGGTAACCCAAAGGCACCTCTCATTCTTTTTTTTATGCAGATGAGACCTCCCACACCATTAAATCATGCTGAACTGCAAAGAAATTGACTGAACTTTAATATGCTACATTACCATACCATAAAATACAATTTGTAGATCTTATTTAGATTCTGTGTTGCTGCACTTCGTCTGAATAATTATTATTACTGAAGAAGATTTACAGGCACTGTTGGAAGAAAAAAATAAGTACTCTCCATTTTGTATGCATTGAAACACCGGCTGTGCCTGATTTCACATCTAAACCCCCTTCCTCCCGATTCTTCTCTGAAATGAAACCAGTCCCATTATGCTGTTAGTTGCTAATAGAGCTTTTAATATGGCAGTATCCAGAACTTCTGCTATCTTCAGGTAGCGCCAGGCTTTCACCTCTGCTTCTCTGCCGCTAAGTTTGTGCTAACTTTGCTAATGCAGTGTTTATTTTCAGTCTGTGAATCGTCACTTTGCACATCCCCATCCTCATTATTGCCAGGTGCATGGCATCAGCTGCTGTGCAGCACTTGGCAGGAAAATGCTCGGTTCCTTGGGAAGTGCAAGTAAAATACTGTATTCCCACAAACATGTGAATAAGGCTGCACACATACTCGGCTTGACGAGGTGCATGGCCTTGCTTTCTGTTATTGTAGATAGCTGCAGCCTCTTGGAGCCAAGGGAAGGGATGCATGCTGAGATTTTTATAATGATTAACCAGAAAGAAACGTATATGAGTCACTCTTAAAGAGTATAGCTCTTACCAAGGAACAAATGTTTTACTCATGTTGACAGCCTTGGAGAATGACATTTATCTGTAGCACAACCTACGGATGGCTAAGAAATATTCAAGCGTTTTCTCAACAATGTGTCACCCTTCTTCCAGAAGGAAGTGGAAGGCTGTTCAGCCATGCTGTCGTTTCAGTACATGATTGTTTTCAGTGTGCCAATTGAAGTGCTATTTGTGGTCCTAGTCTCATGTCAGACAGGCCAAGGGGGAACCTTTCCGTAGTCAGACAGGACTGCCTTGGAGATGCTCTCCTGCTCACCTCTACCCATCAAGCTCCGTGTCAGTGTGCCAAGTCTCCACAGTCATCTGGGTTTCCCAGCGTTTGAAACTGGCAGAGTTTCAAAGCTATTTAAGAGGAATTTTCAGGCTAATTTCCCCCGTCACAGAGACTTCTTGAGAATACTCTCTATCTTTAAAAGTCAGGACATTTAAGGTTGTGTCTAATTTCAGAATTATTTATCTAAATCTAGAGCCTGAATTACTCATTTCGAATTGGACTCCTGAGCTGTCAATACTTTTACTGCGTTACCACATCTGTTTAAAAAAAAAAAAAGACTTTGAGTTTTTTGCAGTGGTAACATGTATAACACAAATAGGTTATGGACCAAACAACGATGGCTGCTGTATGAAGAATTATTTTATTTTATATAGATATGTGCATGCATACATGCATGCATAAATACATATATGTGTCTAAAACCACAGTTTCCCTTTTCAGTTACAGGTGCCAGTGAAAATTACCACTTTTGAAGCCTTTTGCAAGGATTTAATGCATAAGAAATCCTGAGAAATGTTGAAGTAACCATGAGATATATTACAAAGTTTATGTTTAACATCAGAAATTATTTGATTAACAAATTGACAATCAAGCACATTAGTATGCCTGTTACACTTTCTTTTTTTTTCCCCTAAGAAAACCACTAAGAGAGTTGCTGGTAGTTGAAGAAAGTAAATGAGCAGTCTTTTCCAAGAGCTCTCTTTTGGTTTGCTGTAGAGTATGTATGAGGAAGTAAATGTGTTAATACACAATATAGATAAGTCTCTATGATACAAGCCCTTTGATTTGAATAGTCTCTGAAAAGTTGAGACAGTTGTTTTATAAACTGGAGAAATAAGCAGAGAGAAACACTTTTAGTTATATTTTAAAATGTGGACATACTCTTTAAATAAAAGTTATCTAATGTCCAGCTCAGTCAGATGTGTCCTATTACTCTGACAGTAGACAGTGATGGCTTATTCTGTTCTTTTTTCCCCCAGATTATTTGGAAATACATATGATGGCTCCAAGTGGCTACCAGCCCTGCTTCCTTAGGGCTCAGTTCAGCACTGTTTACATTCCTGAATGAGAATCCTTAAGGCCATCCTCTGTCAGGACAGCAACCTAAAGATGTCCATGAGCATCTGTATAGAGTCTTTAGCATTAAGAAAAGATCCATTCAGTGAATCCACTTGTAATAGTAAACACTGTGCAGGATCATGGCCTCGTGTTTTAATGTACTTAAGGGACATGATGATATGTAATTAATGTGAAGAAAGGTCTCTAACTTATTTCAACTAATGGTAAGGTGGTTTTTTGTTTTTGTTTTTTTTCTAGCTGAACTCTTCATGGAACAACAGCATCTCAAAGAAGCTGGCTTTTGTATCCAGGAGGCAGCTAGTCTTTTCCCCACATCGCATGCTGTACTGTACATGCGTGGGAGGCTTGCAGAGATGAAAGGCAATTTGGAGGAGGCTAGGCAATTGTATGATGAAGCGCTCGCAGTGAATCCAGCTGGAGTGGAAATTATGCACAGCCTGGTGAGTTTGCAGGGGCTCAGCTCCATTATAGTATTTATGTTCCTGATTAACTGTAATAAGAGGGGAAAGGGCTCATGGTTCCTCTGGATGCCATTGTCTTCCTAATCCTGAGAGCAAATGACTGTTCCAAGTATAAATTGGGTAGCTTGAACCTCTATTTTAAGACTGGATTGAATGTTTTTAACTAATTAGGACTTGTGTCAAAAGTAAATATTTTAATTGACAAAGGCTGATATTTTTGGAAGTCAGTTCACTGCTTTGTCTTTGCTGCTTTTTCTACTAACTGTTATGCATTTTAAAGCAGCAGGACACTGATGTTTGAAAGATCTGAACTAAATAACTGTAGAATATAGATATGTATGGGGTTTGTAAACCCTGGGCTGGAGTTGTGTGTCTACTCAAATCAAGATAAACTATGAGTTTAGGATAAAATTAATCTGTTATTATCTTAAGCTGTGGCTTAGCTCCAACCTTGTGTAGGGGCAGTGACTCCACATTTGTGGGGTTTTTTTGGTAGTGCTCCTATCCAGCAAGTATTTTTTTTCTGTTGCACTATCCCCAAAATGGACCTAATTACAGACACAGAGCCTAGAGCTCTGTGGAAGACCAAAACCCCCTCCTCTTATGAAATCAGAACTGTTAATCATATTTCATCAACGATGCATCTTGTTAACTGTAGTCCTTACGGTAGACCCCACAGGTCTCTGTGGGATTTTAGAAGTCTTTCTTCACTAATTTAATTTTTAAAGGAATTCGGTATCCATGTGACTGCTTTGTGTCTTTGCTAGCAGATTTGTATTTCCTGGCATAAATTTGGTCCGGATGAGGTTTGCAGGCAACTCCAAAACTGAAGGGATATCAGTGCACAAGAGGACAAATGTAAAGTGAAGTTATAATTGAGAGAAAATAGTAGAACCTACAGGCAAGGGATGAGATACTTGGTAACAATGAACGTTCAGTGTAAAACCAGCAAATCAGTAGCTGGAGAAGGTTACAGAACAGCTATGCACAGATCAGGCTTATCGGGGCAGTAACATTACTTTGCTGTGATCCAACCTTTACAAAATCAGTCGGTAAAAACCTGGCAAGATAGACTGATGTTTCTTGCTCAGTTAGCGTCATGGTTTCAGACGAGTCACTGATATCAGAGCAGCCATTAAGTTAGATGCCAACATAATACTAATAGCTTTCATTTTTGTCTTATTTTATGGGCAGAACCACATACTGTGTCTTCCCATTTCAGTTGCTTGCAATTTTCTGAAACTATGGTTATTTGGAATAAAAATTTCTGAGATGCACATCTGCTGTCACCCAGTTCACTTTGGAAAATGTCACCCAACATGGCTTAACAGTTTCTGAAAATGAGGCTGAAGAAGAGACTTTAAAGGCTTCTGTGACATCATCTTTACTGTCCTTTAGTGTCTCCAGATTTTGTCAGGAGTGGGTAGTCTGTGTAATATATTTTTTACTATCCCTAAGAAAATCCTTCCTAGGTTATCCAAGTTGTAACCATTAAAAAACACATCTTATACGTGCTTAGTACATACGTATTTCTGAAACCTCTGCGGAGTTTGTGAATGCTCATTCCCCTCAAACCCCAGTAAGCTCAATCATCCCTTAGTCAAGGGATGGAAGTAAAATTTAGGAGAGGTGAAAAATACAGTGAGATGGGGAATCTGGGGCCAGAGACTCAGTCCATAAGGAAGTAGGGAAGAGGAAAGATAGTAACAAAGTGAGAGAAATAAGGATAGATAGAAAATAAGATAGGTAACACTGGATAAGACTAGATAGAAGAATGAGACTGGGTTAAGGAACCCAGATGAGACACATGGGTTGAGGAGTGGGCATGCTGGAAAGGATGAATTAAAGGGGTCAGTCTTATGAGAGAGACAAAGGAACGTGAACCTGTAAGAGTACTTCCACTCCATAGCCTTCAGTCTCCATAAAATTCTGAATCTTCCCATCCTGGTGCCAGCAAATATCAGTGAAAATCACTTGCTTAAGCATGTGCCTCATCTCCTTCAGCCTGGTCGTGCTGGCAGCCTATGGTTTACACCTGTTAGCTAAGATAGCAAAGGTCTGGCCTATCCCTGCTGCTGTGAATCATGGCAGTAGTTCTAGGATGCCACATAATGGCATTCCTTTGTATGCTTTTCCAAAAGCTAGGAAATTGCACATAACAAGTTAGAAGCATCTGATGAGCACTATAGAAAAGCCTGTAAAGAAATTAATCATTCTCCCTTCAGAACAGAGCTGGAATAATGTGCAGTAAACAAGGCTTTCAGGGCTATGCATCAAATAAAAAGGGCAAAAATAAAATATTGAATGGCTGCTAGCTAAGTGATTTTGTCCTGTGTACTGAATGAGACAGTGTCCCCATGGAGAACTCAAGACTCGGTTTATGCAATTGAGGATATAATGTAACAAGTGGTAAATTCTGCATCTCCTTGAGGCCATCAGAAGAAGACTGGATGCTTTTCTGAAATGTATGTATTAGCCAAGTACTAACTGTACTGTTATTAAAAATACAAGTTCATGAGCACAGTATGTTCAGTCCCCTACCAGAGGGAAATGTATACCTTGGGTTATGCAGGAGGCCAAACTAGATTATCGGCTAGTTCCAAGTGGCTTGAAACTATGCAAGACAGACACACAGGCGGCTGAAATTAGGTTCACACGTGCTGTTTCAGTGCTGGTCTCCCCAAACATTTGAGCACATAATTTTCCCACTGTACTAGTACTGTTGTGGATGTGTTATAATTGAGGAAAAGAGAGTCTGGTTATGCGAATTACTGTTTGACTTAGTGCAATTGCCATCCAACCGGCCTAGTCCACTTTAAAGGAAAACTCTGCTGTAGACAGTGCCGATTCTCCCTGGTGTATCGGCATCAATTAGCAAAGCAGTCATATCTCTTCCCGTGGGCTCTCAGAACTGGGTTGTCAAAGCTATATTTGGAAAATTCCAACCTGAAGAGCGTTGCTGGCTTTAAATGAAGGGCACAGATCTACCAATGAATGAGTCCACCAGATGTCAATAACTTCACTTTTACACAGGGTAGAGTCATCACCATAATAAACACAAGCACTTTCTCTGCATAGCAGAAAATGGCTGTGTTTTACTGTGACTGTAGGGTGTTTACAGTAGCTGTCAAATCAGTGTACTTTCTGTATAAAGCAAGCTGCTGCGTGGAAGAGCAGCACCTTACAGTAGGACTGCAGTGCTGACTGCATCTGGAGAGGTGGGTAGCGCGCTCCGCTTCATTGCGGGGGCTGTTGGCACTTGGTGTTCGATACTGTGGTTAGGAAACCACAGGCACATTGAAAATACCACATAGTTGTGCTGCTTCTTGCTAGCACTTGCAGTTTGTAAGTGATGCCACAGGATCCTTAAGCCTGTATTAAGAATCCACCAGTGGCCTTTACCAAGTAAATACTACTGGCTAATACCTAATCTAAGGAAGCACATTTGTGGCGGAGTTCTGTTTTCATTTGGAAAAAACACATAGAATCAGGTTTTGGGGCTAATTGGCAGCATACTTAGGTACCAAAGTACTCCTGGTGAAGTGTGGAGCTATTCCTTTGGTTGAACAACTGTTTGCTGTCAGAAACAACTAGCTTGGCTTAGCCCTTAGAAACTGTACATACTGTAAGACCACAGTTCTCTGTAGGAAATATGACTTCTTAGGGGTTTTTTTCCACATTTCTCCTTGTTCTGTCTCACAAGTTTCTGTCTTCCCTCCCTTTACGAGAACATCCCTGTTCTTTTCTTCTTCTTGCCTTTCACAGGCTCCTTCTGGGGCCTGTTTGCAAAGATCATCGAGCACTTCTCCCTCCCGCGGGGCTGATGGAGTTTCCACTGAGTAGGTCTCTTCACTGGTCCAGAAACAAGAGCTTAGCCCATATCCCCTTGTCTCACACTGCAACTAGTCAGCCATGCCAGATGCTAATCTATGACAGCGCATTTCTAAAGCAAAGAACTGTGGCTTACTTCTTTCAGTATGTACCAAATTTGGTTATATAACATCATGATATACGTGGCTTTGGGATGTAGACAGCAAAGCTAATGTGTGCCCAACCAAGTCAGAAAATACAACATAAGCCAGGGCAGATGACACCTCCTTGTAAAGCAATACACAAATCCACCTACCTATATGTCACTAGAGAAAGACATAGAAATTTGCTAGTTCCCAGCCACAGTGCATTCAGTACCATTCTCCCTTTTGATTTGGAGGAGGAGAAAATCAATGCCAGCATGTTGTATTTGAGTCCTAAGGCTCCATATGTAATATAGCAAGATAAACTAAAAACATGCTGAGATATTCAGAAGACTTCTGCCCAGCATGCATCTCACACAGCACTTTGCCAAGTCAGAGCAATTCTCAACATGTTCTAGTTCAGGGAAGAAGAAAGAGAATCATGTATTTAATAGGGAAGAAAATGGGTACCCTCATCTCTGTCACTGTGCCAGGTTTAATGAAAATAACAAAAAATGCCATCAAAACAACGGAGAAAAAATTCGCCTGACTCATGCTTGAGTCTTATTGCAGTGGAAGAATCATAGAATCATAGGTTGGAAAAGGCCTCTGAGTCCAACCATCACCCCAACACCACCATGCCTGCTAAACCATGTCCTGAAGTGCCACATCTACACGTTTTTTGAACACCTCCAGGGTTGGTGACTCCGTCGCTTCCCTGGGCAGCCTGTTCCAATGCCTGACCAAGACTCTAATGAGTCCTCACTTCTTCTGAAGGCTGGGGCAAGGGTGATAAGGTTGTTATCAGAATGACACATAGCTGTCTGCACTGCCTCATCCCTATGCTTGATAGCGAAACAAAGTGAAATACATACTGGGTTTTGTTTGGTGAGGTTTTGTGAAGGTCTTCATAATGGAAGCAGCCTTCAGAATGTATTTCTATGTTCTGTTGTGACCACATAAACAGGTGGAAAACATAATCTAGTGAAAATGTGTTTGATTTGTTCCATAATTAAGTCAAATAGAATATACCGGTAACACCAGTTGTGCTAACAATGACAGTTCTGCTTTTTCTTAGAGAGACCAGGATCTGCACCGCAAAGCATAAGATTGGCAGTCACACCAAGGGCTTTACAGTCATATAGTTGGAAAAACAAGCTTCCCTCTCACCTGAGACGATTGTCACTAAACTGGGCCAACAAATTGACTGTAGGCTGTTTTGTGACCCTTGTTTTCTGAGATTAGTGTAGATTTTCGCCTTTTCCAGGGAAAGCATTGTTATTTTTGGAGAAGTTCCTGTGGTAAATGCAGTTTGGGAGGCATCAGCCACATAGCAGAATCATGGAATGGCTGAGGTTGGAAGGGATCTTGGCAGATCATATAATCCAACCCTCTGCTCAAGCAGGTTCAGGTAGAGCAGGATACTCAGGACCCTGTCCAGCTGGGGTTTAAATATCTCCAAGGATGGAGACTCCACAACCTCTCTGGGCAACCCGTTCCGGTGTTTGATCACTCTTGCAATAAACAAAGCTTTTTCTCATGGTTAAATGGGATTTCTTGTATTTCATTTTGTCCTCATCCAGTCACTGGATACCACTGAGAAGAGTCTGGCTCCATGTTCTTTACACTTTACCATCAGATATTTAACCGTATTGATAAGGTCCCACCCAAGACTTCTCTTCTACAGGCTAAACAGTCACAGCTCTCTTAGCTTCTTCTTGTGTGGCAGATGCTCCAGTCCCTTCATGAACTCAGTGGCCCTTTGCTGGACTCTCTCCAGTACATCCATGTCCTCCTTGTGCTGGGGAGCCCAGAACTGGACACAGTACTCCAGGGGTGGCCTCACCAGTGCAGAGTGGAGGGGAAGGCTCACCTCCCTTGACCTTTTGGCAACACTCCTCCTAATGCAGCCCAGGCAACTGTTAGCTGCCTTTGCTGCAAGGGCACATTGCTGGCTCATGGCCAGCTTGTTGTCCACCAGGTCCTTTTCAGCAAAGCTCCGTTCCATCCAGTCATCCCCCCAAAGTGAATCTGAAGCTAATACCAGGAATTTTTTCTGCAAGTAGATACTAAACGTAACATTGGCATGACTGTGCTGGATCAGACCAGAGGTTAACCATGAGCCAGCAGTGTGCCCTGGCTGCCAAGAAGGCCAATGGCATTCTGGGATGCATCAAGAGGAGCGTGGCCAACAGGTTGAGGGAGGTTCTCCTTCCCCTCTACACTGCCCTAGTGAGGCCTCATCTGGAGTACTCTGTCCAGTTCTGGGTTCCCCAATTCAAGAAAGATGAAGAGCTACTGGAGAGAGTCCAGCGGAGGGCTACAAGGATGGTGAGGGGACTGGAGCATCTCTCCTACGAGGAGAGGCTGAGGGAGCTGGGCTT
>Ga0065711_1048484_pt1 | contig 11786 bp, 4 predicted proteins | sample Hoacrofraction12_FD_59098 | JGI IMG/M metagenome (GOLD analysis project Ga0065711, IMG submission 59098) | Hoatzin crop microbial communities from Cojedes, Venezuela - Epithelial fraction 12 v2 (version 2) | ecosystem: Host-associated > Birds > Digestive system > Esophagus > Crop | place... | reverse complement strand
GAGGCACAGGAAGTTCCGTCTGAACATGAGGAAGAACTTCTTCCCTCTGAGGGTGACGGAGCCCTGGAACAGACTGCCCAGGGAGGTTGTGGAGTCTCCTTCTCTGGAGATATTCAAGACACGCCTGGACAAGGTCCTGTGCAGCTTGCTGTAGGTGACCCTGCTTTGGCAGGAGGGTTGGACTAGATGACCCACAGAGGTCCCTTCCTACCCCTACCATTCTGTGATTCTGCAATTCTGTGACTTGTGTCTCTGATTTTTTATTTTCATTGGAATTTATCTATTCAACTCTCAAAGGATTAGTCTTGCACAATAGACTTTCCGAATTGACATGTGTGCTCCTAAATCAAGTGAACTCATAATTACTGCTTTTCTGAGCATTCCAAGTTGCTGTTATTTCTTGTGCTTGTTTTCAAACTTCAAATCAGGTGACAACAGAATAGATACTTCACACAAGTATTCAACCTTACTGTGTATGCTGTAGTGAAGCACAGTATTTGTCTAGGTTTTTAACAGTTTAGTAAGAATTTGCAGTTTTTGAGGAACTCAAACCCTTTGCTAATGGAGTCAGATTTTTAAAGGAAATTCATGACAGTCATTTAAAACAAACAAGTAAACAAAACTTTTTAGAAAATGTGTAAATCTGATGATTTAATAGTTGTGCAGTAACTATTTTCTTTCTGGAATAGATGAATTGCGTGTGTTAAATGCTATAGAGATCCAGGAGTATAAAAGCTTAGGCCACAGGTTTTACCATGGAACAGATCACAGAGGCTGTATTGTAGGGATGCCATGAAAATGGTATAGCTCAGGTGTTAGACATCAAAGAAAAGTCTGAGCAGAAAAAGATAACCTGATTACAGGCCTAAGATTACTGCTTTACACAATCAGAGCATGAGGGAGAAGAGAGGGGTTGGGAGGTTAAAACATAAAGAGATTAATTTTTTTACATATTAAACTTGAATTCTTAGCTAGTCATCCATGAAATAAAAAAGTCAGAAGGATAAGGAAACATCTTCCTGAAGGCCTTAAAGGAGGTAATTTACTATGACTTTAAAAAAATATTCATTTCTTGAGAGGGAGTCAGGAAGAACTTAGAACTCCTCCATATACATATTTTTACATAATTGTATGCTACTGAAAGTATTCAGGTAAGTATTATGTGAATACAAGTTCCACACTTTACAAGTTTGTCCCCCACACAGTGATTATGTATTAGAGAGTGGGAAAAATGGGAGAACTGTTTTAGTAGTGTGCAAATTCTTTCATTCATTCTCTTACGTATTAAAGTGTTTTTCCCTTCCTGAGAACATTATTATAGTAATTGTTATTACAGCAAATAATTATTTTTTTCTTTGTGTTATAGGAGTGTCTCAAGGCAAATACCTATTTTTATTCCTTCTTGTCAATATTTATACACACCTCAGTCAATAATCAAAGACTTTGTGGTGCTAAGCACGCTGCTGAAAAATAGTTCTTTCCCTCTGAGAACTGAAGTCAGCAGCGTACCATATGGTAGCATTCAAATAATGAACGAATGTGAATGAAATCTTGTAAGCATCCTCTGTTGTCAGCAAAACTTTGTCCTTTCTATTACTGCTTACTTAAGTCCAACCTACAGTCCATGAGAAATCCAGAAGCCTCCAGAGCAACTTGTAAGAACACTAGGTGTAGCAACTAATGACAATTTCTATGTCTCTTGGTCATTTTCAGACCCATTTAATGCACCAGAAAATTACTGAAGGTGAATAAAATAAACAAAGTTTAAAAAAATAAATAGATAACCCAAATAAAACAACAGCAAAAAAACCCACCCTGGAACTAAACGTGAGAACTTTGTTTACAATATCTTTCTCTCTTGGAAAATGAAACTTTAAAAGCAACTGCTGAAAAGTTCTTCTGGAAGATGAAAAACACATTACACGCTTGATTTTGATCATGTACAAGGCCACTCAAGATTGTCTGAAACTGACATGAAAAAGAAATGTTTCTGTTTTCTTCTTGTTTTTTCTACCAGATGAAAAGAATTTTTTATTGCACTGCATGTTAATCTGGAGAAGAACAGAGGTCTAACTATAATAGATGAACAAGCAACAGCTGATGTGCAGTTTAAATCCTGCATTTTAATTCTGTTTTCATTTGACTTGAAAACCTAGATAATATTTTTGTCCAGTTTTTTAAAAATACCCAAGCCTTTTCAGATTCATTAATTTTTAGATACCCAACACTGATGAGTAAATTTAATGTAAACATGTTCCCAAAAGGCTGTGATAAAATTTCATGCTGAGTAAGAGATCTGAATGCCCATCTTGGTATACATCACAGGCATGAACGGGGAGAAGACATTTGGAAGGAAAATCAGACCCTCATTTCTACAGCAAATAAAATCTTTCATACATCTTTATCTCTACAGCAAAAGAATAGTATCTGCTTGAACACTTCTCATTTCCCACTATGGCTTTAAATGAAAGCATCATCCTTTGTGGTTTCTTTTTTGAGGGGCAGTCAGTATTTTTTGTTGCTGGGGAATATCTATGACAAGATGTGGACCTAGAAAAACATTTAGTTTTTCATTCTGCAGGTGTTACTGTCTTGGTTTTCGTGCATTAGGGAGAACATTAAATACTTTGCTAATGATTGAGTGCTTTATGAGATACATTTTTGTGCTAGGAACATTTCAGATCCAGGTGTTACTTCTTTCATGCATGATTTTTTTAGGTTTGTTCTCTATTTCTACAATTAAGATAGATAGTATTACAGAAAGAAGGTAAATTAATATTCAGCTGATTAAACAGACTAATTTTAATCTTTTTTAGAGTCTGTGTTCACCCATCACTAAAAGTTTGTAGAGATTCTATCTATCCCCCTCAAGCTCCCCTTTAACTGTCCTGGGAGTACACCCCTGTAAAAAGAAAAAAAAACCTGGAAGATTTTTGTATAGATATGTTGCCATGGACAAAGACTTATGCAAAGATATACACTATTTATTAATTCAGATCAGTTATTTAATGGTTGATACAGCCAATAGGTAGCTAGCACTAACAAGCTACTAGGTTACGCATCAGTGTGTTCACCACAGCCAGCGAGATGCCAGATGAGTTCTGTAGTCAGCTGCAGAAAGGTTAGGCTGGAGTATTACTTGGCCTCCATTGCTTTGAATGCTCCACACATTTGTAGCATGTTCCTTTTTTTTCTTAATGTCTGTTCTTGTGAGAATTTGCATCCCCGCTGCAATACTGTTGTTCTTTGAACAATTACATGGCTGTGTCTTTACTTTTCTTACCTTGAATGGGTTTAGCTTATGTGCTTTCTCAGACCTCGGCAATGATTTTGTCTGTAAAGCTAACCCAATAGTACGTAGCTGTTCTGCACCGAACTGAGTTTTTCGTTAAACACCTTTGGGTCTAGAGTTACCCACCCTTGAGATGGACTTTCCACTTCAAATAACTACAATAATGTAAAACATTATTTTTCCCGTAAGAGTATGATGTTCCATGTACTGTGAATTGTGACTAAGTATGATTTCCATTATTTTCAAAACTCTTTATGTTTTGAAATCATGGAGTTCATTTATTGGAAAATGCCTCTATCTCTGTTTTTTTTTTTTCTCCTATTGTCTTCCATAAGTGTTCATTCTTAACACATTCTCATGTTACCTTTAACATCACAGGACTTTCAAAATCCAGGCAGTATAAAATATGCATTTCTTTGGAGGGAAGAAGTATTACCATTGTATTTGATCCAATGAAATTAATTTCAGAAAATTAATGTATTTTTGCAAAGATAGAAAAATAAAGGTATTTTAATACAATTTCTCTATTTCATGAAGAAAATAGTTTTACTTCCTCTTTAGTTTCTGCAGGTAATTAACAACATGGTCAGGTCAGACTTTTTCCTTCCCTGGAGCAGAGGTTTACTGCTCCTAGAAAATATATCTCTTCTTGTTAAGCAATGCTGTCAGTAGAAGAATATGGCTATCCTATATGATGTGGGACAAGTAGCAGCTCTGCAAAGAGAGCCTTGATAAAGCTGATGTTAAAGTTATAAAATCTAGGAAGATTGAAGCAAAAACTTTGCTGAGACAGAAGTAAGCTGAAACAAAGATTTAACAGTACATAAGTTCTCTGTTTTCAAAAATGTAAGGGAACATTAATTTTTGTAATAATGGGGAACTATTCTTGTGTTTTAATGCACAATATTATTGCCTTTGTGTTGTCTTTTCGAAGAGCAGCACAGTCTCATAAACCTGATTAACCCAAATATACTTATTAAATCTCAAGAAGTGTAGGAATATTCTTATTATTGCATGTATCTTAAGACACATGAAATATATTTCATTTAAACAGTAACTAAAGAATTGAGGGTCTTCTGATTGTTTGTATTTTTAGAACTATAATCACATATGATAACCATCCTGTAAAAATTTTTGCAGATGCATTCCATATTAACATTCTGCGATTAAAAGATTACATCCGTTACTATGTAGTATGATTTAATATACATGTAGAAGTTATATATATATATATAACCAGCTATAAATGTTTTGAAAATATATTTAGTCAGTTGAGTGTAACGTTTCCAACAGTCACTGCAGGAGAAATTCTCAACAATTAACCTCTTATGTCTCTGTATGCAACAGATGTAGGCAAACATGTGAAGATATCTAATGTATGAAAAATTTTCCTTCAAAACATGTAAAAATTACTTCTACTTATTCTTAATAGATTTGTCAAACAAATATGATTTTAATTACCTACTACATAAAGGGATATTCAAGTATTGCAGGTGTTTTTTATAACTGTGTGAGAAGATCAATACAAATCATGACTGGGTGAAGATTTTTGTTAATAAAATGTATATTTTTGAAATATTATGACAGTATATTTGATGAAGAAAATAATGTATTTTATGTTTTGAAATCTTTCTTCCATTAAATAAGACAGCTGGTAACTTTGCTAACCTTTGCTATTACTCCACTCATTCATCCAAGGCAAACAATATTATATCTGCTTATTACTGTAAGTTATACCCAAAACTCTTAAAAAAAGAGGAGGGGAGGATACAGAATATAATACTAGGAAATGCAGAAATCTTTGATTTCCAAAATCTCACACACAGAACTGTTGCTTTCACATGGATTGTATCCTGTGTGTTTCAGGACAGGTAGATGTATGTATCTGTGGCCTTTGAACCAGTAAGATGACCGTTAATACTTGCATATTCAGTATCTTTATATACTGCAGGGCTGTATTATTCACTTACTTCTGCAACAGGAAAACCAGGATAGTGATTAAATTATGTAAATACAGGCTTGTACTGAGAATTCATCCTTGTAATTTTTTTTTTAATTTAATTCTCTTCAGAGATAACAAAGTAAAACCATGAAGCAGATACACATAAAAATATTCAGATGACAAACTGGAGGAAAAACAGAACAAAATGGGAGGTCTGTTGGCAGCGTGCACTTATAAGTGGCTACTTTTCAGAATTTGCTTTGAGAAAAAGAAAATATTTTAAATCTGAGGAGAAACAAGGCAGCAATAGTGAAATATAACCTCTGGGCAGGTTTAATTGAATAAGACTAGATTATGCACTATTGCATGTCCCAATTCAACAAATCCTTAAATTGTGGCTGGGAATTTTTGTTGATTTTTTCCTGTTTGATACAGTAAACATCCATTACACATTAAAAGAGTACACAAATATGCCACTGATCATCTGGTCCTTGATAAGGTGCCAGCCATTCAGTATCAACATTTGCATAAACAGCTGGAGTTTTTCTGGACCTATTCCTGTCATCTAGCTGGATGCCTTCCTGATTTTATGTCATCATATCTCCAATGAGCTAGCTTGTTTATGATATATCTGAACATTTTATAGAGAGAAATGGATACATTCTTTAGTCACATTTAATTTAAGCAGGCTTCGAGATAATTTAATAGGGAGAATGATCTGGAACATGAAGAATGAGCTGTTCTCTTTGTTTTCATAGGCTTACTAACAGACATAAGTCAATCTCTAGGTTACAGTAATATGTTCTTTTCCTGGACATAATTATTGTATACATCAGTGATTTCAGCTGTTCTGTTTTTTTGTTTGTTTGTTTGTTTGTTGTTTGGTGGGGTTTTTTTGGGGGGGGGCAAAAAAATATATTTCCTAATACGTTGAAAGTTTCTTGGTACTAACGTCACAAAGTGAGTAAGAGAAATGTGACTTTCTATGAAAATGATTTGCATACTAGGAGACATTGCTTACTTAGGAAGAAATTACAGCAGTGTAGAAGCAATTCTTTTTTCCTAATTTCATTTTTCATTGCCTATCGAGCAGGTAGTGTTTTTGTTCTTGTTCCTTTATATCTGATAAGAATCCGTGCGACAGATTTATGTTCTGGGAATATGAGTATAGGTCTACAATGGACCTTATTATACACAGAGTGTTTTTTGATAGTCTGTGATGATCCACAAAAGTCAGTGTTCCATGATCTCAAACTGAAAGAAAGATAAAGCTATTTTAAAATTACTTATCTTTATTTTCCCAACTTTAGAGAGTCGTCAGGTTATGAAAGTTGTATAAAGCTGTTATAACAAGCAAGATGAATAGCCTTTATGCTTAATTTAGGTTACAATAAAAATGTATGAAAGTACAAGAAATGTAAGTGAACTGTTTTGTAACAGTAGCCTTCATTTCTCAAAAATAAAAACAATGTGACTCTATTTGAGCAAATACAAGTAACGTATTTTGGGAATGTTTCAGAAACTGGAGAACTATATTTTAGATAAGTAAGTACTTGGAGCAAGAACAATAACTTTCAGAAAGGGTCAACAAAAAGTTAGAAATTGGTTAGCAGATCTCCTACATAGGAAGATATGTAATGACACTGAGATTCAAGAGAATATGCCAGATAAAATAGGAATACGACGTTTAAAGCAAACTAGAGAGAACCGGTTAAGAATTGATTCAATAGAGAGAAAAAAAAAAGATTGATTATGGCTAAGGATAGTATCAGTTTATCATAGGTCATTGGTTTTGGTCGTATCATTCCATATGAAGGTCATATGATAGCGAAAGACTAGAGGAATCCTGCTGAAAAAATCAATAATAGAGAATTTACGGTAGAAGAAGCCACTCTCTCAACTAAACTTCCCTGACTGGAGACCAGCACAAGTTTAGAGGTGTGCGTGAACCTGGAAGAAATGAAATATTTAGGTGCTAGCTTTTGAGGTTTTTCATATACTTCTATTGTCCAACAGACAGTCTGATTTTTACAATGCTAAGATGGAAAACAGGCTTCTGTGTTTTAGCAAAATGTCCCTATCACCATTTCTCATTCTCAGCTATAGAATGAATTAATTAACTGTTCTCTATTCAATTACACATTAAGAAAGAAAAAAGAAGTGGGAACACAGACTGAAAGAATTAAATCCTTTGAAGATTATTTCCAGTGTTAACTAATTTTCTTTTGTAGTATAAAACCCAAATGTCTGAGAAGTAAAATTTAAAGACCCAGTTCCAAAATCTTTAGGCATATATCTAATTAATATTACATAAAAACACTAAAGTTTGTCGTCAATGAAATGAAATGAAATGGAAGCTGTGGAAAACAAATCCAGTAAAAAAGCAATTGGTGATATTACACAAGTGGATGTTAGTTTTATAAGGGGGTTAGCCGTTTTAACAAGCAATCTCTTGTGGAGGACTCTGAAGTTTTTAAGAATAGAGCTGCTGTTTTTAATTTGATTTCTCATCACTGTGGTTTTAGTTAGCTATTTTAGATATGTGTAAGAAAATAAAGCGTATTGGCAAAAAGTAGGCTTGACTACAAGATGAAAGAATCAAGATTAAATCAGGATATGACAGAATGTGGCAGGAAAAAATAAGTAGATTCTTATTCTGCAAATATTCAGTTATAACACTTCAACAGTACTCCACCCTAAATTTTAGTCTAAATCTTCCCCTATTAATTCAGCGCACCGGCTAGTTAAGTAGTTTTTACTATATTGAGTAAAGCCTTATAGAAGTTCTTATCAAGCTGTCTGTCCTGACAACTCTTCCTTACCTCCTTCCCTGCTTCTTCACCAGACACAAATGTCATGGTCATAATAATCAGAAGTTTCTTGTTTCTGGTGTTCCTCTTTCTTTTGGTGACAGCTCCGTGAGGAGCGTTCATTTCAACAAGGTTCTAAGTATTTAAATTTTTTTGCTGCTTAGTATTTTGTGCAACCTGAGAACCCCCCTCTTTTTTGTTAACACCTTTCAGTTGTGAAAATCCCTTTTCCTGAGCCACCATCACCAGTTCTAATCTGCGTTAGAGCTAGATATGTTTGTGTTGGTCATAACACTCTTAGGCATCTCTCTGTCAAACTCGTTCCACTTTCTGACCTTCTGGAGCTTTCTGACATTGAAAGTAATACTACCGTTAAAATCTTGTTATGGGCAAAAGAACACATGAAATATATGAAGCTAAGAATTTGGCATTAGTCCAATGTATTTTTTAGCAGTCTAATAGTCCAATGCAGAAAATAGCACAGTTATTATTAAAAGAAAACCTGACCAATCTCCCCTCCTGTTTTCAGCATCTACTTCTTTTCTCTGCTGTTATGCTCACCTTCTCAATGTCCTTCTGGATCCTGAGGTTGATGATAGATTCAGTCTTCCTCAAGCAGAAAGGGGTGGGAGGTGGGTGAGGGAGGGTGTTGTAACAGGTTGTCCCAACCACTCCAGAGGTCCTCACTGGGAGGCTCGTGATCTTCATAGTACAGGTTTCTTCCCCCTCAGTCTTGGCGTCTTCTTGGGGTTGTTTATGTTGTTCTGTTACAATCTGCTTCCTTCTCTTTGGTGTCCAGCTTAAGTCTGAAAGTTGCGCAAGAGCCTCCCCTAACCTCAACTGACAGCAAGGGCAACTGCTTGTTGTGCCATGACCTCCTCCGTTGGTCAGACTTGACCACAGTTGCCATTCACAGAGCTTCAGCAGAAGATGTTGAGGAAGTGGTCACTTGGCCACCAGCCTGTTGCTCAAACAAGCTGAAAACAGTGCAAGCCGAGGCAAGCCCAGGGATCCTGTATTGTCATGTCAATCCAACATGTCTGGCCATTTACTAGTAATGGCAAATATTTTATTTACTGTACTACTGTAGGAAATCTACAGAAAATTATCTGCTTTGTGCACTCTCAGCCTTTTTTTAGGGTAAATTCTGTAGCTTTTAGATAGATTTCAACTCCTCCAGAGAACTCAGGCAGTCTAAATCTTTCCTGCTTGTTTTATTCTCTCATGGTTTATTAGTCCTGAATTCCTTTGTCTTCTCTGAGTTGGCACAGGGTAGACATAACTTGTCCATCATAAGGCAGCTAAACTCATTTTACTTGATCATTAATCCCAAAGTCCTTTTCCATATGCTGCTTAATAAGCTATATGTGTTAGTTTTGCCCATCTTCCTTAATGCTTGATCCTTTGATTATTTATATTTTAAACTTTCTTTGCTGGATTTCAGAAGCAGCTACATGTATTTTGTTTGGTGCTTTTAAGATAGCTGTTTAATTTTGGCAATCTGGCTCATTCATACAATGCAGAAAAAAATAGATCTTGAACACACATAAAATTAAATGAAGCTTTGAAGTAGTATCAGTCTCAAGACTATTTTCCATTGTGCAGAGCATTTATGGAATTGTCTCCATTTACTGATCCTTGTACAGAACTACCTGGGATTTGATGAATATTACTCAGCAGTTGTCTTGCAGTTTCATTTAGCTGGTATTTTAAGCTTTTAACTTTTTTTTTAACTTGTTTTAGGATGCTTAGTTTAGAAAAATACACTAGCAAGCCTCTGCTGTTTTGAAGACAATATTTATCTAGCTTCTTCTCAGAGTATCAGTATATGATATTTGGGACAGAGTCTATTTTCTTGTTTCTTGCTCCACATCATCTTTCTTGCAATAATTCTGATGGCAGTTGTCAGTGTTATTTCCCCCTTTCCATCGTACACCATTTTGTGCTTTCCCAAGGCAGTCAATCATTTTAGTGATGGTGTGTAATTTGCTTTGTGAAGTAGATATCTTGCAGTGAATGTACATGAAATTTATTTCAACTCGCATCCAATATATTCATTTCCCTCTGGTGATCATTTTTACTCTTCTGTGTTTACTTGATGACTTCTGTCTGAGACAGGCTTTACTAGTTGGCTGAATTTGAAGTGATGATACATTAGTATACAGAGTTCTATTATGTGACTCAAGCTTACCAAATTCATCTGTGCTGTTGGAGTCACATTTTCATGGAAAACAAAATACCTCTGAAAATAATATTCTTTCTCAGTCTCTTGCCAAGTTAATAAAGTAAGATGGTTAGTTAATGTAAGTGGACTCCTCTTTAAGCTTATCATAGGTAGCAGAGATTTATTTACTAATACCAAAATATAAAAATATCACATACAAAAATAAAAGGCAAACCAAATGTTCAAATCTTCCATTTAAGCTTAAGTTTAAAGTTAGATGAAGGTTGGTCTGCAGCTTCCCAGAAGGTTGCAAAGCCTGAATGAATATTCATCTATTACTGCAAAAGTTAATTTTCACTCCTGCCACAACCTAACTCGTTCTTTGTTTATTTTTTTAGTGGGAATTTCTTGAGGCCCTAGGTTGATAGGCTCTAATGTATACAGTTGATTTACTTAACATTGTCAGACTTCCCCATTGTCCACACCCTTTCACATTTCTTACTGTACCTTCTCTTATTGCAGCAATACTCCGTTTTGTGATTCTCTTAATATACTTTATTAGATAAAGGGGATTAGGTGTCTTTTTTAGAGATGAGTAGTAACACCTAATTGCAGACGAGGATGGAAAGATGTGGTGTCCAAACATTTAGTGCAGTAGCAGGGGTCATTATGGTGCTTCCAGTTGTGTTTACCTTTGTGTGTCTTGCCTACTTCTTAAATTCTGAAACCAGTACCCTCATTCATAGCTATAGTAATGAACAATTAAGAGGCAGCTGTCAGCTGGATTCTTTTTACACTTTTTTGTTTAATGGACAACCTAATTCTATTTGGATTCTCAAGAAAGAACATTTTTTCCTATTCTACTGTATACATAAGAGGTATGTTAAAAAATATTTCCTATGCATTTGACTGTATACATTTTTTTGAATTTTCCTTCAATGCTTAAGTGTATCTATAGAGTATATGTACATGTGCCTGTCTGTGCATGTGTATACATAAGGAGATCCCTTAAGACTGCAAACAATGCACAGTTCCTGTGTTCCTATTTGGTTTATGAAGTCTGCCTGAAAACAGTAGCCAACCAAGACATTTTTATCCCCAAGACAGGGAGCAATGGTCAGCTTCTGCATATGGAGACATAGCTATCTCTCAAATTATAAACCAAGTGTTATTGTTTTATTTCCCCTTCCTCATCTCCCAAAATTTTCTGCATATTTTGTTGTAGACAAAATAGCTTATCCTTCTTCTAACAGTTTCTATGGAGATTGGAATGGTCATATGTGTAACAACAAGTATGACTGATAACAGATTATTTTTAGGGTTTTTGTAGTGTTTTTAATGGCCATGGAAGTCCTTTGTACATATGATAATTACATCTAAAGCTAACCATTTCTACATAAGTTTTTCCTTAGTTCAATTCATTTTATTTAGGGATTTATTTTTTTGCTCTGCTTTTGCTACAAAAATCCATAGGTATATAGTAAAGACCAAGAAATGCCTCTGCAGTTTTTAAGGAATGCTGAAAAGAGTGGAAATGGGGGGGGGGGGGGAATTACGACTTTGAGTGTAAATCAGGTT
>Ga0065711_1048483_pt1 | contig 11786 bp, 6 predicted proteins | sample Hoacrofraction12_FD_59098 | JGI IMG/M metagenome (GOLD analysis project Ga0065711, IMG submission 59098) | Hoatzin crop microbial communities from Cojedes, Venezuela - Epithelial fraction 12 v2 (version 2) | ecosystem: Host-associated > Birds > Digestive system > Esophagus > Crop | place... | reverse complement strand
TTTTTTTTTTTTTTTTTTTTTTTTGTTTTTTAGTGTGTGTGGGTAAGCTACTGTCCAGGGAATTCAGTATTCAGTGAGGCAAATGAACTTCAAAGGAACTGCCAGGCCATGTAACTTGGTGAATACCGGTGAGATGAGCAGAAGAGGTGACGTATTGAAACGGCTGACATGTAACTTGCGCATAGCTCCTGCCTAGCCCTTGTCAAACCATAGTGTGTCTCTTCCCTGAGACCAAACAAGTGTGATATTGGATGTGATCTGACTTGCCCGTCTCAGAAATGCCACTGCACTTTACATGAATTCTTATCCGGAAGCAAATTTCTCTCCCAAACTCTCTGCCTTTGATACCGGTGCATGGGAACATGTCATGAAAGTGTTGTCCCAAACAGAGTGGAGTAACAGCAGCCCATAAAGTTTAATCTGCCACCTCTTTCTGCAGTCAAGGAAGTGAAATCTGAAACCATGTAATCATTCCCCCAGGAGTGTATTATTTATTCATAGTCATTAGACCCTCCTGCATATAAAAGACATGTAAAGAGGACAGCAATTAGATTGGAAGAGAAATGCACATAAATAATATGTTAATTTAGCCACTTTTTCTGTTTTTAGAATATTGAAAAACAGTATCACTTTGTCAAATTAACTCGCTATGAGAACTTACTGACTATTTTTACCAATATTTAGCTTTACAGACTGATTTGGTATATTCAAAGTCTGAGCTGTGCTTCTGACTCAGGTAACTCGCGTCTCTTTCTCTAGTTGCTCCTGAATGGACACAATCATTGCCAGCACAAATACCGGCACGTACAAATTGCATCCCTAAATTCACTTTCCATGGACAGTAAAAAGCAATTACTTGCATATTTGCAGAAAGGAGAATCAAACTTGCATAAGCACAGATGAAATTAGTGAATTTCAAACTCGTATGGGGCATTTACTGATAATTTGTTCTGTTATTCACCAAGGTCTTCATGCAAAACAGAGAAAAATAACACGAATCATCTAGCAATGTTTTGCTATTGCTTTTCATATGTGCACGCTAAATGAAGACAATCCTGATTATAAATAAACATCCTCAGAGTATTAACAGCTATCTGCAAGCAGTCTAACTACTTAACAAGTCAAATAGTGATTTTAGAGAATGTATTTTATACAGCAGGTGGGATAGTGTATGCAAATAAATATCAAAAGTCACTGTGATTTGGCAGGTGACTGGGAGCTCATTAAATTTCTTTAACACAGCTACTTGTGGTCCCCTGGCCTTTCCCTAATTCTCAGCCTCCTTTGTAGAGCATTACCCCAAGAACAATGATTTCTTCAGCTCTGGCCCATGAAAAGTTGTAGATATGTTGTTTCTCTTTTTTTAATACTGTAAATCTGCAGATTTTAGACTCACTTAAATTCACGGGAATAGTAAGATTAATAACATGGGTTAAGTTAATGGTAGTTTTAGAAAAATCTAGTCTGTAGGGTACTTGGTACCCTACGGATAACTGAAGAGAAGGTCTCCGATGAGAACATTTCAGTACAGGTGAGGACAAAGAAGAAGGTGGAGAAAATGGAGGAGCAATTGGGGATGACAGGTAGTCAGATAGGGGTAAATTTAGCAGAAAAAGAAAGTTCTTGTCTTGTTCCTTTGCCAAAATTAAAGTAGAAAAAATTGTATTTTTTGGCTTGGATGTACAAACTGTGCAAAATGCCAGATCAGTCTTCCTTCCTAGAGAAGCAATTGCTTTTTTTCAGCAGAGTTTTTCCTCTGTGTGTTTGGCTGCTTACTGCCTGGACGTTAGCATATTCTCCAGTCAGCCTGGACAAGATGAATGTGTCTGACGAGCTCTGGGTTTCTGTGAGACAGTAAGTGCTGTGTGTGCCCTGTGTGCTCCGTGCCCAGCTCCATCACATTAACTGTATGTTCCTCATTGCTGACCCAGTGCAGACAGCAAGACCCACTGCCGCCTGTCACATCACAGGAGCAGACGAAAGCGGACTTTGGGCAGTCACTCACTGGCAATGGGAGACATGTAGCTGGAGATGAGCAGAAGAAATACAACTGTGGCAGAGTTTATTGCCAGGAGCTTGTCGAGGCCTCTGATGAGGCTTGGTGCAGAGGACTCATCCCTGTAATCTGGCCTTGGACCATGTCAGTATGGTAAGAGATGTTTCATGTCAAAAAGATTTTTATCCAGGTCATGGAAACAGTAGGCAGAAGATAAAATGGCATGCATGAAAAGAGTAGAATATTTTTTAAAGATTTAATCTTCCAGCAGGTACTCAGCTGCTTTGTCTGTGGACAGTTGAAGTCAAAAACATATTTTCCTTTCTCTTCTCTGCAGAAAGCAGGTCCCTTTTGTTTCCTGACTCAGAACACTTTAACTTCTGCCATGTCCCTTCCATGTAATTTTGTGGAAGAGCTCTGGACACCTACATTGAGCAGCCATCAGTGTGTGCAGGTGCTCCGTGCTAAAACACCTGGTTATGACTGATAGGCTGTCTTCCTATTGAGCACTTGTACTTATTACCTACCTATTAAGGCTCATTTTTCTCAATTTAATCATAGCATACTCAAATCCATAGAAAGTTTCCTGTTTGCTTCAACAGGCTACAGGTTATGGTGTGGTTTTCATCCTTGATTTTATTGAAGGCAGGATTTCACCCCTACGGTCTGAGCTAGTTTGGAGTCCCTCTGCTGATTTCCCCATGAGCAGTTTCGGTCCTGAGATGAAGACTTTGTTCAGGCAGGGGTATTTATTTACTTTATGCTTATGTATCTCCAACCAGAAAAGGAGATTTTGTCAGTGTGTGCGCTATTGCAGAATGTGTAATTAGGCAATACAGAGGTGCTCCTTAGAGACGTTATGCTCCTCGTAAGGTCTTCACATAACAAGACCCTGAAAGAGCAAGAGAAAACTGCTCAAGCAAAGTGCATCCTGGTCTGGCAGCTGCTGATGATTATGTTAGGAGAAATGTCCACAGTGTCTCTTGATTAGGGCAATCATTCATTTCATCTTAATTAAAGGGCCTTTTAAAAATTTCTATTTGAGACCTGCAACTGTCTTAACCATTGAGTTCATGTAATAATGTCACGCTTGGTGATTTAGTCTTACCCAGCTGTTGGAAGCTGTAACTTCAAGTCACAAAACCACTGCGTAACTTTGAGCAGATCTCTTGCTCAGTCTGTTTAATGATATTCATTGCTTTAGGCAAAGGGGAAGCTTAATTAGTTACAGTGTGAAACATTCTGAATTCCTCAGCTAGGAATAAAAGCTAAAATTATGAAGCTGCTGCACTAGTCTTCAACAGAAAAGAAATAAATACTTTATAAAAGATGTAGCTGGGTCTGATAGGGATTTGATACAACATACATGTAGTGGGTAAGTAGATTTGAAAGAGTTTGCCAGGTCGACCATTTGAGACCTGTCAGTAGGGCATTCTGTTCTTGGGCTATTTGAGAACCACAAAATTACTGAACTTTAGAAGATACGTGTCAAAAATGGAATTTGATGCCTCTTTTTATTCATAAAATGTGTCTTCCACAAGCTTTTACATTGTGTATTTCCACACATCCTTCCAAAACATGTCTCCAGCTTCCTCAAGGAGCTGCCACTGAACACAAAAGTATTGTTTTTCTATCCTCTCCTAAGGAAATAAGGCAGGATTTTACTGCATCCAGTCTGGTTTTTACTTCAAATTCATGTATAGGTCTTTTTGGTAGCAACATTTTTTTCCAGTTTGAAGGGTCCTTTCCTCAGTAAAAGTATGCTCTGTTTCAGACGAAAGCATGCTAGAAGGTAGATCAGGCTTGCCTTTCTTTACACACTGTAAGGGGTTTAATATAATTTATTTAAATCCTCAGATACAGGCTACAAGGAAACAAATGGGAATAGATTTTCTTCGTGGTTTTGGGTAGCAGGCAGTATAGATGGAAAATTAGAAGCAGCCTTCTGTGGGGTTGAGGGAGGCAGAGGTACTGGATTTGACCCCCTATGCTCTTCTCTCCAAGTAGCCAGACCTGCAGCTGGTTTGTCCTGATGCATCTACCTCATATGAACCACAAAACGAAACATTGTGTCACAAAGGAAGCAACACCAAAAGAAGCAACAACGTTAAAACGGCATAAATATTGCAGGATTAACAAATTCCTTCAGCAGGGAAGCAAATGTGGAGACTGACCTTGTTCTGATCAGAGGCTTGAAAGCAAAATAACTTCTGGGCAACACTGTACTTAATGAACATGTAGCTAAATAAATAACCTCAAGGGCCTCACACTTTTTTCTAAGGAAGCATCATTTCGCACTCCTGTGCTGTCCAAGTGGGGTTTTTGTAACTGCTGACATACCCAGATAGCCCTTAGCAGAATCACACTTGCTTTTCCTCAATGCCATTCAATTCCAGCCAGATGCCATATACAGTTAGCCTCTTCTGCATCCCTGGTTTCTGGAGGCTGGAAGGAGCGAGAGAAGGATAGCTGTGTTTTGTGATTGTTTGAGTTTAAAGGCAGTGAAGTGACCTGAAAGAGAGGTGGAACAGGGAAGCGGTGAGCAGGAATGGGCTCTGGCGAGGAGGCTACTGCACCAGGCAGGGGAAGCTATTAACAGGTGGCAACTTGCAGAAGCTTCCCAGCAAGGAGGCAGATATGGGCTCTAAGGCACAGCAGAATGCTTGGAGGGGAACATGGGGCTGAGGTATTAGCTGAGGATATACCTTCTCCAGGGACCTTTGATGAAAACAAGATAAACACATTCCCATGACAAATGACCAAGTTCCACTGAAAATTAAAGTCATCTGGATGTCAGATTTACACTAATGCCTGTGAAAACCTGCTTTTACAAAAAAGTCAGAATGAGCAAACTTTTTCAGCTGATTATTCCTGCATACAGACAGAATACACTCACAGTACTTTCTTGTTCTCTGTGCTTTAAGAAAAGCCTCTGGACGGCAATTGAAGGGATGCTCCAAACTCAGGCTAATCCAGCCTCTCTTTGTTAGCGCCTTTCACAGGTTATTGCTAGCTTTGACAAATTCTGTATTAGCTCCCCTATGAACAGGGCAACAAGAGTGCTTTGAAAATGGTCCATTTGTATAACTCAGATAATCTGTATAGGATCGAGTTATAGCTTCTTATGAGCGGAGCCTGTCTGTTAGCCCTTGCCCTCCCTCCTCTCTCCATACTAAACAGTGAGAATATATTTGGGGAACAGAACTGTAACCATCAGGGTCCTTGAGTGCTGTTGAGACAATCGCCGTGTTTAGATATGCTGACATTGTCTGGTCCAGTTTTAAAGCCATTCAGTGAATAAGAGTCTGCAGCATACTTTGTCACTTAGTGTCACCGTCTTCATAGGTGGCATTCTGTAGCTGTAGTCATCTTTGCAGGAAATGATTACTGATTTCCTCTTGTTCTTTTCACAGAGAACATGAACTACAAGTTTGTTGCATATTTGAAGACTGCTGGCATACTTTCCCTAATCTCACTGCTTTATGACTCTTTCATAGCTCATGCTTACCACATTGGCCTTGTTGAACCTCATAAGGTTTGTGTGATCCCACTCCTCAAGCCTGTCAAGGTCCCTTTGGATGACATCCCTTCCCTCAAGGCAATCAACTGCACCACTCAGGTTGGTAGTCTGTAAACTTGCTGAAGGTGCACTCAGTCCCACTGTCTATGACATTGATGAGGAGATTAAATAGTATTTGTCACAAGAAAGACCCCTGAGGGACACCATTAGTTACTTGGTGTTGAATATACTGTTATGTTGAATACACCTAATTTACTGAAATATTCCTTAATCTGTTCTTCCTTATTCTAACTTGCACGCTTACCCTTTTCTTAAAAAGTATAGATGTAGTACTCCAACTTCACTTAATAGCATGTGAAGACTGAAGATTAATTTATCTTTCTTGTTCTTTTGTTATTAGTTCTTCTTTCCAGCTAAGAAATAGACTTACATTTCTGTTTATCTTTTTTGTTGGTGTTCTTTTATATTTTTACTCCTGATGTGTTTGTACAATTTATCCTGATTGGCTTTGTTTATTCCTTGACAGCTGTATATGGTTGTGCAGTTTAGCCTTTCTGACTGTAATTTTCATGATTAATTTGGGGAGAAGAAGGGCAGATCAGGAAGCCACTGAATAGATTAAATCCATATGGGTAGTGTTACTCTCCTAAAAGGATTATCCTGTCCAGTCATCTTTTCTGTACATGGCTATAATGAAAAGTTTTATCATTTGACTTCATCACCTCTGAGATTATCTCATTTCTATGGTCTTTTACCCCACCTTCAAAGACACAGCAATTTATTTGCTGTTGAAAATTTTGTCAGGGAGAATAAGTGAACAATTTTGGTGGCTTGATACCACAAATTTCAACTGTTACTGCAGACACTGATTTATCATACTCAGTTGCCTTGATGAAATGCTATAGCCAAGATTTATTTTAAGATATTTGTATAATATATAGATGATAGTAATAATTCTGTACTGAACCATGCTTTTAACAACCATAATCAATTATTCCTTCTGACACAGGAAAGCCATAAAGTATCAGCTGAAGACTTATGAGTTATGAAACCCCCTGATTCATTCGATAGATGAATGCTGCAGAAATTTTGGAACAAATTACCTGACTTGCAGTGATAATTAATAATATTTATCTAACTCTATTCATCCTGAAAGATTTGAAGGGATTTCTTAGACATTTAATAGCCAACACAGAAAAGGAGACATAAAAATCAGCTGTATTCCTTCAGGAATAAATGAATGAATCGCAGGTTGCTCATGACAGACTTACATTATAGCTGACAATTAGCAATTGTCACAGGAGCTGTACATAAGGATTCACTGTCCCAGCTCAGCTGCTAACTTTCTGCTTTACTCTAGGCAAGTTTTCCAACATAACTGCTCTAACATTCCTATTTACAAAATATCTAATGTTGAAAGCCATGTAGAGACCCTGAAGGGCTGCTAGCGTAATCAGAGCTTATGGCTCTCTTGCTGTCTATATGTAAACAGTATGTCTTCATCAGTATGGCTTAAGATTATATCGTTAAGGCACAGCTTGTTGGATTTAATATTTCCTTAGCACTCTACAAACAGGAACTCATTATCTTCATCTCTCACAAACTGGGTGGCTGATTGTATGATCTCTCTTTCACAAGTCAAGAAGCTAAGGTGGGAGACAAAGCACACTAATTAAGCTACCATATGAGACAGTGTAAGGTGGCATTGGCATCTTTCTAAGTTGCTCTTGGGTTTCCAGATAATCAATGAACTGTAGGGCGTGATTCATGTCATCCGAAAGTAGGTACCTACATTTGGTTAAATGACTCACGCTATGCTTCATTGACTCTGTGGACTTGTTTTCTGTTGACTATAATAAGAACACAAGAAACTTGCTCGGATGTCAATGATTACATTGGTGGGTACCAAATTTATTTAGGGAAGTTTTGGGAAGCTACGAAATATGAACCCTGCCCTAAAAGCCACAAGGGCGTGCAAATGACATGTACTTTCAGATACCCATTAAGCCCACTAAAACCAGGTTACTCTAACACTTTTTTTAGAATCAAACTAATATCAGTAAAGCCTGGATAAAATTGCCTTCCTCTCTGCCATGATACCATGTCCCTACCCTCTAAGAATGACCTGTAGTCATAAATCACAGAACTAATCCCCCTGCCATGACTGTCACCTCTCTGCTTTGAGTACATGTGAGAGAGTACAGTGGTGAGACCATGGGATAAATCCAGCAACCTGCTACCTGAAGCTGCCAGATGGAAGCTGACTGCATGAAAGGTGGAGAGGCATAACTAGGCTGGCATATTTAGTCATTTACTACGGATCCCAGGTTTCAGCGATTCAACTGTTTCTCTTCATTGACTGCACAGAGAGTCAGTGTATGACAGTCTGCATCCTGCATTGCTTGCATAAGCATCTAAGAGGTTTCTTAGGGGTTTTAGGTATCTTAGGAGGCTGAACAATAAACATGACTCCAACTACTGTTTGGTCGTATTGATAATTCTTTTGGTGTTTGGATTAAAAAAAAATGCATACTATAACAACAGCTTTAGAGACTGTGCAGATTAGAGACTAATATGTGGACTGACTGCTTTTCATTACAAAGCAGTTGGAGAAGAAGCAGCAATACTCAGGAGAGAAACTAGTTCAGTTTCTTTTTGTGGGACATATTTCCTTTGTACAAAGAAAAATGGTTTATGTTTTAAGATTCTTTCAATTTCTTAGGTGCATTTCAGATGTATTTTGGGGGACCATGTGAAATGTCCTCATGCTTTCAAGGTTTTCTTGAGAGCATATGGTTAATTAAAAAACAAACTCAACAAACAATGACACAAACAGAATACCAGTGGCTAGCACTTTACCCCATCTATCAGACACATGCTGGAGCATAAACTTGGGGGTATATTAGCAGTTATTGATGCCATCTGTTCTTTTTCCTATTCTGATTGTATAACAGTTTCTGCATTTTAACACAGTCACGTTGGAGGGAATTGATAGTGAGAAATAACAGCAGTCTAAGCACAGAAAAATTTAAACAGTTAATGATGTGGAAAATGCATGAGAGAAATGAAGTTGGGACTTTGGCATCCCAGCTCATAAACAAAAGGTAACAGTAACCACAACAGCAACAAAAAACACATCTCTCGATTGAAGCACTGAAGTTTTTTCACCTAGGAGAAGAAATTGCCATCTAGAGATTAGGAACAGTATAAATCACCATGACCCAGAAGCGCATTTAAGAGGTAGGGAAATACCCAAGATTTCAGCTCTTCCAAGATTTCTGCAGTAGCAGTGAAGTTGCACACACACTATTTCATTGACTCATCAAATAATCTGTGTTGGACGGGACCTTGTAGACCATTTAGTCCAACCTCCCCTGCCATGGGCAGGGACACCTTCCACTAGACCAGGTTGCTCAAAGCCCCATCCAGCCTGGCCCTGAACACTTCCAGGGAGGGGGCAGCCACAGCTTCTCTGAGCAACCTGGTCCAGTGCCTCACCACCCTCAGAGTAAAGAATTTCTTTCTTAATGGCTAATCTAAATCTACCCTTTATTTGCTGAGGGCTGAGTGGTCAGAAGCTGTACACAGCAAATACATCTGCAAAATGGGCTGCTCAAAGTGTGCAAGACATACATAGACTTCTTTTACTGTGCATTGACAAGGTTTGTTTGTCAGATGCAGTAGATTGAACTTGTAACAGCATGAACTCTGCTTGTGCCCAACATACCTTCCTTCATGTATGACCCTAAGCATAATGTTAACACTAAACCTGGGGAAGAAAAGTAGGATACAGCTATCTCTGCCTGGGGGATATTTTTTAAAGTTGAAAATGAGAAAGTTCTGTGGTATTTCACGATGACAATATTTTTTCCCATTTAAAGAACAGTATTAAACCAAAAGCATAAAAAGTCCAGCTAACCGATTAGCTACAGCAACCAACAGCGAGAGCCCTTCAGGACAGTGTCTAGCTGGTGGCTAAGTGCAAGAACCTGTGATATGAAAATCTGCACTCAGAACTAATATCTTACCTGCCGGGCTGTCTTAAAGCTGTCTCATCTTTCATAAGTAGTGGAATATTAATTGAATTAGGGATTTGGTCTGATTTTCCTGTACCTTAAGGCACTGCGAGACTCGGAGACACTGGCTAGCTGCTGTTTCGTGCTCTGGTTTTGTCTAGAATTTTCATCTTGGATCTGCAGAATCTCTTCTGGCCAAAGTTTCAGCAAAACTCGTGTAATCATGAAAAGTTGCAATGAATGGTAATTTTCCAATGAAAAATATTTTGCCAGTACATTTCCAACCAGGTCTGTGTAGTACCCTGCTAGGATGTATAACACTTCTGCACTGATGTGAATGGGACAGAACTTGGGAACCCTGCAGGATCTCTGCTAGATTTCCTGAGTGATCTTGCATGAGTCACTTCATCTTTGGTGCTTTGTGTTTATCCCCTTTCTCATCTAGGATTTCTGTGGTTCTTTCTCAGTTGTATGGCGAACAGCAAAATCATTTTGGAAGGGCAGTGGGTGATGATATTTACTGTAGTCAAGAAGCGTGAAAGAAAATCTTTCTTTTTAATTGCTCTGTAAACTTTACTCTGAAAGTTTTGATGCTTCCATTGCTCTTCAACAGCTTATCACAAGCTATCTGTGTCATGTCCAAAGAATTTATCTTTTCATTATTTTCTCATTTTTTCAACACATATTTCTTCCTAAATGGTGCAGCAGCAGAAGGAAAAAAAAAATAAACACCTGCTGTTCCTGCCTATGTTCTGCGTCTAGAGAAAATGAGTCATTAGTTCAGTGGCAGTTTCCAGCCCACTTACAAAATCTGTGAGCACAAACCTTACGTTTGCCACCTTATTGTGTTCCAGAAAAATGTCCAGCCACGGAGAAGCCTTTGGTAAGGTAAGTAACACAGATTTCATTAAAAGGAGCAACTTCGGCTAGTTTCTGCAGTAAGTAAAGGTGGGAGAGTTTTTAGATCACATTATCATTATCACTTATTTTTGCTTCATATAACCCTAAATGTGTTTCAGGGCAAAAGTCTACATAGGGAATTTGATCCAAATGACAGTAAACTTGCTTTTATCAGTTATTTTATATGGAGCCTGTGAAAGCATGTGATGGGCTGTCATCTCTCTAGTCCGCTTATAAGAAGGGCTTGGGGACCACACAATTATAGTCACTGGTGCCAAAGAGGATTACTAAGGGAGAGAGCCTTTTTCTTGTGAACACAGACACCTGTGGACATGGGGGTTCCTGCATACTTACCACCTCTTTGCTGGTCAAGCTGGAACAGTCCCGAGACCTCAGTGATGTCACACCTGCATAGGGGTCATCAGGCAGATCAGGGTAATTGAATGCTTGATATCAGTCTCTTAATAAGCAAAAGTACCCTGGGATGAATATCCTGAAACCTTCTACATCCCTAGTGGCAAAGTGTCATTGTTTGTAGGTGAGGTATTAATACCTTCGGTCTTGCTCACAGTGGACAATCTCTAAATCAAATTTTTCTTTTTCAGCATCCTTTCTTGTTTTTGTGAAGTAAGGCCAAGCATTACCTGGACATAAATCCTGACCTAGCTCTGGAAGCAGATACTGGGCACTAAAGCCAATGCTATTCCTGACCTGGTACTAAAAAGCTGGACCAAAGCCCACTAAAACCAATAAAACGTTGCAGCATCTTTTTTCAAGCCTTGAGTAAAAAGAGATCCAGGGAGACAGGCAAAATTGGGAAACTGCATTTATTCAAAGCACAAAATGGAGGTAAGCAAACAGACTAATTTCCACTTAATCATTTCACAGTATGTCATTACATTGTGAAATCCAATGTAAAAACAAGTCAGCATCAAAGCAATAAACTGCCACCAGCTTTCCCGAATTTTAAGGATGCTGCACACCTGTTTGCCGAGGAAAAAAGCTGTAATTAGTGCTGAGTGACAGTTTCTGTAGCTGAGTGGATGAGGCAGACCCCAGCGCTTGCTCACCAGTCAGTAAATGTCTGCATCATTCACAAACTGCAGATTTGTTCACACTTAACGTTCTTTTCATATCACTCCACTGAGAGTTTGACTGTAACAGCAAAAATACTTTGCACTTTTAAGACATGTCTCCCCACAGTGCTCCAAAGTCCTCCACAGACACAAATTCATTCAGCTTCACAGAACTTCTGGTTTAAGACCTTATTCCACTGGTTAAATGGAGGGGAAAATGCTGTCTGTTAAATAAAAAAAAAAAAAAAAGAACAGGTTTTAGACCCTGGAGACTCAGG
>Ga0065711_1048482_pt1 | contig 11786 bp, 9 predicted proteins | sample Hoacrofraction12_FD_59098 | JGI IMG/M metagenome (GOLD analysis project Ga0065711, IMG submission 59098) | Hoatzin crop microbial communities from Cojedes, Venezuela - Epithelial fraction 12 v2 (version 2) | ecosystem: Host-associated > Birds > Digestive system > Esophagus > Crop | place... | reverse complement strand
CTCCTCTCCTCTCCTCTCCTCTCCTCTCCTCTCCCTCTCCTCTCCTTTCCCCCCACCTTCCCTCCCTTCTCCATGCCAGCAGGAAATGAAAAAGATTTCAGTGTATTCTACAAAATGTGTAGAATCAATGTGATCATTTCAGTCTTGCTGTGTAGCAGCCACAGAAGCTTACGGTTAGCATCACCAGACATTTCCTAAGCTCTTCAAAAATTATCACCTGTCTTCCCCACTTTCAATCTGGCAAGATGTTAGAATGTGTTATGCTTTTAAAAAAAAAAAAAAAAAGCTGCACTTTCCAGAAAGACAAGTTTGTCTGCTTTGATTCTCTGAGAGTTACCCACTAGTTTAACTTACGTGCTCCCTAATGTTGCTTTTCTGTTAGTCTTTTCTGTATCCCAGCAGGTAGGAGAGTAAAGCAGATAGCATCTACTTTTGACTCCATGGCCAAATTGAGAGGCAATGTATATGTGGATGCAAGATCCGTATCAGTGAGTGTATGCAAGGCTTAGGGCATCTTACCAAACCCAAGCAAGTTTAAGCTAGTTTAACTTCAATGCTGAGCGTGGCAAAAGGTTCTATTCCAGGTTAGATTCCCTGGGACTAACAGAGGCCTGATCCAAAATTCAAAGGCTTAATGGCCTTTGAAGCAGATCTTGGATTCCCACCTGAATCTAGTGATGTGGTTTGCTGCCAAAGCTGGTATGCTGTCATTGCTGGCTGATATTTTCAGATGTGGTCAAGTAAACAGCTCGATTTCTAGAAGTGTTCAGTTGCTCCTAAAGACTTAGTGACTGTGTAGCTGTAAAATATATATATATATAGACTGTTCCAGCTCAGTGCTCAAGATTAAAAACTTCATTCACACTGCATACTGTGTTCTGCTAAAAACAAGCAATGCTCAAGTACATGAATGAACTTTACACATAAGATTTATATGCACAATAACTCATTCAAACCTTTTTCTCCTCTCTTTTTGCCTTCTCCTCTCACCGAGCCACTAATCATTTTGGAGGTTGAAGATTTTTAAGCACAGGTGAAGATGAGCATGGATGACAGCACTGACAGCTTTCCACATGTCTCTACCAAGGAATCACATTCTTGTGATAAGAGAACAGTCAAGTTTCTCTGCCCATGTTACCCGGAGCCTTTGCTGAGATTGTCAACAAGGTTGCCAATTAGAAGCAATTGTGACATTTTGTTCATGTGTGTGATACAAGACCTGCTGACGAGGAGTTGCTGCAACCATCAGCTCATTTCACAATATTTAAACAGTAAATTACCATACCTAGCATTTTTGTCAACAAACTGAGGGATTGATTGATGGGGTGTGTACATCCTACGTAGCGATTATTGTCAGCTGTAACTCTTCAACCTGTAACAGAGTGAAGGCTGCTTTTCATTTACAAGGATTTCAAGACACTTGCAGACAAAGTATTCAGGTAAGACCGGCTGTGCTCACCTTGAGTGATCCAGTTGTACCGTCTCAGACCTCCTGTGTACAATGAATAGTGATTAATGCACCGACTGTGTGAAAAAAAGGCATGACAGGAAAGGAGTGGGAAAAAAAAAAGAAGAAAAGTGCTGGCAGGCACAGAAGTGAGAATGAAAAAGTCTGAAAGCTGACTTGCACTCTGCATGAAAAGCACTCCTACCCTTTATTTGCCTACAACGCAAGGGGATGGCAACAATGGGCTACAGGACTCACGGAATAGAAGATAGTCTTAGCAGGAGCAGATAGGAGTATCCAAGTATATGTCAGAATGGAGCACTCTCAAATCCCTTGATACTGAGCTCTCTCACTGCTTGTGGTCTATACACATTAAAATCAGTAAATATAATGCCTATATTCTATTGATGCAGCAAAGTAGAGGCTACCCTTTGGAGAGTTCTTCATCGTTACTCGCTTTGCGGCACTCTGTCAGAGTCCTGATTGCTGACCAAAAACAATTATTCCTAAGGACATTTGCAACATCGACAGTTTCTTCTCCTCAGCACACTCCTGGATGGAAGTGGCAAACACGTACATTCATTTCTGTTATTTTTTTTTTCCTCTCCTCCTGGGCCACTAACTCTCTCTCAGTAAAGATCCCACACATCACTAGCTTTCTCTGCCTTTTCCTTAGCCATGCTTCAATGAGATGAACTTTTAAGACCTATTTTTAACATATTTATTCTGAAAATATGCTGACTTTTCGGCATGTATTTGTAAGAATTTCTTGATTTTGCAACTCTTCGCATCTGAAAATGTAATGCCACCTCTAGTTTTTCTGGTTTTTGCTTTATTTCAGTATAAATTACACAACTTCCTCTACAATACAAGGGCATCTTCCCCACAATTTTCCTGTTCTATTCTCACTTTTCTGCTCTTTTTTTGGTGGCTCATGTGATTGCCTACAGGGGTTCACCACAGCCACAACATCCTTCTGGAGCAAACCGAGATCACAGCACTACGTTTGAAACACTAGAGGTTGCTAAAGCCTGTGTTTGTTCATGGAGTTTTCTCAAGTGAAACAATGTGATAGATCTTACTGAACTGAAGTCATGGTAGGAAAATTCCTCCTACTCCAAACATACCTAAACTAGCACTAGACAATTCATGCTCTCAGTTCTCTTGCTCCTCGACTGTCAACAAAATGCACAACAAAAGATTCCGTTCCAGTGTGTGAAAGGCATCTATGATAAATCAAGGATATCTAGGATACAGGAAATTGAGGACAAATGCAGGATCAAGGACTTAATCTTTAGGATATGTTTACACTTTCTCAGACATGAAAATTTCTGACTTAAGAATAGGTGGTTGCCTTGTTTTAAAATACACTTTTTAAGAATACTGCCAGAAGAAAGGGTGTATCTGAATTTTACAGAGTGATGTTCTGTAAATTAACAATTTTATGTGAGACCAGATACACATACTGTATACATGAGATTGTGCCTCACGACAGACAGTATCTCCACAAGATCGTCCTCCAGATGGCTTTTTGATTCTTATACTGTAGGCTTTTCATTGGGTTGAATAGTAGTTCCTGTAAAAAATCAAGCTATTTAATGGTGATTTAAGTATGTCTCCTACTCTCATATAGGCAAGCTTGTAGCTAACAAAGGGCAGACAACCACTTTCTATTACCATTCTTCTGATGAGCAAAATCAGTACAAGCTGATCATTTGACAAGAGGAGACTATACTGAAACACTAGCCATGCCTATGGTAATTGATTTTCACAGCTGCATGAGAATGCTAACTGGAGTAGTTTTGTTCTCTAGCATCCCAGCTCCTAGAGTCAAGTTATTATGCAAGGAATTCATACCATGTTCTCTTGAAAAAAAGACTGCTTAGCCAAAAAATTAGAATGTGACACATACCTGCCATGCCCCTCAAAATGAAAAACAAATAGAAAGACACCCAGATGGGTTATTTTTAATAACTGCACAGTTTTATAGGCTTAATTTATAAGTAGTGAACACTTGGGGCTGCCAATCTGTGAATAGGCTTTGGAGGAGCTGCTTGGGCCCCTTTCCAACCTCTCTTCCTGACAGCAATTACTATGAGGAGGGTAGGGAGTTTATAATAAACTTGCCCTGACATCTGGGCTGGAGGAAGCTAGCAGGCCACTTTGTTCCCAGCAATTCCAGTGGTTTCCAGTACACTCCAAAGTCCCTCAGAATATTCTTGTTTCAGGAAGGGAAAGCAAAACCTTGAGAAGAGATCCTGAATACGGTAGCAAAAGCTGCCCCCACTTCCAGGAGGATACACATGCAGGGGAATGGCAGGGCCAGCTGGCTGGACAAGGCCCCCACTGTGGTGAGCAGGATGTCCCATGCGATGACATCAGCTTGGAAGGCTGCCCGGCTTACATGAGCCCATCACATAGCTGGTGAGCAACAGCATGGGCTATATTTAGAGGAGAATAATAGATGAGATATATGGTGCCTGATTCTCCTTCAAGTCTACCCACGTACATGAACAGACTCCCATTGATCTCAACGGCTAAGATTCCTCCATTTCAGCACTGGTATCATGACTGACTTTACAATGCTAATAGAAGGGAAGTTCAACGTAAGTAAAAAGCATGCAATTTTGTTCTGTTTGCAACTGATGCTTTAAAAATAAAAAAGAAAAGAAAAATGAAAGAGGGGGAAAGAGCAACTATCTTAACTCTCCCCTTCCTGCAAGGGCCTGCTAACACATTGTAAGCCTTTTCTGCTTGACTTGCTAAGATGTCGCTGAACTTCTCCAGCAAAATTTATTTTGTAAATAAACTTTGTTACTATGGTTGGTCAGAGTTGAGTCTCTGGTCAGAGACTAAAGCAAAGTCCTTTTGATGGTTTAGACATTCTTTGCACTTTAAACCTACGTAGTTGGAGAAAGAAAAGCTGAAAGCATCTTGGGCTGAGCCCAACTCCTTGTCTTAGAAGAGCTCTGGAAAGCAGTGCAAAATTATTTACAATGCAAATGAAAATCAGTTTGTGTCTGTTCCTTGGCCATTACGTGAAACGACCCTGCTTTGTAATGCTGCTGATCTCTGTATAGTCATAGAGTGGAGATTTATTTCCTTCTCATCTCCAGCAATCAACTGCTACAGATGTCAGACAACTACGCAGAACGAGTGTGCTGCGCCTTCGTTAGTTTTTCTTCTTTTGTCTGAGTTGCCGATTTTGAAAGCTGCTCAGCTATCGAAACTCCACTTAAAGTGCCTAAGGTCAGAAACAAGCCCAGGGCAGCAACACGGTATGATACTGGAATAAATAAAGCATTTGTTGACTTATGACCCATCTAGATCAGAAGCCCTCAAGAGTCATTTATGCTAAAATAAATGAATAGAATGTTAACTGAAGTTAACTGATTGCTCCATGCAGAGCAGGCTCAGCACTTGGTGTAACATTTGCCTCAACAGCACAAAAGCAAGCAGAGAGCTGCCCTGCAGCTCTGCTGTTCCAGACAGAGGAGAATCCATGCAAGGCTATGCCTACTCCCTACCACCTGCTCTCCCCACCTTCTCTGAAGAAGACGTGTCAGCACAAAGCAGAAAGTGCAGCCTTAGGCTTCTTTGAATTGTACAGAGGGCTAAACAGTCCCCAGCTGGCCCAGGATCAGAGGAATGGACTGAAGTTGCTCAAAGCCACCTTTCTCACTGCTTACCAGATGCTCTTCAGCTGTGCAGAGGGTGAAATAGGTTTGGTAGAGAAACTATCCTGAAACACAGCTTGGGATTAATTCTCTGACTCCTTACGTCATGATGTACCGTCTGTGACCTGGTTAACAAGGAAATCCAGTCTACGCTGCTTGTCTTCGTATGTTCCCTCGCTAAGCTTTCAGCTGCTCGTCACTTCATGCTGCACTGATACTAGTTCTCAATTAAAACAGAGTGAGCCCAACATTCACAGTAGTGATTTTAATTTAACAAGACATAGGATTGTGGTCATCTTAGGGCACAGTTCATACTTTCTTAATTTGGAAGATGCCAAGCATAGGCTACACGCATTTGAAGCAAAAGATGACAAGCCATTATCATCAAGTGTAGCTACAACAAAGTGACCTTATTTATCTTGCAGTTTCCCACACTCATACATTTTAAATACTGAAGTCTTAATGTGAACACCGTACTTGAGTGATAGAGGACTAGTCCCTCTGAGTCAAGAAATCACTTTTCTAGGCATTGACTTCTGGGCTGTGGTACAGAATGTCTCACTTGAAGTCCCTTGGAGGAGCACTGGCTGCAAAGCATTTCCGATGGTGAATGCAAGGAAAATGCAATGATTTTAGCATTTCACAATAGTTTCACCCACTTTGATACTGGTAAGTGTGGAAACTCAACTTTTTTAGGCTATGGTGAATTACTGAGGAAGAAATGTTGAGAGATTCTTATGCTGGATTCTGTTGCATGTAATGCAAAAAGAAAATGCAATACAGAGCCACAGTCAAGGTTTAAAGTTATGTGAAAGTTATTTAAAGTTATTTAAAAATTCTTAATCTGCTACTCTGATTCCAGCAGAATTTATTTCTGAGAGGGAATGAAATTTTTGTATCGGTCTGTGAGTCATCATTTGTCTCCATATTTTCATATGAGCCTTTTTACTCTTATTGCTGTGAGATCACTGTCCTTAGCTGTCACTGCCTTCCATGATGTACAAGCTTGGGACAATATATTTTCTCTTTCATCTGATCATACTTTTACCTAGGATCTTTCCTTCCATGTGTGCAGATCTCCACAAAATCTGACCATTTAACAAACATTAAACTACGGCATAGCATTACTGATCAGCAGAGCTGGCCCAAAAGTGATTTTCTATCATTTTCTTCAGGCACCATTTGTCATGATCTCAAACAGTTTGCACAGAGGCTTTCTGGAGAAAGCATCCATGCAGAAATCCTCAGTAAAAAGGAGCAATCCCTTCTATGGTAGACTCGTTACCAAGCACAGAGAAAAGAGTAAGAATCTGAGGTCAGCCTCGAGGAACAACAGTCGATGCCCTTTGCCTCCCAGGGAGCTTGGTTGCAGCCTGAGCTGGGAGATTGCAGATACCAGGTGTATTCCTGGGTAGTATCTGGGACCGTGTTTTGTGTAATGACAATACACACATCCTAAGAAAGTGGAAAGCGTGAGGACAATGCGGTCAGACCGCTGCATCTGAGTGGGCCGAAGTCAGAAAGTGGGTGTAGGACAAGTAATTTTCTGGGAACACAGAATTTTTGAATTGTTGAAAACTGCTCCCAATTCGTGGATCTGTGCTTCCCAAACTCACCCTGAAAGGCTGACACACGTGGCCAAACTCATCACGCCAGTAGGCCTGTCTCCATGTACCTCTATGCTCTGCGATGTGATGCATGTTCCAAACTCATACTTGAACCAGATGACAGCAATATTCAGAATGCAGACGCTGGCACTGAATCAGACAGTTGGTACTCCAAAGAGATTTTAATGAAAAGAGCAACGGCCTTTATCCATCTCCCTGGCAGCTTCTAGAAAACAGGTAAGCATTACTCATGCTTCTAATCTCAACTGTTGCATTAGGGATTAAGGAACCGGGCATGAGCCAGGGAAATAGCAGCCCCTTTATGTTGTGACTGCACCAGTCTGCGACTCCACTGCATCCGCAAATACCACATGCAATGAAAGCGTCGGACAGCACTTGTCTGGGGGTCCCTTGGCTTGAAGGGAAAATTTCACTGACTGGAAATGGGATGGATACCCAAGGGAGTGTTAGCCTGCCAACCTTCCATCCCAAAGACCGTGTCCACAAATCCTGTCATCTCCAGTCATCTGCCTTCTCCACATTGTAAATTCTTATTCCCCAGTCACAGTGGTGGCTCCCAGTAACCTTTTAAAATCAGAAAGCCGTCTTCCTTGGGAATCATCCCCACAAGGCAGCAGGGTTAACATCCATATACCTATGCAATTAACATTCATATACCTATATGCAACATAGCATAAACATAAGTAACAAACAAAATAAATGAACTAAAATGGACAAAACGCACTCTGGGATACGGTGCATTAGTCCCTTGATGAATGCTGGTTTGCACAGGAATTGTCACGCTGATTCAGAATGGGTACAACTGGTGGTTCACATGGAATCTAGGTCAAACTTCCACTGCCACAGATGACAGAAATTCTTAGATCCAGTATTAAAGATCATGGAGCCACAGTCTCATTGTCAGGTCTTCTTCGGAAATATGGAAATCTTTGGAAAGCAAACCAAACACAAGACAGATGTCTTCATGTTGCAAGCCAAAAAGAAAAGTTTGAAAAGACGGACATTTTCAAAAAGAGTGACTATGAGTTCATATATACAGCAGAAATACAGACAAACCAGCACACACAAGCATGTCTTGACATGCTCCTTGTTGCTAGCAGAGAAATCTTAAAGATACTGTCCTGAAGGACCTGCAGTAGTTACAGCATATCTGATAGCTGGACTGGTTCCAATGGTGCTCACCTGATGTATAAATAATACAATTTCTGAGACTAAAAAAAATTTGTCATATTAGAGAAAACCATGTAAAAGTTTTTCCTCTCTTCTTGACAAACAGACACTTCAAACTTCTAAGTTTGTGGCAATACTGTTCTTCGGTGTTCCCGACATGTAATTAAATGAACCAAATTGTTAAGTGTATCCTGTGCTAGGGCAGTATACCATGACAGGGTATTTAAGCAAGTTAATTAGATGCATGATATGAAAGCATTAAATACCTTTGTTTTGCAGGAATACTTTATTCAAAACTATATGAGCTGAAGAGCTAGATTTTAATCCACCATTTCAAATTCTCTCTTCTTGGAGGGCAAAATTATGATATCCACCTATCGACAAAAAAGGAGTATACGTGAAAGAGAAGCATCAGAAGTTGGAAACTTAATGAAGTCAGTGATATTCAAGTAGCTATGGACAAAGCCTTCAAGGCCTGTTTGGTACCAGACCAAATAAAACATCCAGACTCCTGCTTTCCAGCAGTTCTCTTTCCACAGCACTCCCACTCCTCCTCTCTCCTACTCCTTCCAATACCATCTTGCCTCTCTCCCTCTCCCTGTACTTCAGTAGAGGCAACAGCAGCAAAGAGCATGAGCCAGGAGTAACTGCCAAGATGTGGCACACAGACAGTCAAAGGAGGCTCTGTAAGGTCCCTAAGCAGACCATGAGAGAAGTGTCCTAACAAAATCCTCCTGAGCTTTCCATCCGTCCTCTCAACACAGTTTGGGCACTCCTAAATGCTTTTAAGTAATTTTAACTTGTCTGGGTAAAAATAGCACCTCTCTGGGACAGATAGTGACTAGAGAACCGCTGTCTGGGGAGGAGCCTGCTTTCACGGTAGGGTTCCTCAGGCTGTAGGAATTCTTTCTCTGGACAGGTAGAAAGCTTTGAGGGGTAAGAAACTGCTCATTTTGAGTAAGTTTTTATCAGAAACTGAAAAGCAGAAAAATGAGTTTGTGCGTCCTAGTTACTGCTGTTTTCTATGCAGCTCAAAGCAGCACAGGCCTCCAAAAATCCTTTGAAAGAATTTTCAGATAGCGTTGGTGGTCTCTACCCTACAAAACACATCAGAAAACACTACAAGGTTGGATTACCATGAATACCTAAACTCAAGTTAGGCAACCTACTTCAGTGTTTCCTCTCCACTACCCGTACCTCAAGAGCCCATAAAGCAGCATGTCCAGATTCAGGCCTGTGCACCAAAATAAAATCTTCACCTTGCAAAAAATACCAGCTTTCACTATGTGCTTTCCTGCCAAGGCAAGTCGTGGAGGCAGTAATGGGCTCTCACAGGCACTCCCTGAAACTGCTGCATACCTTGCCTTCAGCCAAGGAGCATCCAGAAGATGTGACGTTCTTTTTCTCCTCTGGAAAACACCAGAGAATGTCAGAGGAACTAACTACTCTCCATCGGATCCTCCTAGTCTCAGTAATTTGCTGGTTTGACACCTTAAGCAGAGCAAGCAGAGGGGATCTTCGAGAAAGAGATAACCGTACCCCCGTCACAAGGAGCGCAGCCCGCCAGTCAGCACAGCGCTGGCGGTGCGGAGCGGAGAGAGGCAGGCGTGGGGCTGGGGTGTGGACGCTGGAAACTGGAATACTGTGTGCAGCAGGTGGGCCCCTGGGAGCTTTCAGCTGAGTGGGAGGAAGGGGCTGATGGAAGATTTGTTGGGAGCTTTTTTTTTTGTTGTTGCTGTTGTTGTTTTTATTGCTGTTTGCCCTCCCCCAAGCCAACTGGGCAATGCAGAGCAAGACGCAAGCTTTGGAGTGTGTGTGAAGGGTGAAAAGGTAGCAGATAAAGAACAGGCTCCTGCTTCGGGCAGGAAAGGTGTTGGCATCCTGGGGAATATGAGAGAAGAAAAGTAAACAAAAGGCACAGTTGTGCAAAGCCTTGGAACTGAAACAAGCATGTAGCTCATCTTTGATGCCCCAGGTAAGGGAAAACTAGTTCAAGTTCTTAGTGCAATAATACCTCGCTCGCATTATGCACGCTGGCCCTGTCTTACAGTCTTACCCAGATAGATGCTGCACCTTTTTGCTTCTGAGAAGCCCGTTAATACAGATGGAGCAAATATAAATCCAAATGACTGATCACAAGTCCCCTGTTATGAACTGTGGTCATTATTAACCAAGCAAGCATTGGTGGGCTCGGCAGCTAGAAAGGGGACAAAGTTTTGCACGTTATTTTATACGACAAAAGGAGCATGTTTCTCCAAAATGACTCTCTATAATTCTTGGCAACAGAATGCTTTTGAAAAATATACCAACGAAGCTACAAGCTTGTTAAATATTAGCTTTAAGCAATTTACTGTCTTGCATAAGATCTGCTGTTTTGTCCTTGGCCATCTTAATGATGGGTTCTTTGAACAGCCAATGCGAGGATGATTCAGTGTCATGTATGTAACTGTAGTTAAAGCCGAAAAAAAATAGTAATTCTTTTTATTCTCATGTTTTTAATTGAAATTTTGTCTTGCAGGGGAAGCTGAAAATAACCTTCAGAAAATGTCACAAAGAATTACCCTCTTCCAAAACTCATCACCGGGCTTGGGATCACACACCTATTTTGGCAATAACAGTACCTAGTCCAGTTAAAAAAGCTGTCATGTACTCTAAATCTGACTTATTCAGAGCCATTTAGGTAAGTCAAATGGCACAACTGCGATTTTGAAAAAAAATGCATTTCATTTTATTTCAGTAGAAGGAATGACAGATAAAAAAATAAGAACAATGACTAAGATAAACAGTCAGTTACAAAATTCAGCAGATCTACTCTACATTGAAAAACTGGCTGAAGACACATGAAATATTGTTTTATGGGGAATACTTCAGGAAGTAAGCTTTCGAGTAAGCTTGAAAAGATTCTGTTTCAAGAATAAGAAGAGGAAGAAAATATATATTAGTCTTCAGTAACATTATTTTAGAAATCACATTTCTTTTAGAACCATAAGTAAGAAAAAGCCACCTTAATCATCCATTTATTTTATTGTGTTGCTTCAAGATAGAATATAGTTTCCATTTCTTCACATACTGCAACTTCATGAATATTTAAGTCTGAATTTCCTTGGTTTAATCCTTCATTTGGGAATAACTTGATGATTATATATCTATATATGAAGATTATATATAATTTTTGTGGGAAAACGTATTCCTAATGACTTAAAAGGCAAGTAGCCCATAAATACTACCTGATGTCACTAGTACTGACTACAATCAAAGTGGAATACTTCTCCCAGTTTTCTCTGCTATGCACTTGTAGGTGTAATACTGAAACACAGTCTGATAGTTAATTTCTCTCTATCTTCAAAAGGCATACCAGAACATGAGAAAAAACACTTCTGCAACAGACAGCTAGAGATTGCGATGACATTTTTCCTAGCAACTTGGGTTGAAAACACCATAGTCTATAGTGCTGATGGATGCAAAATCTTTTGTAACTCAATTTCTGCCAAATAAGGATCAGTAACAGAACACAGCCATATATCGTACATACTATTACAGGAGACCACTTACTATCTTTTTAGGAATATAAAAAAAGTAGATGACATCTATTTAGGTCAAATAAGCACTTATATGTGATGTCAGATATTTATAAAAAACAATTAATCTGAAACACTACCTTTACAGAATCACAGAATCACAGAATGGTCCGGGTTGGAAGGGACCTCTGTGGGTCATCTAGTCCAACCCTCCTGCTGAAGCAGGGTCACCTATAGTAGGCTGTAGAGGACCTTGTCCAGGCGGGTCTTGAATATCTCCAGAGAAGGAGACTCCACAACCTCCCTGGGCAGCCTGTGCCAGGGCTCCTTCACCCTCAGAGGGAAG
>Ga0065711_1048481_pt1 | contig 11786 bp, 9 predicted proteins | sample Hoacrofraction12_FD_59098 | JGI IMG/M metagenome (GOLD analysis project Ga0065711, IMG submission 59098) | Hoatzin crop microbial communities from Cojedes, Venezuela - Epithelial fraction 12 v2 (version 2) | ecosystem: Host-associated > Birds > Digestive system > Esophagus > Crop | place... | reverse complement strand
GCAGCGCTCCCGTGGGGGGGTGGCCCCTCCGTGGGAACGGAGGGGTCCCGGACAGCCCAAAGCCCGGCGCCTGGCAGGGCGCCGGGCTGCCGGCGGTTCCGAGCAGCCCCGGGGCCGTCTGAGCCGCCGGGGGAGCGGTACTGCCGAGGCCGTTCCCCGTCCCCTCAGGGGCGCGGCTGGTGGGACGGCTGCAGGGTGCCCAGCGGGCCGGCGGCGGCCGTGCGTGCTCTCGCACTGCGGCCCCTGGCACGGCTGCGTGCCGGTAACAGTCTGCAGAGCGCTCGAGCGGTAAATCGTCTGTTCTCCCTCAGTATTGCTTCCTTAGCACAGGTCCCGCTTACACAGGCTCTACGTGTTCATTTTCAGAATAGTCGGAAATCCTGCAGAAAAAAAAGATAGCGGGGTACGAGAGCACTCTTCTTCCATGGCAGTGAGGAAAGCAAGCCTTCGGTGGCACTCACGCCCACGATGTGCGAGCGGACAGCGGTGGAAGTTGGTTAGTGATCCAGGCGCTGCTTCAGGGAGGGTCAGGTTTACAAAGGTGAGAAATGCGGACGCGGGTTTGTCAGTGTGCCGCACCGCAGAGCAGGGGCAGGTGTCCGCTTTGTTTCACTGGGGTGGCAGCCCACCCCGACCAGAGTGTGCCCTTGTTAAATCGATGGCTGAACCAATGGTTAGAACTTCCTTTTTCGTCCTGAAATACCACCTGTCGCTCTATCTTACAGCCTCATTCCAGTAGAAAATAATTAGCAGGAGTGGATTTTTTTCAGTTTCTTTCCACCCTTGTGTTTGTTCTACCTTTTTCGTATATATTTGTTTCTGACATCCCTTCTTTTCCGCTTACCTAATCTGTGAGTATGAGCAATTTAAGAGTCAGTAAGTAGGTTCAGAGCGTGCTAAAGAGGAGGATGATCTTGGAGTCATTCAGGAGAGATTAAGTTCTTTTTTTAAAATGGCATACATCTACTTCAGTGTGGATGAAAGTAAAATGTTACATACTCAATGGGAAAGGTAAATTCTCAGTTACAGAAAGGATTAAGCAAATATATTGGTTGGATGAGACGTGCAAGGAAAATATTTCTGAGATAAATTTTAGACGAACTTATATAAGTATCTTGAGTATTCCTGATAAGTTAATACTTGTTAATATAGAGAAAAAAGTACTTGAGGTTTTGTATAGTGTCTTCCAACTATATTCTAAAATATCTCTAAGTAAGAATATATTTTTGTTTGTTAGAGTACGTCTGTGGGAGATGTGAAAAGAATTGTGAGTCTCTTCTGGGCAGTTAACCAAGCAAAGAAAACTCAGCTGTTTTTATCTTCTTTAAAGATCTGTGAAGTAATTTCTCAGGTAAAATTCTAGAACACTGGAGCAGTACAGTATGCTGAAATTACTTCAGGAGGATAAAAAGGTGTATGCGTCAGAGGTCCAAACAGAACAGTATGAAGCCCTATCCTGTCTACTTCATACATTTGGCAGTAGTCTTGGAACTTATGCCAATAAAATAACTGTACCACACTGAAAAGACGAGAAAACCGAAAGCAGTAGCCTTCAAATAAATCTCTCTTACCCAGTCACCCACACACATCAGCAGGTCTGAAATTCTGCATTTAGAGGCACTGGCGTAGAAGTGATACATGATTTAAGAGAACAGACGCTGTACTGAATAACTTTATGATGTTATATTAAATTGTCTCAATTTATTAGTAGGTAAAATAGAACATTGTGCAGCTGCTTTTGCATGTATCATTCTTGCTAACAACTTCTGTCATTTGACTGATTGTGCCCCTTTGTTTTGTATAATACTTTGTAGTTGTTTTATAATTGTCACAGAGCATGCAAAACTCCAGAGCCCCTTTGTTTTGTATAATACTTCGTAGTTGTTTTATAATTGTCACAGAGCATGCAAAACTCCAGACTACTTGACAGCAGTCCATAGTAAAGAAATAGGATTTCCCAGAACACCATATGGTTATTTATTAATTACCATACTGTCAAAAAGGAAAAATCCATGTAGTTTGTATAGTCACTCTGTACTGAATGGCTCCTCTACACTGCAATAACTATCTCAGTTCAGCTACTCAGTTCCCTGAGTTGAAGAAGAAAATGAACTAATCAAACTATGTGCAGATGTATATGGGCACACACAAACCTGCACGTGTATAAATACATATTTTAAACATACGTTGGCTAAGTGGCAGAAAGTCTAGGGATATCAAACTTCAAAATATTTGATTTAAAAAGAGGGCAAATGACCAGTTTTCTTCATCTGTTCCCTCCACGGGCCCTGCACTTGCACTGTTAAACCCTCATCCCTCTTGGTGCCAAGGAGGTTTGATTAATGCCAAGAAAGTTTGTCCTGTACATGTGAACACGTGTGTAACCATGTAACTATTCTGGGAAGCCCCCCAGCAGTGCAGACTGCATGAAAAGTCTTTATTAAAGCCCATGTTGGCTATAATGCCTACTGTCAAAGTTACCGTGGTCTCACTGAGATAGCTTCTGTCTTAGAAAATACAATCTCTGCCAGAGATGTCTCTCAGCAGGCTAATTCTACAAGTATACATTGCAGTTTGTGTAATGTTCTCTTAACGTGGACCTATTTATCATCGTACCAAGTCTGCAAAGGTATGGCGCTCCCGATTTTTCTATAGAATGCATAATACTATGCAGAATTTATACCAGCACAAAGGACTCCTGCCAATGCGTGCAATTCTTCAACAGCATAAACTAGCAGTAAACTTAGCAAAAGAGGTTTTTTGATGGTTAAAATTGCACATATATGGGAACGTGGGCCAATACAACTGTTAGCTGAGGACATGACCCCATCATATGTCACAATTCTGGAGTGTGGTCATAACCTAAGGGAGGTAGTAAGTGGCTTGTCTATGGTTACACAGCAGATCAATCTCACCTCGCTTTTTAGACAGCTACATCTGCAGGATAGGCATGTACCTCCGCTATGACCGTCCTAGGATCTTTGTGTAGCTAGGACAGAGAATGGACTACTGAAAAGGGCAAGGGTCAGCTCATCTTAAGTGGATGCCGAAAAGACATCAAACAAACTACCATAGAAGTACCTGTTTCCTCATATCAGTGGTGGAGCAAGCTAGGTCTGAGGCAGACATCTCTTCATCTGAGATGAATCTTGCATTGAATGGCTTGATAGTTGATTGCCCTCCTCTCCTTTTCTCACCATCCTTCAGCAACATCACATTTCTCTCTCTGCAGAGTTTCCTGCTTGTTGCAGTCTAGACCCATAGTAAGGAAAGTACTTGTCAGCATTATCTGTATTTGTTCAAACACAAAAATAATTTGTTGTATCTATTAGATGAGTCCTCAGTTCACTTGAGTCAGCCACAGACACTCCAGCAGCCAGGCTTTAATCATGTACCAGCTTTCCAAAAAAGGAATTTTTAATTTGGAGGTGCAAGTATTTGAAGACTTTGCAAAGAAAACATGCACATGCTTCAGTTGCTGTCACTGGCTATGGTAATGCATGAAAATAACAGACAAGTCGTCCTGATAAGCTTTGTATGCATGGTTGTGCAAAGGCAGAACAGAATTGTTCAAAATACTTAGTTTTCTGGAAAAAGGAAAATCACAGACTGTGGTTTTTTTATATAAGCGTTATTGTTTTAGCTTTCCCAGGCTTTTCTCCTGATTAAAAGCTTTTGTCTGTCGGACAATCCAAGAACAGAAACAGACCTGTATGGATTACACAATCAAAAAGGCAACACTCAGCACAGCTAAGGCTTTAAATGTTCAGAATAGGGAGTATCATGAACAACCAAAGTTTCCCTGCTTACCCCATGCACACTCCCGTTTCCATTCTTAGCCCTATCACACCTAGAAGAAGAAAGAAGAAATTGGACCTGTTTCCTAGGCCTGGTTGCAATAGTGGGTGTTTCTAGAGGGACCTGGATGGCCTGGAGAAATGGGCCAGCAGGAATCATATGAAGTTCAACAGAGAGAAATGCAAAGTCCTGCACCTAGTGAGAAATAACCACATGTAGCAGATGGGTTTGGGGTGCAAGCGGTTGGAAAGCAGCTCTGCAGAGAACGACCTTGGTGTCCTGATGGACAACACGCTGGACATAGAGCAGCAATTGCACCCTCGCGGCAAAGGTGTCCTCCAACAGCATCCTGGGCAGTATTAGGAAGAGCGTCACTAGCAGGTTGAGGGAGGTGGTCTTTCCTCTCTACCATGTAAATAATAATTTACATTCTATCTTCCTAGATTAAACAGGATAGTGCTCTTGCAATCTGTGGCTTGCACGTCCTCTCTTACGCTTTAGTTAGATCACTAGCAGACTCCTTAAAACTCAGAGGAAAAGAGTTCTTATGATTAACAACTGGCAAAATGTAGTTTTTAACATTAATTACAGGATTAACCTACTTACTTTTGGATGGAAAGCTCCCAACAACTTTCCAACATCAATACTTAGCAGCAACATAAAAAATTACCATGGATCAGAGCACGTTTCCACTAAAATCCATGGAATTTTTGGTATTGACTTGAAGCAAGCAGTGAACCACAGTTGCATGTTTCACAAAACAGAAATATTCCATCATAGAATCATCACAGAATCATTTAGGTTGGAAAAGACCTATCGAGTCCAACTGTGAACCTAATATTGCCAAGTCCAGCACTAAACCATGTCCCTAAGCACCACAACTACACGTCTTTTCAACACCTCCAGGGTTGGTGACTCAAACACTTCCCTGGGCAGCCTGTTTCAATGATTGACAACACTTTCAGTGAAGAAAGTTCTCCCAATATCCAATCTACACCTCCCCTGGCGCAACTTGAGGCTGTTTCCTCTCATCCTATCCCTTGTTACTTGGGAAAAGAGACCAACCCCCACCTCGCTACAACCTCCGTTCAGGTAGTTGTAGATACGGTCTCCCCTCAGCCTCCTCTTTTTCACACTAAAAAACCCCAGTTCCCGCAGCTGCTCCTTACAGGACTTGTGCTCTAGACCTTTCACCAGCTTTGTTGCTCTTCTTCGGACATGCTCCCACACCTCAGTGTCTTTTTTGTAGCGAGGTGCGCAAAACTGAGCACAGTATTCGAGGTGCGGCCTCACCAGTGCCGAGTACAGCGGCATGATCACTGCCCTACTCCTGCTGGCCACAACATTCCTGATACAAACCAGGATGCCGTTGGCCTTCTTGGCCACCTGGGCACACCGCTGGCTCATGTTCAGCCGGCTGTCGACCAACACCCCCAGGTCCTTTTCTGCCAGGCAGCTTTCCAGCCACTCTTCCCCAAGCCTGCAGTGTTGCATGGGGTTGTTGTGCCCTGGGGAACACCCCTTGTGACCAGCCATGGGCTGGATTTATCTCCATTCACCATCACTCTGTGGGCCTGGCCGTCTGGGCAGTTTTTTACCCAGTGAAGCGTACGCTTGTCCAAGCCGTGAGCCAGTTTCTCCAGGAGGGTGCTGTGGGAAACAGTGTCAAAGGCTTTACTAAAATCCAGGTAAACAACACCCACAGCCTTTCCCTCATCCACTAAGTAGGTCGTCTTGTCAGGAAGGAGATTAGATTAGTCAAGCGAGACTTTCACAGGCAGGATCATCACAGCTGTGTGATCTGTTTCAACCTTGAAACAAAGCAAATGCCTCAAACCTCTGGGCAAGCTTGCTCTGGTGCTTGAAGGTGTCATAATGGCTGTAGTGGAGCTGACCAAAATGAAGGTGTACTCAAGCTTCAGATAAATTTCTTGGTGGAAACTGCTGACAAAGACATATTCAAAATGATGTGCTGGGGTAAGAACTGAAGCAGCTGAAGGGTCAGGTGCAGCCCTTGCCATCCCTGCTGGAGCAGTGGTGATCGCAGAAGATCTAGAGAAACTCTGTGAAGCGGCTGTGTGTTGAAACGCCACAGCAAGATTCCACAGAGCTTATCTGCCATACCCTACCACCCAGGACATCACATTGGTAGAGAGTCTGTTTGCCACTATAAAATCCCTAAAACTCTTTCTGTAGGTGAGTTACATGGCAGACTGAGGTAACTGAAGGACCTTGCTGACTGCCTACCTAGATCCCTCAAGCACTCTGTTTGTTTTGTTATTCTTTCTTTTCTGAACTATTCTGTTCAATTTTGCCACAAGAAACTGAAAAGTTTTTCTATTGCAACCCAGAGTTGAAACTATTCCTACATATCTTATTACTTACCTTTTGTTATGATCCTGAAATGGAATATGCCATAGACTATAAGGCATTATTTTACAACTATTATTTTTTTTTCTTGTTCTAAGATAGAGATCAAAAGGATGTAAAACAAAGAAATAAACCAGGGACAAAGATAAAATAGCTCCAGAGCAGCTGGAGATAAATCTCAAGTGTTTAGGATCTCTAGAATTTGTTTTCAAACTGATTATCTTCATTCCATGTAACAGTGTCAATCTAACAGTACAACAAAGTCAGGTTTTTTTAGAAGAGGTCTCTCATTTGGATACCTTTGTTCCCCTGTTGGTTTTGCTATGAGAGAAACCAATCACAGTTTGCAGCAACCTGTTAGCCTAGCATTCTTTTAGACGGTAGAATATTCTCTCTTTCTACTCCTCCTCTCCTCTTACATACAAAAAGGAAGAGTAGAAGACATATCACTACACTGAGAGATAAAGATAATCGTCTCCTTCCTTTGTCCCCAGAAGAATCTGTGCCAGGCCTCTCTCTGGCCACCAGGCGCCATGATCTCCATTTCTCTTTGTCTTTTCAGCACCCGTCTAATTTTTGGGAAGTCAGTTTTCTTATGCTAGAGATGAGGATCCCACAATTAATAGGAAGATCAGGCCCACGTTTCTGAACTGACCCTTCTCCGAAGAGTACACTTTGGAAGAAGGAAGCTAATTTCCTTGTTCCTAGTATTATAGGGGTCTGGAAGGGAGGGGGAAGGTGACTGAACATCAGTAATCCTGTTTTCCATCCCTATAATTCCCCATACGTTGAATGTAGAAAAAGTAAGGGAAGGGTGGATATCTGGGGTCGATGCCTTAAAATGCTTTCTATGTTCTCATGAAAATCAAAACCGTTGGAAAAAATATTCAAAAATTCTTGGAAATCCCCCTCCCACCCCCAAATGTCATAGGGCTCATGAGTCCTGATAATAAGGTGTTTTTTTCAATGAAGATGAAATGTATGAAGTCTAATACTCTAAGGGAATGAAAAAGGGTGTATGCATATTTGTGTATGTGTGTGCACTCACATTGAAACCTAGGTGGCTTGCAAGAATCTGGATGGCATCCAAAGATTTATTATGGTTACTAGGCTGTATTAGCAATTGTGCATGGAGGATTTTTAAAACCTCATTTGAAAATGGAAACTCACTCCTTTAAAAGTCTTCTTTCCAGCCGTGGAATGCTGCCCTACAATCCACTGTGACACACAGGAAAATGTCCAGCGACTCCCAAATTATAGAAATTAGCAGTTGAGACAGGGAACTGTCCTTCCAATTTTTTCTGACTACATAAGCTCACTGCAGAGAACAAAAAATGTTTCCTATTTGTAAGAACGTTCTTGAGTTCTGTCCTGAAAATTACATTTGAATTCAAATACAGTAACAGGGAAATGATGTTTCAGCAAAGAGAGAACAGAAAATGGCTTACTGACCTGAAACCTTCTTGAATTAGCAGGGACTGACAGCTTGCTCTATTTGAGAAAATGTTTGCCACCATCAGTCCAGTTACCAGTGGATGGATGTTCACTCAGAAAAGCGTAACGATATCTGCTGAAACACCAAAGAACATGTGAATATGTTCTTGCTTAGCGCCTGCTGATCTCTCTCACACATCTAGAATGCATCTTCATAAGATACTTGCTTGGACGGGGCTGCATTGGCAGGGTGATAAATTCTGTATAATCATAATGAATTCAATACCTTAACTGTTTCAGATCCTGCTGCGCAATAGATGGTACTGTTTCACTGTCATTGTTCTTAGAAAAATGCCGTCATATTTTCCAGAGGTCCCAGCAGGACTTACCTATCTAGTCCTAGACTTACCTGTCTAGTCTCTTCCCATCTTAATGTTTAGTCCATGAGCTTTATGTATATCCATGAAAGCAAGCCTTTGTACGCAGACTCAAATTATTTTACATTTCACAATAGATAGGGGCATGCTGAAACAGACTGTGTTTCTTGCACTGGCTGTGCTTGGATTTATGTGCCGTGAATGAAACGTGGTGTGGAAGGAAACTGACTAGCTCGGAGAAACCCCTCGTTGCTAAACCAGACCTCAGACTCGTGGGGAAAACGCTACATTAGCAATGATACAGATATTGGCATCCCCAGAACCCAGGGATTCTTATCACTAACGATAATGTTCAGAAGCATGAACTTTTGGAGTGCCTGGAGAAGACAGCTGCTTGTTCCAGGACTGGTGTTTTTGCCAACCTCAAGCTGCCTTTCTCTTCCTTTTCTGTGACATCTATATGGGAAAATGGACCTGCAAGGCCCCAAGTGTGCTACTGCTCAGTAGAGAGGCAGCATGTATGTCAGATGGACAAGAACCATTAGATCATGTTGTTCCAGTGAGCTCTGTGAAACTGAGGCATTCCACTAGCTTACTGACACAGGGTGCTGTTCCCTGGAGACCTGCACAAGAAAGGGTATGTCCGGAAGGCAGTTGTGGTGAACATCTGACCGGGCGCCTTCACCCAAATCCACAGCATGAAGAGGAACCACAAAGATAGACACGGATAGACAGCACAGACTGCATTTGTCCGAAGGGCACATTTCTGTTCTCATTAGATGGTCATTAAGGATCCTTCTCCGCTGAGGTCTTGCCTCTAGAACCGATGAGATTTCCTAGACAGGCTGCAAGCTTAACACTGACTACCTTAAAAGCAGCAAAGTAAACAGTGCTGTGTCTTCAGAGCAGAGACTTCAGACTGGCATCCAGAGCATTTCCCAGAGCACACTGAGAGGTGAGAGATAAAGGACTGCTGTGTCCATAGACTATTTATTTCCAGAAATATGACAGTGCCCCACAGGTAAGGTAATAAAGAGAGCAATTATGGATTTAGTTAACAGTACAAAACCAATGCAAAATTTACCTCCTGTGCTATGTCAACAGAAGACAGGGGACTTGTAAGTAACTTGGTAAGTGCTGCTTTTGAACAACTCTACTGTTGGTCTGTCAAGATAGGTGGATGCCCTGCCAACCATGTATGTGACACCAGCATGCCTCTGCAGGGAAAGTCACCCTCAGAGCACCTCTGCAAACCAGATGGTGTGGTCAGGTCCGGCTTGGACTGAGGCAGAGGCGTTGGCAGCTGGGCCAGCCGCAGGCAGTGCAGAGGGGTAAATTGCCCTAGTCCCATTTTGGCTCTGCCGAGGAGATGCTTCAGCTGGCCTGTGTTCTCCAGCTGGGACACAAGGGGTTTTGGTTTTGTTTTTTTTCTGAGACCATGTGATAGCATTTTAGCCTTAGCACACCTTTATAAAGCCGCTCACGTGAGCAAAAGACTCACTCTCCTTTCGGTGATGAGCCACTGGAAACAACGGAGAGGAAAACCTCTGGGCGTCACAGGAAGCATCACCTTTTCTTATGATTTCCGTTTTATCATATCAGTGAAGGAAAGGTATATTTTCAGAAATTGTAAGCAATATTTTGACAAACCAACCCCATTTCATCTCTCCTCCAAAACATCTTGAAGTAATTTAAGCATTTTTCTTTTTGACTGAAGAGTTTCTTAAAATGTGCCACAATTTTAAAGAGACAATTGATATTCTGACCTCTGTTATTATTTTCTTAATTTCTCTGTCGCAGCCCTGAGGATTCTCCCTTGTTCCTCCTCCTAGTCCAGAAATCTGTGTATGAAGTGTATTATTTAATTTCAATTACAATGTTAATTACAGAAGACAAGTGGTTACTGAATCTTGCACCATAATTAATCGACCTGATATTTACTTACTACATTGTTGATACTAGATTAAGCTGTAGCTGGACAAGCAGGGCAAGGAAAGTGAATGACAGGAGCATTATCACGGCACACTGCCTCCCATTGGGAAAGTTCATCTTCCTTCTGAAAGAGACGCCTTCAGGGATCATGTAATTTGAATTCCCTGTGAATTTAGTGTCATCTTAGCTTGACCAGCTCTGGAAGAACATATTAACCTCCTCTTGTGATTTTCAGAGAACCATTCTAATTTAGCAAGTAATTAAGGGTCACATGTAGGATAAAGAGCTAGATAAGCTTGGATTACGCACAGGAAGCTTTGTTTCCAAGGCAACCCTAGCAGAGGGGGTGTTAATGCTGAGGTCAGCCAGTTAATGAACTGGGAATGGTTACAGGCTGCAAAATGTATTAGAACTGGGGAAACTAACAATTGCATTACCATTTAATGATTTGATGATAGAAAGCAAATGCCTACAAAACTAGTTATCACTGAAAATACTGGAGACAAAGGTTAGAGGCAGTGGGACCGTTCTGCTGAGTGAGGTCACAAGAAGTCCAAAACAATGACGCTTGACAAACCTCATTTTTTTTTAAGCTAAAATTACTTTAGTCATCATTCATGGATTTTACGTCTTCTCAGTGTGAAGCTGTCAACGTTTGCGTAAGCTGCCATTGCTAACACATGCACTCCATGCTGGACATTCATTTCTTCCTGAGGTTAGCCCTGACAGAGGTTACTACCTCTGTACCACTGTCAGAATGAAATCAGCCTGATGGATTTAGCACACTGAAAAGCAAGGCACTGGGCTTCCAAGAGCTCGGGATGTAACACACCCTCTGTTAGGGCTCTGGGAACTAATCTCATGGAAGATTTGACAGGGCAAACACACAAACATCACAGACACAGCTAAAACGTCCAAGCAGCTCATATGTAGCAAACATAAGCTGATTTATTAAAACATGTTAATATTTTTAAAATGGAATCTTACATGGGGTTTTTATGCTGCAAATCTCATAACCTTAATTTTGATGCTTTATGAACAGTGTGTAGGCTCAGTCTCCATATTCGCTCTTCCTGATAATCAGCAGACTTTGACAAATAAAGGTTGTGCTTCCATAACTCCATGATAACATGTTGCTGGCACCGGGAAGAACTTCTTTGCTTTTCTTCTTACTATATTTAAAAATTCCCAGATGCACACCTCCAAACTGGGGGTCTACAATAACAAGTTTCAGAGCTAATCAAAGCAGGTGCAGCTCTCATTGACTTATCCAGAAGTCATACCTGATTTTTCAGGGACTTGAATTTATCTCCAGGATGTCTGACTACCTCTAAGCCTGTGCAGCTTGCAGAGTTGGATATAAATTTTTAATTTGTTTTCAATACTTACAACTAATCAGTCTCTGAAGAGACCTAAGCCAAGGGAGCAATGACCCTATGTAAAAACATGGCAATAGACTTAGGGGGAGCAAAATGTTTTCAACTACATGTAATCAAAGCATTTCAAAACAGGATTTCTGTGGAAAAAAAAAGGTTGTATTGTGAAAATTGAGTATTTTTTTAAGGTAATTTGTTTCAGCTATAGCTTGGATGATGGGAATTCTGACTTCACTAGATGGCAAAACATCTTTTATCTTAGCACTGAAACATTTTGAAATAGGATATTTTGACTTTCATATTTTTCATTTTGATACAATATTATCTATATGTATAGGATTTTAATGTAATTTATTAACCAAAGGAACATGAAGAAGAGAAGGCTGTGAGGGGACCTAATAAATGCTTATAAATATCTGAAGGGTGGGTGTCAGGAGGATGGGGCCAAGCTCTTTTCAGTGGTGCCCAGTGACAGGACAAGGGGCAATGGGCACAAACT
>Ga0065711_1048467_pt1 | contig 11786 bp, 4 predicted proteins | sample Hoacrofraction12_FD_59098 | JGI IMG/M metagenome (GOLD analysis project Ga0065711, IMG submission 59098) | Hoatzin crop microbial communities from Cojedes, Venezuela - Epithelial fraction 12 v2 (version 2) | ecosystem: Host-associated > Birds > Digestive system > Esophagus > Crop | place... | reverse complement strand
GAACGCGCCTCTCTGGACAGGACTGCAAAAACCAAGCAGAATAACCTGATGAAAAATCAGCTCACAGGATGAAGAACAGCGTTATCTGAGGAGAAACGTGCAGCTGCTTCAATAAAATCGCCATCTCAGTTGCTGAACGTACCAACAAGAACGAGAACCGCAGATCTTTGAGCAATGTCTGGGCCTTCCAGCCACAGGTCTCCATGGTGCCCAGTGCTGTACCCAGACAGACAAGGGAAGGAAAAAAACCCTGCTTTTAGCCTTAGAAGTAAATGAACCTTCCAAAACCCTTGGAAGTGTCTCAGAGACAAGAGGTGTCAGCAAAGGTTAATTTTCATTTCTGCTTTTGAACACCCTAGGAGTTCTATACTCCTTCGTAGGACATTGACAGAGAAAGATCCCACCAAACCCCTAAATGCTCATGAATTCCACCACCATTTCCTCTGCAACAGGGCAAGAACTTCAAGCCTCTGAGAGTGGAAGCTCTGTGCGGCAGCCAGCCGCCTCTCCATACCCGCGTACCTGAGGACAGCTGGGAAAATAAACCTGAACAAGTCCAGCTCTGCACTACGGCCATGGTTTTTAGCACATCCATGCACTGAGGCCAGGCTACAAACCTCTGAAAAAGCAGTTTACCTGTGGATGAGCCAACTGGGGTTTTACCACCAGGAACCTCAGCCCCCCTCACGCTGTTCCCAAGTTCTCCCAACTCCCTGCTGTTCCCTGACGTCCAGCCACAGATTTAGCTCCCTCCCACATTCCCTGAAGCAAAGCAGCACAGGAAGCGTACTGTGACTGCCAAATTACAACTGAACTAAACACACTCGTGCTAGCACCTACGAGCACGAGGTGAACAGTTGTACAGGTTTGGCGTTTTACAAGGCTGCTCAGCAGAAGACAGGTTGAAAAATGGCAATGAGCATCACTATTAGGGAAAAGCAGCCTCTCCTCCTCGTCTGCAGGGGTTTCACTGTAACAACAAGCAAAACGGATGTTACTGTCCTTACTGCCGAGAAGCCAGAATCCTGTTCATATTCCGAAGTAGCACGTTAGCACAGAAGAATCAATTCACCTCTGGGTTTCTTCCAGTAACGTAATGCCTACGGATCATTGTTAAGGGGACACACTTTAGAAGATAAGTGACTAGTAGTACGTGAACGTTTTTAGAAAGCTCACACAAAACAAGTCTTTATTCTTTGTTGCAGAAAATAAATACAGGTGCATATTTCATATGCTTTTCTATAAAAGCACTCCTACAAAAAAATCACTTAACTGCATACAACAGTACAACCTTTTTGGCTTTTAAAATGCAAATATGATACAGTCACTTCATTTTATTATCTTTGAAAGCACTTGTAGCAAGCAGCTTTGGAAAAGGAATGCTTGATTTAGAAGCCAAATTCTTGCCTCAAGTGTTTTGTGGGGTTTTTCCATCATGTATATAGTGCAACTAACCTAAAAGTAAATAGAACAGTTTTTTGTAAAATGTTTATTCCCCAACCCCCCAAAAAAGCTCTTAAAAAACTGTTCTACCTTGATACTTAACCCAAGAGAAAACAAGTGGCTCAATAGAAATATTAAGGTAAGCATGATGCTTCACAGCTCTTTATCTGTTCGCTTCCAGTTTGGCCCAGGGTGTTTCTTTAGAATGAGCAGCATTAATCATCCAGTCCTATATTTCTGAAAAGGTACGACATGGACTCCCCGTTATGGATCCGGCGAATGGCTTCCGAGAGGATCATGCTGATATCCACAGTCTTAATCTTTGGGCACTGGAGTTTTTGTATTTCATGTGGAATTGTGTTCGTAACAACCACCTACAGAAAGAAAAAATGATCAGAAAGACGTAGCTCCATTATGTTTTCCACCACCCATACTGGAACTGTGAAAGGGAATGTCCACGTATCCATGGATACTCATGGCACTGTCCTCCTTCCCTCTCATTCTGCCACACAGGTCCAAAAGAAGGTACAAAAATATCCCCCACACTGACAGGAAGAGTCTGCTAATGCCAGCAGTCCATCATCTCACTTCTTCCCTAGTTGCCCACTGCTATAGTTTAAGGATGCGTAGATGCTAATATTCTAGCAACCAATTCCCTGGTAAGAAAGCTTGAACCCAGGAACCTCCCAGCTCAGTTCTTCATGCCAGTATATTTTAATAATCAAGCCAGGAGAAAATTGCTTGCTTAAAAAACCTTAAATCATTTGATCAGAAATTCAGAATCCATGCTTACTTCATCAATTGCAGATTCCTCTATCAGCCTGGGAGCATCTGAAGACAACAGGCCGTGTGTGGCCATTACAAAGATCTTGTAAGCCCCTCTCTCCTTGAGGGTCTCAGCTGCAGCAAGAAAGCTGTCCACGTCATCTATAATGTCATCCTGTCAATACAAGATCAAGTTAGTGAAGATTCATCACGTGCTCAGGCAGATCAACACAGCACAGGCAGATGGACATTACACCTTTTTCAAGATTTCGTAGCAGTTTCCAGCCAATGCAAAAGGGACATTTTTATTGCTGCTGTTCTTCAGACACCCGAGCTAGACAGTAAGCGCGAAAGAGCGGACAAGCAGAGCGTCCCACCCTACTGCAACACCAAGGGACAGAGGGATTGCTCCATGAGGGGAAAAGCCAAGGCAACTGACATCCTTTCAAAAACTAAACTAACAGAAGATTGCCCTCTTCCATGACAAGCCCAGAGATTACACTCTGCGTTAGAGAAACCGTAAGACTGCACCATCTCTGCATTCCACTGGCATCTCCTCACTCACAGGCTAGAAACATGGGTGATTTTCCCCTAATCTGATGCAGAAGCACCACCTGAAACTCCTCACCTTCAGGCAAGCACTCAAACAAGGTTTTATCTGGCCTATTCATAGTAACAAGGTCCAAATGCTGCTTTTCAGCACAGATCACAGTTCACACAGTCAGCTTCAGTAAGCGTGCAGAATGCTGCCTCATGGTGTAAGAAGTGCAGTATCAAAAGCCCACCATTAACCAAAGTTTAGTTGCTAACAAAGCAGAAAATCTACTTGATTTCTGCAACTTTAACATATTAAATATAATTTATCAAAAGCTATGGCATCTTACTTACCACAATGATAGCTATTCTTCCTCCTACATCTCCAACAACTGTGATGGGTGGTTTTTCCTTGGGAATCAGCACTGATCAATGGCAAATTTTTTTAGGGAGTAGAAAGGGGAAAGAAAGAGAAAGTTTATACAATTTACTTGAAGTGCGGAAATGTCTGCTTTGCACGGGTCACCACTGCTATAGAGAGGAATGAAGCCAACATCACAGCATTACTGGGGAAAAAACAGCAGGACTTCAATACATAAATGATTTTTTTTTTTTTTTAAGTTTAGCCACAGTATTAACTACATTCATTTACACTCAAATTCTTAACCAGCCCAATTAATTCTTAACTTTAGTACAGAGAATAGAGTGGCTTGCAGACACAATCAGTTCAATCACCCTACTGAGATCCAAGCTAGGTTTATGCAATGAAGTTTTGCTCGCGCAGATATAGATCCATCCACATTCAGCAAGGTTCCTCTGTCAAGGCCCATGACATTACACAGCTACACACAAAACCACTGTGAGCTCAGCTCATTAGCTCTGTGTCCCAGAAAAATCCTAAGAGGAAGAGTAAACAGCAAAAGAGTGGGGCCTCTCTGTCAGGGGCTCTTCTGACTAGCTGTAATGACACAGCCCCTCCTACACAGGGCACAGACCACATCCAGCCTAGCACTAAAACCATGGACAAAGAGCATCAAAAAGGAGAATTTCCCCCCCAATACAAAAAAAGTAATCTTCCATCCCCCTAAAGAAGCACTCCTTTTTCACAGTCCATCACTGCCAGCCCCATTCCCCAAACCCACAAAAACCAGCAGGTGAACACTTTCACACACAAGCTTACTTACTGGGTATCTCCAAACTGGGATGAATAGCAGCTACATTTTTGGCTGTAGGTGGTGAGTGTCGACCGTCCACCATGTCAGACTCAGCGTCTTGAGCTTCCCCATGAATCACGGCAATTCCCAACCGTAAGCGCTCAGCAAATGACTGTGCCCTGTAGGGAAAGGGTTAAAAAAAAAAAAAAGAACAGAAACACATTAAATTTACAATAATCCACACACAATCCTAATCTATTTCCATTTTATTTCTAATGTTTCAGAGGAAAAAATGGAATGATCCTAAAATTTTAGGAAAACAACAGAAGAAACCACTTGCCCCTTAATATCTTGTTTTCACCAGGCTTGCGAGAGTCAGAATAACCTTGAAAGTACCACACTGGCCTTGAAGCAGCAGGATAAATGCTGCAGGTCACAATTCTGATAATTCGCTCCTGTTTTGCTCAACAGTCAAAAACATTTCCTAGCCTTCAGCATTCCTGAGATCCCATGCTTTAGCAGGTCTCATCCAACAGTAGCCAAGAATAGCCTAGATGTCTGGAGTGTCTACATTTAATAGGAAAAAAAAAAATACTCACATGACAACAGAAAACAAGTGATCACCTGTTTATTTTTAGCAAGATGTGCACTAAATAAAGACAATATCCCTGACCTTCTGCCACATAACCTTTGCTATCCTACAGAAAAGAGAATCCAGATGATTGATCACTTCGCCTGACAAACCGCTCTTCAAAGTTAAACAGCCTGGATTTTTACAAGATTACAGAGAGTTTCTTCACCACGCAGCACTTCTTCGACTAAAATGAGAAATTTATGTAAAGAAGTGGGGGGGTTATGTAAAGCTGGGGGACTGGGGAAAGCAGAGAGTCAGGAAAACAGGAATGTCACAGACAGTGCTTGTGTCCCAGGTGCTGGAAGCAGCAGGTGAATATTGGCAGATTCATCCTACCTTACCTCGCACACCCAGGAGTCCAGTATCTAGCCTAAGCCAGTGATCTCGTCTCCTTCGGGTCAAAGTGAGACTGGCACGTCCAGACTGAGTCACTTGGTTCTAACTTTAGCATCTAGGACCTGTGGCCTGAATCACCTCCTTTACACTTAAGCCTTGTTTCATTATCCAAACAACTCAAAGTCCAGAGAATAATTTGGCCATCGTGATGCTCAGTTAATTAAAAATGAAGAATCTCCTGCCCTGTGGTTATCATACAGTCAGGATATTTTTTTCAAATAGATAACTACAGGTAAATTATGACACCAAACATTAAGCGTTATGACTTAGAAGGCACAATCCTATCAACGAAACCATAATAGTTACTTTAAAATGCAGTATTAAAATGAGTAAAGTTCAAAGTAACAGTAAAATGATTTACTCATTTTCCAGTGAGCTCAGAAACCACAGAAACATTCTAAACTTCTCTTCCACAAGTAGATGTTTGTCTGAAGTATTCTCCTTGATTAGACTGAAGCATTCAATTGCCCTTTTTCAAATACAACGTACCTCCTGAAATACTGCTCTTAAATGCGCCCATGTACACTCAAAGAAGCTAAACAATACAGCTCTGAGATCCTCTCCTACATAAATTGGTTACTGTCTGATCAGTTAAAAGGTACGTGTAGACTATTTGCTGGCATGCACAATTACTTGACGAGCATGAAAATGCTTCAACAAATGTCTGCCTACTCCCAAGAGGCAACACTGACACCGGGTAAAGAAACACTCAAAGACAAGCAAATGTAACGTAATTGGTCAAACCAAAAGAAATTACATGAAAAGTACTGCTGGAAAACAAAGATGACAAAAATTGTTCCCCTCACTACACTTCTACAAATTAAAGCATTTCTGCTTTGCTATATAAAATAACAAAAACCTTTCTTACAAAGAGTATCATGATTCCTTAGCATGAAAGCCTAAGTAACTTTTCAACAAACTATTAGTTTGTCAGCACAGCAAACACCGTATCTCTTAAAGCACTGTCCAAGACTTACACCACCTGTTGAGAACAGCGTAATTCCAAAGCGCTCAGGAACAGTCAACCAAAAAGATTCATGGATTAAGAACAATCGTTCAGCCAACAAGGAGTTGACAATCGAAGTCATCTCAAACATCAAATCCTGTTTCACCACACTAGACGGCAAGCAAACTGTATTTAGGATCTGATCAACCACGTCCTAAGTTATGGCCACATTAAGCCATTACTTTAGATTAATGGTGTTCTACTTGCAGAGATTTTTCTTTGTTTACTGCACGAAATTTATAGTGTAAATACACACAAATATGATTAAATACCTTCTTTATCCTAAGCCCTGTATTGATTTATCTCATCCTTTTGTTTGCTTGTCTTTATTACATTTATTATGATTTTAGCAATGATATAAAAACTACACATCTGACAAAACAGAAGTGGTAGGGATTTGAAGACTGCATCTTCTAATTATTGGATATCTGTCCTTCACTTGATTCTAAGAACAAAAACGCAACAGAGATTTCCTGCTCTAACACAAGAGAGCAGATCTTACCCACCTCTTGGCAGACGCAGGTGATTTGGCCACAATTACAGCATTCCTGTAGTCTGGTATCTGTAGTAAATAACAGATAGCAATGTCTACTTCATATCTTTAGACAAATTTAAACTCAGTAAGAATCAGAGAACTTTATTTTGCCAGAAGAATTTTAAGCATCGGACATTTTACCTAACATAAGAAAGCAACCTCAAGAATCCATGGTACATGATCAGAGTTCACAGCTCAGTAAAAGCAGGTATTTAGAAAATTCAGATTTTAACTTAAAACTGTACTTTTTATAAACACCACGTCATACTACAGATTGCACAAAAGTAACTGCTTCAGAAGAACATCAGGACTACATGGACAAATGTTAAAAGAAACAGGAAACCATCAAAATGAAAGTTTCCTGTTTAACTTAAACTGTCTTGCATCTGCACATGGCAGTATTTAACCACTTGGAAACATAGCATTTCATCTATTTCCTAGGTTTAGCACTGTTTTTCAGAGTACACAAAAAAAAAGAGTAACACCTCTCCATCACATCATAATGACCCTTAATAAAGGCCATCAAAAGGGATAAAAATTCCGCACTCACTGCACTGATCCTGGAGTCAGGGTAATATTGCTGCAAACCGTCGTCTACGCAGACCAGCACTAGAGGATGCTGCCGCAAATGCCCACAGCAGCAAAGTGCTAAGGCCGAGAAGTCTGCTTTTCATTTTGAGGTCTGATGGGTACCTCAGTCAATCTTCACAAGCAGAGTCTACTCCAAAGTTTGCTGCCCCTGCCCTGCCCCATTCTCATACCGGCCTTTGACCTCGGATAGCCAGCATTTTAGTCCCCATCTCTCAAAACCTGCTTATCTTCGTCTCCATTTTCCCTGCAAACAGTGACTTCACATCAGACTTGTCTTTCCTCATCCATAACTTCGAGCATTCCACCACTCGCATTTCCAGTCCTCCTTACCAACAGCAATCTATGCTCCGTCCAATATCTCATCTTACCCCCTTCCTTGCAAACTCAGCACTTTTCTTCACTGCGCTGCCCTGGGACCATCCGTTGGGCACGGAGAGCAGCATACAGAGAATCTGTCTGTCCTTCTGTCAGCTGCCACAGCGACAGGTCACAGCCACTCACAGTTGCAATAGCAAAGTTCTACAGAGCAGATCCAATCCTCAGAATCCCAGTGTTGAGGGACGGAAGACCTTTTACTGAATACCTGCAAATTGATCTGCTACAGCTGTAATTTCATAAATTTGAGGAGATGGTACCCTGACGTGCAGTTCATCACCTTGCTATCAGACGTTAAATATCAATTCTAAAGCACATAAATACCTGGGGTTTTTTTTCAAACACAAGCAAGGTAAGTTCTTCCACAATCTTACCCTCACACATACAAATCACACTGGCTGAATATTTCCAAAGCACTCTACCTGAAATAGGCACAGGGAAGAAAATTTACGTTCTCAATTTGGGCATGGGCCTAACCAACTGAAAACAAAAGCTTTTCTGAAGACATGTCAGGCAACATTAATAATCCACAATGCTACCAACTCCACCTATAATACTGGGAATTAAGCATGTTCTGTTCTTTACAAACATTTAGTTATACAAGAAGCTACAAAGATTAACATGATGGAAGGTATGCACAAGGCAGGGCCTGTCACTTGACATAATAAAGGCTTTGATCTTGTTCAGACATCACTGCCTCATTCTCTCCTGCCAAATTATCAAATTTGTTCTCAGCTCTTCATAAATGAAGTCAGAAAGCCAGAAATGTCATCCAAAAGATAGTAACACATTGACAACTCCCCGTAACAAAGCGCTATGTCGCTGTAAGATTAACATGTACACATAGGAAAGAGAGAAGGCACTAAGGATTGAACATTTGCTACACATACAAAGGAAAAATCACCCAATTATTTTTATACTACATTAATTTCACCGATTGGACTGTCTTCATCCCAGAACACCAAGAAATTCTCTTCACACCTATGCATACATTCCCGACGTGGAACAACTACAAGCCCTCATCCTTCTAACTTTCAGTTAAATGCTTTTGAAGCAACCTCCATTCTTATCAAGCCAGACTCTCCTTCATACTACTCAATATACCCCATCACAACTCCCATTTGAAACACTTTTCATGTTTTGACATTCACAATGCAGGATATACAGCAAGCTGCTGCTGCCACCGCAAACTTGAGATGAATACTAAATTCTTCCTGAGCAGCACCGGATGAAACTTGTAAGAACAGATACTACAAATGACCTGGCTGGTGAAGGTACTTGCCAATACAGATCCCATGCCATCAGATACATTCAGGCTACTCTCGTTTTAGCAAGTCATCTCATGGACAAGCAGACGAATGAAGACATGAAAAACTGAAAGTATCTTTTAAGGCCCCTCTACACATACTTCAGCAGGTCTCTACATATGTTCATTTGTTAGACTGCACCGCAGTGCCAGACTTAAAGCTGCAACAACTCTTTGTAAACTATTAAGAGCTCACATACCAAAATGTCTTGAAGACTAAACCCGGAACATTATCTTGTGATCAGCCATAATCCATACATTCAAGCAACAAATCCAAACCATCCTATGATTCTATACTTGGTTTTCCACTTTTTTTTCTTTTTTTAACCTATGAAGTGCTGACAATGTGCAATATTTCTCTCCTGCTATACAAGATGCCTGACTGTGACAAATCCAGAGCCTAGAGTACATTTCTATCATCCTCTGACTCTAGCACCAAATGAAATGATACCAATAGATTCAAATGGTAACGGATTCCCCAAACAGATTTTAACACTGGTTTAACAAAAACACATTGGTTTGGGTTTTGGTTTTTTCAGGTTTTTTTTTGTTTGGGTTTTTTTTTTTTTAGTTTTTTTAATTGAGGCATTCACATTTCTATAAAAAGAAATAGCCTGGATTCAAAAGTAAGAGTGAGCTAAACCTTTCCTCTCACCAGGAAGAAAGCATTTGCTTTATTCCAAATTCTCATTAGTCAGAGGCATAATATGCATCTTATACCTACAATTATCATTTGCACAATTTGTATACATGAAGCTACCAGTGGCACTTCTCAAAGTACTTATAAAAATAAGATGGAGAAATGGATGCACAGAACATCAGAAGTTAAGCTCCTCAAGTCAAGACATGCTGAACAAACAGCAGGTGGAGATTTCCACAGAAGAAGTCATCTGTTCTCACTTTTAGACGATTGATAGGCTCACTCAGAGTTTACAACTTCACTTCCAAAGTGTTTTCATAATGCAATATAAATTACACCTACACAAGTAGTCCATCCTATAAAAGTCAACGAAACTGGAAACAGGAAAGGAAAAGGATGTCAAAAGCAAGTAAATCCTTTGGTGTTTTTTTTTAGTACTAGTTAGGGGAATGTATCTAAGAAGACAGAACAGCATCACTGCATGGATAAGAAAACACCAGCTCTTCACAAAAGCAAAACTTAAACCTGTGGGGAAGAAAAGAACCAACTGCCCCAACACCACTCTCTGCCCCAACACGACCCTTCCCCTTTTAAAATTCTGTTTGAAGAGTTAGTCTTTTCAAAGAAATTTGTTTCAGAAGCCTTGATACATGACAAAAAATAAGTTAAAAACGCAACTGTAATAGCAGGCCTTCCTCACCTCTTCTTGGATGTACTGTAGTAAAAATGGAGATGCTCTCAAGTTATCAACTGGAATATTGAAGAAGCCCTGTATTTCCTTCTGATGTAAATCCATGGTAATAAGATGAGTTAGTCCTTCAAAAAAATAAAAACATACAGAGAAACACATCAAGCAAAGTAAGAGAGAACAGACACACTCTTCTTTCTCTAGAAAGTTTAACTGAAGCTTGTCCAGAACAAAAGCTCTAAGGTGCATTAAAACAAGCATACTACACTTAGTGAAAGTACGTACTAACTACGTCCCTCAAGTACGCTGGCATTATCATGTTTTGATATTTCTACAGTGTCCTTTCTAAAAGAACCTCAGAACGCTCCACATAATTGACTCAGTAGTGCCACACTGAGGCAGGTTACGATCTTTCTCCATTTGACACACGGCAAGATGGAAGCACCAACATAAATTGTCCTATACCACATAGCAAGACTCTGGCACAGCTAACATTAGAGTCCTGAACTCCTGAAAAATGGGCCCAAATTCCAATCATTGAAACACTCCTCTCAAAATAAGAAACCAGATCACACTGTGCTCACTGTAACTGCCCATTCTGCCCAGGGACAGGAGCAAAGGAAAGGAGCAGAAAGTGTGCAGAAGGCTGTGAAAATGAGGATTCTCGTTCTTCCACACCATCTCAAGTGTAAAGGACAGATACAAAGCACATTCAACCAACAGGTAAAAAACAGGCTAGAAATGACAAAGCACAACTGTTCGAGACTGTTAGAAAGGCAAAGAACACCATTATGAGGGATGCATACCACGGCCCAAAGCAGCAGAGTCCAGCAGACTCAGTTTGCCAGTTCAGCAGGACACAATGTAAAATGGCTGTTACAAGTTCGGGTTGGTTTTTTTTTGTTCTGTTTTGGGTTTTTTTTGTGTGGGTTTTTTTGGTTTTTTGTTTTTTGTTTTTTTTTACAAACTCATCATTTGGAAACATTTCTAGTTACATTATCCTTTCTATGTGGGTTTTAAACTCACAAAAACCTTGGCAGTTATTTTTAAACAAAGTCCCAACTTCTGCACAGACCTCTCTAAACCCAAAAGCTGACAGCAGGAGCCCCCACTGCCCTGATTGTTTCCTAACAGCCTGCATTCTTACCAGCTTTGCACATCATTGAAGCCAGTAATTTAGAGACAATAGAGCCCCTTTTCCTCATCTTGCACTGTTTGCTGTACGGGAAGTACGGAATCACTCCAATAATGCTTTTGGCACAGGAGGTTTTACAGGCGTACACCATGATCAGGAGTTCCATGATCGTAGTATTCACATCCCTGCAACGAGAAGCATCTGGTTCTGTATCTCATGCACAAACTCCCCGTACTCAGCACAGTATCTACACCCACTCCAGCGATTTCACTCCAGGGTAGAGTCTGGTCACAGGGCAATCTTCACTAAGAATCCAGCTGTGCACCTCAGGACAGCAAGTGCCCCGGACCCAGCATTTTAAACCTTCACTAGAATTAATTAGAATTATTTCTTTCACCTGGCTTTTTTGGCAATTCAGCAGATTTTGCTATACCATTTTGAGGCTTTTAGTAACACAGCATGATGCTGTAACAAAGTAGTCCATAATTTATCTCCAACATCTATTTCTCCTCTGCACAAAACAGATGTATTTTTCAATAGAGAAGCTTTTTTAAAAAAAAAAAAAAAAAAAGGTTCCAGACTTT
>Ga0065711_1009721_pt1 | contig 11786 bp, 5 predicted proteins | sample Hoacrofraction12_FD_59098 | JGI IMG/M metagenome (GOLD analysis project Ga0065711, IMG submission 59098) | Hoatzin crop microbial communities from Cojedes, Venezuela - Epithelial fraction 12 v2 (version 2) | ecosystem: Host-associated > Birds > Digestive system > Esophagus > Crop | place... | reverse complement strand
TCCCTGGCAGTGTTCAGGGCCAGGTTGGATGGAGCTCTGAGCAACCTGGTCTGGTGGAAGATGTCCCTGCTCATGGCAGGGGGGTTGGAACCAGATGATCTTTAAGGTCCCTTCCAACCCTTACCATTCTATCATTCTATGACTCTATATATCCCACACAACACCCCATGGAAATCCTGGGCATTCACCTGCCAGGAGAGCACTGCGTCGCCTCTGTTGCGGCTGAAAACATACGCCTAATTGCCTTTGCTGCTCCTCACACCAAAGCAATCTTCATCTGTACGACAGTGTTCAGCCCCCTCACAGTACGTTTGTCCATCCGTGTGCACCAATGAGAGCAGGGACACTTGGCTAACAGGGCCGTACCTACCCTCCAAAGGACCCCGAGGAACGGACGACGTCTCTGCTGAAAGACAGAGAGTGAAGAGACGACAAAAAGCACTCGGGAGGTGGACTGCACTGCCTACTACGGTAAGAAACCTCCGGCCAGCCCTGCAACCTTCGTGGCAGCAGTTCTTCTAATACTGAGATGGAAACCACTCCCTCGGCTTTGCCTAAATATGATAATCTGAGAGTGCAGTAGGACTAAAAAACAAGCAAGCTATTCGTTCCTGCTGAACAGTTATAATGAAAAGGGGCCCATAAAGTCATTATCTACTTAAACATAAAGTTGTTATCTATTTAAATATCATTACTGTATTCTTCTTCCACCTCACTATGACTAAGCTAACTTGCTCCCTTTTTCTATCCTATGACAGCATAGCAGACTATGTTAAACCAAAGCAAGTTTTAAAAGACTTTATAATGCAAGAGCAACATGAGAGTGATTAAGATCTCAAACATTCCTCCCAGCCCCACTTCCATTTTGAAACAACAGTTATGATGCATCTGTGAAGGGGTTACTGTTTACAGCTTGCAAAATATATCAGCGATTAATTCCCAAACATCATTACTCTATCCTGTGCAAGACACATATTTTTGTAAAAAATAATAATAAGTGAAGGAAAGAACAGCAGCACCAATGAAAATGAAAATACCCTGCAGGAGCTGATATGGCACGATTTAAGCCGGACAGCTGCTCCTGTTTTCCTCCAGCTCTTTTTTAGGGGTGATAATCAATATCTGTCTCCAACACTTCTGGTATTTTGCCTTAAGTACAATAGCATTTTTAGGGAAAGGACATAAATGGCTATTTGACTCAAAATTAATTCCTTAACTGAAGATATTTAGAAATGTCTTTATTCCTGTGCTTAGGAGACACTTCAAAAAGATGCAATCAAAGTATAGAGTGATGTGATAAAAAAATGACAACGCAGCAGCTGTACAGAGTCTTTCCAGCATGAGGAAAAGAGCATCTGTAAGGCAAAAAGCTGCATGCACACATGTGTGCGCACATGCTCAGGCACTGTTTCAGGGCTCAGCACAGGAGCTGGGTTGGCAGCTTCGCACGTTCAGTAAAAGCAGGCGTAACAAGAGTGACAGCATCGCTGCAATTCCCCTCTGCAACAGCCTCTCCTCTACAGCTGCAACGATGCTTCAAGCCGCCCAAACGGATCCTTTTTGGCTCTTCTCTCTGACACTGGCAAGGCTGAAGAGTAGGGTATGGCGGCAGGGGCCCTGCAAAGGTGCCCACACCGCTCTGGAAGCCGGCAGGGGCTCGGAGCCCCCCCGGGCACCCGACAGCCACCCCGCTCCTTGCCCAGCACTGCGGGGCTCTCCTCCTCCGGACTGCATTCGAATAAGCAGCCCGCAGGTGGAAGACTGATGGTTTCACTCTTGTTCCTTTACGTCAGGTTATGTGGTGACGTGACTGGAATTCTTTTTTTAAGACATAAAAAGGCTCAGAAAGTGAGGGAGCCCAAAGTTTCTTGTTCCTTTGTTTGCTTTTAAGATAAATCCTGTCTACAAGGATTATAAGTGTAATACTATCTTTATTGCAAGTTCTGATAAAGGTGCATGAAACAAACATAAACATCTTTCACTAGCTAAAAATCTTTGCCTTTCTCAAAGCAGTCAAACTAACGCAATGACATTCCCTACCCCAAATCAATAATAAATGTTCAAAGTAAACTTGGAATTAGATATTCAGAATTTTACTAAAATACATAAATAAATATGATCATATTCTTAGATATAAAACAACTATTTAGCATCCTATCTCAGAGCAGATCTTTAGAGGTACTAATAAGCATATGAAATTTTTCTAAGCCTGCTCTGAGTACATACCTTCCCCTTCCATAAATGTACCAAGGAAATATATTATTATTCCAGTCAGTTGGATCATCCTCCCCTTCACACTTGAGAAAAACATAAAGGAGAGTGGTTAAGCCAGGAGTCACCATACATCAGACGACGCTGGTTTTGTTAACGTTTCTTCCTTTGGTAAGGATTATTATTTTTTTATTTATTCACTTAACATAAATTTACAAATTAATTTAGGCACGGCATTATCAGCACTATGCATTAATGACTTAAGTTTCAATTTCTAGAATGGCTTCGGAGACCAAATCTAAATGACTGCATTAGTCAAAGGCCGCATCCGCACACGTGCGGCTGTTTAATAGCTTTTAGACCTGGACAGCCCCCAGCTCCTGGAGAGCCGGTGAGAGTTTTGGGGTCTCTGTGCTGCTGAGCCACAGCAGCCAAAGCCCAGAGCGGCCTCGGGTCACGCGACAACATGGAGAGAGAAATGAGAAGGCAGTCCAGAAATGCCTGCATTTTACCTTGGTTTGGATACTCCTCTTTCTTTTTTTTGCCTTCTCTCTGATCATAAAACGTACATGTTACAAGCTAGCTGCCCGCAGGAGAGACCAAAGAGCGGTGTGGGACCAGAGGATGCAGCACGAGGGTTGGTGTGGGTGACAAGCTCAGGGACGCTCTCGGGCGTCACCCAGAGCTCTACGAGTAAATCTACTGTGAGAAATGGATGCCGTGGTGCAACATTCCCTACTCTGCTCTTTCTGCCGTATGCTGAAGTTCGGGAACAACAACAAACAGAAGTACCCCATCCTGCAGTCTTTGCTTACTCCTGTTTACTAAATAGTATTTTTCATAGCTTCTTACTTGTAAGTTCTTACTGAACATGATTTCATCAGTCCTCCATATGTCACATTGAATGAGCTGTAGAGAAATCAAGGGACAGCAAAAGGAACGGGCACAACACTCACGAGACACAAAGTTACTTATTAAATAAAATTGGTTTAGATATTTATCTTTTGGGGATCTTTTCAAAGAAGAAATGAGCCTTCCACAGTCTTCATTGAAAGGCAGCACATTGTGGGAGATGTGTACGAGCTACTTCTGAAACAAACATGATACGAATGCGCACACTAAATTAGCTAACAGAACAAAATCTTTCACTCGAGCCTTCAGAAAACATTCGATCATGCTGTCAAAGAGACCTGGCTAGGTAATTGCACTGCTGCACAGCAAATGCTTTCGCATCTAGAGACACAGCCTCGGCGGCTACAGCGCACACAGCTCCCCGCGATACGCCGGGGCTTGCTTTCTGACGATGAAACCCTAAGCAGAACTGGATTGCCCAAGGATTTACTGCGTCCGTGACAAGATGTAACTACAACTGATGGAGAGTTTCCTCGTGCTGGGACCGTGTTCTCTGGAGAAGCAGCAAGGCTAGTCTGAGGTGAGCGATGGATAAGCTGCATATCCTGACTTCTCTTAATTTATTTCATCTGCTTAGCTTCTCAATCTGCATTTTCATGAGTTTTCAGTAAAATGATGGAATCCAAAAGGAAATAACCTATCTGGCTAACAAGGATGCACCAACCAGCTAATTGTGTAATCTGGTGGAATACAAACGAACAGGAGATGGCTTAGAGCTACAGCACAATTCACAGCGCAACAGGGAAGGCAGGAGAAAAGATAGCCCTGTACGTCACAGCGGATCATCTCCTGCAGCAGGCAGCAAGACCCACCAGCAGCAGGCACCGCACTAATCCCCCAGAATACCGCCTGGCAGGTTCGTTTCCCTGTAACGTTCTGTTAACAGATCACAACGGTGTTAATAACATTGGGAAAAAAAGCACATCCAGATAATGCAGTGTAGTTAAATAACCTTCTTCTGACAATGATAATTAAAGGGTGATATTCCCATTTTCAACAATCACATTCTATTACTTAGATCCATTCTGCAATAATTGTTTTTTTCCTCCTGTAAAATGATTTTCAGCTGTAAAAAAATTAAGCAGATTCATGTAGTCTGCAAAGGTCAAAGAGACCTGAATCAGAATGCTCTTATTTTTCATACTGTTGACCTACAGGGTTAAGATAAAAGTCAGTCTCCATGATGATATTCATAGATGACTTTTGAAAAGTAACTTTGTTCATAGTGACAGAAAGACACAGTAGTTTGAATACAAACCGTACGACTGAAGAATGACGACAAATACCTCCCTGGGGACAGCGGGCCTCATCCCAGGTCCACTGAATCAATTGCCACCAACTTTTGCTAAAGTATCTCCATTTTTTTATTATTTCCTTTTTTTTTTTAGGGGTTTTGGGTGGGGTTTTTTTGGTTTTGTTTGTTTGTTGGCCAAGCTGCATGTCACGATACGTAGGCTGGCAACCAAAACTACACTTCAATCATCTCTGTTAGCTAAACCATTTATGTACCTAACACTTGAAAAGAGAAAAAGAAACAGCATTTATAATGCTGGTGTATTCTTCTCACATTCGATCTCACCGCCTTCGATTCAACTGTTACCACTTCTAAGGCAAAGTAAAGCACTCCCTTGAAGCAGTCTGCAACAGGGAAATATCTGTAGATTACTTTTTACTACTAGAAGAAATTATGTACTTTCACCAATTTAAATGTAACAAACTTAATCCATGCTTGAATGAGAATGTATTATCACCCATCCAAATAATTTGCATTAGTAACTTCTAAAGTGTTGAAACAATAAAAAGGTGAAAGAGAAATTGCTCGTCTAAACTGACAACTGACCAACAACTCACTTGTAATTGGGGAAAATACCAACAAGCGACCCTGCAAGGCACCTTGCCAACGGAGCGTAGGTCAGCTAGCAGTGCCAGCGTTACAGCTGCCACTCTCATGTTCTGTAACTCCCTCTTGAGTGATTGTTTTCTACCTGTGCTACACGAAAGCTGCTCGTGAGGTGCTTTAACTTCATTCAACTGCAAAAGGTACAGGGATTAAAAACCAAGCGCAAGGACCAACCTACTCTATATCAACGCATCCCCTCATCTATCAGGTAACAGTGGTCCACTATCTCTGCAATGGTCCTAGGAAACTGTGCTCCTCCTTCACCAGTCTGATTTTTGCTACTCAAGGAGAGAAAAATAAATCTAACAAGCAGCTGTCCAAAACTGTAGGACTTTATCAGATAAAACTAGAACTTAAGGTCTACTGAGGAACATACCGGATATCCTTCTGACACAAAGCCCGACTGTAACATCCATAAGACATAGCCCCCTTATGCAATGCTGGGAAGTTGTTCCAAGTCATCTTCTCGCACAGAGAATTTCACCTTTCTTGGAAATATTTAGAATGGTAATGTCTGAAATAAAATCCAAACCTTAACAAGATCAAGTTAAAATATAAAATAAATTAGCAGTCATTCATGCTTCTGAATACACCTATTACTGGTGGCCTAACAGCAGGCCAGCGTTGCAAAATTCTATTCACTGACGACAAAACTGGATGGATGGTGCTGGTCTGAAAGATTAAACGAAAATGACAACTGTTTTAATTGCTTAATAAAACCTCAATGAACCCATCAACTACAAGTCTAACTGAAATCTTTACCATAATCATCTGAAAACCAGTGAACTCCATCAATCTTTTACGATCAACTATTTAAAAAAATAGATCTTTACTTGACATGAAGCAATATATAGATCTGAACTTTTATCACTAGTAGTTTGCAGTGATTAGAAAAAGGTAATGGATTAGATTTTAAAAGTCATTTATTTAGTTATACTTGGGCATAAATATTTAGCAATTACAAGAATCTAGCTATATCCTCCTTTAAATCTAAGACTTGCAACTCTCTTTCTTCAAGAAGATTACCAATAGTGGCAAGCCAGAGAACATGCAGAAACAGTAAGACTGTATTCCTCCATCCTCAAAGTTGAAATTATTTGGTATGGCACAAAATGGTCTGAATTATGGGCTCCGGGCTTTGCTGTAGGACAAACATGTCTTCATTCAGTGACTAAGATACATCACTACTATGCAGGCCATCACTTAAACTAACAATTCTTGTATAGAAAGGACATTTCATTTTAGTTCCCTAACTGTATTGGTCAATTTTGTTCACCTGTTCCTCCTCTACCCAGTTTGCAAACTAAGGTTTCATTTGAACAAATATCTGTACAAATTTAGAAATTTTCCCCTGGTCTGATTATTGAGCATCATTTTTTGACTACTATAATCAAGAAGCAGAGGAAACTATGCCAACAGGAGCTGCTGCCTGAAAGTCCCTCTACTGTTCTTGCCACAACTACTTAGAGCTTTATAGAAGGAAACATTCCCTTAATCCCTGAAGGGGCAAGTATTATCCTCCTTTTAAAGAAAGAAACTAAAACTGAATAAATTACATATTTTGGTCCAAACAACAAAATCTTGATGGCAGAACTAAGACTGAAATTTTTAACGCTCTGTGCATTAATTGGAAATATTTAGCTGTATTACCTTTAGTTTTGGGAGGACAATAGGATTGTTCCAGCAACGACACAGTCCACATCTGAGTTTTTATGTTTTACTGCTAATATTTAACATGTCAATTGTTTTACACAAGAGCAAGAGTGAAATATTTGTTGGCTATGACCTCCTATAGCCTGGGACATCAACAAAATTCCTGTGTCATCTTGACTGGTTATAACATAAATGCAACATCTGGGGACACAAGAAATGAAATTCTGTCCTCTCAGTGCTAGACTGCCTGTCTGATACTTTCAAAGATAATAATTCCTCAACAAGGGGAAGGTAACGACGAAGCACTACACTTTGTATAAGCAGGACCTGCTCACTGGTGTCTCAGAGAAATCCCATGCATCCTTCTCATAGCTTTGAAAAAAGGCTGCTTACCCAGGGAGCACTTTTCTTGCTGGACTCCAATATTCTCACGTCACTGTCTCTTGGAGGAAAAGGAAAAGTGAATAAGGAGCACCTTGAAGTGATTGATGACAATGTTCAGCGCATTTGTGGGACAGCTCATTAGATACCGTAAAAAGGCCCCCTCACGATGTACATTAAAGAATCTGAGGGGAGCACATTCTTGATAAGTTTTAGATCCCAACTCAAAGGCACCATGCCAGCATTCTAACAATGGGGTGAGGCCAATGTGGAACACTTCAGAAGGATTGACACGAATAAGGTGTTCAGCCATGTATCTGGGATGATCAATGAGGAAGAAGAGAGAAACTTCTCTACTGATGTTACAGACCGGATAGAGGAGACTGCACAATACGATAAAAATAAAATCAACCTTCTAAGTCAGAAGACGATGACTTCTGTAACAGTCACCCCTGCCATCACTGCCTCTTTTTCATGATTTTTCTTTTTGATACACAAGAATCTTCTATACCATCTGAAAAATAAGTCTGGGTCTGGTTACTAGCTCTAGCTTAACAAATGACCCAATTTCTCCAACTGTCATTTCCAATGACGAATCATATTTGGACATTATTTTTCATTAGCAGCCCACAAGAAGAATTCAGCGAAGTTACTTTTAAGAATTTTATTCATGTCAGCATTTAGTTGTACATCTACACTTGGGAAGAGAGCACGTTAAGCATAATTCTGAGTAGGGGATGGAAAAGTAACTAATCTCTGTGGCTGTACTCTGTTTTTAACTTTAGCACTTCCACATGACTGAAGTCAGAACAACAAAAAGCTGAATGGCGTACAGTGTGCAGTGTGAAAAGATGTTAAACAGTATCAAAACAATTTCTGAAATCTAAATAGAGATTTCTCATGATAGGGTAGCTGCTCATAACTCGACATTATGATGCTGACACGAAGTCTTCCCTACTCGTTTTCATTTACATGTTTTAGTGAAACGAGAAAGGCACTGGGAAAACAGCGATCCCGGGGCACTGCCCCTCGGCAGCACGGTTTCCCGCCTGAAAGCAGAAGACGCTTCCACCTCTAAAGCCTACTCCGTCAAACTAATCGTTACCACTTCTATTTTTTCCAAGATATTTACATTTCCATCAGCAGTCATTTCACTGTCAAGAACGGTAAAATGTCATACCTGGAGATAGTTCAGTGGAGCTGAAGTAAAGCAGGCCTGCAAACTCTACAAATCAATCTCCATCTCTAAGTTGCTTCACGCTTTTAAGAAACCTTTTCCCCAGAATTAATTTCTCCCTAGTCTGATAGTCCTGACAATTCTGAAGTATCTGTTACCTCCTCTACGTAAAAATCTATCAAAACCAACTAAGAATTACATGTTGTACCCTTTTTAATCCTTTTCTGATTTGGTGATGGCAAGAGTAAGTGCTTTTAAGAGAACGGAAATACAGGGCTTCAGGTCTGCTGGGCACGCTCGGAAGAGGCGGCGGGGCCTGGCGTCACACCGCAGCAGCCGTGATTAGTACGACTCATTTCATCGCACCCAAAGGCAGTCACCTACAAAGTGCAAGGATATCCGAGCTAGAATTTTCCTGTGACTATCACCAAGGGACAGCGTTAAGCTTCAGAGTTGGAGGCTACAGAGAGATGAGTTCATTTGTTGACGGATCCCCTCACTAAACCTTCGTACTAGTGAGAGTCACAAACAAACTGATCGCAGGCTGGCTGCGCCCTGCTGAAACGCGGCTGGGCAACACCGCTGCTATTGTCATCTGCTCTGGACAGAAATTTCAGTAGTGACATAGCCTTAGGATTTGGGTGCCAACGTTGAACTAAGCCAAACAAGTATGATTTGCAGAGAGAAGGTACTCGGCACTTTACAAAAACTGGCTTCATTACATTATTTTAATTGTCAACCCCAAACCTCTAGGTTCTCTCGACTAGGAGGCAGATACTTTATTTACCCAGGCTGCAGCTGAGCTGGGATAATGCTATTTCAGGGGTTTGATCATACTTTTGATGCAGACAGTAGCGGATTACAATGGGAAGATTTTTGTTCTCCCTCCCCTCCACTGTCCTCTTTAAGGCAGAGGGAATTGAGGATACTTTTAATAGTACAAGACCAAACAGACTTTTTACATTAGAATAGAAAAGAGCGTAGTGATCACCATCAGCACAGCTTAATGTTTTCAACTGAAAATGGGTCTTTCAAAACCCATTTTATCCATCTGCAGTTTACTTAACGTTGAACAACAATAAACATACAGAAAGCTGATAACCATCAAAAGTGGCTTTTGGTGACAAAGTTAAGGAAGAGAAAAACATGCTTTTATATTATTGAAAAACATCATTTCATTATTCATATTATAATTGTGTCATATTAATACTGCCATATGCTACAGTGATTACAACTTTTATACACCATTTTGTGGATTTTGTGAAAGGTTATATTCCAAGGACTTCTATGTACTTCATATATACTTGTTTACAAAATATCTTGAAACTAAATCCATGTTGAATGTTTACACGCCTCAGAATGATAACAACTTTCTTAGTCCTTACATACAGAAATGCATAGTCACAGCATGGTTAGGCCTACCAAACTAACTTAGACAAAATGTGATGTAAAAATAAATAATAATATCTGGAACTGCAAGCCCTCTTTCATCAGCTTTTCTTTACTATAAGGTAAAAATAATTGATGCAAAGTCTGCAAAAGGTTTATGAATAAGCTAGAAATAAACTATAGATTGTCCAAGTCCTATTCCTCTTATTCCATATTGCTTTTATTAAAATAAAAAAAAAGAAAAGAAAGAAAGAAACCCTGAGGACTGAAATCAGAACTCTCAGCTTTGGAGGAGAGTTGACACAAAAAGCAACAAATAAGCCTAATTTAGAGTTACTCATGATTACAGACTGATCTTCGACTTCTACAGTGTGGCGACTGTACCGCAAAGTAGAACTAATCGGATTTATACTCCATGAAGACCTGACCCAAAACCATGACGGAACCAAAAAAAATTCTGACGCCCCTTACACAGTTGCTCTTTTGAGGTACAGCGAAGCAAACGCACAAACCCTCACCCTTGGGTTCCTGTTTGCCCTCCGAGTGCTGGTCTGTGTGAATGCAGGAGATCACGAGTTTAACAGCCCGTATCCAGTCATCCTTGACACAACACCGAACAAGTACGTTAATACCAATTAATCACTGTCACAAGCTGACCACGTGTCAGAATGTCCTGTTTAAGGTCAGAAAATGAAGACAGTAATTCAACACCATAGATGTTAGAGAAGACATGAAAAATGTGATTTTTCGTTTGAAGATGTAATATACAATTAGCAGGTGCTTCTCATATCCAGAAGTTAGCTGTAAAGTATTTCCATTTACTGACTGATATCAAACAACTGCTGCTAGTAAATGGTAATCCTCTGTAGCAATACCAGATCTGCAAAATATTTTTATCAATGTATAGAGTATTAGTTGACTTCTTTCTCTAGCTTTTGAATTTCTCTTGCTTAACTTTATGATTAACCACAACTATAGTGCAAATTACGGAACAGCATATCAAAACTGCTCGACAGCGTGACTCAATTTCAGAGCAAAATGTCAATATGAACAGCTAGTTAGGGTCATATAAAGCACAGAATTCTCAAAGACTTCTAAAATCAGATGCTGAGCAAAGGTAACATGCTGATGTAAGGCCTAAACAAGTATCACAGATATTTCGTATGCCTCTGAATGATCAGAGACTGGTCAGTTAAAGAAGAAATTTAAGTCAAGGTATTTCATGGCTTGCTCTAGTTTGGCAAATCTTATGTTTCAGATAACGTAATGTTAACTTCCTCTGCTTTGATAGCATGCAATAGTAAAGGAAAAAAAGACCCTGAACACCAAAGTCATAAATGTATGTGAAAGAAACTTCAGTATTACGAGTAGTTATAAGAGCCACATCGGTGGCTGTGTATGAAGTAGGATCTGAGCGATACAGCAGAATCCTAAAATAAGTTTTTCTGCTGTTATTGTCAGTGAAGTTCATATGGGTTTTACCAGTGTTTCCAAGAACACAGTTTGCTTTGGTATCTCCAGTGTACCTGTAACAATTTGGATATGAATTTCACGAGCAGTTGAGTTCTATTTGGTGTGAATTTTTAAGTAAATGGCCAAGTGTAGACCAGTGACGAATGGTGTTCCTCAGGGGTCCGTATGGGGACAGGTACTGTTTAACATCTTTGTCAGTGACACAGACAGTAGAATCGAGCGCACCCTCAGCAAGATTGCTGATGACACCAAGCTCAGTGGTGCAGTCAATGCACTGGAGGGAAGGGATGCCATGCTGAGGGACCTGGACAGGCTTAAGGGGTGGGCCTGTGCAAACCTCATCAAGTTCAATAAGGCCAAGTACAAGGTCCTGCACAGGAGTCAGGGCAATCCCAAGCACAACTACAGGCCAGGCAGAAAATGGATTGAGGGCAGCCCTGACGAAGAGGACTTGGGGGTACTGGTGGACCAGAAGATCATTATGACCCAGCAGTGTGCACTCACAGCCCAAAAGGCCAACCGTGCCCTGGGCTGCATTCCCAGCAGCGTGGGCACAGGGCGAGGGAGGGGATTCTGTCCCTCTGCCCTGCTCTGCTGAGACCCCCCCGGGAGTCCTGCGTCCAGCTCTGGAGCCCTCAGCACAGGACAGAGCTGGAGCTGTGGGAGCGGGGCCAGAGGAGGCCCCAGCAA
>Ga0065711_1048480_pt1 | contig 11787 bp, 8 predicted proteins | sample Hoacrofraction12_FD_59098 | JGI IMG/M metagenome (GOLD analysis project Ga0065711, IMG submission 59098) | Hoatzin crop microbial communities from Cojedes, Venezuela - Epithelial fraction 12 v2 (version 2) | ecosystem: Host-associated > Birds > Digestive system > Esophagus > Crop | place... | reverse complement strand
TTGGTTTTTTGGGGGGTTTTTTGGGGTTGGTTTTTTTTTTTTTTTTTTTGCTAAATGCTTGCATACTATTCCACTTTTCTCTAGTTGCTCTGCCTTCCTTACAGTCCCTAGCAATCACTTTGGTATGACCTGGTCCCTCTGGCTAGGCAGCTAAATAAAGTTTGGGAGTTTTTTGAGTCTGCTGTAGTGATGTAAAGCTTTATCACATAAATAATGCATCAGTTTAGCTCAATTATTTGCTATATCAATGCCTGTATGTTTAAGGAGAGGTAATTTATGTATCTGTATTTTTAAATAAGGTCTTTGAAAACATCCGTGAAGTTTTAGCATTTATGTTTAGTATGAACAGTTGAAAGATTTATATCAGAAGCTGCAATTCACTGCTTATAACAACTGACTTAACTTTCTAAGGTATTTCTTTTTCCTGGGAAGAGCGTAGTATAACTCATCTGCAGAGAACAACAGAATCTGCTTAGCTTAATAAAAGGCATGAACAATGCTCATATTGCAAGTTTTATCTGAAAATGGCATTAAACATTTTCTCATGCAGCGACTAGCAAAACAACTATCATCAGAAGGGAAAATGTTGCAGTAAATGCTGTATATGGAATAAAAATATTTTTTTCGAGATGACCTTGCAAAAACTAACTTCGAATAGGAGGCAACTGCATGACCCATAATAAGCGTACACATGTCTGATGCCCCTGGCTCATTTAAGCAGATGTGAGAACATTTAATCAGTTTCACGATTGCTAAATTCCTATTATATGAGAGAGGTTACTGCACAGAGCTTCAGGAACAGGTATTAAAACAGTACAACATCCAGCATCATCCACATACATTACAAGGACCTTATCACCTAACAAATTAAACGTGGAGGTCACTAGAAAACAGAATGGTGGTTGAAGCAGCTTTTGAATTGTATGGCTTCTGGGCCTGTAGCATGGTATCCATCCTGCGCCATACTTGCAGTTGAGAAGAAAATTGTTTTTCTAGCAAGATTATGCACAGGCAACTTTCTTGTGTTAAAAGAATCTTGGGTGAGCTTAGAATAATGTAAAAACTTGCAGCACTGTATTTTCTCACAATTTCAGATTATCTTCCAAGTTTTTGCCAGTCTGAGACAGGTCACAGTGTTTCTTACCCTCTTGCTTTAATTTGCAGTACAAAAAAATAGAAAGTAGGTATTTTTTAATTGAAAGAGAAATAACTCCCTTTGTATTCTTATATTTATAATTTAAAAAATGTTATATATTTTGAAAAATCTTTTCTGCTTCAGCCTTCTTTGAGAAGTGTGGAGCTTTGCACGTGGCTTTTTTTTGAGCTTCTCTGTTACGGTTCCTCAAGCAAAGTAAAATTAAACTGCACTATATTCTAGATTTAGATTTGGCCTCAAATGAAGCAGTTTTATTCATTGCATTCAATAGAACTACATGAATTGGAGTTTCTGAAAAATCTAGTAGTTTTTTCAGACATCAGAAAACAAAGTGAGATAGTGAGTTTTTATTGTGAAACTTCACTAATTTGTGTTTATCTTCAGTCTAGTCCCCTACTCAAAGATGATAGTACAAAACAGAAGGGTAATAAAAAGTGATTTACTGTATTGTCCAAGTTCCTCTTCTCTGAGGAATTTAAATATTCTCAAACTTTTCCCATCTATTTATATGATGCTATTTTAATTGCATGTCAGTGGCTTGGAAAAGGGCAGGTGACGAATTGCACCCACAGGAATATTTGGCACATAATTTTTTTGGTCTTTCAATTTGATGCAGCTCACTTGAGGCAATAAACATGACATTCCTAGAAAAGGAGTGTATTACAGTCAACTTGATGTCACAATTATTAATCCTCAATCAATCACAGGACTTTCTATGACAAACTAAATTAAATAAAAAAAAAAACCCCACACACATACAAAAAATTCCACCAACAAAACAAAAAAAACCAAAAAACCAACAAATCAAAGCACCCCCCCCCCCCAACATAATAAAACTTTAACTAAGCATTTGGCCTCCCCACTCTTCTCTCGCCGAGCCCCGAATCTTAAAAGTGTACAGAGCATTTTCAGGTGTTTTTTATTCTGGTAAAAAAAAAAAAAAAATTCTGCCATGACAAAAATATATATATATATATAAAAATTAACATTCCGGTCTTCTAGCACTTCTGTTCTCATCTGAATTAATTACCTAAAAGAACTGACAATGATTATGGATGAGTTAAAGAAATGTATTTCTTTCTAGTTCCTGTGTGCATTTCAAACTTTTAAACAGTGCTCTTGGAGATAAAATATCACCAACACTGCTCTTCCGAGATCTCTGCTACTTCATATAAGCATCCCAACTTCTGGTTGCTGATCTGTATCCAAGTCCTTTTGATGGCTGGTCTTCATTTCTGTGCCTCTGCTTGGAGGGGAAAGTAAGATAGGAAACTTTGCCTTCTGGAATGAGTGAAGCTTAAATCAGTCAATACACTCATATTATTTAGGCAGAAGCCTTGGATCTTGCATTTCTTAAAAACTCTAAATCTGTTGATAAGGTTGTAAGCCTGTTCGTCACAGAAGTGACATTGTACATCATGGTATAGCTACCCCAGCAGTTTACTGTTTTCCCTGACAAAGTAAAACAAGTGGCATTTAGAATAATTTCCCTACAAGTGACCCACAGTGGTCAGTTTTGAAGTGCAATAAAATAAATCGAATGCACTACTTCCTGCTTCCTTCGGTAGCAGGAAGATGGGCCAAATGAATCTTGTTTTGTCTTCATGAAGAGTGATCTCGAGAGAGGTAATTGACCTTTCTGATTCAGTTATTAAGTATCTGGTCAAACCTCAGTCTGATAAGCAAGCTCTAGACATACAGAGTTTATTATTATTATTTTATTATCATACAGAAACATGCTGAAATGCTTTCAGTTAGTCAGAGAACAAGAATACTGTACTGATGCATGACTGTACACTGGATTCTCACTTATCAAAAGATTAGCTTTGGTTAAGCGCTAAAAAATTTGTGCTGAGCACATTTTGAGACAAGAAGCTACAGGCAATCCCTGCCTTGCACTGAGTGGGTGGGATATGCAGAAAGTGCAAGAGATGGAGGAAGGCATTTAAGGGAGGAGGACACTATGCATTTTGTGGTTTTAATATGATAATGTTGTTGCTGATGATCATAGAATCATAGAAAGTTTTGGGTTGGAAGGGTCCCCTAGAGGTCATCTAGTCCAACCCTCCTGCAGCGAGCAGGGACACCTCTAACTAGATCAGGTTGCTCAGAGCTCTGTCCAACCTGGTCTTGAATGTTTCCAGGGATGGGGCCTCCACTGCCTCTCTGATCAGGCATGAGATTCAGAAAAGATAAGGCTTTAGGAAGATTTGTACGAGGACTGCAATTTTCTAGGCTGTGCTGGAACAGCCAGGCTGAGGATCAAAGACACAGACAGCTGCGTCCATAGGCAAACAGAGGTGATCAGCAGGGGGTGTTAGGCAAAGTGGGCAAAAGCTTAGGCTGATGTGGTTCTTACAGTTCCTGCCCTAATGAAAAAGGAGACATAAAGCCAGATACAGCAGATTCAAACTACTTCATGTGTATTTGTCCACTGAGGGAGCCCAGTTTTTGCACATTGATTCTATTACAGCAGATTTTTCCTTCTTTACTCATACAAATGTGTACTTTGGGTAAAGATAAGTATCTAGCTGGGATCAACAGAATAGTAAGAAGTAGTACCTGTTGTTATATTTTGCCTGTAACAAATTTTCTTTGGCAGAGATCTGCTATTTATTCAGGGTTATGTTGGTGGTTTAATGTTGTTGACTTGCAGCCATGTTATTGGCAATAAAGAAATTACATTTCAAAGTGAGGATTTACTAGAAGATATTTTATAGGCTTGAGACATAGCACTGTCAGGAAGGATGACCTGGAAAAGGAAATTGTCTTTCTTTTACTTCCATTGGTGGGAGTTTGAGGACTGAGTTGTTTAGTGCAAGGAGGCAAAGCAGGTTCCAGAAATTGAGCTGTCATTTCCCACTACTGCAATAGAAGAGATGACACAAGTCACAGTACAAAGAGAACTAGTTTCACTCTTACCCTTGGCAAAGTTAATGATTGAAAGTCAAACATGACTTTTAGGTGAGGAGCCAATACAATCAAGAAGCATGTACTCTGAAATTAAACACACAAGACAAATGAGACTGGAAGGAACGAGCAAGCCAGAAACCTTGTCACCCACTTACACCTTCCACTTTATTATAGCTTTCTTCTTTCTGCTGTAAGTGCTATTGTGTTCAAAAAAAAAAAAAAAACAAAAAAACAAAAAAAACCCACCCCAAAACCAAAAAACAAAACAAAAAAAAACAAAACAAAAAAAAACAAAACAAAAAAAAACAAAACAAAAAAACCAAAACAAAACACAACAAGCAACAAAACACCACCACCAAGATAACCCCCAAACCAACCCAAAACCCTCCCAAAACAAACAAAAACTCCCCCTCCCTTCATCCCCACCCCCCAGTGAGGCTAAGGTTCTGGTGCTGTGACCCTGCCAGGCTCCCAGGTGATGAGGATCTACTTAAATAATTCTTAGCACTTGGGATGGTCCTTTGTTTATTGCTTATGGAAATAAGAAATATGGCCTCACTTTTCTCTAACTGCTGCCAGATATTAAGCTGTCAACCTTCCAGCATTCATTCAGCACACGTTTTCAGTGAAGCACAGAATGTCACAACTAACTGATGATCGATCCAGAATACCACAAGTGCCTTTGACCAAATAACACCCTTAACGGTAAATGTGGAGGATCTTAATCTGACCTTCCTTACATTGATTTTATAGCTCTATTGCCTTCAGTGGGGGCACTTCTCATTTATAATGTGAGATCAGAATCGGATCAGACACTTCTGCTCAGAAGATAATGCTATCAGTTTGCCAAGGCTTTTTTTTTTTTTTTTAATAAAACTAGTAATTTAACACTTTAATGTTCCTTATTCCGCTTTAAGTTAAATTCAGCCTTCACAGGCAAATCTACTTTATGGCTGCATTAAGGAGGTGATCGTAATCCAGTGCTAATACTAGTCTTACGGATCAGTGTTTGGACCTTTTTACTCATGCCTTGTAGTAAATCTGGGGAATGATTTCACACAGTGGCTAGCTCTGATATGCCATATGTCTTTACTGGTAAAATGATTGGTCTCATTCATGGACTTGCTCAAATTTTCCTTATGTGTCTGAGATTTAAACGTATGCCAGTGTAGTCTTCAGTTCTTTTGGTTACGCTTAGCGTCTGACCAAAAACTAGGCCCAGAAGCCCTGGTGGGAATACAACCCGAAGAGGCAACTCCTGTTCCAGAGAGTTCATGTCCTGAAGCTAACTTTTGCAGTCGTATTGATCCATGTATATCTAGGTAGAAAGGGATCAAATAGTGTATTCTGTGGACACGGAGCCTGGGAAGAGTGTGATTTAAGGTTCCATTTTGCCATTTGAATTTGGAAGTGGAAGGTGGGAAAATGTTTTATAAGGAAAAATACCACAGTAGTTCTTCATGAGGGAGGAAACTGTGGGAGTGGGATCTTATCTGTTCATGTGTATTTCTGTGGGAAAAAAACTACAGAGATAAACAGGGCCAATTTTTATGGTGTCCTATACAGACAGCTATCTTGATCTTGCGAGCCCTCTGCGTGCCCTGCATTGGGAGTTCCACACAATCTTCAATTTTCTTTTATAATACAAATGCTGCCAGAGAATAGCTGATATGTTACTCTTGCCCTATACTAGTCTTAAAACAATTTTCCCCTCCATGTGTGAATCCTCTCTAGTAATGTTTTATTCCTTAAAGGATTTTACTTACCAGTAAAAATTGGCTGTGTAATCTCCCCTCTCACGCGCACACACACATTGTTTTTCTTCCTGCTGTTTTTTATAACAAATCTGTTTTTTGTGAGTCAGCTTGTAAGTTGATAACAGCAATGTCTTTGTCTGAAAACAATATCCAGGAGATATTAATTTCAACTAAATATTCTAACTAATCCGGCAGAGAGGGTATTTTTTTTCTGGTACTAGAAAGCATATCTCTGATCTTCATAATGTTCAAAATCATTGTCATCTAAATACTTTCTTAATTTAGTCATATTCTTTTTGGGGGATGAGTGTTTTTAAATTTTCTTTTACTCAACAAATTATACTAATCCTGCGAATAATAAATTATGACTTCTGAGAACTGCAGCCTTCAATTAGTATGTGAATGATGCTATCAGATTGAACCTGAACTGCTTATTTCATTATGTAGATAAATGTTTGGCTAGTATTGGTACCTAATACGAAGGACCTACTGCTGCTGATAGGTCACAAAATGTTGTCTCCGTAGTCCATATAAATACATTTGTTTCTGTTAAGACAAACAAGTCACAAAAATACTGCAGCAATACTTTCATAAGGAAACAAACTTTCATAATCAAGACCAATCAAAGCAGGTACATCTGAAAACCCAGGAGACTTTGGTTTTTGTGACTGGCATATCTGTGATTAACAATGGATGGTAATTTATTTCTGGATGCCAGAGTAACTTGATTAATTTGCCAAAAAAAAAAAAAAAGTAGACTATGGGATACTTTCTGTGATGTTTTCTCTAGAGTTATTTTTGTGTATTTTAAAATAGTACCCTAACCTCTATGGGGTCTGAGGAAAAATAGGCTGATCTGATGGTCTGCTCATGTGCTTCCATAGTGTGTGTTCAACGCTACAGTACCTTGAGGGACTACTGTACGAGTTCACATTGGTTAAGCATTGTTGCAAGTCTTCCATGGACAGTGAAGAAGCCAGAATTTCATCCACAAAGTTTAGTGAAAGTTATAAAACACTTAATCTCTGTAAGTTAGAGGGATCTCTTTTCAACGATAAAAACCTTCATTAACACAGAATGAAGGTTGTGACTTCCTTCTTCCAGTCCTTCCAGAACTTCAGCTTCAGCAAAATTCTACTACCTGCCCAGTCTCCAGCTTCAGTCTCCAGCTGAATATACTTTTCAGTTGAATTGATTGTGTGAGGTATATCTGCATTGCATGAATGAGAGATGAAGAGGTGCAAAGGCTCAACAGGGTAAAGCCTTTGTTCAAGGTGTTCAGAACTGCCAGGGGATGGGGTGGAATCAAAAGGCTCACAACTACCCTGACAGTAAGTTTTATTGCAGTGTTCTGTAGGACAGTAGAATTTGCATGCAATTAGGCATGGTCTGTCAGCAGTAAGGTCAGGGATGTATGTATTCATAAGGGATAACTGAAAATATTAGAGGATATCATTGCCATAGTTGTGAAATTAGCAACCTGTTGTAGAGGCAGGCTTTTTGGCAGGGTAACAGTAGATAATTATTGGTGGATGTGCTTCCAGATAATGGTGTATACATGATCATATGTTCACTGCAATATTGCTCAGAGCAATGTTGCACTTTGGTCTGGGACCATTGGATCAGTTAATTCGGAAATCAGGTAGGACTCTGTCAGTCTTGTCCTTCTGCAGAATAACCAAGACCTCTGGTTGAAATTAGTCATGTTTCCTTTATTTAGTTGCAATTTCCTGCAGGCTTACAGTTGGACTATTATGTACAAGTGAAGAACGTTCTGTGATTTCCAAGTGATTTCCCCCTTCCTATTGATATTGTGAAAGTTGAATACAGAGATAATGGTAATTCACTAAATGGTAGTTGTAAGAGTAAGAAAATCTCAAATATACCCTGCATTTCAAAGCATGGCTATCTCAATATGGGGTCATTTTAGTAGTTGTGAGCACGAGAGAAAAATGCTTTGTCCTCCTGTATCAACCTTAAGTCTCACAGAATGTTTTCAACTTCTATCTTTTCCAGTAAAAGTGAACTCTTAATTAGCTACCAATGTCTCTCGTGGAAAGACTCCTTGCTATCAGAAAAGTGCCGGTTTGTTGAAAAGGGGCATGGACTTGAAGCTGCAATTTCCAAGTTTCCAGGCAAATTAAGCAGAGCTCCACAAGGTGCTTATCTGTGTGATGAGGCAGTAACAGGGGCTGAATTTCAGACATGCCTCTCCTAAAGGCTTCTGTTCCTCAGGTCTCTGTCAAACAAGCATAAGGGCTTGGGTCTTCCTACGGCCCAGATCCCATTTGCTTTCAGGGCATTAGAGCAGGAAGCATGATGCATCCCCAGAGACAGGGTCCCACTGGGCCCTGAGCTTTAGCTTTGTATTTGCCGGATGGTACCTGGTTATCATTTTATGATGGACTGTTTTGCTGTGGGAGTGTTTTTTGTGGTGAAAGCAGAATGAAGGAGACTGCCTGTTCTCTGCTTTATATCTGTTCATGCAGCTTTTTGGTTATTCAAATAGCTGGGAAACAACTTGCAGGGCTGTGTGGGTAGCAAACAAGAAAGACCAGCTACCAGTGACTACAGAAATGAAGAAATCTGGTACCAGCCATATTGAACAAAGCAGAAAAAGCATATCTTAGCAGATTAGAAGGGAAACTCAGCATGAAACAAAGCCTGCTTGTAGAAAGAAACATTGACTTGAAAAATCTTCTCTCCAGGGATTATTGTGTAACTACATTTCAAAAATTTCTTAAGTTATACTTGAAATAAAACCAGTTGCAACTCTGCTGAAAAAAATCACTATTTTTTCACTTTCATCAGGTCCATTTAAGTCAGATCAGTGAAGTAAGGAGCCTTATTCTGTTATCAGGTATTTGCATTTAAAAATCTATGCACATTCAAAACACGGGATACTGACAAAAATGGGTATGGAAAAGTGTTTTACACTGTCCTTTACATAATAACAGACTTATCAATGAGGCGAGACCTTGTGCATTGAACGTTATTTTGACCAGGGAAAAAACTACATGGTGCTTTTTGATAGCCAATGTCTTTGACTCTAACAGTGAGTATGTATCCTCAGTTTGTGTGTATAATTTGGGAGGAACTATATGAATGAGCGAGAGGCACACTCATGCTTCTAGAATGTCTTGAAAACCTGGCTGAGACTGCAGCTGCAGATTCAGGGTGCAAAATTTGTGTGAGAGAGTGCCTGGTGTCTCTTTCAACTTTAGTTTTGGGTATCTTGTAATAACATCAGACCTACTAACCTATACTGGGAAGAGCACTTTTTTTACGTGTGGTTAACTTCCAGACATTTTATTTCTCCTGCTTGCTTTCCTGAAACTTCTAGCTGTCTGTCTTTGGTACCATAAGTGTGAGTCAGGTTCCCACATCAGATGACACACTGCTGTTATCTTTTTTTGGTTTTTTTTTTAATATGAAAGGCAAGTTGGACATCTTCCAGTTTCTCTTAATTGAGCTGTTCCTCCCAAACGCATACTGGTTAAAGCTAGGAAACTGATACTGGCTGAAAGCCTAAGAAAAGGCAATAGTAAGGAAATCTTTGCATGTGTGCAATCTTTACATTTTCCCTTGTCTTAAGGAGGAATAAAAAAAAAACAACACCAAAAACCACAACATTCCACAGCCAATATATCCTACAACCCGAGTTTAGAGTTGAGAAATTGAGAAAGATACTTTCTTAGCTCTGAACTGAGTGGGATACTTTGTTTCTTTCTATAACATTTCTTATTCATTTCCTGCCTCTCTCTTTTATCCAAAAAGGGTGTCTGTGATTGCGTGACCTTTAGGTGTGCTAAGACTAAATTATCAAAAGCCTCCAAATAGCAAGAATAAATAAATGTCAAAACTAGAATTAAGGCTTTCTTCTTCAAGTAAAATACAAATACTTTATATTAATCATTGTTGCTTCCAACACATGATCTGGAGCACTGCAAGCACTGTACCTTCAAGCCACCACTGGAGTCCTAGTGAAAGGAAAGCAATGCCAGCTGCTCATGTAGGAAAGCCACCACCCTTGACCTCATGCACCTTGGTGGTGTTAGCCAACAGCTCTGCAAGTGGTACAAGCAAATTTCCACATGCTGCAGATCTGCTGTTAGCAGGCTTCTGGTTAGAAGATGCTTCATTGGTTAACCTAGAATTCAACTCTCTCTTTTTAAGTGTCATATAAAAACTCTAATATCCATATAGTACAGTTACTTCACTTTGAATTTGGCAAGCCACATCAGCTTTCTGAAATGGTTTTTGAAGCCATCCCAAACTCTACTGTGCGTTATCAAATCCATTTTAATTAAAGCTCAGTTTCAGTTGATAGCCTCAAGCCATAAGCTCCATAACTCAATTCTTCTCTCGATCATGTTGAACAGATTTTTAGCTTAATATAAATCTGCACAGAGATTTTCTGAAGCTGTTCAGAGGATGTTTCTTTGCAGTATGACTTCTTACTAGAGCATTTTAAAAACAGAAGGTGTAGTCACATGCTTTTATATGCCTGAAACATAAACTTTGGTAAAAAAGGTAGTTGACTCTGATCTACTTAATGTATTTGCAGCCCCATCAACATCGTACTTTTTTATAAAGAAAAACACACAATCCTTTGTCAGTGAATAGATGGAACTGAGTTGCTATTTATTGTCAGTCATAGAAGCAGTGGCTATACTTACCTATAGGCCTAGGCATTACGTAGAACTTAGCAAGACAGATGCTTCTTCATTGTAAAAAATGAAAATCTAAAAATTAGAGAAGTGTAATCTGTGTTATTTTTTTAATAGTGAAGAAGCAGCAGATAACCGTTTGCAGGAACATGAAGAAGGTATTTGGGACAGGTGAGACTGGAATTATCAAGGGCATATCATGCTTGACCAATCTCACTTCCTTCTATAATGAGATGAGTGGTGGTGTTGACAGGGGGGAAAACAGTGTATGTAGTTCATTGTGCCTTTCACAAGGCCCTTAGCATGTTTTCACACATTACTCTTGTAGCCAAATTGGTGAGATATGGATTTGATAAGAGGATGAGAAAGTGGATGGAAGCTGGCTAGACTGTTATACTTAAGGGGTTGTGATCAGTGACACAGACTGATGGCCAATCACTAGTGGCATCTCCCAGAGGTAGGTACTGCTGCCAGTGCTGTATGATGTCTTCGTTAACAACCTGGAAGATGAGGTACAGGTACATTCACAGAAAATTCATGGTAGCTGCTAAATTGGGACATTTATTTGATATGCTGGAGGGCAGAGCTGCTGTTCAGAGGGATCCAGACAGGCTGGAGAAACCGGCTGGTGGGAAACTCCAGGACATCAGCATGGGCAAGTGCTAGGTCCGGTCTCTGGGCCGGGGTCACCATGCACTGCAGCATCGTCTGGGCCCACAGTGGAGAAAACAGCTTTGGAGAAAAGGACTTGGGGTCCCTGGGGACAGCAAGTTGAATGCAAGTCAGCAGCAGTGTGCCCTTGCAACGGTGACAGCCAACTGCATACTGGGCTGTGTTAATGTTTTTCCTCTGTATTTGGCACTTGTGAGGCTGCACCTGGTCTGGTAAATCTGCACTGGCTGCTCCCAATCACATTCTAGTCCTTCATGGGCTTTGAGGAGGATTTGTTCTATAATCACCCGAGCTACAGGAGCTGGGCTTACGACACCTGCCACTGAATGACGTGGGAGGTGGTGAGTAGCTATTGTATGATACAATATTTATGGAAAATCAGTAAAAGTAGCCAGGTGATTTCATTTAGTCTTCTAGACTTGAACCACATGACATCTAATTGTAACACTACGCTATAAAGCCAATTTACCCATTAATCTGCTTCCTTTACACAGGAACAGTAAAGGGAATTCTCATTCAAGATCAATGCTGCCAGTGTAGAAAAAACACAACCAAACAAGCAAAAAAAAAACCACCTCCGAAACAACAACAACATCCCCTCACTGCCCCCCCCCCCCCC
>Ga0065711_1048479_pt1 | contig 11787 bp, 4 predicted proteins | sample Hoacrofraction12_FD_59098 | JGI IMG/M metagenome (GOLD analysis project Ga0065711, IMG submission 59098) | Hoatzin crop microbial communities from Cojedes, Venezuela - Epithelial fraction 12 v2 (version 2) | ecosystem: Host-associated > Birds > Digestive system > Esophagus > Crop | place... | reverse complement strand
CGCCTGGACAAGGTCCTGTGCAGCCTGGTGTAGGTGACCCTGCTTCGGCAGGGGGGTTGGACTAGATGACCCACAGAGGTCCCTTCCAACCCCTACCATTCTATGATTCTGTGACTCTGTGCTTCTGTAATCATGGTACCCAGTCAGTGCTAGGTCTCCATCTTTCCATATCTTTGCAAACAACTACTTATGTTCAATTTCTGATGAATGTCCACATGTGAAAAGGATATTGCAAGTGTGGTTTTTTTTTTTTCCTGAGACACCAAGGGCTTGGGAATCTCAGAAGCACTACAAATTGAGTCTTGTGCAGCAGTGCATAAAAATATTTTTAAAGCAATCTCTCATTTGTAACCTGATTCAGCAAATAGGTTTAAAATGGAACTTCTCAAAGTTTTATAATATGGTACAGTTGTTTTGGCACAGTATCTAGAAAAAAATGTTAGTGACTTTAAAAAGCTTTTAGTTAATAGTTATAGTTAATTTACTTTGATAAAATGTGATTAAAGTGCAGTGGTCAAAAATTGTCAAAGCATGGGTGAGAGTTTTGAATTAACTAAGATTTTTTTTTCTTTTTTGTTTTCCCCATACTGATGATATGTACACTCCCTTGATTTCAAAACTTGGAAATAATACCAATGATAAATTGCAATAAAGTGACATAGCTGTGCGTATACAGCTATGTGAATATTTTATGGTGTAAAGTATTCAAGGATATATATTTGGGTAAGGATTTCTAAGGAAGCTTAATGTTATGCACATTGCATGTGGAAGTTTAGTGGTACCTAACTGCTTGAGGTGCTTGGTCTCCCAGAAATTGAACAAGGCTGAGTAAAATGAATCTGCTCAGAGGTATTCCCTCTGAAGCACTTGTTTCAGATAAGCTTTTGTGCAACATTGTGTAGTGAGGATTATGCATTTGTTTTTACTTTAGACTCATTACTAATATCATTACTAATACCATCTATGAGTAAAAATTGTCTGTGGAATGTTCTGCATTTTTTTGTGGCTTGACTCTACAGCCTTCATGTGTCTCAATCCTTTTATGCTTTTAGTACATGCTTATCTTTAAACAGGAGAGTAAATTCATTAAATTGATTTCATGGGATCAAATCCAGTTCTTGCAGAGATTTTAATGTAACTGGAATTATTATATTTTTCAGTGTGAGAGAAAGGAAGCAGAGGTTCAAAAAAGTAGGTACCTTCCTCTCCAAAGGTCACGTAACAACTCAGTGAAACAATGTGGTACAAAATGTCACCCATTCTTGTTTCTTTTCTTTGTAAAGGCTACAGTGTTTTTTAAAAGCAGAATGCTTGTAGTTATTGAAAGGGATAGATGATGCATATACCAGTACAGATGTTCACTTTCTTAAAGACTTAAAATTAAAACTACACTCTAATGTCTCAGATCTGTCCCTACTCTTATTATAGCATGGAAAAATACCCCCACAAAATACTCCAAAGTCTTGCTTAGGTCATGAAGATTTTTAAAGTTAAGAGATGTAAGTTTTTGGATGTAAGTAATTCCTGGTGGGTATATTTGCTTTTGTGTTCCTTTTATTTTGCTGTTGCTGTGGAAAATCTGCATGGTCCTGTATTGCTGATCACTGAGCACAGAGAACCCCTGAACATACCCATCAGAACAAATGCTAAATTGCTATCAAGTGTTATAGAATAACCTGTCCTTTAATTATATACTTTGAAGTTCCTTAAAATATCACAGTATATAGCAAATCCCAAATTGTGCTTTAAAATTGAATCTGAGTTAACAGTACAATTTTTAAAGTGTAAATTGTTTTACAGGTTGGTTGTACATCTTTGTACAAAGAAAACAATAGATGACAGCTTTGGTCATGTAATTTAGAAAACAAGAGCAGCTTTTCCAGATGGACACAGTTCCTTGCAATGGGATATGGGAACGCATTAAAATTCCACGGCTGCAGTGGTTTATTAGTGACACTACTAATAACAGTAATTGGAATCTTTCTCATTTTTCTTGATGTGTATTATTCCTAGCTCTCCCTCTGCTCCTGCTTACTCAAGCTTTTTCTTTCATCCACCTCTTGTTTGCCTCATGTATGCAAATATGTTATGTATGCAAATCTGTTAAAATGAACAGAGATCTGGTAACAAATTTTGCATGATACTAATTTTGTTTCTCACCTATTTTCTCCTTACTGCTTTATTATCTGACCTTTTTAAAAAATGTGTATACTTTATATGTATATTTCCTTGGAAACTCCTAGGGACAGGGACTATGTTGTATTGTGAAGAGATTGAAACAAGCATTCAGCTGGGTTTTGACAGAAAATATAGATATATATTTGTTTTTATTATTATGTAGTATTTAAAAGCTAGCCAAATATCTCTGAAAGTAATCAATATCTTACTCTATTATTACACAAACTGACAGTACAATGCTGTTTATGTTCACCTTTACTCAAAGCATCTTCGTACCTGGCATCTCATATCAATAAACTCTAAGCTAGATCCCTAGAAGATTTAGTTTCATGATTATTTATTCACAGTAATAAATAAGGGACTCATTAGTTACAAGTGACTGACTGACTCTTTACTGCAAGTCCACCCTTTGGCGTGGATAGGACTAAGATGTTTATTATTAACTGATATTGGGTTCTCACAGTGGATTTTTCATGATGCAACTTTAACAGTAGTCAACAGAATGGGTCCCGTCATCATTAACACATATTAACCACAGTCTTGGATCCCAATCCATAGTAGTCACACACCTAGAGCATGCTGTAATTTCCATCTGTCTAGAAAGTTTAGATTTCTGTGTCGTGAACAAGGAATGTACGGCTGCATTTCTCTTAGAAATGGCACACTAAAGCAGGCAGAAAGATTGTCCTTCAGATGTGGAAGCAGGGCATAATGCACTAAGAGGGCATAGTGCGCTAAGACAGAGATGATAACTAGGCTTCAAGAGCTCTAAAGCTGTAAGCTACTTTGTGTTTATGCTGTAGCTGCTGGATCCCTGTAACTTTGTTCATATTGTGTTCCCTTTGCATCCTGTGCAACCTTCAGGGAAAGTTTCCACTTACACTCAGTAGAGAGAAGAAATGGGCCATGAGAGTGCTGGAAATCAAAACAGGAAGATGTGGTGGCAGTGGTGAACTGCGACAGTGGCTGAATGACTTCTAAAGGCACTGCAAGAAGACACAAGATAGGGTCAACCTCTAACCCAGATGTAGAGCAGATCTTCTAGCTTTGGGCTGAACAGCTGCCAGAATTTGGCAAAAGAGTTTTTAAGGCAAGTGATTAGTGTGTCTGTTGTTGAGGGTGATCTGAAACATAGTCCTAACTGTTGGAATACATATCCAGTCATACTTCTAAAAGACTCCTAATAAAGTTTACAAAGTTCCTAAAAATATGTAGTGAAAAAACCCACTTACTAGCTGAGAAAATCACCAATATTTAAAAATTCTTCACTCATTTATTTTTCTCTAGTTTGAAAACAGCTGTCAAACACTGGATAAATCGGTTAATGACATTAAAACACTTTGATTTCTATGACCAGTCAAAACATAGATATTCCAAATAAGTGCTCTATGAAGGCCTTTGGCCCCAAAATTATTTTTTCAGTCCAATAAGTTAATACTTTAAGAAAACTTTACTGCCGCTTAAGTTCTTAATTTGTCCACCTCTGTATATTCCTTTTCTTATTTAATTCATAGTATCATAGAATCACAGAGTATCTCGAGTTCAAAATGACCCATAAGGACCATTGAGTCCAAATTCCTGCTCTTGGAAGGACTACCTAGAAGTAAACCATATGACTCAGACATTTGTCCAGATGCTCTTTGCATGCTGACAGGCTTGGCGCCGTGACCACTTCCCTAGGGAGCCTGTTTCAGCGACAAACCTTTTCCTAACTGCTGATCTGAACTTCCCCTGACTCAGCTGTGTTCCATTTCTTCGTGTCCTGTCATTGGTCAACAGAGAGAGGAGATCAGCACCTCGCCTTCCATTGACCCCCTTGAGGAAATTATAGACTGCAATGAGGTGACCCTTCAACCTTCTCTTTACCAAGCTGAACAAACCAAGTGACCTCAGCCACTCCTTATGAGTCTTGCCCCTGAGACCTTTCACTATCTTGGTTGCCCTCTGGACACACTCAAATATTTGATGTCCTGCTTATATTGAGGCACCCAATACTGCACACAGTACTTAAGGTGGGGTCACACCAGCGCAGTGTGTAGTGGGACAATTACCTCCCTAGACTGACTAGCTATGCTGTGCTTGATGCACCCAGGACACGGTTGACCATTTTGGCAGACAGGGCACACAATTGTCTCATATTCAATTTGCCATCAATCCAAACTCCTACATCTCTTTCCATGGGGCTGCTCTTCAGCCTCTCATCTCCTAGTTTGTATGTACAATTGGATTACGCCATCCCAGGTGCAGAATTTGGTGCTTGCTTTTTTTAGATTTCATACAGTTGATGATATCCAGATGTCTCTGTAAGGCTTCTCTACTCTCAAGGTTGTTCACAGCTCCTCCTAATTTCGTATCATCGGCAAATTTACATAAAGTACCTTCAAGTTACTTCAACAGGAAAAAAACAACAGGAAAAAAATATTTTCATGCAACAAAAACTTAGTGAGAAATCAAGAAATAGTCATAAAATCTGCTTAAATATATATTATACCTCTTATTATTAATTATGATTATTATTGCTATGACTAGGAAGTAAATAAGAGCAAACTCTAGCGTTGTCAGTCCAAACATGGAATAGTAGTACCTCGAGGAACCTGCAGTGTAAACATGTGAGGTGGATGTAAGAAAGGAGGTAAACAAGGCAACTGAACTGTGTGCTGTCAGCAAATGTCTTTCCAGGTCTTTAGTGAAGGTAGCAGTCCAGGTAGGAGGCAAATAGGTTAAATGACTAGAAAAGTAAAAAATTTCTGTGTCAGCAGCAGAGAAGAGAAAGGACCAGTAAGCAGATAGAAAAAGAGAGAAAGAGAGAGAAGGAAGGAAGGAAGGAAGGAAGGAAGGAAGGAAGGAAGGAAGGAAGGAAGGAAGGAAGGAAGGAAGGAAGGAAGGAAGGAAGGAGAAATGCTTGAAGACCTAGGTTAAAATATAACTGTGTTTGATTTTCCATTTTTACTCAATCTGGCATTTTTCTTTATCTGAGTGGCTAAGAGATGGAAGGCACTCAAGGTATGCTCCAGGCTTTTCCTTCCACTAGGTCTGGAGGTTCCCTGTGATGGAGATTACATAGATCATAATTAGTTTATGACACAGTTGAAACTATCTTGCTGGCTTAAGTTTAGGATTTAGATCAGTGGAGCTATTCACCACTTAAAAACCACACAGTAGAGCAAATACTACTTAATTGCTTCTGCAGTGAAACCACTTACCTTGCAGCCAGTGATGACAGTTTTCACTTCCTACTAAAAAAGAATAAAAAAATCCCTCAAACAATCAAAAACTGATTATGCATTATGTGCTACTTACTTCTCAGTTTGGATGGTACACTGCAGTAGATTGCCAGACACCAGTATTACCTAACTCATGATACATGTTGTTATGCTTGTCTGAAATGGTCTTAAAGCTCTCCACTCACACATACCGTTTTTACCACAAGAGAATGTCAGTAATTGAAAATGTTAATTAATTAATATTTTTACATATAAAAGTTACACTTGCTTCTCCCTAACTCTTGTGACACAACATATTATTTTTCATATTCATCATATATCCTTTATTTTTGGTGGACCTACTCCAGTTGAACTCTTGGTTTGGGTGTTTTTTTTGTGTCTTGGTCCAAATATTTATATAGTTCTCCATAAAATTCAAGTATGTACTATGGTACTGTATACATTCATATCAAATATGAAATTCAAAGGTTTTTCTTCTACTAGTCTAAAAGAATGGCACCTCGCCACAAGTGGAATCATAAAAGAATAATGTATACAAGCCAGATACAGACTGAAGTATGTTGTAGAAGAACAACTATATTGACTATATCCGTCAATACTATCAGATGAGAAGGAATCAAAATGCAGTCACACAGAGGGAGCTACTTTAAGTGAATGTTAGACAAATTTCTAGTTCTTTTGCATGCCATAATGAAAACAAAACTGTAGGAGTGATAGCAGGGACTTCATTCTGAAAATAAACCACTTTAACTGTGGAAGTTTCATGAGTGTTTTAACATAAACATCATCCATCTGAAATCAGATTTAACCTCTTTAAAAAAGTGACTTGTCAGACTAAGAGTACGGCTATTATCTATTGTGCATATTTTGCTTCTTTAATAAATCTATTAATTTTATTTTGCTGGAGGGAGAAATTTTACTATTAGGAGCTACATTACAGGTAACTAAAGAATGACATCTAACATTTTTTTTCTTTTTCTTTTTTTTTTTTTTTATTTTGCTGGCTTTGCTTTGAAAAGCAGCACGTAATGTAAGAGGCATCAGACTGGAAACTAGTATTTTGCTCGCTGTGTAATAGCATTCCCGGGGTACCATCCCTCTCATGCTTGTGGCAGTGGCTATATTTCACTCCTTGTTGCTTTTCAGTGCTAACAGTATATAAATGAAAATGCCTTTTCCCTGGTCATTCCCCTAAATGTGCTCACAGCTTTTGCTCGTCTAGCATGTATAGGCAAGTTGGCACTCTTCCCAGCATAAAGAGCACACAAACGCTGGCAGTTATAAGGCTGTGGCGCAAACAGCCAAGATGATTTTCACAAATGGACACACAAGTGCTTAGGTCTCTGTTACAGATTCTAAATCCCAGAAAGTATGCCAAACAGCTGCTCTGCTATTGTCCCAACTTTGCTTTACTGAGCAGTAAAACAAGTTTTATTTGCCTTTTGTAACACTATGTTTATTTCGGCTTTGCAGTTGATACAAACATTGGAAATAGCTGGTCACAATATACTTCATGATCCAGCTGCCAAATTACCACATGGATGCACCTGAGGCACCTTGCAGATTAAGGCACCAGGCACAATAAAGACACATACGATTCACAGGCACAGGACCTGGACTGTACATGACAGCTCACTGAATGAAGATTGCAAAGCTGGCCTTGGGATGACATTCAAAATGTATAGAAAAATCCAATTATCAAAATCAGTGCAATCCTCATAGATGATGGTGATCGAAAATTTTCTAAGCACTGGTACTGAAAAAAAGGTTCAAAACTAGCAAAACTTACAAAAAATCATTCTCCTTGCTATCTCTTCCTGCTGGCTCTGGGAAGCACATTGCGAAGTTATGCTGACTTTACATGTTTGCCTTTTTCAGGTTTCTCTCTCTCCTTTATTAAGAGAGGTACTTGCTGAGCCTGAGTAAAGGGGAAGAAAGTTCTAACTAGGTTATTTACTGTAATGTTACCATAACTACTTTTTTTTGGCAAGGTGAACTTCCACAAGTATATTATGGGCTTCATAACTATATTTTTCCTGCTAAACATTTCCGTGTTCAATCTTAAATACTCCTCTGGCAATCTTTCAGATTTTGCTTTTTTGGGGTAATTCAAGTAATTTCCTTTTTCAGAGATGTGTCTTGACAGGGTTTTACACAATATAATAATTCTCTTTATTTTAATGTCCCATCTCTCCAGTCTGCCTATTATTTTCTAGATCTGTGTGATTTGTGGTCTTTCACTTTCTTTTTAATTGAATACGTGTATTATTTCATGTTGCTGTTCTTTTTATTGTTCTCTCAGGCTATTGCCAAAATATTTTTTATATAACAGTTAACAAAAAATATATGTAATGCAAAGCAGATAAAGAACAACAGGTAAAAGCAAGTTAAGATGTTAATCCAAGATTTTGAAAAGCTAGATTCCATTAACTCTTGGTTATATACTTGTTATATGACCTTATCTGGACACCTCCATTACTAAGATGGTTCTGAGTAACAGATGTCATCTACCTGGACTTGAGCAAAGCATTTAAAACTGTCCCATGTGACATCTTTGTCTCTAAATTGGAGATACATGGATTCAATGGCTGGACCAGTGGGTGGAAGAAGAGCTGGCTGGATGGTCGCACTCAAAGTGTTGTGGTCAATGGCTTGATGTCCAAGTGGAGACTAGTGTGTTCCTCAGAGGTCAGTACTGGGACGGGTGCATTTAACATATTTTTCAGCAGCAGGGAGGGTGGGATTGAACGCACCCTCAACAAGTTTGCTAATGACACCGTGCTGTGTGGTATGGTTGACGTGCTGGAGGAAAGGGTTGCCATCTAGACGGACCTTGACAGGCTTGAGAGGTGGGCCTATGTGAATCTCTTGAAGTCCAGCAAGGCCAAGTGCAAGGTCCTGCACATGGGTGGGGGCAATCCCAAACACAAATACAGGCTGGGGGATGAAGGGATTGAGAGCGGCCCTGAGGAGAAAGACTTGGGGTGCTGGTTGATGAGAAGCTCATCAAAAATTTGGCAGTATGCACTCGCAGCCCATAAAGCCAACCGTATCCTGGGCTTCATCAAAAGAGGCGTGGCCAGCAAGTTGAGGGAGCTGATTGCCCCTTGACTCTGCTCTGGTGCAACCCCACCTGGAGTTCTGTGTCCATCTCTGGAGCCCTCAACATAGGAAAGACATGAACATACAAGAACGAGTCCAGAGGAGAGCCGCAAAAATGATCCAAGAAGGGATAGAACACATCTTCTGTGAGGAAAGGCAGAGAGAGTTGAGGTTGTTCAGCCTGGAGAAGAGAAGACTTCAGCAAGACGTTGTAGCAGCCTTCGAGTACCTGAAAGGCACTGGAGAAAGGTACTGGAGAAAGCTGGAGAAGGACTTTTTACACAGGCATGTAGTGACAGGACAAGGGTTAAAGGCTTCAAGCTGGAAGAGAGTAGATTTAGATTAGGTATAAGGAAGAAATACTTTACTATGAGGGTCGTGGGACACTGGAGCAGGTTGCCCAGAGAAGATGTGGATGCCCCCTCCCTGGAAGTTTTCAAGGCCAAGCTGGATGGGGCTGTGAGCAACCTGGTCTAGTGGAAGGTGTCCCTGCCCATGGCGGGGTGGGTTTGGTTCTAGACGATTTATAAGGTCCCTTCCAACCCAAACCATTCTATGATTCTATGACATCTTCAAACACAGTCAAGTGATGCTTGTGTCTGCTGTATGTGCAAGCTTACCTAAGTACTAGGGTTCATAGCTTCAGACTGGCTGTGAGACCTATCACATGCCAAAGTAGAATCCTCAGAAGTGGTGTTCTTGGAGCTGCTACACCAGAACAACCTGATCCTGATCCTGAAGGGAGTACTCTGAAATAGGGGCCAAACATACGGCAGAAGATAACCCAAGGTGCAGTCCTCACTATAGACCGTCAGTTTTTTGCTTTTAAATCCTTGGTCAGCCTGAAGTGGATCAACTGGTGCAATTTTCCTGCATCTCCCCTATTTTTCTTATTTTCACTGTATCTAATGTCATATAAAACTTTTGAAAAGTTTTCTGCCCTACTGCAAAATTGCTTGCTCAATTCTGCAAGAAGTGCAAAAATTCTGCCTTCCTAGAAACAGAGGCGTTAGGGGATTTTTTGTAATTAAAGATATTTGATCAATGGAGTTTTTCATGATCCTTAAATAAAATAAGTGTAATACAGGTAGTAGGGGACAGAGGATTTGTTGTTTTGTTTTTTTTTCAAAAGGACAATTCGTATTTTCATCCTGAATTACAATGACATGTCAACGTATCAAAATTTCTCTCCCTGCACTGGAAGCTTACAAAGCTTTCTTTGTAACAACATGATAATTTTAGTTTTTAAAATCATACCCACTAGCATATTAAAATTAAGTATCCTGCAGGCCAACTCTTTGGGATATCCTGGACAGAATGATGATGCATGCATGTAAACTGAGGTGCACAGGAGTAACAGCTATTTGTTTGGGATTTCCAGCTGTCCAGCTGCTCAGTCTTATTTACTGCCACCGTTTCAGCAGAGATGTGATTGGGGACTGGGTGGGGGGAAATACTATAGAGACAGAAGATGTGTAAAAATATTAACCAAGTCTCAAATTGGGAAAATTCATGGAAATTACTATTGCGATTACAATGCTTTCTTTTTATTCCTCAAGATACTGTTGGATGCCTACTTTCCTCTCAGTTTGATGCAAATCTGAATACCATGGGGATTTATTATAATTGCATATGCACTGTGAACCCCAAATGCTGGTTAAGCTAAATCTGTCATAGTGTAGTCTGCTCTAGGAGCTTTAGTCATGTATTCAACCAGAGGGGAAACCGAAGTACTTTATGGGAGATACAATTCAATCAGTGATTCCTCCCTGTACGTAAAGGGCTATGAGCCATCCTAACTAAAACTGCGACATGTTTCTGTAGTGACTAACACAGGAGCAAACAAATATTGAAAAAATCTGAAACTTGTTAAAATTTCATTTTTACGAATGAAAATATCAAGAATCAGATCCACTTGTCCCTAGATAAGGTATTATATTCAGAATTCCCTAAAACAAATTTGAAGCTTTGTAGTAAAACTGAAATTTTAATGTGGAAAAATTTTCAATATAAAAAGTTTGAGCAGAAATTTTCCAAAAGTTCAACATGTTTATTCTGACAGCCTTTCAAACCACTGTCAGCTGTCAATGCCTTTATTGAACTACTCTGATAGTACAATGTTAAAAAAAAATATTAACAGATTAACTACTCTTAGACCTCATTCTGTCCCTTCCAACATCCTTCATTCACCATGAAACTAATGAAGTGTTATTAATGATTTTCTCCAGTCTTTACAATTAACACTCTACCTCAAATTGCCTGAGCTCAGAGAAAGTGAGACATTTCTCATGTTGTATTTCTCTGGTGATGTAAACTGGCAGAAGAGATAGCAACATGACTTAAACTTATTTCTGCTAAATACCCAAATTTTTGGATACAAATTAGTCAGAGGTAACATGAACATCACTAAATCACGTGTCTTTAGAATATCCCTGTAGTGAGTTATGTGGATACCATCAGTAAGAAACCATTCCTGTTATTCCTCTGCAATTATATCCATGCTGTCTCTATTAAAATTGCCACACTGCAACTGCCATATTATAGTATAAAAGTAGTAATTGTCAGAAAGGGAGTTAGACTGTGCTTGAAATTTAAGAAGAGGGATCAGTTTATGAGTATCAATGGAAAGGGACTACAGATGAAGATGGTGGTACAGAGAATTAACAGTTAATGGTGACAGCGAAAGTGGAATCCAAGTTTATGCAACAGCATACAAGTCTGTTCCAGCAAGTCTCCCAGTGGCTCCACACGTTCAGAATCAGGCTCCACAGGAGGAAGAAGGGAACTGAGTTAGGAAGTAAAGAGGAAAAGAAGGAAGTTTGACAGATGAAAGAGATGAGACCTGTGTTGGAAGAAGAAGGTAAGCAGCAGGCTTGACATTGAGGAAGAATTAATTAATGAAGAGGAGACAGTTGTAACAGCCAGAATAATTTAATTCCTGACAATTCAAGACTATTTAATGTTCCAAACTTTATTGCCTTCCTGATTTTTTAAATCCTATATCTGCTTTCAATTCTTTTCACATTACAGAATCACAGAATCTCAGAATAGTAGGGGTTGGAAGGGACCTTTGTGGGTCATCTAGTCCAACTCTCCTGCCGAAGCAGGGTCACCTACACCAGGCTGCACAGGACCTTGTCCAGGCGGGTCTTCAATATCTCCAGAGAAGGAGACTCCACCACCTCCCTGGGCAGCCTGTTCCAGTGCTCCGTCACCCTCAGAGGGAAGAAGTTCTTCCTCATGTTCAGACGGAACTTCCTGTGCTTCAGTTTGTGCCCATTGC
>Ga0065711_1048477_pt1 | contig 11787 bp, 7 predicted proteins | sample Hoacrofraction12_FD_59098 | JGI IMG/M metagenome (GOLD analysis project Ga0065711, IMG submission 59098) | Hoatzin crop microbial communities from Cojedes, Venezuela - Epithelial fraction 12 v2 (version 2) | ecosystem: Host-associated > Birds > Digestive system > Esophagus > Crop | place... | reverse complement strand
TTCCCTCTGAGGGTGACGGAGCACTGGAACAGGCTGCCCAGGGAGGTTGTGGAGTCTCCTTCTCTGGAGATATTCAAGACCCGCCTGGACAAGTTCCTGTGCAGCCTGTTGTAGGCGACCCTGCTTCGGCAGGAGGGTTGGACTAGATGACCCACAGAGGTCCCTTCCAGCCCCAAACATTCAGTGATTCTGTGATTGTACTTTTGGAAGACAAGTTCTGGCCATTAGGTTCATTGAATACTCTTGTAACTTTGGTCTGTAAAATGTGGGCAGACTTCTGAAAGTGAACATGCTTTGACATGCGATTCCTTTTGATAGGGCATGCTGGTGGGAAGTCCATCAGAACAACATGCTCTTTGTAATTTTTACTCTAATTTTAGAATTAATGGGAAAAAAATCTAGGTTTCTGAGAATGATTCACCGCAGAGCTGCAGTATATAGTTTTACATGTGCTTCAGGAAATTGAATATAGTGAAGTCTATGATACGTTGTTCAACATTGTAACTATTTGCCTGAGTTTCAGACTGTGTACCTTCTGGTCTGAAGTTTAATTTTTGGGGGCCATATGCACCTGCATGTATAGCATATAATATTCCTTGAAGATCAGAATCTGAATTCTACTTTTCCTTCTCCAAATACAATTATTTGATACACATTTACTTATTTTAAGGAATTACACAGTATGTATCACTACAAGTAGCTGAGGACCTAATACTGTAAAAAGCACATTAGATTACATCCAAAAGATTGATAGTGTCTTTCGTTCCATCACTGCCTGACCTGACTTGCCATACCTGATATGGTATGTTGTGACAGCTTGTAGACCTTCCACTGCTCTTGCATGTGACGCCACTGCTAAAGTGTGAGTCACCAGCCACATCATTATTGTTTTACAGTGAATGAGCTGTTTATGCTTTGTTCATCCTTAGATTGCTTAGAGGGAAACCTAGTGACACATTGCATCTGGTCTCCAAGCTGGGTGTTGCCTTCTCTTTGGAAGAAACTGGAAAGTGGTGCAGAAAGTTGCACAGCTTTCCAAGTTTTGAACTAAATTATGACCCTGACAACAGTAGCTGGGACTTTTTCCCTGTACTTTTTCAGGAAGAAAGCCAGCTTGGGGGGACGTGATTAACATTCTTTCAGCTTAAGAGGTAACACTTTCAGCTTGTCCTCACCCTGTTTTTGTCAAGTGCTGCGATGTCTAGATGAAACCTAGACAATCTGTACATCCACATGCGTGGTTTGGCCTCTGTCTGGAGTTTCTGCAAAGTATTCAGCTCAGTGGTTTGTGTCTAATTTTGTTTACTAAATAGCAAGATATTTGCTAGCCTTCCTAAATGTTTGTGGATTTTTGTTCACTTTCACACTTATTTCAGGGACTGCAATGGCTGTGAGAGTGTTGTGGACTGCCAGGAGATGACAATACGCCATATTGTCGCTGATGTTGTGCTGAACGACCCAAGCATTCTCTTAATCTTTTTGACAGTAAGGAGCAGCATAAGAAAAGTTCATGGCACTCTGAGCAGCAGGTAAGCCAAGCCAGGTGGTTGATTCCTGTGCCTCTTTTCTAAGCATTAGATGACCTATCTCGTTAATGGTCCCAAAGATGCGTGAATAGATGCATGCTCTTGTGTAGTGCTACTCAGTTTAGTTCCAATTTTGGGTGCTCTGAAATAAAAGTTTGCTCTTCCTTGCACCTAACTCAGCAACAAGTGTAGTAATCTAGCCATTTCATGCTCTTACGCCTGTTGATCAAATTATTTCTGACAGACTCATCTGTGAGAACACACTGTGGAGGGGTGGAAAATTCTGCTGCTGTCTACTTGAGATCTATGTTACTCAAGCTAATGGTGTGCCAATTGATCTAGTAAAATCATCCTGTGGGAAAATCAGAGATTTGATGATTTACTTGAGAAGTTAGAATGAGCATTTTGTGAAAGCTGAAATACTTTGAAGTCATATGTTTTAGCACGAGTGATAGGTTTACGTCAATAAATATGGAGCCTTTGGATTTTCAGATTTACTAGTGAGTAACATGGGTGAATAGAAGTGTGGTTTGATTTTTGAGCTGTGTGTGATTTTTAGTTTTCACATTGTTTCCTTTAAGGAATTACCAGCAAACTAAAAATTATTTCTGAGTGCAAAGTTTTGCTGACAATATAATGTAATATACTATAACAACTAAATGAACAAATTGTACCAAAAAGGCAAAAAAATGATATTGATTCATTTTACCTTGTCAATATGAAGCATTTCTTGTAGAACATGTTGATTTGTTTGAATTGAAATTTTCTAACAGGAAATTATTCTGTTGGGAGAACTTGTAAGCAGATTTTCTGTAGACACTGTTCCAAATAAAACAGTCTGAAATTTATTTGTTTTTAAAAATGTATTAAATATTTCTTATTTTGGCCAGTTGACCTGTACATCAATAAGATGTCTATCTGAATGTTTGGAAATATTTCCAATTGAAGCAAAATATATATTCTAAAATAATTATTTGTAGATGGTAGACCAGAGAGAAAATTAGGTTTTTGTACTAAATCATTTGAGATGGCAGCGTGAAACATTCTGGAAACTGCTGGAAAATATTGAGGTAAGAAAAACAGTTGGAGTCAGACCACGTATGCCTTATGTCAGGGTTAAAGTGTGAGTGGAATAAGCTTTTTTCCTCCAAATCACTTACACAGAGTGCTGCTGAAATGCACTTAGTAGCAGTGGTGCTCATTTTTAGCAAGCATCTGTAACTCTTAGCTCTCTTCCCAACAGAGGTCTTGGCAATCTTACCACCAGCCCATCCATGAACTTTCTTTTCCCTTTTTTATCTATAAATCTGTTTATGGCTGAGAATATTGCTAGGATTTTTCCTTGGCTTTACTCTGCTTTTGTGAAATCTGTAGTCATGCCTTAATGCTTTCCTGTCTTAATCCATCTCTATAATTCTCTCTTCTACAGCCTTTTTAAACTCCAGGGTTAAAGATGTAGCCCTTGGATATCAACTGGAGTTTTGGCATTGACCTCAATGGAGTTGGGGCTCTAGCCTTTTTTTTGTGTAAATCCTGTAATCATGAATGCTGAGTTCTTATGTAGCACTCAGTATGAGAGAGGTGTTGGGCTTCTCAGATGTCATCCATGGGTTTTGCATGAAAATGATGGACAGTCCTTACCCAAAAAGGCTTCCAAAGCAGTGTCAAGCATCAAGCACAGCATTGCTAGCCAGTCAAGGGAGGTCATTGTCCCACTCTGCACTGCACTTGTGCGGCCCCATCTCAAGTACTGTGTGCAGTTTTGGGTGCCTCATTATAAGAAGGATATCACACTATTAGGGTGTGTCCAGAGGTGGGCAACCAAGATGGTGAAAGGTCTTGAGGGCAAGACTTACAAGGAGTGGTTGAGATTACTTGGTTTGTTTAGCTTGGAGAAGAGAAGGCTGAGGGGTGACCTCACTGCAGTCTACAATTTCCTGAAGGGGGGCAGCAGAGAAGGAGGTGCTGATCTTTGATGATTGGTGATAGGACACAAGGAAATGGGATGAAACTGAGTCAGGGGAAGTTCAAATTGGATGTTACGAAAAGGTTCTTCACCGAGAGGGTGGTCGGTCACTGGAATAGGCTCCCCAAGGAAGTGGTCACGGCACCAGTCCTGTCAGATTTCAAGGAGCATCTGGATGACACTCTTAGTCATATGGTTTAATTTCAAGTAGTCCTGCGAGGAGCAGGGAGGTGGACCTGATGATCCTTATTGGTGCCTTCCAACTTGAGATATTCTATGATTCTATGAAATTCTAACAATAAAATTCTCAAATATCACATCAATGAATTGCTCTCAAATGCTAGCCTTCTTATTTAAGTTTATTTGTGGATTCATTTTCACTTCCAAAGCCACCCAGAAGTATATTAAACTAACTGAGATAGCTGAGAAAGAGAGGGGGCAGACAAAAGCTGTTCTTCCCTCAAATGCAGTATAAAGGCTATCTATCTTAAACGTAGTGTAAGGACTGTACACAGTAGGAATGCTAGCCAAGTGTTCCACGACCTGTGTATCTTTTACGTCACTACTTAAAAATTACATTGGGGATTTAATTAGCACTGAAACCCAGCATTTAGGAACTGTAATACTAATAGACCAAAGAAGATATAAAGAGTATTGCATATGATTGTCCAGAAAACAAATATCCACAAAGATGAAGTATCAAATAAATATAATCTAAAAGGCATTAATTGTATTCAGGGCTCATCTACCTTGGCTACTTTTTTGGTGGCAGGAGATAGCCCCACTGGGCTGTGGTGCTGGTTGCCTTCATGCCAGTAGCGTAAAGAATACCATGTCAGCTTTATCTGCTTGAACAGCATCTTGCTGTCCTTAGTGATGAGAATGTATCTTTCCCTGACTTCAGTAAGCATCCTCTGAACAGCTAATTTGCCTGTAGCATATTTCTGTACTCTATTCAACTTCTACAGTAATTTTGCATGGAATAATTACTTAATGAGGAGAATGTTTATAGCTTCTTTTTTTTTTGCTAAATCTGTTAACATGAATATTACAAAAGCGAAAGTTTAAACTCTAGTAGAAGAATTAGTAGTATTATTACTACTTATGTATAAAGTAGCTGTGGCAGGTCAGTTGTACATTGGTTGGTCTTCAGACTTCCATAAGAAAGCTTATGTTGCTGTAGACAGATTTGGAGACAGAAATCTGATAGCGTGTGAAGTTCATAGAATAGTAGAACAACCTAGGTTGGAAGGGACCTCAAAAAATCATTTGGTCCAGCCTTTTGTGGGAAGGGAGACTAGATGAGATTATCTAGAACCTTTTCCAATTGCCTCTTGAAAAATGCTATCACATCCCTGGGGAGGTTGTTCCGGTGATTGATGAGGTCCCTGCTGAGCCTTCGCTTCTCCAGGGAGAAAAGATCTAAGTTCTTCTGAGTAAGACTAATACCCTAATCACTTTTACTCTTTTCTAGGAGACAGCTATATCAGTATGTACCCTTGCAGCATGAAAACTTCTGTTTGTAAAGATACTACATCGTATGCTATGTGTTCTTTATAACGGTCTAAGTCTTTTCTTGATCCCATTGACAGAATTAAAGGTGTTTAACTATGCACTCATCCCAGAATCTGAGAGCACCTCCTTGATGATACTACCTTTGTCAGAGTTTACTTTTCACTTTGCCATGGAGGCTGCTGCCATTGTGATACAGCAGCAACACATTTCTTCATTTTGTTTTTAAAGTATTGACCATGTATTTCCCATGTTTCATTAAAAACAGTGCAGCCCACCCTTTTAGTTCTTGTACTTGTTTATTTCAGTACCATTGTCTACTGTTGAAAAAAAAATTATTATCTATCATAAATAAAATTGTGAATTCATATGCAAATGCAACAGAGGAGGATCAAAATAATCCTCAACTGCTTAGTTCGATTGCAGACTATAGTTTTAGTGACTATTCAAGATGTAAATACATTTGTTAAATCTGTCTGTTTCTTTAATACAAATTTTGGTGAAAACGCCTTTAAAGACCACATATTAAGTACTTCAGGTATGGCAGTTTGCATGACTTACATGAAACATAATGAACGGATTTCCTAGTAGAAGTTAGTAACTCAGTCCTATAATATTTGCATATAATTTCTGGTCCCATATTTTTAAGAGTATGCCTTCAAACCGTGATCAGAAATATTTTTGTAGCATGCCCACCCTTGCCAAGGGGGGACATGCTAGTCTCTATAAAATTTCCTTGGTAGAACTGATACTAGTATATACTGGGGGGAGAAGGAGTGAATAAACAAGGGATGAAAGGACTTTCATTAAATATACGAGTTAAAAGAAAAAAAATTATTAGCCTTATGATGAATGAAAAGGTTTACCCTCACTTAGAGCCTTTCACCAATGAACTTGTTATCAAATGAGCAAGTCTGAAAAATTTTCATTGCTACTTCTCTTTTTTAAGACCTAATGTAATCCATCCGTTCAAGCTAGCTATATCAGGACACCCCTCCACCCTGATTAGATAGAATCCAGATTTCTAATGTATGAGGTGGGTGTTTTATCAGCTCACTACTTATAAAAACATAAGATTTGTCAATTAAATAGCGAAAACTGAGCACATGTGAAAGAAATACTTCTAGCAAATTTAGGCCATAAGAGAATACATATCTATTTCAACCAGTTGAAGCCAATTAAACCAATATGAAATAATTCAGTTCCTTTGTACAAATTGTATATATGTTTTGTCTCTTGTTTGGTGGAATATTTCTACTTTAAACCTCAGTTTTGGAACAAGGAGTACATTATGTATTTCTTACTGAGTATAGTTATATAGGCCTGTAATTTTCAAAGGTATAAATCCTATGCTAGAAACAATGAAGTATTCAGTCAAAGAAAATTGCAGCAACATATAGCTTTGATGAGCTTTAACAGTGAATAAGTGAACAGTAATTTCCCTACTTGCACCAGTTTAAACATCAGAATAAAAACATTAAGGTTAATAACATGTGTATATGCATGAGCAAGACAATGCCTAGCTTCCATTAGCAAGCATTGATTTTATTCATAAATTAATAAAATAGACAAGTTCTGATGATGGTCTAACTCCTGAAATGAGGTGTAAGGAAGAATGTGAAAAGCTGCTTTGTGCTATGTGCAACTACATTGCCACCTCTAATGGAGATTTCTAAACAAAGATAATTTTTAAGCACGGTCCAGAGTCCCCAAACTCTTAAGAAGTCAAAATATTTTAATTTGTTTATATTTTTATGTCTGGAGGATAATTCTAAGAGCACTTTACTATAAGAAGTCAGTAGGAGTAAAAATGAGCAAGTGTAAGATGGTTATAAATAATATATCAAGACACAGAAGTGCCTCCAATGTGTCACTTGCCATTTACCTTGACTCACTGCCATGTTCATGTGGAGACAGATCTTAGAGCTAAGTAAACATGGGTCACAGCCTACTTACAAAAAAATGCAAAGAATTTTTTCCCACATGGATATGAATAAAGTTGTGAAAAAAATTATTTTTATTTAATTGTTATCTTTATTACCCAAAATGTATCAGTATTTTTGCAATGGCCTGCTGTGAGGTGAAACCATTTTCAAAAGATAAAATGAAATCCACACTGTCTCTTGATCCTGTCCTGTGCTGTATGCAAGGCAAGTTTTGCCAGCTTAGTTGGTCCACAATCTAGGGACTGTTAGATTTGTTAGTTACTGATAATAATCAGTACGGTTTTGTTTCTCCACGCTTGACCGAACTACTGATTGACAACACAATGAAAGTTTATTCAAGGACTGAAATACAGCCAGAATAAATAATGGTATGATGCAGTTTCTCGTTAGGGTACACCTGAGAAAGATGCTGTTTTCTACTCAGCAGTGTAATATAACAACTTCCAAGAAGTCTTTGGAGAATTTTCCTCCACTGCTTTTACTGTATAAGTTTACAAGTAAGGTCAAATGATAAACATGTTACAAGAAGAGTTTCCCCTTTGCTGCTTGAATACCCAGCATAGCACGTGCTCACTAACATGCATACATATAACACTAGGATCTAGTCCAAAACGTAATGAAGTTAATGAGAACAATTAATTTGACTTCAAAGATGTTGAGTTTGGATATATTTGTCTGAGGAAGGATAATTTTGTTCTTTTTTTGTCTTATGATCTCATCTCAGTTTGACCCTGTGTACAGCCCATTTCATTCTTTATTTACCTTTCATTTTAAGTCTTTTTCGTCCTTCTAGGTTGAGGGGATTTAATTAAAAAAACCACGACAGAATAAGATTTTTAAAATCCTGCTGTTTTTCCAAATAATTCTTTGAGATTGAGAAGCTGAAATAATAAAATATGTTTTCTGTTAGCCTGAAAGAGAGATCACATTCTAAAAATATTCCTTTGGTCTCCTAATGCAAACATATGACTCAGTTATTCACATAGGTGTTTATCTTAAAATAATAGCACTTGGAACATTGAAAGGATAATCCATCTGGCATGAAGATGTTTCAGCGGTTCTTATGCTCCTATGAATTCCTGGTGTTTCTGTTTTTTGTGTGTTTATCAAAAAACTACCTTCAGACATTTGTCCGCAGCTTGATGTTAGGAATTATGAGTAATGCATACATCAGCTTCTGCTTTATAATGAGGTTGGCTCCTCCAGCTCAGAGATTAGCTTGCTGGCCTCAGCGAGTTTGGCTAGGAAAGTTTTTCCCTGGTCCAGTCTCCCAGAGACTGAGGGGAAGTGGTAGCTGAGCCCTCATTTGTACTGCCCACGAGACATCCTTTCACATACTTCACCATTTCCTTTGTCCCCAACAGTAACCTGTTTGTGCTATATGGAATCAATATATTTGTATTTGGTGCTTAGAATAAAACACTCAAGAGCATGTCTTTTAAAGCAGAACGCAGATGCATGTGCATTTAGTCTGATCTAATTATATGCTTTAACAATAAATTATTCTGATACGCAGAACAGAATCAGTTTGCATTTCCCATAAACTCTTAAGTGTTGAAAGCTTCTCAACCTGTTTTTCTCTCCTTTCCTGTACAAGTCAGTAGGATTTCTCCACCAGGGAGCAAGCTAGGATGACCGCATTCCTTAAATGCAAGCATTTTCAGTTGTTGGAAAAAGTTTCCACTCTCCATTTTTGGCTGCTAGGCTTGCTCTGCTATCCAAATAATCCTCTTAGGTTAAATATTGCACTGATTATGTGTGTGGCAGATACCTATACTGTACTGATGCTAAGTGCGAAGAGCTCAGCCTGTGGGGAATTTCCACCAAAAATTCCCCAAATGGAAACTGTTTTGTAACTTATAAAGGAAATTATGTAATTTGCACCAGCTTAAATCTATCATCCATTTGTCACACTGTTTATGCTGAAGTATCTTGTATCAGAATACAGCCTGCTTGTTCATGGTAAGATGTATTCTGACAGTGCATAGACAACGAGATTTGGGTCCCTGTGAAATCTGTGGTGCGCCCTGGGATAGGAAACTTGATTATACTTTATATGCAATAGTAAAATATTACACAATGTAACAGTAGCTTTAATGTGAGCACCATTTTTAGTGGAATTTACATACGTGACTGCAGAGTGGAAACAGTTTTTGAAGGCATCTATCCAACAAATAGCCAAACGCAAAGCTCGATAATAAAGCAGGCATTCTAGCTTGGGATATGTGAAAATAAAAAGAATTCATTTCACTTAGCCTTAAGAATATAGCATGATTTTCCTTCAAATTATTTCCAATATTCAGGAAGGTTCAGCCACAAATAAACCAGGAATTTATACAGCAACAGATGAATGGGAAATTTTCCTGTGCTCTGAAGAGAGAAATATAAAACACTGCTTTAAAGCATATCTGGATAGTCTCAACGTTTGTGGGAAGAGGCAGGACCCGTTGAAATGATTGGTGAAGAAAGGGCTACATGTTTTTAGGACTGCTGTAAGAGGTAGTCTTCCCTCTGCTCCATTACAGACCTATACCTGGTGGTAGTAGTCTCTGCTACATCTCAGTGCAGTCACTGGTTTTGCCTTAATCTAAATTCTGTTGTCTGTAAACTTGTACTTGCTCCTGATAAGATTCTTTGCTGTTCAAGATCAAAATAGCCCAATTGACATGGAAGTCTAGATATCTGTGGTCTACATTGATTTATGCCAGTTGAGGATCTGGCTGTGTCTTGATGAGAATGGGAAGGAAATGACTTTTTACAAATGTATGTTGAACTCAGGAATTGATTTGTTTTTCAACCACACACATGTTTTAGTGGAAGCCTTGGCTTGGATGCATACATTAGGGAGCAACATCAGAAGGTACCAGTGTTACAGGAACATATACCTGTGTATTCACATGAAGCTTACTCTCTGCATGAGCCAGAAAGACCTCTAGTGCACCAAGATGCTATAAGTGATATAGTAGCTAGGAACCCACTCTCTTTTCTATTTGGGTCATCTTGCTACTCCTCATGAGGAGAGAGATGAGCTGGAAGATTTAGCAGCTATATGGATCATCAGCTCTTCCCAAAGTAGCCACAGCCACCTGTACTTCTGGTGTCCTACTATAGCATTTGCATTTACCCTGCCTTTCCAGGGCTCTTCTCTTCACTCTCTCTTCCACTGCTACTCCTTCCCTAGCAGAAAGACTCAACTCCAAGCTCTTATTATTGACGCTGAGAAATGATGTATCCTCTGTACCACCCTGCAGGATCAAGGAGCATGCTGGTTCATAAAGACCAGCATGGTTGATGCAGGATGTGCACCACTGCAGGCTACAGCTGCATGCCAACTCCACCTTGTCTTGCAGGAAGAGTGTGTGAAAGTCCCTGATGCAAATAGACGTTGTTAAATACTGAAAGTAGGCGTGGGTTTACATTTGAATAACCAGGTAACTAAACAAAGTCAAAGGGAAATACATCCTCTGTGGATAAGAAAGAGAATGACATGTTTCTTTAGATCATTGTAAGTGTGTATGTGTAGTTGACTGAGTGCAGCAGTAGACACTTTCATCAGATAAATGATGTCATCATCGCTTCTTTGTCTCTATTTTGAATACAAGGCTACACTTGCAATTATAGATCTGGACTGTTTGTCCATATTTGAAGGAAAAATTAAGTAAACAATTTGGTCTCTCAAAATGTGGTCTCTCTTTGCTTCTGTATCAGGAAACATGGAAAAACACAATGACTTTTCTAAACCCGTTACAGTACTGAATGTCACAACAGTATTTATCTTACAGTCCTGCCTCAGCAAATTCTGCTAGAACTCCTGACAGTTTGAGAAGGTTAGTTATTTGCAGATCCATCACTCAAAGTTTACACTTTGTGTCTACAATTTGAGTGAACCTTAGAAGATACTGTAGGTCTCAAAGGTTAGGCTAAGTGCTGGGAATATCTAAACCATGAAGACTTTGTTACTTCTTTGCAAGCTGCAATTTCAGTTTAAGAGCTGACCTTTTGACCTCCTGCTGTCCGAATGTTCACTCTCCTGCCACCTTCCAGTCCTTCTTAATCTTAGGGTCTTAAGCACCTTCTCATATGTGTTTTAACATTCTGGAAAGAACTGGAATTATACAGTTGCTGTGAAGATACCTGAATCACGTAACAGATTGTGGCCAGGATGGAAATTTACTGATGACTAAAGCCGGTTCATCTTGCAACCCTGTAAACAGCAATCCTAAGTGAAGCCCTTTGAGCTCTCCTGGACTCCAGTGGTCTGCAACCAGTATCTCCCTCTGAGTGAGACACCTCTCAGAGCTCGCAAACTCTCAAGTTTGTGAAGTTCAGAGTGTCACTGAAAATCCGGGAATAAAACCTCGTCACACCAATGTAGTGTTAAAAGGCAGGCATTCTTTATTGCGGCGCCGGATGCACGGGGGATAATTCCACCGAACGTGCATACCCCATACCTTTTCCGTATAGTTTATATAGATCAAAATATACATATTTATTAGGTTACATAACTTATCCCTTTCACAGTAAAATTAGTTCATTTTCATACACTCCTCCCACCTGCACTTGCACAGTGCCTCCTAGTGGTGGTCGTCGGGGGTCTCAAGATGAAGGCTCATCCTCTTCATCACAGTGTCCGCTGGTTGACCCCAGCTTCTGCACATGCGCAGTCCTCTTCTGGCTCTTGTGCCGCAGCTAGGTGGCTGTAACTACGTCGCTGTAGCTAGGTCGCCTTGACTGGCTCTAGGCGACCGCTAACATTTCAGGTGGGAAACATGGGACTTTTTGTTTCAGTTAATTTAGACAATAGATAAAAACCACAAACACACCTGCAACCATAGTA
>Ga0065711_1048476_pt1 | contig 11787 bp, 13 predicted proteins | sample Hoacrofraction12_FD_59098 | JGI IMG/M metagenome (GOLD analysis project Ga0065711, IMG submission 59098) | Hoatzin crop microbial communities from Cojedes, Venezuela - Epithelial fraction 12 v2 (version 2) | ecosystem: Host-associated > Birds > Digestive system > Esophagus > Crop | place... | reverse complement strand
GAGGGTGACGGAGCCCTGGCCCAGGCTGCCCAGGGAGGTTGTGGAGTCTCCTTCTCTGGAGATATTCCAGCCCCGCCTGGACGTGGTGCTGTGCAGCCTGCTCTGGGTGACCCTGCTTCGGCACGGGGTTGGGCTGGGTGACCCACAGAGGTCCCTGCCAACCCCGAACATTCTGGGATTCTGTGAAACCTGTGCACCAGCAGGCAAGCGAGAGATGTTTGCACAAAACCAGTGCCACACTGCGCACCCGTCTAGGGGGTGCCCATGTAACGCAGCTGAGCTGCCAGGGTCTCGCAGCGTCTCTGCGGCTGCAGCGGTCCCGGGACCAGCGCCAGGAGAAGGGGGCAAAGCAGCACAGCAGAGCATCCCTGGCTGGGGCACGGGCTGCAGGAGCCGTGAGCGAGGGTCTGTTTGCAACGGACGAACCCGCGGCCAGACAGGAGGACATGTTCTCCTCCAGGCACAGCGTGACCCGCTCGGTCTCTGTCAGTAGTACAGCAGAGTGCGATGAGTATCAGGTCTTTCCGGAGACCTCCCCGGCTGGCAGCCGCAGGTGGAGTGGGAAGCGCTCGCCTCACCCTTCCTGCAAGCAAGATGCTGCACCCGCAGCAGTTATTTCGGTCTGAAGCCGGGGTGTGGAAGCTCAGAATCACAGAATGTTTGGGGTTGGAAAGGACCTCAGTGGGTCACCCAGTCCAACCCCCTGCCGAAGCAGGGTCACCCAGAGCAGGCTGCACAGCACCGCATCCAGGCCGGAGCTCCCGGACCTCCAGGCAGGATATTCAAGAGCAATACTTCATTGCTATAAACTGATACAGCTATAGCTAAATGGCCTCGTCTGCAGAGGTACCAGCCTCACCCCCTCCTTCCCTCACGGAGGGACATCTCTGGAGGGGCTGGCCGAGCAGCCAGCCCAAGCTACAGCGGATTAGCAGCCACACAGACTTCTCTACCTGGGTGCTGATTCCAAACTGGGAGAGATCTCACCACCATTCCTCCAGCAGCCCCATCCCTACCTGAAACCACCTCCTCTAGACGAAACCAGCTCCAAGGGGCTTTGGAGCGCAGCCCCACGTGCTCCCATGTCCTTCAGCCACCAGCGCGACCCCCCCCCCAGTCCCATCCCAGAGAAAAAGCTGCTCCCAAGGACAAGCAAGGTTTGCACGACGCCCAGTGATAGGTCCGACGCGTGGGTCTCCTGCCAGATGGGGTTTCAGGGTGCCGGCTGTCATCGGCAGCATCCTTGCCGGGCGCTGACGGGGACGCTGCCATGGTGCCAGGCCTTGGGGATGAGGGAAACGTCCCCGCACCGGGGCAGGAAGCAGATCGGCATTTCCTACCGCACCAGATACGGGCTGCGTCACGGGGAATTATCTGGGAAAAACAATGGCCCCTTCCTCCCTCCCTCCCTCCCAGCCTGCGCCGGGCCGCGTGCGGAGACGCTGAAGCCCAGCCTGTGCAATCCCCGCAGCTACATCAGCCATCACTTCCGTGCCCGGGCCGATGGCTTCCTCGTCACGAACCATCGATGGTGATGGCTGCCACCGCGGGAACCGGTGCACGGGATGCCAGGGACAGCCCAGGATGAGCTGGCTCTGTCGGGTGGGCGCTTGGGTCCCATCCGCCGCGCGGTGACGTGGCCAAGGGCACCCCGGCTGCGCTGACCTTGCCGCCGCCGGGGACAGGAAAAACCTGGAGGTATTTTTCTACTCACTAAATAAATTACCCCAAGACGGTGCTGGGTCGGGCAGCCTCTCCCCTAAGCAGGCTGCTCCTCTCCCCGCAGCGTGGCCGGGGCCTCGGCGTTGCCGGCTATGGCCCCGCACCACCCTTGCCCCCCTATCCCTGCCCCTGTCCCCCCCAGCGCCCGGAGGAAAGGCAGGCTGCTGATAGAGTGGAGGGCTGCTTGGAGCCACCCAGAACCCAGCTTCAGGTGCGGAGGCATGACTCAGAGACCGGCCAGCACAATTATTTCCCACAGCGCCAGGTCTCGGAGTCAGGGGATTCGCTCCAACTTCGTGTTACGAATTAAAAAACAAAACAAATTAGCAGCCGGGCTCTGCAGCTGCAGGAAGAAGTGAAAGCCCCCCCAACCCCCCCGAAGCAGCCGAGCGGGCCGGTAAAACCCTCTGCCCCACCGGCCCCGTAGACGCGGGATGTCTCTGCGTCCCGAGCCAGAGCCCGGCGGCTCGGGGCGGGTGATCCTGGATTGCGCACCTCAAGAGCCATGCCAAGAGGAAACAAGATTAAACATTTCTCAGTGTAAATGTTTACTCAGCTCTAAGAAAAATGGGCCCCTGACCAAAAATCAGCAAACGAGAGCGCTCAGGTCCTGCGGGCAGGGGAGGAGAGCAGAGACGAGCAGCCAACCCCCCCCCAGCCCCGTCCTCGCCACTGCGGAGCTGCCCGGCGAGCTGCGGCCGCGCTCACGCCAACCGTGCGGCGACAGCTTGGAAGAGGACGACTTTGCGGTGAGCTCTGCCCCGTGCTGTGCTTCACCAGCTGCGTTAAGCAGTGCCTCTGCTTTCCCCTCTCCCTCTGTTACTGTTTGGGGTTTCTCAGCTATGGAAAGCTCTTCTGCAATGCTTTGAAATCCGATTAGGAATTGGGAAGGGTTCAGGGTTTTGTTGTTGCAGGGGGGTAAACCAACAGGGCTGGCTTCCCACATCCTCTCCCTCCGCGCCCCGGACACATTCCAGATCCATGCCGTAACGCCTTGTAACCGAAGCCAGCAGGTCGCGATATGCCGCCACCGTTCCCCCGCCTGGAACCCGGTGCTGCTTCTTTCTACACCTACAGACGCACCACCTTATCACAGGGCACGGCAGCCACACGCCCCGTTCCAACGGCCCCAGCCTTCCCCGTATCCAAGGAGATAAAACACACGGGGTGGAAACACTGACGTCACCCCGCGAGGACAGGACAGGCACTCTCTGGAAGCCTGGGGAAGACAGAAGTGGCTGGGTGGCTGTCCCTGCTGCCCCACAAACATCCTGGTTCACCTCAGAGCTCCTTCAGCTGCACGGCTGGAGGTTATTTATCATTTATAAAAACCCCCAGAACATCCTCATGTCTGAAAGCCCGTATCCTCTGTGGTTCAGAAGAGCTGCTCTGTCCACCCCAAACCCAGTGTTCTCACTGACATTCTTGAGGGGTGACGTTACTGCTCGTGCCTCGCTGCAAATAGGGTATGTGGCCTTCAAGGAGCTGGAGAAGCTTTTCTGGAGACGGTCCTGGCGTCGACTGCCCCTGACGCTGGTCTCTCTCAGCTCCTTCCCCACAGGAGCTCACCCAGCTCAGAGACCCAGACCCCACTGACCTCAGTGCCCTGCAAACACAGGGAGAAATTAAAAGGCAACCCTTCTCCCACAGAGCCCAGGTCTGACAGGACGGGGCAGTCTGAGGGATGAAGAGTTTTACTGCTCGTTTCACCAAGGGGCAACACGGCCACGCACACCGGCGCTGAAAGCCACGGTCTCGGGTCCGTGCCGCGGGCGTTAAAGTCTCCTTTGTCAGCACGCAGCTCGCTCTCTCTTGCCCTGATCACTTTTCTCAAGCAACGTTAAGCAGGAGGGAGAGTCAGAGGTGTGATTTTAATCTTTCCCACCGTGGTGAGGAAAAGCTCTTGCTGGGAAAACAGCACGGAGCGATCACCCTCAGGATTGGGGTGAGAAGCGCAAGTGAAATAATTGAGGAAATGTAGAAAATAATTGAGTAAATGCTCCGTCATTTCCTTCCCCTCGCGTTGCCATGGTCACGCCCAAAGCAAAGCTGGCTGAGCTATCACCGCCGACAAGCTGCCACGCCTCTTGACAAGACGCGACTCCGCTCTTGCCTCCGTTTAAATTAACTTAGAAGGGTAAAGATAATGGCAATGAAATAACGAGGCTGCAGCTCTTCCACGGGCAAAGGCCAGCTCAGACAGTGAAGTCAGTCCTGGGACTCAGGACTTCGGGGAATGCATGGGAGGCTGGGGAACGCCTCTTGATTTCCCAAAGGCATATAAAAGTATCTGGAACTTGCATTCCAAGCAAGGGAAAACACATCCGTGGGATGATGCAGCATCTCACCCAGTACCGGCTGCCAAAAGGACTACCGAAGCAGACAAAAAGTCTGTTTCAAATGGGGAGAAAAAAATGTGTGAGCAGTGACCTTAAAATATACAGTATTTGAGACAAACTGACAATTAATTTCTCTCTTGCAAAGATCTAGTTATGGGAAACAAGATGGGAAGAGGAAAAGCGGGTGGGCAAGCGTTGTGAGAAACTTCAGTGACGATACTGAGGGTAGGAAAGGCAACCTCAAATGCCTGAATTTTAAGAAAGGTGGAAACTTATTTGAATAATTGCAGTCCAATTTCTACAGCAAAGGGTTTAAAGCTCTCTTCTTTTTTTCCTGAGCCTGACGTAAGGCTATTCACACGTCTGACCACATTTCTGCAAAGAGCTGTGCGCAAAACCAGTGAGAAACATCTTCGGAGGACCCTGGATCACGACTTGAAGGAACCCCTCGGACTCGCTGCGTCCTGTTTTCTCTGGTAAGTGAATTAATAAGCGTTCCGCAGGAGGCTGCTGCCAAGGAAAGCAAACACGCTGTTTTCACTGGCGAGCGAGTTAAAAAAACCCTGAAGAGCTCCGACAGTGCTGCCTTCGAAGACTGGGCTCTGCTGGCGCCGCGGGCCAGGCTGCTCGGGCACCGCTCGGGAGGAAGGGCAGAGGGGAGCGCGTGGTTTGGAGGGGCGAGACCTCCGCCTTCCCCCCTGCTGCCCAGCTTCTCTGCTCGCAGGTACGGCCGGCGCAGCCCCGCGCTCTGCCCAACAGCAAGCCCCACTCCCGCAGGCCACTGCGAAGGACGTCACCGGCTCCGTTTCGAGGAAGAGAAGAAGAAAGGCAAGACTTCCGCGAGAGCCTGAATGCTCCTTCCACACCAGGAAATAAAATCCTCCTAGCGTGAGCCATCACCAGGGGTCAAAGCCTTATTTTCAGGCAACACTTGATTCCTGGTGCAAGACAGGACGAGGGTGACGGCTCAGAGTAACGGGAACCTTCCTGCAGTCAGTTCCTCACCAGATTCTCCTCCTGAAGTCGGCTGCTGGTTGGCATCAGCAAACCCAGCCGTGCCACACTTAGAAACCGGCAGCATCAGGGTGTCGATATAAGAGCCAGCGTTAGAGCTGGGACAAGGACCAAGGTGAGGGTTGAGGAGGGGACGTGCTCCACCACCGAGGATTACGGCCGAATCCCGCACAGCCCCACCTTCGTGATGCCCTGTACTCGGATTTTAGAAAGCAGGGCATGACTTGTAAATTAAAGACTAGAAATCAGGATTACGCAGCTGACTAAAGGAGAGCCACGGACTAGGGTTACAGCTGCCGCAGCAAATGAGTTTAACGAAGAGGTGGCACCAGCTAACTGAACTCGCCCGTGTGTAGTACTTGACCAGCAGCGGATGTCCATGCAGTGACCCAGGCTGGGCTGGGGGAGCAAGTGTGGTGGGGGTACAGCTGGTGACGGGGGGTTGCAGGTTCCTCGCTGCAGTTAGCTAAGCTTAGTGAAGCTGCGTTAAACTCCTGCCTGTTTAATTCTGGGGCGTTGAACTAAGTTCTGGTTAACGGCTGGGTTAGGGGCTTGGTCTCCAGCATCAGGTCTCCTGCTGAACTGAACAACAGCCCTCCGCAGCCTTGCAGGAAAGCCTCAGGGCAGGCTCTGTCCCGCTCCTTTGGCAAGAGATAGCCCCCAAGTCTCCAGGGTCGCAGCAGAACATCTCGAGAGCTTGGGCAGCAGAAGTCGCAGACCAGATCTCAGCTCAACGGTGTCACTGCACGGCCCCAGCCCAAGCCCCAAAGGGCTCAGCCTCAAGCTGTGCCTTGGCTGAGCTACGAAACGCCAGGAGAACGCTGCGCCACGCTCTTGAGCCAAGCAACACACAGCAGCTTGGCATGAGAGGGAGCATGGACACAACCCAGGCCACGGTCTGGGCATGGCGTGGCTGCAGATGTGCCGCTTTAGGTCCAGGTCCTTTCCAACCCAAACATATTGGCACTTGATTAATGGCAGAACCAAACTTGTTTTATCTCTACTTCTTTTCCTAGAAAGACTCACACGGAATGTGTGCTAGGGCCAGAATCCACGTCACTGCCCTGGTGAAAATCTGGAGAACGGACTGGATGGAGATGTAGAGATTGGATGGATGGAGAATGCCATCAATTTCAGCGCAGCTGCTGGAGATTTGTGCAGTGCAATCCTCTAAGCCTAGCCCAGGCGATGCCCTTGCACAGGTCACTTATTACTACGCTTACTTGACAGAGGCAGCAGCCCGACGAAGCAAAGCTGCCAACAGGTTACAACACCGACCTCCTAGACGAAGCCTGCAAGATCTGCCCCACAGATCAAAACACAAAAGGCTGGTGTGTTTCTCTTCCACCTCCATCACAGCTAGACTGCAGGGAAGAACCTGCTAGTGAGAGGAAAATACAAAACAAGACCCACAACAGAAAACACTAAGAGTGCACCTCTAATACTGTGTCTCACCTCGAGTGCTATGCTCAGTTCTGGCCCCCTCACTCCAAGAAGGACATTGAGGGGCTGGAGCGTGTCCAGAGAAGGGCAGCGAGGCTGGGGAGGGGTCTGGAGAACAAGTCTGATGAGGAGCGGCTGAGGAACTGGGGTTGCTCAGTCTGGAGAAGAAGAGGCTGAGGGGGGACCTCATTGCTCTCTACAGCACCCTGACAGGAGGGTTGTAGCGAGGGGGGGTTGGTCTCTGCTCCCAGGTAACCAGCGATAAGACGAGAGGAGACAGCCTCAAATTGCATCAGGGGAGGTTTAGATTGGATATTAGGAAAAATTTATTTCCTGAAAGAGTGGTCAGACATTGGGACAGGCTGCCCAGGGCAGTGGGGGAGTCCCCATCCCTGGAGATGTTCAAAAACCGTGCAGATGTGGCACTTCGGGACATGGTTTAGCAGGCGTGGTGGTGATGAGGTGACAGTTGGATTTGATGATCTTAGAGGTCTTCTCCAACCTTAATGATTCTATAATTCTATGAATCATTTTCCTCCCCTCTCAAGACCTTTCTTACCTATGAGAAGTCAACCAGCGCAGCAACAGCAGCAATGCTCTATGGAGCCACAAGCGCACGGTGCCTCCTGTGCCCCACGGTAGGTGCCAGCGTGCGGACGGCCCTGACCCGAGCAGCTTACCCGTGGCGAGGCATCCGGCTCGCTCCACCGCAGCAGGCTTCCGAGCAGAGGGAGGGAGTCTGGCTCCGGAGGTTTCCGAGGGCCGGGTGATCTCTAGGAGGTGCCTCTACCCCCGACGCGAGGATCAGGCCAGAAACCGCTCCAACGTCAGACGGGAGCAAGTGGGAGGAAGAGCATGCGGATACTCCATCACTTACCTGCGGCTGAGAGGCCAGATTCATCTTGTAAGGATGAGTCTTTCCCTCCTCGTTCACAAGCGGTGACCAGACTTTTGACTCCGTTCTGCAACACACAGATTTGGAACATTTAATCTGTTTTCGTCACCGAGCATCATTATTGATGAACTTCAAGTCTTTCAGTAACGATTTCCCAAACATTTCCCCAGTCCTTTGTATAAGCACTGTCCACAACAGGAGGAACCTAGGCACCCTCATTTCATAAGTTGGATGTCTCAGCTATGCTGCATGAGGTCCTTGGAAAAAGATGGCATCTCCACAGCGACTTCTCCTTCGGGACTCCACCGGTGACACGTCAAGCATGGGCTCCAACGCCGGCAGCAGAGCTGGGAGTCACCCAGCAGCAGACGCTGGAGATATCCCTTAGGTGCAAATTCCTTAATTAAGTGGGACAATTCAGATGACTGTGTGTTTCAGCTTTTATGGGCAATGATTCTCGTCTGTATTGACTGTAGACAGAACAGTTTGTTCTCAGAGTTGGGCTGCCTTGGATAAGCTAAAAATACTTTTTGTTTTGGGTCTCCAGAATTTTCTTGCTATTTATACAGCAGTATCCATGCTGAACAAACAGAGGCTTTTGGGAATTATGAAAAAATAAAGAAGATTGGTCCCAGTCTGCAATGAGACTGAGAACTGAGATGACATCATGCGCCAGCGAAAGTCTCCATAACCTTTACTGGTCTGTGGTCTGACCCAGTTCCTCGCAGCAGCCTGAAACACGAGTCGGGATGCGTGACCAAAACCAACCGCCTTTACCACCACCGCTCTGGAGCTCTGCTACGTCCCAAAGCATGACAGGTAAACCAGCGGCGAGGAATCACAGAATGGTCAGGGTTGGCAGGGACCTCTGTGGGTCACCCAGCCCAACTCCCTGCCGAAGCAGGGTCACGCAGAGCAGGCTGCACAGCACCGCATCCAGGGGGTCTTGAATATCTCCAGAGAAGGAGACTCCACAACCTCCCTGGGCAGCCTGGGCCAGGGCTCCGTCACCCTCAGAGGGAAGAAGTTCTTCCTTACGTTCAGACGGAACTTCCTGTGCTTCAGTAGAAAAAGCAGAGCACTTAGATTTGCTGGAGATACTCTGTGGGAAACACACGCTAGCCACATTTCTCACCCGCACAGACAGAAGCGAGCACCTCAGACGGACCAACGAGCACCTCTCCTCCAGACTTCTACATGGGAGGGAACGAGCGGCTGCAGAACTGCTGAAAGAGAGCCGTTGTTCAGCGCTGAACACCGCATCAGGCGGCACCCAGATGGCCGATGCGCTCTCAGGATGAGCTTTGGAAACCATGCCCTGCTTTGGCAGGAGCCCGCTGCAGAATCTGCCGCTTCCCAGATATCCGTGAGTCCGGGCCAGCTGCAATTTAAGTACTTAGTTAGCAAAACAGGAATGTTTCCACTGAGAATTAACTGGATAACTGGAAAGAGACTTTAAGCAGAGCAGGCTTATAAAGCTGACAAGGATGGAGAAAAGGGCGTAGAGCTACCCGGGATAAATTCCGTCTGGTCTGCACCATTCCTCTCAAAGCCCTCCAGCGTCAGGACATTTTTTAAACAGCCCAAACTGAACTGGGATGCACATCTATACCCCAGACATCTGCTCCGTGAACAGTATTTCAACACTTCGATCCAGAAGGCAGCTCAGCGGGAGGAGACGGGAGGCAGCACTCTCACTCAGAGAAGAGGAGAAATTTTATTGACCTGCTATTGCCTCTGCCGCACTCTGGACTTTACGCGGAAGAAACCTGAATAAAGCCGGCTGTGCTGCACCTCCTTTCGCAGGAAAGTACAAAGCCCCAGATCCCACCAGGTCCCATCCTTTACAAGCACCCAGGTCCCACCAGGTCCCATCCTTTACAAGCACCCCGGTCGCACCAGGTCCCACCCTTTACAAGCACCCAGGTCCCATCCTTTACAAGCACCCAGGTCCCACCAGGTCCCATCCTTTACAAGCACCCAGGTCCCACCCTTCACAAGCATCCAGGTCCCACCAGGTCCCACCCTTCACAAGCATCCAGGTCCCACCAGGTCCCATCCTTCACAAGCCTCAGGTCCAGCACGCCTCTGCCTCCAGGCTATTGCACCCTGCGGGCTGAGCTGCAGGGCTGGCACTTGACAGCCTTCCTCACCCAAACCCTGGCACTGGGCGAGTTGGGGCACACGCAGACGAACAGAGAGGGACGTAACAGCCGCTTAGGATCAGATCTACACCAAGCTGATCCTTATCTTGCCTCTACAGCTGCCACGACTGGATGCACAACATACATCAGGCGAGTGTAAACCAGCCATTCCCTCCGTGCTTCTGGGAACCCGTGCCTGAAGGTGCCTGAGGAACCAGTGATTTCGCCCAGATTACAGCTATCGAGCCTGAGAAAGTCACAGCCGCCTCTAGGACGGCTGCATTTTGCACTTGCAGACAGCGCTTGCAGAGGGGAGCAGCCCGCTGACCAACGCAAAGCCTTGTTCCTTGAAAGCGTCTGGAGATCACGTGCATCACCTCCTCCCGAACAACAGGGGACACGGCGAAGCCTGTGGAAACCAAACACCCTGCCAGACGGCCTGGAAGCAAGCGGCCGTTGGCTGGAGATGAAAGAGCAGCTCAGCGAGCACTGAACGCCTCGGCTGATCGCTAGCAGGAGCCATCCCTGTGCCAGCTCTCACTAGTGGCCAGCTAAGCACTTCTGAGGCAGCATTTTCTTTTGTGGCACCTTAATATTGTCAGATTTCAGAAGCCCCAAAAGGTCTTTTTCAGACTGAAAATTTCAGCTTCAAGCAGGCCAATACACAAACACAGAAGAGAAACCTCCCCCCAGGACCCCGGACATCTGTTTTTTGTCCCACTGCCCCTTACTCCGTGCATAGAACCACAGAATCATTAAGGTTGGAGAAGACCTCTAAGATCACCAAGCCCAACCGTCACCCCAACACCACCACGCCTGCTAAACCATGACCCCAAGTGCCACATCTGCATAGTTTTTGAACCCCTCCAGGGATGGGGACTCCCCCATGGCCCTGGGCAGCCTGTCCCAGTGCCTGGCATCCAAGGTGACACCGTGCCTTGGGAGGCAGCCACGGCCAACTACTGCAGCCAGCAGTGGGTTTTGGGCAGATGTTTCTCCCTTATTTCTTAGCAAGGCAAAATGCATAAGTTTGTTTCCCAGCCTGCTGCCATTCTGATCTGTCACTGGATATAAATGGAAGCAGCGAGGTCACTCCAGGCTTTACTTTCAATCCAGTTTAAAAGTTATCCAGACAGAAAGGTTAAATAGCCGGCGCGGTTGTCCGTCTAAGGCTGGCAGGGTAAAGCTTCCCTTTGTCCCCACAACAGCTGCAGCAGAGCCCTTCGGCCACCCTCAGCAGCCCATTTACGGCCCCGGAGAGCAGCCAGCGTCACTCCCCTCCAGCTCTGCCTGGCAGGGCTGCCAAGCTGCGTGCCCCGTACCCCCACGGTCTGCAGGACACTGGTCCCGGCTCGCAGCAGGGCTGTCCTGGCTCTGCTCCTGCCATCAGCGCCCGCACTTTTACTGAAGCATGCCAAGAAAAACAGCATCTAAAAGTTCTCCTTCTATCCCACTGCTGGCACAGGACTTGTTTTCTGAAAGGCTGGGAAGTGCGGGCACAGGCGGCAGGGCAGATGGGTGAGGCTCACCGTGCTTGTGTCTCATCTATACGCTTTCATATCATTTATACAAAGCAGGGTGTCCGAACAGACAGCTCAAACCACGGTGCCCTCGGTTCACAGCCAGCTGCTACAGGCAGGACCGCAGCGGCTTTCTTGGAGGATTTTTTCCCAGTCTGGGGGAGAGGACCCCCAGCCACCCAACCGCTCCCCGCTGCCCTTGGCGAGGCCGGACCCCGGCCAAGGAGCACGGCCACGCTCGCAGGGTGCCCGACCTCCCGCCCCACAGCAGCGGGGCTGGGCGGCCAGAGGGCTGCAGGCTTCAGCATCCCCACGGCATCTCACAGGCTCCGCTTCAACCGACAAACGACGATTTTGGAACATGGTTTCTAACGCGTGTTCCTCCAAACAGGACTCCAGCAGAGAGCTACACTCAAATAGCGCAGAGAGAGGAGACAAAACCGTGACACTCCACCAAGCCTGGGAACAAGTGCCAGGCAAACTAACTGCAGGCACGTGGATACTCAAACTTCGTCATGTTTGCGGTTTGCATTTCCATGCTGTTTCACAGAATCAGAGTCACAGAATGGTCAGGGTTGGCAGGGCCCTCTGTGGGTCACCCAGCCCAACCTCCTGCCAAAGCAGGGTCACCCAGAGCAGGCTGCACAGCACCGCGTCCAGGCGGGGCTGGAATATCTCCAGAGAAGGAGACTCCACAGCCTCCCTGGGCA
>Ga0065711_1009515_pt1 | contig 11787 bp, 8 predicted proteins | sample Hoacrofraction12_FD_59098 | JGI IMG/M metagenome (GOLD analysis project Ga0065711, IMG submission 59098) | Hoatzin crop microbial communities from Cojedes, Venezuela - Epithelial fraction 12 v2 (version 2) | ecosystem: Host-associated > Birds > Digestive system > Esophagus > Crop | place... | reverse complement strand
CCGGGATGGAGGTGAGGCTGACCGGCCTGTAGTTCCCTGGGTCCTCCTTCTTGCCCTTTTTGAAGATTGAAGTGACATTGGCCTTTCTCCAGTCCTCGGGCACCTCTCCTGTCCTCCAGGACCTCTCAAATATGATGGAGAGTGGCTCAGCAATGACATCTGCCAGCTCCCTCAGCACTCGTGTGTGCATTCCATTGGGGCCCATGGATTTGTGGACATCCAGATCACTTAAGCGATCCCTCACACAGTCCTCCTCGACCAAGGGAAAGTCGTCCTGTTTATAGGCTTCTTCTCTTACCTCCGGGGCCTGTGATTCCTGAGGGCCAGTCTTAGCACTGATCGTCCAGATTAAAGAAGGATGGACTTTTTGATGAAAACCTAGCAGAGCACAGCAATGATGGAACTGGACCTGGTTTGCAACAACTGGCACAGAGCAACTTCATCAAGATTGACGTCTCCAACCTGAAGACTGTGGGCACGGGCCGCACCAGATACATCAGCCGTGAGCTCTGGATGCAGCAAGTGACCGCCCATTACCACACATCACCTCTCCTGCCACGGAAGACCATTACGACAGATGGAGCCTGAAGTCATGGATTAAATGAACTCAACGGACACTTTAGAGTGATGATCTGTAGACTAAGGGAATGATATCTGGAGACAGGAGAGGTGGTGGTGATCTACTGGACAATGGGGGACCTGGGCATGACGTAGATGGTATGGAATAAGGGGTGGATAATGTCCTGGGTTCGGCCAGGACAGTTTTAGCTTTCATCAGAATCCAGGAAGGGACACAGCTGAATGGGCTGACCCAACCCCAACCTGGCCAAACAGAGCAGGTATTCCATACCATGTGCTGTCATGCTGGGTGCTGGTTGGGGGGGGGCGGCACGGCAGGAAAGTCACTTGTGGCTCAGGATTGCGGGCGCCGGTCCTGTCCAGGAGAGCGGCTCTCTGGATCGTGCGGTTCGTGTCGTGTTTTCTCCTTATATGTATCATTGTTGTTACTGTTCCCTCTGTTTGCTGTTCTGTTAAACTGCCCTTATCCCAACCCACCAGTCTCTGCCTGTTTCTTTTCCATTCTCCTCCGCACCCTGGCGGGGCGAGGGGCGGCCACGTGGCGCTTTTGTTGCCGGCTGCAGCCAAAACCAAAACAGTCATGAAGGAAGGAAATAGCTTTCTTCCCTTCCACTCGGGTTACCTAAAGGTTCAGACAGTTAGCATGACGGTGTATGCTTATGCAAATTAAATCCTCTTTAGAGGTTCATTCACCACTAATTTTTCGTTTGAAAAGCTTCTCGGCACTCTGCTGAGCATAGTAATCAACAGCAGCAATGTCTGATGACATAAGCTCAGTCTTTTAATTATTTCTCAGGGAAGAACTTCATGGATATGTGGATTTGTGAGATTTTGCGTTCCTAACTTTTTTTATTTGAGTTTGGCCATCTTTATGGTTTTTGTAAATCCTTTATGTTACTTTAAGTGCTGCTAAAAATAATAAGAAGAAAGGAAAAAAAAGACGTATGAGCTCTCCTAAACATGTTATTTTTTCCTTTATGTTAAATGTTTAATATTTCATTTCACTCATGAAAATGTGATAATAATATCATGCAATATAATTTTTATATACATTGCCATTTGCAGATCGATTATTTTTGTAGTAAGAATGGCTAGAATTACCCTGAGTGGAGGCTGGTTATTGTTTCTGTCTCAATTTTTATACTTACTGAATTTTTTGTACACTTTTCATCTTACCGGGAGAGGATTAAAGAACTGCACTAGTGTTTGAGTCATCTTCTAAGAGAACTGATCTCAACATAGATTTATAGATTCATAGAAACATAGAATCATAGAATGGTAAGGGTTGGAAGGGGACACTGAAGATCATCTGATTCCAACCCTCCTGCCTTGAGCAGGGACATCTTCCACTAAACCAGGTTGCTCAGAGCTCCACCCAACCTGGCCTTGAACACTGCCAGGGAGTGGGCATCCACAGCTTCCCCGGGGAATCTGTTCCAGTGTTTCACCACCCTGACGGTGAAGAATTTCTTCCTAATAAGTAATCTAAATCTGTCCTCTTTTAGTTTACAGCCATTCCCCCTTGTCCTATCAGTACACACCCTTGTGAAATGTCTCTCTGCAACCTTCCTGTAGGCCCATTCCAGGTACTGGAAGGCTGCTATAAGGTCACCCCAGAACCTTCTCTTCTCCAGGCTGAACAGCCCCAATCTCACAATTATTATTGTGTCAGTCCAACAAAGCAAAATGTATACTTTGAGATTCAAACAACCCCACCCCCACAAAAAAAAAAGAGGAAAAAAAAAAGAAATAAAAAGAAAACTATTCAGGAATCTCAAATATTCCTATCGCTTTTCTGTAAAATCAGTGTCCCCAACAGTTGCTTGTCTCTTGTGGCCAACAATGGATGTGGGAATAGAAATGCCTGCCTCATTTCTACTGGTAATTCAAACACTTCCTGTACTGTGTTGGGAATGGACACAAATTGAGATGTGTTTTGGCTGCATTTTATGATGTGTTTTTTGGTCTATGTGTACAGATACATGCCTTCTAATTCTTAATCCTCCACATCTAATGAACCAGTAATGTCTATGATACAAACAGATGATCAGTGGAAAAGAATAAACCTCATCAATGGGGAGGAGTTAGTTGCCTTTCATTTTTCTCTATGGAAGATTTGCTTAAAATGTAAAATGAATGTATTATTTAGTACTTTAAGAAAGGATATGTATTTCTTTAACAGATATTTTCAACACGAAAAGGGAAATTTAATTTTCTTGAAAGCCATACAAAGGTGGGAATAAAGATAACTTTGTAAGCAGCCCTGAACGATTTATCTTCTCACATAAGAGGTTACATTCTAATCCCAAGGTAAATGGTCTGACTTTACTGCAGCTGGGGCAGATTTACACCAGTTTAACTGAGATAAGATCTCTCTTTATGTGTTTATACCAGAAAAAAATGTCCTTTTTTGTATTCATCCATCAAAACATTGATCTGCGGGAAAGATTGCGCTATAAAGTGGGGTAAGCAAACAGATCTGAACTTCTCTAGCCGTCTTATTACGCATCATAGCAATTACTCTTGCTGTCAAGAGAAATAAAGTTTGATATCCTTAGAGTTTAAATGTGTTCAATGTAGTCCTCAAAAATATAATACAATCTGCACACTCTAAAAACAGCTTGAATGCTGAAATTCTATTTGCAGCCACCAGTGGGACGCGTAGGCATCTGACTTGCAAGCTGGTCTTTCACAGGAAGGAAAAAAATGGTATAAATACGTCACACAACCCTGTAGAAAGATGGATCTCAAGCTGAGGGTGAGAGAATGTAAACTTTTTTGTGTGCTTTGCCCACATGCACAAAATAAGCAGGCGTGTCCACCTATTTGATATCTTCCACTGTCAGGATGCACACAGCTGCTTATTAAAGATGTCTTTTGCCCACAGTTAACCCCCTCACTGGTTTAGTTGCCTCCACCTACTTTATTTTACAATAAAGATACCGTGAATCTGAGTTGAAGGGCTTATGCTGTTGAAAAACTACTAAATATTTCCACGTACAACCATACTTTCTTACCTTGGAGCTGTACTTTTCCTCCAAGAATGACAACATAAATCATAACATAGGCCAGTTAGGGCAGTAGAAGTGCAATTCCTTCAGCAATTCATTTTTCTTTTACCTTATTTTTTGAGTTCCAGCATAAAAGAAGGGAAGGGCTGAATATTAAGCTGGTGGTCAAAACAGAGCATATTGAAAGAAAAAGTGAACATCTCTTGCTAGTTACCAGGAGTTTTGCTCTTTCAGTGTCCTTCTCCACAAGTGCTGATTTTTTAGAGCTCTGTTTTCCAGCTCCTAAGTCAGGGGCTTGCCTTGGCAGAGGCAAACAGCCCAAGCTAAGAAGCTCTATTATGCATTGGGAGGGTGGGGAGAAGGTAGTGGCAGAAGTCCCAGGTCTAGAGAGGCGTGAGGAAAGGATTCAGCAGTGTGCAAAACGTTGCCCTTATTCTTATTTGAAGCACATCCAGAGAAAGACTGCAGACTTTCCACTGGTAGCACTTCCATTTGTTTTCAGTCTATTGAAACCAGTCTTCAAATGAATGTAAAGTTGGCATGCAGCAGTGATAAGCCTTATAATGGTTTCTGCCACTGACTTACCGCAACAATTTGGTTATGCCACTTCTGCGTTTGTACTAAATGGAAATAACCATTCTTGTTGAGCTTGGAGAGTTTTCTGAAGAAGAAATTAATTTTTGGTGTCATTTTTTTACAAATCCTACAGTGAAAATCAAAGAAAATAAGGTATGCTCTTTTAGCTCAGAAACCACTTGGAAAATCTCATTGGGTTCAAGCAGTGCATTGTGTCCCTGCATGTTTTCTACATCACATCTATTCTGCTTCCCACTTCTACGGTGAAGTAGAATGAAGAACTGTCTCCAAAGAAAAGTGACAGATTTCATATGAGAAGCTTCAATTATGTAGAATAAACAACAGACTATACAAAAAGGAGAAAAGAAAGTCAGCAAAGTAATGGCCAAATCCAAGCTCTGTTTAAGTCAATGAAGCATTCATTCAGACCCTAATGATCTCATAAATATTATCTGTCTCCAGTTTGTCAAAATACAAAATAATACTGTGTTTAGGGTTTGAAGAAAAGGACCTTTTCCCTTTAAACCATAATGTCAGCTGTACTACGGTATAAAAAATAGTTTACATGTCTTGTCTGTCTTAGATTAATTTAAAAGAAGCTCATTGGGTTTTAATAACAAAGAACTTTTAGAGACATGCATTTAATATGAGGTTAATATTTCTGATTTTCAAAAGTGTTTTTTTATCATGATCTCTGAAGTATTCATTAAGTTTATAAAAGCTTCTAACGGCTTATTATTATTAAGGCTAAATCATTATTATTAAAGCAATGCTGAACAGATGTCAGGAAGTGCGTTCAACATGAGTGTAACCTGAAGATGTACTGCCAAAGCTGTTATCCCATGAGAACAGCCAGGCAGCAGGGCCAGGCCCAGGGAGGTAGTGCCAAGGTTTTCATCTTGGTCTGACCACACAGCTGAGCCTGTTCTGGGCAGTGGGTCAGACTAGAGACCTCCTGAGTCCGTAATGGCCCAGATTGTCCTGTGGTGCTACAGTCCTGCGTGAATCTGTCAGTGTGTGAAGACCTGTTTGCCTGAATATATCAAAGAAAACTCCATCCCACATTAAATATATCAGGTTGGTTTGTTTATCAGTGAGTTCCCAACAGAATTAAAATGCAATGTCCATGAAATCCTGTCTACAAATGCTGAAGCTGTACTTTTGTTTACCTTGCTTGTCTCTGAACTAGCAAGAATCTGGCATGAGGCATAGGTTTCAGAAATATTTGTATGTCATTCCTCCTCCTCTGACTGTCTGAGCTTATTAGATTAAATTCTGCTTTCTAAAAACATTAATGAAACCATTGCCCGAATACTCAAATTTTTATTATTGCTAAAAATAAACCTGAAAAGGACACTCGAGTGGGAGTGCTCACCTTGGATTTAGCTGACGTTTCTCGTGTTACTGTTTTCAACTGTTATCAAACAATGACATATGTTTAATGACAAGAGACCCTGGTTTTATTATCATTTGCATTTTGTCTGCTAACTATGAGTGTCTAGAATGTTGGGTTTATTGCAACTTAAATTCCCCACTGGCTATTCTGGAATTCAAATTTACAGAGCCTGATTTTTCCAAAAGGTTTCTTATATAAATCTTTATTTCAAATAATGCAAGTCTTTCTCCTTTGAATTTAGGATAGAAGGAAAATAGAAATTCTATTGACTTGAAAGTCATCCAAAAATATTCTTCTCATAAAATATTTTAGACAACTTTAAATGTCATTTTATGTATAATATTTTTATTCCCAAGTATTAAACATATGTCTCAAGTAAATCACCCCAAACTATAACAGAAGTTTTCATTACAATGTCTTCTACAGTCAAGCTACTCAAATGGTCCATATTGATCATTCCATTTGAAAGCATATTAATATTACAGAAAGCATGATTTATGGAATTATATTTTACAGAAAATTGTTTTAAATATCTTTCTACAAGAATTGCTTAGAAATATTCTGTTAATAATATTTAATGGAAAGGTAACTTTGCAAATTTGAAATAAATAACAGAAGAAATATAAATTCTGGTAACTTTCATTTGCTACTTAACAAAAAATCTTAGAACTAAAACATATTGTTTTATTCTGTTGTGACTCTGGTGTTGCTAGGATATCACAGCTTGAACATTCCAACTAATTTGATTCAACTCAATTATAAGTTATAATCACTGAGTCACTGTGACAACAAATTTTATGTATATGTATAATAACATACTGCATTTATTCCTCAATACTTATGGACATCTCCAACTTTAAACTTAACTAGAAAATGCTGTCCTATTTATCTCAGTATTCTCTCTTTGTATTACAGTGATAAGGCTGCCTTAAAGAAGTTTTGGAAGAATGTAGCTACTAGTTAACAATGCTTAAGAATCAATAGGTTGGTAACAAATTTTGTAAGTCTGGATTTAGCTCTCTTGTAGATGTTGTGTTTGTGAAGTATTCTAAACCACTGAAAGATACCTAGACTATACCTTACTGTGATTTAAGTCAAAATCTGATAATGTCTTATTCATTTCCTTTTAAAAGCACACAGTGTAGTGTTTCTTAATATTGATATTCTCTGTGAATATACACGAATAATGACCAAATTATTTTTTTATCATTCCTTTGCTTCCTATTTAAATCACAGCGTATGTTTTGCTATTCTATCATCAGAGAAGAAACAATCCTTTGCATTTTATGTACCTTTCTTCCCCTTTATATTGCAGCATTTCTGATCAACCACATCTCCTCATCACTTAGCAGAAACCTGTGCTGCTAGAGGAGAGTCCAAACCCTGAAGAGGTGAGATGGAGGGAGTCAACAGTCTCAGTGAAACTGACAGCACAAGATCAGCTTGCCCTGTTTCTCTCCTGTCTAGAAATATTTTCATGGCCATTTTCTCAGGACTCTTTTTGCTTTTGTTCTATTACTATGGCATATTTTGACGGAAAGCAAGCATTTGAATCACATGTGGGAATAGTCTCTGTCACATGGAATGGAATGGAACATCACTTGATGAAACCTTGGACCCTTTTGAAACACAACCTGCCACTTAATGTGACAAAACCGCAACTCTAAAGCAGGACAATAAATACACTCCCAAGCTTAAATCAAGCAAGATCTATGTGGCCTAGGGAAACACAGGTATTAAACGGTCAGAGTGCCCTTACCTCTTTCCATCTATTGCTGTTCCTTGAGTGACTGAAAGCCTCATTGCCTGTCATTTGAGCCTTTCCACCCCTGAATAGAGAGTAGTAGCAAGAAGGACATTGGAATATCACTACAGAGACAAAGGACATTTTGTAAAAAGAAATAAATATCTGAAACCATCATTTAAATAATTATCTGTGAATTATTTTCTCATCTGCAACCCAAAACAATCTGTTCCTGCTGATAGTCCAGATGCCATCACATCTGTTAATCCAAGCATTGCTGCCTTGACATCTACATATCAGTATCATTTGTTAGTGATGGATTCTCTCATGTTCCTCCTACAGAACTTTATTTATCATTGATTTCTGACACCAAGGACATAATTGGAAGAGAAGCTGAACTGATATGGTAAAATACCATGGGCTGGGCCTGTAACCAGTGAAAATTTTTTGGTACTGATACAATTAAACATTAAGCAGGAATTTGTTAGGTATTAGTGAGGTCTAGAAGCAATATAATTTTTAGTCTATGTTAGATGTCTCGTTTTCAATCTAATAACTTTTTTATATCATTTCATGCTTGCCATTTGAGTTAAAATATGTCCAGTAAAACCTGTAAATTTTTATATAACAAGATTACACAGAATTCTGCACATTCATTTAAAAAATAAGGTCCTTCTTCCAAATGCTTCTAGTTCTCAGCTCCAGCCTCTTCACAGAGTCTCTCCTTCCAGATGTCCGGTCCTCTCATCCAGCAGCAGTCAACCAAAGACCATCAGCTTGGTTCTGGGCAGCACACAGGTACACGAGCCTGCAGTAATAGTTTTTAGATAATGTAGTAGCTTTTATCGTAGTAAGAATCCTCCTCAGAGTCCTTACTGTCACAACTGCTCATCGACAAGATGGAGCAGATGGAAGAGATGACACAGCTGTCATTGTCCGTGGCTGGTTTCACCAATGCATTCCATTTCTCTTTCCGCTCTCTGATAAGGGTCAGGAGATGCTCTTTCATTTCCACATTCAGTTTTTCTACCATCCTCTCAATGCAGTTATCCAGCACCAGAGAACGTGTCTTTGATTTGATCTCCTGCCTGAAGATAGGGCACTCGATTTTACGTTTCATCCACTCGTTGATACAGTAAGAGCAGAAGCTGTGCACACAGTTCAGAGTGACTGCCTCGATGAAGTGCTCAGAACAGATGGTGCACTGCAACTCATTCTCCAACACATCGTTCATCTGATTCAACACCTCTTCTTTTTGGGCTCTCACCTTTTCCTTCTCCTCCTTGGTTTCTTCCAGTTCTTTATTCTTGGCTCAAATTATCTCCTCAAAATCTTTTTTACTGCAACTCAGTTCTTCCATCAAAGCATGATGCTCTTACAGAACCTGGGCCAGCTGCTCCTTCAGATTCTCCTCCCTATGTTGCCACTTTACTCCCTCTAGCCTCTGCTACTCTTTAAAGAACTTCCTCTCCAGCTCTTCCACCTGCTGCTGATGACGCTCTGGTTCCCGGCACAGCTGGTCCTGCAGCTCTCGCAGCTCCTGCTCCATTGCCAGGCTCTCCTTCTGAGCACACTTCCTGCGCTTCTGCTTCACAGTCAGAACTGCTGTCTGGTTCTCCTGCACTTTGACCTTCAACTTCATTATATCTGCTAGAGTTTTCCTCAGCATTTCCAAGCCAGTCCATGACTGTACAAGAACAGAGCCTTTCTGCTCCTTATGGGGGACACACACAGCTTTCTGGGAGGGCACAGGGCTACTATGTACCGGACCACTATCCTCCTCATTTCGTCCAGGAGAAGGCAGCTTGACATCCAGCTTCTCTGTCAACTGTTTGGCCTCTTCTACCCTTCCCCACAATTTACCCGAAGGTTCACTGTCACAGGACACTCTGTCTCTTTTGTAGATGGAGTTTGAAGGGCCTTCTGCTCCAGATGTCTCTGATTCCTCCAAACTATATTTATGTCTAGTTCTTGAGCTCTTAGCTTTCCCCAGGTCATTCCTTTAGGCTAAGAAGGGTCTGATTTTCTCCCTTTCCTCTTTACTTCATACTCATATTCAGCAGTCTCTTTGTTTTCCAAAGGCACTCCCAACAGGATACGGTCTCCTTCAGCAATAGGATAGGCTTTTGAGGGATCCAGGTGCTGTTTGTTAAGCCAGACTCCATTTAGACTCTTGCTGTCCTTGACAGTCCACTGCCCTTCTGCATTCTGCTGGAAATCACAGTGCTTGCGAGAGATGATCAAAGGACAGGTTTTTGACACCAGCTGGTACGTGAGATCTAACCCTCGGCTTACAGTTACCTGTGTGCTGGCCTCCAGCAGGAGCCAGTCACCGCTGGCCCCGACCCAGCGGAGGCATCAGGCCAGGCAGGAGACCCCGTGTGCCGCCTTCACGTCTGCCCACCATGACAGTGACAGAGAGAAGTCCCAAGAGCATCAAAAGGGATTTCAGGGCACTGGGGCGACTTGTTGAGGGATGAGGGGCACAGGTGGTGTTTTCCTCCATCCCATGAGTGGCAGGGAAGAACACTGAAAGGGACAGGAAATCTCACCTGATTAACACATGGCTCGGGGACTGGTGCCATCGGTCGAATTTTGGCTTCTTTGATCACAGGGAGGTGTACACAGCACTGGGCCTGCTGGCGACAGATGGAGTCCAGCTGTCTCAAAGGGGAAAAAGGATTCTTGCCCACAAGCTGGTGGGGCTCATTGAGAGGGCTTTAAACTAGGTTCAAAGGGGGAAGGGGTCATAGCCTACCTCACTAGGGATGAGCCCAGGCGTGGCATGCCAGGGTCAGGGGTGAGACTGACAGCCCAGCTCAAGTGTGTCTATACCAACACACGTAGCATGGGCAATAAACAGGAGGAGCTGGAAGCCATTATACAGCAGGACGGCTACGACTTTGTCGCCATCACACAAACGTGGTGGGACAACTCACATGACTAGCATGCTGTCATGGATGGCTACAGACTCTTTAGGAAAGACAGGCCAGTAAGGAGAGGTGGTGGAGTTGCTCTATATGTGAAGGAGCAACTGGAATGCATTGAGTTTTGCCTGGGGGCAGATGAAGAAGGAGTTGAGAGCTTATGGGTTAGAATTAAGGGATAGCCCCATATGGGTGATGTTATTCTAGGTGTGTACTACAGGCCACCTGACCAGGAGGAGGAAGTTGATGATGAATTCTACAACCAGCTGCAAGCAGCCTCACAGTCACAAGCCCTGGTTCTCATGGGGACTTAATCCACCCTGACATCAGCTGCGAAGACCACACAGCTAGGCAGGCGCAATCCAGGAGGTTCCTACAGAGCATCGATGATAACTTTCTGATGCAAGTGGAACCAACAAGGAAAGGCATGCTGCTGGACCTTGTACTAATAAACAAGGAGGGACTGGTGGAGGATGTGAAGGTTGGAGGCAGACTCGGCTCCAGTGACCATGAAACAGTGGAGTTCAGGATCCTGCGTGGAGGAAGCAGGGCAATAAGCAGGATCAAATCTCTGGACCTCAGGAGGGCTAACTTTGCCCTCTTCAAGGAGCTACTGGGAGGAATCCCGTGGGCAAGGGTTCTCAAAGACAGGGGGCTCCAAGAGTGCTGGTCACTCTTTAAACTTCACTTCCTCCACGCTCAGGAGCGGTGCGTCCCCCTGAGAAAGAAATCTAGCAAAGGAGGCAGGAGACCTGCACAGTTGAACAAGGAGCTGCTAGCGGAGCTCAGGTGGAAGAGAAAGGTACACGGAATGTGGAAAGAGGGGCAGGTCACTTGGGAAGAGTAGAGGAATGTGGTTAGAGCATGCAGGGATGTGACAAGGAAGGCCAAAGCCCCCCTGGAATTGAAGCAGGCAAGGGATGTCAAAAACAACAAGAAAAGCTTCTTCAACTACATCAGTAGCAAAAGGAAGGCTAGGGACAACGTGCGGCTGCTGCTGAATAAGGCGGGTGTCCTGGTGATGGAGGATTCGGAGAAGGCAGAGCTACTGAATGCCTGCTTTGCTTCAGTCTTCAGTGCCAAGGCAGGCCCTCAGGAATCCCAGGCCCCGGAGGTTAAGAGAAGAAGCCAAAAGAGAGGATGACTTTCCCTTGGTGGAGGAGGACTGTGTGAGGGATCACTTAAGCGATCTGGATGCCCACAAATCCATGGACCCTGATGGAATGCACCCACGAGTGCTGAGAGAGCTGGCGGATGTCCTTGCTGAGCCACTCTCCATCATCTTTGAGAGTTCTGGAGGACAGGAGAGGTGCCCGAGGACTGGAGAAAGGCCAATGTCACTCCAATCTTCAAAAAGGGCAAGAAGGAGGACCCAGGGATCTACAGGCCGGTCAGCCTCACCTCCATCCTGGGAAAGGTGATGGAGCAGCTTATCCTGAGGCCATCGTCAAACAAGTGGAGGAAAAGAAGGTTATCAGGAGTAGTCAGCATGGATTCACCAAGGGGAAATCATGCCTGACCAATCTGATAGCTTTCTACAATGACATGACTGGC